>Ga0209483_1003170_pt1 | contig 10939 bp, 10 predicted proteins | sample NGEPerA_FD_184508 | JGI IMG/M metagenome (GOLD analysis project Ga0209483, IMG submission 184508) | Arctic peat soil microbial communities from the Barrow Environmental Observatory site, Barrow, Alaska, USA - NGEE PermafrostL2-A... | ecosystem: Environmental > Terrestrial > Soil > Wetlands >...
AGATCGGGCTGCCCCCCACCGCCTTGAACGCCCGCACCGGCGAACTCACCCCGCCGGGCATGTATTGCAGTGCCTTGGCGAACGCGGCTTGCGAATTGGCGATCGATCGTACGGGCTGATCGGGCATCGAAACGTCCTAATCTGGAAAGGCGGCTATCTTAAGGGGAGCCGCGCAACGTCGCAATGCGGCGGAAGGCGTTGAGCCTTGCCAGACTGGCAGCACCTTCCCGCGTTCTGCCGAAATTGGCATTCACCTCGACGGAGGTAGAGATTGCAGAAGCAGTGGCGTCGCGCGTAAACATTGCCAGACATTGAACTAACAACAATCCCGTCCGGCCAGCATATGGCACATCAATTGCTAAAACCCGCTCGGGCCGCGGGTCTGTAAATCGCCCCGGCGGGCCATCAAAGGAGCAATATCACATGGCAAAGATTATTGGAATCGACTTGGGAACCACCAACAGCGTGGTCGCGGTTATGGAAGGGGATCAGCCCAAGGTGCTGATCAATTCACAGGGCAGCCGGCTGACGCCCTCGGTCGTGGCGGTGAACGAAAAGGGTGAAATGCCGGTCGGGCAGAACGCCAAGCACCAGCAGGTCACCAACCCTAAAAATACTGTCTTTTCAATCAAGCGTTTCATGGGCCGCCGGCATAAGGAGGTCGCCTCCGAGGAGAAGATCGTCCCCTACGAAGTTACCGGCGGGCCCGACGATTATGTCAAGGTCAAAGTTCGCGGCAAGGAATACACGCCCGAGCAGATTTCCGCATATATCCTCCAGGACCTGAAGAAGACGGCGGAAGATTACCTGGGCGAAAAAGTCACCGAGGCCGTGATCACCGTCCCGGCCTATTTCAATGACGCCCAGCGCAAGGCCACCAAGGACGCCGGCGAGATCGCCGGGCTTAAGGTGCTGCGCGTGCTGCCGGAACCCACCGCCGCCGCACTGGCTTATGGGCTCGATAAAAAGAAAAACGAGAAGATCTGCGTCTTCGACCTGGGCGGCGGCACGTTCGACGTGTCAGTCCTTGACGTCGGCGAAGGCGTCTTCGAGGTGCTCAGCATCAGCGGCGACACCCACCTGGGCGGCGACGACTTCGACCAGGTGCTCATCAACTATCTGGCCGATGAGTTCAAGCGGCAGGAAGGCATCGACCTTCGCAAGGACGCGATGGCTCTTCAGCGCCTCAAGGAGGCCGCCGAGAAGGCCAAGATTGAACTGTCCACCGGCATGGAATCGACGGTGAATCTGCCGTTTATCACCGCCGACCAAAACGGCCCCAAGCATTTGCAGATCACCGTTACGCGCAGCAAGTTCGAACAACTGATTCAGCCGCTGGTTGAGAGGTGCCGCAAGCCGGTGCTCGATGCGCTCAAAGATGCCAAGCTTAAGCCCGAGCAAGTGGATGAAGTCGTTCTGGTGGGCGGCTCGACGCGCGTGCCGATGGTTGCCAAGCTGGTGAAGGAACTGTTCAACGGCAAGGAACCCAACCGCAGCGTGAATCCCGACGAAGTGGTGGCCATCGGCGCTGCCATTCAAGGCGCGATCGCCACCGGCGAAGTGAAGGACATCCTGGTTCTCGACGCCACCCCGCTGAGCCTGGGCGTGGAAACGCGCGGCGGCGTGATGACGGTGCTCATCGCGCGCAACACCACCATTCCCGCCAGCAAGAGCGAGGTTTTTTCAACGGCTGCCGACAACCAGACCGCCGTTACCATCAACGTGCTGCAGGGCGAGCGCGATCTGGCGAAGGACAACCGTCTGTTGGGCACGTTCAACCTCGAAGGCATCCCCGCGTCGCCCATGGGCGTCCCGCAGATCGAGGTGACGTTTAACATCGACGTGAACGGCATCCTCACCGTTGCCGCAAAGGACCGCGCCACCGGCAAGGAAAACAAAACGACCGTCCAAAACTCCGGCGGCTTGTCCAAGGAAGAAATCGAACGCATGAAGCACGATGCCGAGCTGCACTCGGCGGAGGACAAAAAACGCCGCGAGGTCATCGACCTGAAAAACACCGGCGACAGCCTCGCCTATCAATCCGAGAAGTTCCTCCGCGACAATGGCGAAAAAATCTCCGCCGACGTGCGCGGCCAGGTCGAAAGCGCCACCAACAACCTCCGCGACGCCCTCAAGAGCGACGATGGCGACCGCATCAAAAAGGCGATGGATAACCTCAATGCCGTGAGCCATAAGATGTCCGAGGAAATGTACAAAGGCGCCGGCGGCCCCGGCGCCGCCCCGGGCGGGCCAGGCAGCGACCGCGCCACCGCCGACGGCGGACCGGGCGCCGCGGGGAATGGCAAGAAGGACGAGGATGTCATCGACGCCGAGTATGAAGTGAAGAAGGATTGACCGATTGTTTTGCATCCGCAATTCAACTGCCGATCTTACGAATTTGGCAAACCTGCCGGTTGGCCTGTCTCGGACGATGGGCCGGCCCTTTTCGCAAGCTTGCCTGCTGCAACTCGACTCGCTTTAGTATACTGCCGCGCGTGAGATTCGCGATCCGATTTTTCGCCGGCGCCGCGGCTTTTGCCGTCATGGGGCTTGGCCTGTGGTACGCCTACTGGCCCAATCCCACGCCGCGCCACCGGCAGGCGTCTTCGCGATTGGACCGCCAACTGCCCCCCTGCGCGCGATTCCATGGAACGCTGTCGGATGTTGTCGATCTTCTCCGCGACCGCGGCGGCGAGAACATTTTCGTGAACTGGCGTTCGCTGAAAACAGCGGGGATCGATCGAGACACGCCAATCTTCGCGGACATCGGCGACATGCCGTTGAAACAGGCGGTGGACAATGTTCTCGCTGCCGCCCCGCGGCCTGACGACAAGCTTGATTGGGATTATGACGACGAGGTGATTTCGATCGCGATGAGCACCGATCTTCCGCCGTTTCAGCTGACACGGCTTTACGACGTTCGAGATCTCGTGAATGCCGGACCGGCGGGCCCTTGGACATTTGCGGACAAATTATGGGATGTCCTGCGACTCCGCCACTGGAACCTATATGGCGCGTCCCACCGGGAACGTGCCGACTATGTTGTCAGGCAGATCAAGGCAAGCGTCGCTCCCGGCCAATGGCGATCGCCTTTGGGCATGACCGTTACCCCACACGCCCATGGCGCCATCCGTGAGCTCCAAGGCCATTTGATCGTCACGCAAACGCCCGATAACCAGGAGCGGATCGCCTTCCTGCTCCGGCGGCTGCGCATGTACCAATCGGTCGTCAGAAACAGCCCGGCCATCGTTCTCACCGCGATTTTGCTTGCGATCCTCATTCGCTTTCTGCACCGCCGAATCGGTCGCCCCGCGCGCCGCCGGCGCGGCGGGTTGTGCATCAATTGCGGATATGACCTCCGCGCCAGCACCAGCCGATGCCCCGAATGCGGCAAGCCATTCGGATCGACCCCGTTGCATGTGTTGCGTCGTTAACCTCTTGTCCCAGCGGGACGATATGAACGATATGGCAGATGGGATGATTAGTGGAACAGCTTAGACTCCTCATCATCGAAGATGATCCCGATCAGCGGGAATTGATCCGCGAGACGCTCGAAGAGCGCTTCGGGGCCGGCACGGTTGTCGCCGTCGGATCACGCCAGGAAACGCTGGCGCAGGATTTGGCCAGCTTCGATCTGATCCTCTCCGACTATAACCTGCCCGATGCGACCGGCATGCAGTTGCTCGAGGAAATCCAGGCGCGCTGCGCCACGCCCATTATCATGGTGACCGGCGAGAACGTCGGGCAAATCGCCACCGAGGCGATCCGCCGGGGCGCTACCGATTACGTCGTGAAGTTTGGCGACTACCTGTTCACCATCCCCCTGGTCGTCGAGAAGAATCTCACCGTCGCCAAGATGAAGCGCGAAAACGAGCAGCTTCGGGCGAAGCTTGAAGGCGCGCTCCTTCAAGTCAGCGAGAAGAACGCGCAGCTCGAGCAGTCGCTGATTCGGATCGAGGAAGTGGCGGCCACCGATCCGCTCACCGGCCTATATAATCGCCGGCATTTCGGGAAGGTGCTCGACCAGCTCTTCAGCGAATCACAGCGCTATGACACCGACCTGGCCTGCATGATGATCGACCTGGACGGCTACAAACAACTCAACGACGGATTCGGCCATCAGGTGGGCGATCAATTGCTCGTGATCGCCGGCAAGGTGATCGCGGCGAACATGCGGAAGATGGACGTAGCCGCCCGATACGGCGGCGATGAGTTCGTCCTGCTCCTGCCCCGCGCCGCCAGCGAAGAAGCCGCCCGAGTCGCCCGGCGCATCGGCGAGGAATTCCGCCAGGGGTCTGCGATTCTCCTGCGGCGCAACGAAGGGGTGGGAATGTCCGTGGGCGTGGCGTCGGTGCATGTGGATCGGCCAGCCGGGGTCGATGCGCTCATCGCCGCCGCCGACGCGGCGCTCTATCGCGCCAAGGAAGCGGGACGGAACAGAGTGGTACTGTCCAAGTCCACCGCCGCGACTCATTAATGAATCCATGGTCGCCAGCGATATCAAGTATCGCGGGCGCAACAGCATCCGCTTCCTTCTTCATCCTTCATCGTTCATCATTTCTTCCCCCTCAGTTTACTTCGATCTTTCGCGGCTTGGTTTCTTCGCGCTTGGTGAGCGTGACGGTCAGCAAGCCGTCGGTCAGCTTGGCATCGACTGATTTCTCATTGACCGTCGGCGGAAGCGTGAAGCTGCGGAGGAAGCGGCTGTAACGGCGCTCGTGCAACAGAAGGTCGCCTTGCTTCTCCTGCACTTCGTTGCGCTCGGCGGCTATGGCCAGCGTTTGGTTTTCCAAAGTGATGTTGACTTCATCCTTCTTGAAGCCCGGTAATTCCGCCTCCACGTAGATGTGGTCGGCGTCTTCGCGCACATCCACGCTATAGGGCGCCAAGCGCCCGCCATCCTGCGGGCCATTGAAAAAGCGATTGAGCATCGCACTGAAATCGCGCTGCGCGAATTCGGCCGGATCAACGTATCCTTGAGGGACTCGAGTGGGCAATGCCATGATGGTTCTCCTTTCGATATTCTCTTGAAAAACCCGCAAGCCCTTACTTGCGGACGAACGACTATTATCAAAGATCGTGCCGCGCGGCACCGGGGCGAGGCGCCCCCGCAAGCGGCGGTGTTTTGAGGAATTAGCGAACAGCCCCCGTGCAAGTGGCCTGGTTTTTCCTGCATTTTTGGCAGTGGATGCCGCGATGGCAGTTTCCTGCGAAATCATCGTGATTCTGGGCGCAACCGCGTCCGGCAAATCAAGCTTGGCGATGGCGCTGGCGCGGCAAATGCGCGCGGAGATACTCAGCGTCGATTCCATGCAGGTATATCGCGGGATGGACATCGGCACCGCCAAGCCCACATGCGCCGACCAGGCGCAGGTACGGCATCATCTGATCGATCTGGTGAACCCCAACGAGCCGTTCACGGTGGCGCGCTTTGTCGAGGCCGCCGACCGCGCAATCGCGGACGCCGCCGCGCGCGGCGTGCCCCTCATCGCCACCGGCGGCACGCCCCTTTATTACAAGGCGCTGTTTGAAGGCTTGTTCGAGGGCCCCAGCGCGGACGCCGACCTCCGAGCACGGCTGAGCGCGCTGTCGAACGAAGAGCTTGCCGGCCAGCTGCGCCAAGCCGACCCGACCGCCTCGAATCGCATCCACATGAACGACACGCGCCGGCTGATCCGTGCCCTGGAAGTTTACGAGCTGACCGGCAAACCGATCTCTTCCTTCCAAACCGAATGGGCCGCCGAACAAGTCCGTCACCCGGCGACCTGGATCGGCCTGTCCTGGCATCGCGACGCCTTGAATCGCCGGATCAACGCCCGCGTGAAGGCGATGCTCGCCGCCGGCTGGCTTGATGAAACCCGCCAACTCCTCGCCGCCCACGGCCCCCTCTCCCAAACCGCCGCCGAAGCCACCGGCTACCGCGAACTCATCGAACACCTGCAAGGCCGGATGTCGCTGCACGACGTCGTCGAGCAAATCAAGATCGCCACCCGCCAACTCGCCCGCCGGCAGATGAAGTGGTTCCGGCGATTTCCGAATGTCAAATGGATGGCCGGAGATCGGGCGGTGGCGGAATTGATGGAGGAAATCATCGGCAAGAACGCGGCAGGCAAAGTTTGATCGTAGGGCCCGCTTCAGCGGACGCGCCCGCCGGGCATGTGGGAATCGCATCTTGGCGCGGCACCGCATCGCCACCCATCCAAACGCCAACTCCCTCACGTCCCGTGTCCACGCCGGGGCAAAGCGGCGCCCGAAAATCTGTCGATTCATCCGAAATCCCCCGCCGCCGCGCCGTCCCGGATTGGAAGCGCGCATTTCGCGTTTCGCACTGCGCGATATCTTCAGACAAGAGGCATGCGCTCGTTGCACTTTGTTATGATGATGCAACGTGGTAAATACGGACGCGCTTATGAGGCAGACGCAAAAATCCAAGGTTCCACCGAACAGCGTCACGCAACAGGAATTGACGGGTGAGATGATCGACGCCATGTCCAGCCCCCAAAAGGCCCGGCTGATCGCGGAGCTGGAATCCCAAACGCCCGCGCAGCGGCTCGCCGAGTCACGCCCGCTCAACGCAAAGGAGCGGGCACAATGGCGCCGCTTTAAGAAGAGGATCGGTCGTCCGAAAATCGCCAAAGGCATCAACGCGATCGTCCGACCATCATAAAGAGGGCCGTTTGTGCGAGGCTGTACTGCGCTAGGGCGCGCGAATGCAGCTTTTCCTGGCCACCATTGTCGCACGAGCGGGCCAACTGCGGATTTTCGAAGAGAGAAGAGAGTCGCGGATCCCGGCCGTTTAGAGTCTGTGAATGGGAACCCGTGTAGCGTGAAACTGGAGTGGGCGGAAGTGGAATTGATCGCGAAGCTGGCTTCCCGTGAGCCTCAACACCTCAGGGGAATTCGACAGGGTTGAGGTGACGATGCAGATGATGAACGCGGAATTGCGTTCGGCCTGAGCCAATTCAGCGACGGTAATGTTGAAACATGGCTCACTACCTGCAACTCCTTTCACTTCGACATGCTCAACTCGCTGTCTCAACCTGCACTCCAAATCGTAGCCGCACTTTTCCGGTTCCACCGTGTCCACAACCCAACCGCGCCGGCCGTACCAATCCGTGACCGCACGAACGGCCGCGCGTTCCACCTTCCGGTTCGTTTCCGAGTCGCCGAAGCAGGCACCTCGTTTCTTAATCTTTTTCGTCGACCTGGGGTGGAACGCGCCCACTGCTAATTTAATCCCGCATGCGCGCTCAAGCAGTTGTATTTCTTGACTCGGGACATCATAGATTGTCTGTGGTTGACAACCGGTGAAAGCGGATATCCTACGAAGTGAAGGAGTCGATAGCTTAAGCTCGTGGATCAACACGGGTGGTTCGAACCGATGAAGTGGTTTCAGATACAGATGCCGGTCGTCCCACTCTCCGATAATGTTCGTCAATCCGCATACCCCGACAATGGACCGCTCGTTCGTCTGATAGGCGAGGACAAGATCGCCTTTCCGCATCCGTTCATTTATTATGCTTTTACTGACTGGGTTCCTTGTGCACCGTGATCCGCCCCAAGCGACCTCACTCGTACCACTGAACACCTCTTCCCAGTCGCCGTCGGCCGAAGAATATTCCTGCGGGTTTCGATTGCACTTGTACACCCACAGTTTCACAGCCGCACTTCTTTCAGTTCTTGTTTTCATTATGGGGGGCAACCAATCTTAGAAGCGGTACCGTTCGGACGCCGAATGCGCTCTCGTAGCGTTTGCGCCCATCGACTTTGACGTGGAGGAAGATTTGAGAACCGTCAACATAAATGTCGGTGACCATACCCGTTACCCATCCCGTTTCAGGTGGCCCGTCGTTCATTGGTACAGAGACGAGCATGTTTTCCTTATCAATGATCTGCAGAACGGTGCCCTCGATCGTCCCTTCGCCATATAGGCCAAATTCCATTTTCGTTTCGCCACGATTGCTCCTATCCATCGTGTCTCGAGCAGCTGCCGCATGTCGCGCCTCGGCTTCCTCGTCTTCCTTTCGCGTTCTATCTTTCTCGTGGCTTGTCAATTCTGCGAGCTGAGCTTGGTACTCATCGTGCTGCTTTTGTTGCTCAATGTCCTGCTTTTGTTGCTCAACTTCCCGGCGTTGAGCCTCAAGTTGGGCTTTGTTCCAACCTTGGTTCCACCTCGAGTTCCCGCAGCCTATCGCGAGCACTATGACCATTAAGGTCTCAAACGAGATGAAGATTTGACGTTTTATCATAGATTTTCCTGAGACGCGAATTTCGGGTGGAAACGAAAGCACCGCGAATTGCAACTATTGTTTGTTCAATTCTCCATTCTACGAGCCGCATGGACCGATAGATCACGACCTAACTATTTTTTCCTTCACCGCCTCCGCCCTTTCCGCCAACGCCGTCATCCGCTCGCACACCGCCGCGACCGGCGCGGTGAGGTCTTCGATCCACAACAGCGTTTGCGCCGCGAGGTTCACGGTTGCATCCGGGAAATCCGTCGCCCGCCAGCGGCCCAGCAGGCGGCCCACCTGGCGTTGGGTGTTCCAGCGCAGGGCAAGCCAGAGTGCGGCGTAGTAGATGATGAGAAAGCCGGCGCTTTTCAGCAGGTAATCCACGCCCAGCACGCTGACGAGCAGGCCGGCGGCGTTTCGCCAATGGCGCCAGATGCCGGCGTCCGGGCTGACGAGCAACACCGATAGCACCGGCTGGATGAATGGGAACCAAAGCAATGCGCCGATCGTCAGCAGCCAGCGAAACGGCGCGCCCGCCATCGCGCCCCGGCCCAGCAGGCGCCGGCGGGCGGCGGCGCGCTGGCGCTCAACCGTTTGCGCAAGGGCACGCTGCAGATTGGCGGCGGACAGGGCGGCGGGCATGTCTTCCCACAGCTTGTTGTGCGGATAATGCGCGGCAAGGCCGGGCTGCGATTGCCGCAGTTGCGCGAAGGTGGATTGCACCAGGCCGGGAATGGATTCGCGCGAATCCTTCACCACCGCGTCCACCTGCGCATCGGGCGATTGCATCGGCGTCGCCCCGCGCGAAACCGCGCTGCGCAGCAGCACGAACACCGGCTGAAGCAGCGTATGCACCAGATTCACCACCGGCCAGCGCGCCACGCGCTCCTGGAGGATATCATCCGCCATTGAAAGCCGGGCGGCTGGATCATCGAGCAATCGCGGGACGATGCGCTCCAGGATCGGGCCGCCGATGCGGTCGGCGATCAGATCCTCGGCATCCTTTTGAAGCTGCGCCAGCCTGGAGGCGCGGAGGGAAAGATGCTGCTGATCGAGCCAGGCGAGCAGAGTGCGATCCTGGCGGACGATGGCCTGCTGCTTGGATTCCCGCACCGCATCGGCGGACTTCTGCCGCGACAGTAATTCGCGCAAAGCCGGCATGTCATGGCGCGCCGGATATTTCGCGCTGATCATGAAAACGCGCGGCGACGCCGGCAGCTTTAGGGTCCGCGCGAGCCGATCCGCGTAATCGTCGCGCAACTCCGCCAATGGTGTTGAAGCGGGCAACGATCGCGTTTGAGCATTCACGGAGGGCGAGCTCTTTGCCGCGCGGGATTCCACGTCGAATTGAGAAGCGGAGGCCGTGTCCTCTTCCAGATCGAGCCCCCAGGGATTGGCCGCGACGCTTGCGACCGTTGCCGTCGCGACGGCGGCCTCTTCCTCTTCTTCCCTGAATCCCGTCGCCCGGCTCCGCGGCCCCACGCCCTTGGTTTCGAGGCGTTCGAGTTGATCGACCTTGTTCAGGCAGAACACGAAATTGCCCGGCGTGTTTCCCTCCGCAACGCGCGCCAGCATCTGTTGCGGCTGCTGGTCGGCATACTTCTCGATGCTCCCAACCCACACCGGAAACAGCATATGCCGAAGCATGGTGCGCGTCAGTTGCAGGTGTGACAGATATTTGCTGTCGATGTCCGGCAGGTCCAGCAGCACCTGCCGCTTGAGGCTCGCCAGGTCGTGCGTGACGATGCGAAATTGCCCCGCCGCCTCGCGCTCCAGCAGGGCCCGCAACGGCTCGCGCTGCGAAACATGCGCGTAGGCGATTACCGTTTCCGTCCCCGCGCCCGTTGAGGTGACGGCGGTAATCGGCTTGCCGACCAGTGCGTTGATCAGCGCGCTTTTGCCGACGTCTTTGCCGCCGATCAGGCCGACGACGTAGAATCCGGCATCGTCCCCGGCGGCCAGTGCATCATCGGACAACACCGGTGCATCATCGGACAGCACCTCGGGCGTGGCCGCCCCCGTCAGCTCCACCGCCTCGCGCACGATCTGTTCCAAAGCCGGGGTCATGGGCGCCATGGTACTCTTTTGCGTTCCGGTTTTCTTTCCCTTAGCTTGAAGGGATGTTCTATCGCGTGGATGGAGCGGACCTTGAGACGGGGGAAGAGAGCTACCTCGTGTTGCAGGCGGCCACCGCCGCCGATGCCGAGGCCATCGCGCGCGGACAGGGATTGTTGGTCGCCGGCACGCGCGAAGCGTCTGCGCCTGATTGGGGCGGGGAACGACACCAACATCCCGCGCCCGCTTCACGCGACATCGAAAAAAGCATCGCACCGACATCGCCCACAAAAGCGCCGGTGGCTCGGTCGCAAACGGCCCCGCGTCAGGCCACGTTGGATGTGGCGACCGATCCTCTGGCGGAACTGGCCACCGCGGTCACTGGAGCGGCCGCGGAACAAGCGCCCGCCATCGTATCGCAAAAGCCGCGGGTCGCGGCCACACCTGATTCCCCGTCCGAATATTCGCCCGCTCTGCCGCCGGCGGCGCAGTTGCAACCGGCGTCTGGCCGGGCCTCCGCGGTATCGGCCAAAGCCGGAGCGGCGGCGAAGCGCATGTCGCCTCCCCCGCGCACCGCGCCGCCCAAACGCGCCGCGCCGCCGCAGGGCGCCGCACCGCCCCCGCGCGACACGCCGCCCCCGCGCACTGCG
>Ga0209483_1003175_pt1 | contig 10924 bp, 11 predicted proteins | sample NGEPerA_FD_184508 | JGI IMG/M metagenome (GOLD analysis project Ga0209483, IMG submission 184508) | Arctic peat soil microbial communities from the Barrow Environmental Observatory site, Barrow, Alaska, USA - NGEE PermafrostL2-A... | ecosystem: Environmental > Terrestrial > Soil > Wetlands >...
CCGCGTGTGGAGAAACACCGTGTGCCCCGCCGATTGGCGCCTCCATTTCCACCATTCGACGTCATCACGCCGCCGCCCCGGGCCATCTCGACCGGCTTCACACCGGGCGTGCGAAATCGACGATAAGTGGACAGCGGGCGAAGATGGTGAACGTGGGCGTAGCCGGACCCGAGTGGACCATACGTTCCTTCGAAATCAAAGCGGCAGGCAGGAACTTCACACGTCAAACGGCCCGTCCCGCGCTTGAGTTCGGCAGCGATCTTGGCCTCACGAAGACTGCTCTCGCGCTGGCGGTGAGCGACCATACGTGCGCGTAATTGGCCTTCCAAACCGTGCAGTTCCTCGGCCTCTTCCGAAAAGCGAAGGCCATGCCCGCGAGCTAAACGTTCCACATCGACCGCAGCTCGCAGGGCCGCCGTGAGGGTTGGATCAACGATCTTTTGAAGCCCGAGGCCAAAGTTTCCCATGTACTTCCGAAAGTCGAGAAACCATTCCATCTGGTCGATTCTGACTCTAGGTCGCAGCCAGGCACCTGACTTCCCCTCGATGCCGTTGGGCTTACCAGCCTTCCCTAGCACGATCGTGTCGGCGATGAACCAATAGACGAGGTAGTACTCGCGTGTGTCGCGCTTCCGTACCACCAGCCAGATCCGCGATCCTCGGATACCGCGGGGCGTCTTGCGGGAGTAGATGGAGAACACCCCCGCTCTTTCCGTCGGAAACTCAGCGTACTCTGGCTTGTGATATTGAACGTACTCGTTCATTGGTTTTGCCAGTCCGTCGAATATCTTGGCGTTCAGCGGCGGCCGAAGCGCCGTCCGTTGCAACGCCGAGTTAGACCCCGCCCTGCTTCATTGAATACCCGGAGTGAGCCAGTGTTGTCGTGGCATCAGGGCGAACGAATCACGGGAGTCGATCGTCACAACGCTGCGTATTGATCCCTTTCTGTCGAGATAAACGATGAAGATGCTGTGATTGGGCCGATTCTCGCGCCGGCAGGCGAGCTCGCGCTCCGACATTATGACCGGATCTCCCGGAACTCCAACCCGGCATTTGACCTCGATCAGGCGCGCGGGGTGCCCATGCTTGTGGACTGCGATATCGTGGTCCGAGGCTGGATCGTGTTTTGCGACGTGGATGACCCTGAAGCCCTGCGTTTTCGGGTAACGCTTCGCCAGGATCCCAACGACGTGTAACTCTCCACAGAGGCCATGTTGTCGACTCACGAGGGGGTCGAATGTCGGTGACAATGCGACGGGCACACTCTTCGCCTTGACCATGGGTATCCCTTCGAACAGCTCTCCCTTCCCAAGCAAACGCAACCAGCTGCGTACCCGCGCTGGCTTTAGGCATTGCATGGCGCTTCCGTAGCCGCGGCCGAAGAACTTTCGGACGGTGTGTTTTGGGACCGGAACGACAAGAGTGCGTGCGGAACGTTTCTTGTCGATCGTCCACAAGAATGTCTTACGCACGGTGTCCACGACCGTCACTCGGCCGATGACATACACCCCATCCGGATTAGGTGGGATGTTCTTCATATAGACACAGATCATATCGCCTACGGCTACCTTCCGAAACATCTGGCCCGCAGGCCACTTTTTGTCGCGACTGGTGAGAAGGGTTGAAGGGCGCTCAACGCTCCAGCCGTAGCTCCAGCCCTCTGGGCTGTGAGGGTTGATGTGGTACAGCCACGTATTCATCGGCGGCGCTGTCCTCGCGTGCGTCTAAAACGATCACACGTTCAGCGGCGGCGCGCAAGCGCCGTCCGCTGCAACGCGCCGTTAGCCGCAATGCCAATCGGTTAATGTGTAAACGATCGAGATTGATCCGTTTTTCCTGTGGATAACCTTCTCAGGCAATGATGGCGCATCTGTCGGCTACCGGCGAATATTCGGGTTCTCGACGGAGATGCTGCCGCGTCAGGTCTCGGAGGAAGATGCCACCCGATCGCCAAGTGATCCATTTCTTTGGAGTTCTGTCCTTAACCGAACGGCATTGTCTTTAACACGCATTGTGATCTTGTCGATAGCGCGCTCTGCCTATTCCTTGAGTGGTGACAATGCCGGAATGAGGATCCTCGTTCGGTTGGTCGTTACGAACTTCTGAAGGCCCACAAAACGGAAATCCCCCTCAGTCAGGATGGCACCGGTCTGATACTCGCCAGCGAGCGCTGCCAGCGACTGGCCGCCGTCGGTCGTGACCACGGTCCATCCGTCTTGCGTAGAGTTCATGACGGTAGCCACACCTATATGCACGCGGCAGTTCTTTACTTCCGTCTCCTTGAGAATGCCGGTTCTCAACGCTAATAGCAGAGGCGGGAGATACGCCGATTCAGATTTGCAGTTGACACGCAGACCGAGCTTTTCGTCTCTCCGGCGCCAGATTGCCGCTTGTTTCTCTGCGTCGGCTCTTTCCGCGTGTTCATGTTCCTTTCCTTTCACTGCCTGCGCTTGTTCGCGTGCCGCGACCTGATCCGATACCTCTTGCAGTCCTGCTTGCTCGTCTGGGGTCTCGCACAACGGCGCAGCCCGCCCAAGCTCCGTTCGAGCTGGGATGAGGCGGTCGCCGGCCAGGGAGGCGCCCACGGTGTCGAGCGCAGCAGCGCAGTCAAGTCGCTGTTTTTCGTCAACTGCCTTGGCGATAGCTGATTCACCCTCCCGTTGAAGCTCTGTATTCCAGGAATCCAACCGCCTACAGACGCTTGCGGCGTGTCCCCATGACTCGCGAATGCCTTCTATTTGGTCAACGGATGGCTGTGGGGACGAAGATGAGCGGGCTTCTTTGACCGCGTCATCACAAGGAGCGCGCCGATCGGCAGTCTCACGAGCCGCGACAGAACTGGAATCCAGAAGGACAAGCGATCTGATCGAGTCGTATTCCTGTGCCGTGAGATCCACGTGGCGAATCCCCCAGCCAATATTGACGCCCAGCGGTCGTGTCTGCGACGGAAGCAGATCAAGACCAGCTTGGGCAAAGTTGATCGCGATCTGCCCATCAGTGATTGAGAGTTGGCGCCACTCGGTGTCCCCAACGAAGACATTCACGACGCCTTTTGAGACCGGTCGCCATTCCCCTTCCTCGTTTTTTATCCTGAACGCAAGCTCGACCCGAGTGCCCTGAACAGACGGCATGACGGTGAAATCGAGGATCTTCACGACCTGGGCCATGTCGACGGGCTCCGCGGAACTCGTTGCCAGACATCCCAAGCCGAGGAGGGCTATTCCTCCTGGAAGGTTCGCATTCAGCCGCCACGCTGTTCGTCCTCGGCGTTTCACGACGTAGCCCACGACGGTGATCTTTTCCCAAGCCCGAGCACGCGTCAAGCCGGACCCCCGAGCCAGGTGATTGGGCGGCGACAGTGCTTCGCGGAACGGCTCAAGGCCGCGATCGCCGATGCGCAGCTCGTGGTGTCGGCGCCCATACGCGGGTTCGGCACGTCGGCCTTGGACGCCTGTTTGAAGACTTGCCCGCGCTTCCGGCGGACTCTATCGTGCGGTGGTTCATGACGAGGAGGAGCAAGTCAAAATCATCTTGGCCCAGCTGGTGGGACTGGGAGCTGGAGATGACGCCCCATCTCGAACAACGGATGGAAGAACGCGACTTTACTGAGATCGACGTGCGAGAAATGTTGGAGGGAGCAACGGCCTTCGCGCCCGACATGGTGGCCGGCAGATTCGTGATCGAAGCTCTGCTTCGGGGGCGCCGCTGGCACATCATCGTCGAGCCCGATCCCGACGACAGGCTCTTGGTCGTGGTCACCGCGTATCGCCCGAGCTAGAATGGCTTTGAAGTGATGAAGCGTCCGTACCTTGAGGTTACGTTTCGGAAGGGCAAGCCCCTCGCCGCGTATCTCCATCTGCCGCGGGCGAGTGGGGCGAAGGCGGCCCGGAGCGACGCACGACCGCAAGGCTTGGTGGTCGACTTCACGGCCGATGGCGAGCCCTTCGGTGTGGAGATCACGGCCCCCGGCCTCGTCGACCTCGACGCCCTTAACGCTCTCCTCCACGATCTGCATGTCCACGAGGTCGAGCCGGCCGATCTGGCGCCGCTACGAGCCGCCTGAGCGCTAGGATTTCGGATGTCGCGCCCACCCGTGCGGAGCGCTTCGCGTAAGGCGGGACCGCGGCGTATCGAAAAGCGTATCGACCCCGTATCGATTTGGTGGTCACCTGGCCAGATCGCAGCATCGAAATGTGCGGACACCGGTCGCGTAACCCCGCGGAAAATCGGCCTCGACGTATGGCCAGAAATCACACGGTGACACCCATCGATGCCTACGACGCCTGGGAGTAGGGCTCTTCATTCGCCGACGCGAGCGAGGACGTGCCGGACCAGATCAGGCGCCGCCCGGAGATGTGCCGGCTGTCTAATGTTGTGGCGGCGCTCGGCTTGACAGGCGATTTTCCTGCTGTCAAAGTCGCGGGCGCACTGGTATCCTTGAATTCAGATACAAGGATACCAGTGCGCAACTCCGAGAATCCCAAAGCTTCGCGAGCCCGTTGAGGAGAACAGTCCATGTCCGAGATCAGCACTTTCAAGAAGGCCCCCGTCGTGAACGGCAAACCCGACTACGTGGTTCGCGACCTCTCGCTCGCCGGCTTCGGTCGAAAAGAGATCGATCTCGCCGAGACCGAGATGCCTGGTCTCATGGCGACGCGCGCGGAGTTCGCGAAGAGCCAGCCGCTCGAGGGGGCGCGCATCGCCGGCTCGCTGCACATGACCATCCAGACGGCGGTCTTGATCGAGACGCTCGAGGCGCTGGGCGCCGACATCCGCTGGTGCTCCTGCAACATTTTCAGCACCCAAGATCACGCCGCCTCCGCCATCGCCGATCGCGGCGTGCCGGTGTTCGCCGTCAAGGGCGAGAACCTGGAAGAGTATTGGGACTACTCCTGGCGCGTGCTGCAGTGGGCCGACGGCGGTACCCCCAACCTGATCCTCGATGACGGCGGCGATCTCACGCTGCTGGTTCACCTCGGGGTGAAGGCCGAGAAGGACGCCTCGTTTCTCGACCAGGACCCGGGCCACGAAGAAGGCCGCGTTCTGTACGCCCTGGTCAAGCGCGCCATCAAAGAGCGCCCCGGTTTCTTCGCGCAGGCCGCCAAGAACATCAAGGGCGTCTCCGAAGAGACCACCACCGGCGTTCACCGCCTCTATCAGATGGCGCAGAAGGGTGAGCTTCTCTTCCCCTGCATCAACGTGAACGACTCGGTCACCAAGTCCAAGTTCGACAACCTCTACGGCTGTCGTCACTCGCTGCCGGACGGCATCATGCGCGCGACGGACGTGATGCTGTCGGGCAAGGTCGTGGTCATCGCGGGCTACGGCGACGTCGGCAAGGGCTGCGCCCAAGCCATGAAGGGCCAAGGCGCGCGCGTGCTCATCACCGAGATCGATCCGATCTGCGCGCTGCAGGCGGCCATGGAGGGTTACGAGGTCACCACCATGGCCAAGGCCGCGCCGCGCGGTGACATCTTCGTCACCACCACCGGCAACGAGTTCGTGATCACCGAAGAGCACATGAACGCCATGAAGCACCGCGCGATCGTTTGCAACATCGGTCACTTCGATTCGGAGATCGAGATCTCCAAGATCAAGAAGCACAAGTGGGTGGAGGTGAAGCCCCAGGTGCACGAGGTGATCTGGCCGGACGGCAAGTCCATCATCGTGCTGGCCGAAGGGCGTCTGGTGAACCTCGGCTGCGCCACCGGCCACCCGAGCTTCGTGATGAGCAACTCGTTCACCAATCAGACCATCGCGCAGATCGATCTTTGGCTGGCTTCGCAGGGCAAGCCAACCCTCAGTGGCATCCCCGGCTATGAGCCGGGGCGCGTTTACGTGCTGCCGAAGAAGCTCGACGAGAAGGTGGCGCGCCTGCACCTCGCCAAGCTGGGCGTCGAGCTCGAGGTGCTCACCGAGCGCCAGGCGAGCTACCTCGGCATTCCGAAGGAAGGCCCCTATAAGGCCGACCATTACCGCTACTGAGCGCTCGGTCGATCGCCCACCCGACGGGAGCTCCGAGGCGACGCCTTGGGGTTCCCGTTTTAGAATGAGAACATGAAAAAGTCGGATGCGAGCCCAGGCGAGTCGGCATCGGAGCTCATCTCGAAAAGGATCGCCGAGCTCGGGGATTGGCGCGGGGAAACCCTGAGCAGAATGCGCAAGCTCATCAAGGAGGCAGAGCCCGACGTCGTCGAGGAGTGGAAGTGGATGGGCACTCCGGTTTGGTCCCACGGTGGGATCATCTGCACGGGCGAGTCCTACCAGAAGGTTGTGAAGCTCACCTTCGCCAAGGGCGCGTCTCTGAAAGATCCGGCCGGTCTCTTCAACTCTAGCCTCGACGGAAACACCCGCCGCGCGATCGACATCCCGGAAGGGGTGAAGATCGACGCCGGCGCGTTCAAGGCGCTCGTGAAGGCCGCGGTGGCCGACAATGGCCTGCGGGCCAAGAAACCGCCCAAGAAGCCGGCCAAGAAACCGGCCAAGAAACCGGCTACGAAGCCGGCCAAGAAACCGGCTGCGAAGAAACGTTAGACCCCGGGCGGCGTTCGGGCGCTTGCCGGCGTGGCCTGCAGGCGGCGCCAGAAGAAGTACGAGAGCGCCCAGAGCACGCCGGTGGCCGCCGCCCAGCCCCAGGCTTCTGGGCCATCGCCCACCGAGAGGTGGGCGATGAGGGCAGAGCCGAGGTCGATGGCGAAGCCGGCGTAGGCCCACTCCTTGAGTCGCGCCGGCACCGGCGCCAGCAGCAGCACCACGCCGAGGAGCTTGGCCCACGACAGCTCGATCCGGAAGTAGGCGGGGAAGCCGAGGTGGGTGAACGCCGCTGCCACCTGTGGCAAGCGCAATTCCGCGTAGGCGGTGAAGCCTATCTGCAGGCAGAAGAGCGCGGTCACGATCCAGAAGGCGATGACGGTTCTTTTGGAGCGCGGCATGTTCAGGTCGCCGGCCGGGTGGGCCAACTGGGGGGCTCGACGCCGAACTGCTTGGCGTACTCGGCGTTCAATCGCTGCCAGCCGCCGAGCTTCATGGTCTCGGGGCCGACCATCCGTTCGATGGGCCGACCGGCGAGAAGTCGATCCAGCACGTCGAAACAGATGTGCCAGCCTGCAGCGCCCATCGAGACGAATCGACGGTCGATATTGTGCCAAAGCGTGAGCCGGGTGCCGCCGTCTCCCAGGGACTCCAACTCCCAGCGGATGTCTTGTCCCCCCCAGTTGAATTCGAGCAGCTTGGGCGCGTCGGCCCGCTTCACCTGGGTCTGGGAGACGAGCGGCGTCGGTGCCCCCACCGTCGAGAGCTTGGCAGTGCCAACCGCGCCGAGGTTCCGGTCAGAATCGAACGGGGCCCACTGGCGGAGATGCTCGGGCTCCGTGAGCGCCTCCCAAACCTTCGTGGGCGGGTGGGGTAGGTCGCGGACCAGAACCAGCGTCCACTTCTCTCCATCTTTGCGGACCTCGACGCCGGCCGCGGCGCCCGGCATGTATTGCTCACGGCTGGTCATCTCTTTTCGTTTCCTTTCTTGCCTTTCACAAACGGCACCTTCGAAGGCACCTTCTCCATCTTGTCCAGGTGTTGCTCGAGGGCATCGACGTGCTTCGACCAGAAGCGCCGAAAGGGAAGCAGCCAGGCGTCGAGCTCCATGAGCGGCTCCGGTCTCAATCGATACAGGCGACGCTGCGCTTCAATTCGTTGGTTCACGAATCCAGCCTCTCGCAGCACCCGCAGGTGTTTGGAGACGGACGGCTGCGACAATCGAAGCTGGCGCTCAATCTCGCCCACGGAGCGCTCGGACGAGAGCAGCAGGCTCAAGATGGCGCGCCGGTTGGGCTCCGCGACGATGGCAAACGACGATTCCACGGCCGATATATAGCCCGATGTTTATATTCCCGGCAAGGCATGTTGCGGCCCGACGTCGAGCCCGCTGGCCCTCTATCGTGGTCGGCGGCCTCCCGCCGTGACTACTTCGGGCCGGCGCCCGACTCGACCTCGCTCAGGACGCCGAGGCCGCATCGGCGGTATAGGAATAGGTCGGCGAGAAACCCGTGCCGTTGGCGGTGGTCGTGCCGCTGGTGTTGGTGAAGACGTTGTTCTTGGCCAGCATGTCGCCGTCGGAATCGGGCTGCAGCGGCGCCTTGACGCCGTTGTAGACGTTGCTCTCGACCAGCAGGTGGGTGCCGTCGCCGGCGTTGGTGCAGTAGCTGTCGCCGGCGGCCGTGAACAGGTTGTTGAAGAGGTGGATCTTTCCCGCGCGCGAGCGCGGCATTCGTTGGTTGACGTTGTCGGCCCACCAATCGTGGTGCCAGGTGACGTTCAGATGCCCGACGTCGATCGCCAAGCCGTCGGCGGCGCCGATGAGGTTCGAGAAACGGTGCCCCTCGGCCCCGGTCGAATCGTTGCCATTATTGTCGGTGCGGGGCGTGTAGTGGAATTTGGTCCACGACACGGTCACGAAGTCCGACCCGTTGGTGATGTCCAGGTTGCCGTCGGTCCCGTCCGAGATGTCGCAGTGATCGAACCAGATGTGGTGCGAAGCGGCGTTGACGGTCACGGCGTCGTTGCCCGACGAGCAGCCCACCGACGAATCGTAATCGGGATCGAGCGCGCAGTTCCCCCCGCCATAGCCGACGATCTTGACGTTGCGGATGATGACGTTCGACGATCCGCCCAGCGTCAGGTTGCCGTGGATCTCGGCGCCGCACAGGCCGACGATGGTCTTGTTCGAGCCGACCTTGATCTTCCCGCTGCCGAGCACGCCTTTGACATAGATGACCGCGGCGCCGGTGCCGCCGACGGCAGAGGCCAGCGCGGACTCCGACGTCACGGTCTGCGGCGTGGCGCTCCCGCCGCCGGTGGTGGTGGTGACGCCCATCCCCGAGACCGACGCCCATCCGAGCAGCGCACTGGCCGCCGGCGGGGTGGTGCAGCTCGCGCCGCCGGCTCCCGTGGTGCCCGCCGCGCCGGTGCCGGCCGCGCCGGTCGATCCACCGCTGCCGCTATCACCACCTCGTCCGGCCGCGCCGTTGGTCCCGGCGACGCCGGCCGTTCCACCATTGCCGCCCTTGCCGGCCGCGCCGTTGGTTCCAGCCGCGCCGTTGGTCCCCGCCGCGCCGTTGGTCCCCGCCGCGCCGTTGGTCCCGGCGGTGCCGTTGGTCCCGGCGGTGCCGTTGGTCCCGGCGGTGCCGTTGGTCCCGGCGGTGCCGTCGGTCCCGGCGGCGCCGGTCGATCCACCGCCGCCGCCTTTGCCGGCCGCGCCATTGGTCCCTGCGGCCCCGGCTCCAGTGGTGCCAGCGGTCCCGGCGGGCACGCCACCGTCGCCCTCCGAAGAGCCGCTCTGACAACCAGCGGCCGCTAGACAGGCAAAGAGGCCGGCGGCGGCCGCGATGGCCGAGGATCGGAATCCAAAACGGTCGGGGCGGGGCTGACGCATTCTGCTGACCTCCGAGATCGGCACGACGGGGTGCCGACGACATCTATGTCGTTCGACGGTGAGATTGATCACGAAAAGAGTTCCGCCCGCCATCTACCTCAACCTCCGGAAACCTGGACGGTTTCTACCTTCGGACCAGCCGGTGGCCATTGCGGCGACCCGACGAAGGCGCTTGGCGCGCGGCCCGCGCCGGGGTAATTGAACGGCATGGAGCTTGAGGATCTGAACGCCGACGAGCGAACCGCGCTGGTCGGTCTCATGAAGCTGGTCGTCATGTCGGACGGCGAGGTGGCCGAAGACGAGATCGAGCACGTCGAGGAGCTGGTCGACGCATTTGGGGAAGAGGGCTACGAAGCGGCGCTCGACTCGTTCGAGAAGGGCTTCGCCGACGAGCCGAGCTTCCGCAAGTTCCTGGCCGGCATCGGCCGGCAGGAGGCGCGTGAGCTGATCTTTGGGACGGTCCTCGAAGGGGCGGACGAAGGCGCGATCGATGGCGCCGAGGCCAGCCTGCTCGACTGGCTCTCGAAGCTCTGGAACGTCAAGATCGAGATCGCCGACGAATAACTGCCGCCCGGCAGCCGGTCAGCGATCGCCGGAGACCGTCGCACCCAGCACGATGGCGGTCAACGCCACCGCGCCGATGGCGGTCAGCAGCGGCCAGTGATCGCGGGCCCAAGCCGGGGGATCGTCGCGGAAGCGGGCCTTGGCCGGCGGCTGGCTCAGGAGTTGGAGCGGAGCCAGCGCGACGGGCGCGGGAGCGGCCGGAACCGGCGCCGCGCCCGTTGCCGCCCGAGCGCCACGCGCGCCGGTCGCCGACTGTTCCTCGAGGGCGACGCGCCGGGCCTCTTCGTCGAGCCGCATGACCGCCGCGTCGAGCTGCCCGCCCTCAGGGCTGCTGGGGATGAGCGCGGCGTCGCGCAGCGTGCCGGTCGCCGCGTCGACCAGCCGGACTTCGATCGCCGTGCCCGGTCCACCTTTGGGTTGCGCCACCAGCGCGAAGTGGGCTCCCATGCGGCGCGCGTGCGCGGCCGCATGGGCGTCGTCGAGCACCAGCGCCCTACGCGCCGGCAGCGCGAGATCGAACGACGGCTGATTGAGCGGGATCAGCGCGCCCCAGGGCGCGAAGCCGATCTCCTCGGCGCGGATCAAGTGCTCGCCGTAGGCCAGATCGCGCACCGTAATCCCGCCCTTGAGTGACATCAGGGGCCCGCCGTCGAGCGAGATCTGCGCGTCGGCCGAGCCCTCGACAATCAGCGTGCCGCGCGGCCGGTGGCGGATCTCGTCCAGCGCGCGTTGGAAGTCGGCCACCACCTGGGGCGGCAGATCGTGCGGGTTGAGGATGCGATCCGGCGTCATGGTCGCGGCGCGCAGATAGTCGGCGTAGGCGTGGGTCCGCTCGGGTGTGGGCGGCGCGGCGACCTGCGCGTTCCAGTCGGCGTGCGCGGTGGCCATGGCGCGGAACAGGTAGAGATCGCCCAGCTCGGCGCCGGCCTGACC
>Ga0209483_1003176_pt1 | contig 10922 bp, 8 predicted proteins | sample NGEPerA_FD_184508 | JGI IMG/M metagenome (GOLD analysis project Ga0209483, IMG submission 184508) | Arctic peat soil microbial communities from the Barrow Environmental Observatory site, Barrow, Alaska, USA - NGEE PermafrostL2-A... | ecosystem: Environmental > Terrestrial > Soil > Wetlands > Peat...
AGCAGTGCTACGCTATCCGGAAGCGGAAGCACACTGTGCCACGGACTCACTGTTGCCACGATTGGGCGACGCGCTGCACGAGTCCATCCCCACACGGCGGCGGCGATCGCGATCACGGATAACGCGCACAGTGCAACAATCAGACGCCGCGAAGCAGATGTGGTGGCTCGGGAAGCCGATCGTGGTCTCTGCGTGGTGTCCGTCGCCGAGAGTGCCGCCGCGAACTCGGCAGCGCTGGTGAATCGATCTGCCGGGAGTCGCTGCAACGCTGTTGCTACAGCGTCGTCGAGCCGCGATGTTACTGTCTGACGGACCTCCGGCAACGGGCGCGGGTTATCAGTCATCACGCGTGCGACGATTGCTTGGGCGGTTGGCCCTGTGAACGGCGGCTCGCCAGCGAGCATTTCGTATGTGACGGCACCCAACGCGTAGATGTCAGAGCGTGCGTCGATGTTGCGCTCACTCATCGCCTGCTCCGGACTCATGTATTGCGGCGTGCCGAGGGAGAGACCGGTCTGCGTCATGCGCTGACCACCAGCCTGCTGCACGGCCAGTGCGATCCCGAAGTCAGCCACCAGCACGTGGCCATCGTGCAACAGGATATTCTCCGGTTTTATATCACGATGAATCACACCATGCTTGTGAGCATACTCGAGTGCGTCGGCTACTTCCGATGCAATGCGTATCGAGTCCGCGATCGGAAGCTGCCGTTCACGCTCCAGGCGACCGCGCAGCGTTTCGCCGTCAACATATGGCATTACGTAGTACAACAAGCCGTCGGCGCTACCAGAGTCGAATAGCGGCAGGATGTGCGGATGCTGCAGATTGGCTGTGAGCTCGATCTCCTTCAAAAACCGCTCGGGGCCGAGCATCGCGGACAATTCAGCGTGCAGCACCTTGATCGCGACCTTGCGGTGATGCTTGAGATCCTCGGCGAGGTATACGGTCGCCATGCCACCCGCGCCGAGCTCGCGCTCGATGCGGTAGCGATCCGCCATGGCATCTATTATGGACCCAGGAAGGTTACTCACCGTGATTACGGGCGTGCGGCCGCATCGGGCAAATGTACGATCAATTGGGCTGGTCTGCTCCAGGTCCGACTCACGCGCTGCTCACTTTCTGGGAATGGGGGTGCGTCTGTCGTGACCTCCTGGTGGATGAGGCCGATAGAATTAAGGTGTGTTCTATTTGCCCATCTGATTTATGAAAAAGTCTCAGCGATTGAAATCCGCCAAGAGCTCGATCGTGGTTGAACCCACGGCGGTTGCACCCGAGCCCGTGGCCGATGGGAACGCCGCCGCGGATCGCTACCCTCAGCGCATCGTGTGCCTCACGGAAGAGCCCACCGAAGTGCTGTACGCGCTTGGAGAGGAGCGGCGCATCGTTGGAATCTCCGGTTTCACCGTGCGTCCGCCGCGTGCACGCAGGGAGAAGCCCCGCGTGTCGGTATTCACCAGTGCCAACACCGAAGAGATCCTGAAGCTCAAGCCGGATCTTGTGATCGGCTTCTCTGACATACAGGCCGACATCGCGCGCGACCTCATAAAATTGGGCGTCGAGGTATGGATCAGCAACCATCGTAGTGTGGACGGCATCCTTGGATATATTCGGAGGCTGGGCGCGATGGTGGGTGCAGAAGACAAAGCCGATGCATATGTGCAGCGCGCCGAACAGCACATCGCCAGGATCCGCGCTGCCGCCGCTCAGTTGCAGGACCGACCCAAAGTCTACTTCGAAGTGTGGGATGAACCGATCATTGTCGGTACCCAGTGGGTCTCGGAAATCATCGAGATCGCCGGCGGTGACGATTGCTTCGCTGAAGTCTCGCACGAGTCGCTGGCGAAGCAGCGCATTCTGCCCAACGGAGACGAGGTGATCAGGCGCGCACCAGACATCATCCTGGGCTCATGGTGTGGCAAGCGGTTCCGTCCTGAGAAAGTCATCGCGCGGCCGGGCTGGGCCAGCATTCCCGCGATCCGCACTGGACAACTGTACGAGATCAAGTCACCGATCATACTGCAACCCGGGCCGGCTTCGCTGTTTGACGGGTTGGCAAAAATTTATGATATCATCGCCGGATGGCGGCCGACCGATTCGGCCGTAACTGGTTGAGCTGACGCGGATCGAGTGATCACCGTGGGACTCTGTTCGGCGTCATGCGTGCGCCGCCAGCCCGCTGCAGGGCGAGCGCGATACCAAAGTCTGCGATGAGACAGTGGCCGCCGTGGAGCAGGATGTTCTCGGGCTTGATGTCGCGATGTATGACGCCGCGGCCGTGCGCATATTCAAGTGCGTCGGCGGCCTCGCTGGCGATACGAACTGCATCCGCGACTGGAAGTTGCTCGTCGCGGTTCAATCGATCACGCAATGTTTCGCCGTCAACGTATGGCATCACGTAGTACAACAGACCATCTGCACTGCAAGAGTCGAACAACGGCAGGATGTGCTGGTGCTGGAGGCTTGCTGTTAACTCGATCTCGTTCAGGAAACGTTCGGGCCAGAGCATCGCGGACAACTCTGCATGCAGTACCTTGATCGCGACCTTTTGATGGTGCTTGAGATCCTCTGCGAGGTACACCCTAGCCCCCGGCGTGCTCTCAAGTGAGGGGCCAGTACATAATGAAGCGCCGACCAGCGGCAATCACGCTCCGGCAGATGACTGTCGTGATACTCGCGCGCATTTCTCCGCCGATGCCAGTGGCCGAGCACGGTGCGTCGGCGGGGCGGTAGTAAACGGACTACGGTCTGGCGACCAGGGCGGATATCCACCCGGTGATCTCAATAATCCCCTGGCCAGGTTCGGGTATGATCACCACCAGATGACGGTCATCCGGCATCACCGCGAAATTCGCGTGATTAATCGCACGCACGATCGGCACGTTCGCGACAAGTTGCTGTCTCGACGCGACGCGCGGTTCCGCATGAAGGTCGAGCTCAACTTCTACGAGATTGGAATTGTCGCCTGCAGGCTCCAGATAGTAGAGCCCATGACCGTTTGGCGACCAGACGGGAGACGTACCGCCAGCACGTGAGATCTGCGCTCGCGCGCCCGAGGCAGCCATCGCCTGCACATACACCTCTTCTCTGCCGCTCTCGTTACTGACATACGCGAACCAGCGTCCGTCTGGCGATGCAGTTGGTGAATGTTCGTTAGCTGGAGAATTCGCAAGCGGCACGGCGGCCGATCCGTCAGCGGAGAGCAGCCAGATATCACCAAGCGTAGTCGGTGACGACGTGCCGCCGAGATATGCGCGATCGCCCGGAAGCCAGTTGCCGGGAGTCTCAAACAGTCGTATGGGGAACCCGGCGGCAAAATGAAATGGCTGCGGTGGTCCGCTGCGGTCCACAGGAATCGAAAAAAGATCGCCACCGGGCCGCTCGTTCGTCAGGAACGTGATGCGACGTCCGTCGGCGCTGAAGTTCGCATCGTGACCGTCGCCCACGTTGGTGAGGCGTGAAAGCGTGCCCGACGCTACATCGAACGTCCAGACATCACGCTGACCGTCTCGATCACCTTCTATATCAAATGCGATCGTGCGGCCATCCGGCGACACGGTCGGCCGGTGATACACTGCAGCCTTATCGAGTAACGGCTTCTGCACGCCCGAGCGGTCCATCAACATCAATCGCGCGTTGGATGCGCGCTGGTAGATGATCACGCCATGTCCGACCGCGAGGCCGGCGACACCGCCAAGCGCCTGCGATACACGATCACCCAGCACATGCACGTCGCCCGTTGTTCGAAGAGTGGACTGGTCGAATGGAACTACGGACAGCGCAGCGTCGCCGCGCACGAACAGCGCGTAACCGGCGTCATACTCCGGCGCAGAAGCATCCTGCTCGATGACCAGCGGAGCACCGCCGCTGAGCGACACCGCCGCGACTCGCCCGGATCGAGTGAAGCCCGTTGCAGTACCGGAAATCGTGAACAGAACACCCTTTCCATTCGGCAACACGCTCGGTGACACGTAGATGTAGCCGCTGTCAGGAGTCGCGATCACCCGAAGATCCCTGCCGTCCGTGCGGATTACCGACAGCCCACCATGCGTGTTGGTAAAGACTATACGTCCATCGGGCGTCCACGCTGGCGCACCGATGGCGTCGGTCTGCGCATTCGGAACCGGAGTCGCAACTCCGCCGGCGATTGGCACAGTGTATACCGCGCTGCTCTTCACGAACCCGAGCGTGCGCGAGTCCCATGAGATGAACGGACTGAAGGCAACGTCGGTCCCCGGAATTGGCGTGCCGGTAAGTTGGTCCAGGTGTCGTAGTGACAGGCGCGCCTGGGGATCGCTCGGATCCGGCGACACCACGAGCTTGCCGTCGGGCGAGACGGCTATCTTGGTGAAATTACTGCGCGTGTCGGAAGCGTCGGGATCGAAGATACTACGACGCACAACAGGCCCGGAGTACATGTCGGCATTCCTGTGTTGCAGCCACGCAGCGCCGAGCGCGAAGCCAGCTATCAGTCCTGCAGCCACGCCACCAATCGCCAGATTGCGTGTGAGCATGCGACTGCGTCCTCCAGTCGCGCGTCGCGGGGTAACCGATTCCGATGCGAGTGCTGCGGCGAACGCAGCAGCGTTTGTAAACCGGTCTGCCGGAAGCTTCTCCAGCGCCGTTGCCACGGCTGCATCCACATGCTCCGGCACGCTCTTTCGCTGCGCAGTGAGCGACCGTGGTGCGCTTGTGATCACCTGCGCAACTATTGCCTGCGCGCTTGATCCCGTGAATGGCGGGTCACCACTCAACATCTCGTATGTCACGGCGCCGAGCGAATAGATATCGGACCGCGCTGTAATCGTGCGCTCGCCCATAGCCTGCTCGGGACTCATGTACTGCGGTGTGCCCAACGACATGCCAGTCTGCGTCATGCGCGAGCCGCCTGCCTGCTCGACCGCGAGCGCGATCCCGAAGTCCGCCACCAACACGTGCCCATCGTGCAGCAGGATGTTCTCCGGCTTTATGTCGCGATGAATTACACCATGCTTGTGCGCATACTCAAGTGCGTCAGCTACTTCGGATGCAATACGAACCGCGTCGGAGACCGGGAGCTGTTGCTCACGCTCCAAACGCCCACGCAATGTCTCACCATCCACGTACGGCATCACGTAGTACAGGAGTCCATCAGCGTTGCCGCTGTCGAATAGTGGCAGGATGTGCGGATGCTGCAAATTGGCGGTGAGCTCTATCTCCTTCAAAAACCGTTCTGGGCCGAGTAATGCTGACAGCTCCGCATGCAGCACCTTGATCGCGACCTTGCGATGGTGCTTGAGATCCTCGGCGAGATACACCGTTGCCATCCCGCCAGCGCCAAGCTCACGCTCAATGCGGTATCGATCCGCTAGAACGGCGGCGAGGCGATCGGATGTACTCTGGCTCATCGATTTGGTGAAGCGCTCACCGGGGCGAAACGGACATACGAAAATGGGGTCCGGGACGCGACGGGGCCAGTGGCCTCCTTCGGCGGGATGACGCCTCCCTCGGCGGGATGACGCCTCCCTCGGCGGGATGACTACCCGATCCCGTGTTGTGCGTAGATCGGGTGCATCACCGCGCGCAGCTTTGGTAGCCTCGTGGCAAACCAGAGTCCGGTGACGATCGACACTGATCCGCCGAACAGAATTGTGTACTCCGAACCAATTCGTGCGGCTACGATTCCTGCGACCAGGCTGCCGATAGGCGCGGTGCCAAGAAACGCCATTACGTAGAATGCCATGACGCGCCCGCGCAGTCTCTCTTCCACCAGCGTCTGGATTATCGTGTTGATCGACGCCATCTGCACCATGAAGCCGGCGCCGACGATCGGTAGAATTGCGAGCGAAAGCCACAGTTGGTGAGAAAGTGCAAATCCGATCAACCCCAGGCCGAAACACACGGTAGCGGCGGCGCTCACGTTTTCGAGTCCCACCACCGACACTCGCGATGCAAGATAGAGCGCGCCTACAAGCGCACCTACGCCCGACGCAGTCATCAGGAATCCCAGCGTGTGCGCGCCGCCGTGCAGTGTCTGCGTCGCGATCGCAGGCATGAGCACAGTGTAGGGCATGCTCATCATGCTGACTATCGCGAGGAGTATGAGAGCTGTACGAATGGGCAGCGATCCCTTGATATATCGCAGGCCGGTTCGAAACTCCTCAAGCACGTGCGTCGTTCGCGGTTCGCGTTCCGCGATACTCAAGCGCATCGCAAACAATGACGCGATCACGGCGATATATGAGATAGCGTCGAGCATGAAGCACCATCCCTCACCTGCAAGCGCGATCAGAATACCGCCAAGTGATGGGCCGATGATTCGACTTGCATTCACCATCGTTGAGTTGAGCGCGATCGCGTTCGACAGAAGATTGCGATCCTCCACCATCTCCACCACGAATGCCTGCCGCGCTGGTGTGTCGAATGCGTTGATGCACCCCTGCACCAGCTGAAGGATCAGAATCTCTGTGACGGTAATGATTCCGGCGAAGGCGAGAATCGCTAGCGCGAGCGATTGCAGCATCGACAGCACCTGAGTCACGACGAGAACCGTATGGCGGTTCCAGCGGTCGATTAGTACGCCGCTGAATGGCGTGAGAATCAGCGTTGGTATCTGACCGCAGAATCCCACCAGTCCGAGAAGGAACGCCGAGCCGGTGAGCCGATACACGAGCCAGGATGTCGCGATCCTGGTGATCCATGTTCCCACCAGCGAAACAGTCTGGCCACTGAAAAAGAGTCGGTAGTTGCGGCTGCTGAGCGCGCGCCCGATGCTTGGCCGACGGGGAATTGGCTGAGGTGCAGTCATCGGATCATGTTGCGATCCGGTCTTTCAAGGACCGAGCCGTCGTGGAGCGAGCCCTATGGCTGGCGACGGCTTCGGGTGCACTAATCAGTGTTGTTCTGACCCTGCGGCGACGGCCGACGGTTCGATCCATTCGTTGGCCCAATCTTCGATCGCGACGATCGCCGCCTCAAGCGCGCGCCCCTTGGTGGTCAGTTCATACTCGATCCGCACGGGTGTGGTCGGAAACACATGTCTGACTACCACTCCCTCGGCCTCAAGCTCTCGCAGCCGCTCTGCGAGCATCCGATCACTTATATCCGGGACGGATTCCCTGATCTCATGGTAGCGCTTATCGCCGCCAAGCATCGCGCTGATGATGGCGCCGGACCAGCGTCGTCCAATCAGCTCGACCGCCTTGTGATACCGCGGGCAAATCGATTCCTGGCTCATAATATGTAAGTATATCCGATGGACAACATTGACAATAGTTACTTACTGAAATATAGTTACTCGTATCGAGTTACCGGGGTGCTGGCCGACCCTTTCCTTACCCAAACAGTCACCGTTTCGCTGGAGCAGAAATGTCCGCTACAATAGATAAAACCGGAGCCACCGCCCAGAGCCTGGCAGGTACCTGGCATATTGACGTCGCCCATTCGGGGGTCGGGTTCACTGTGACCCATCTGATGATGGCGAAGGTGAGAGGTCAGTTTACGGATATCGCCGGCACCGTGCAGACGGACGGTACGCCTGAAGGATCGCGGATCGAAGTTGAGATCGGCGCCGCAAGCGTCAGCACGCACGATGACGCTCGCGATGCGCACCTGCGCTCAGCCGATTTCTTCGACGTGCAGAAGTTTCCCAAGATCAGGTTCCTGAGCACCGCCATCAAGTCGAAAGGCGAAGACGATTTTCGCGTCACGGGAGATCTGACAATTCGCGACGTCACGCGGCCCATAGAGATGGACGTCACTCGTGAAGGATCTGGCCGCGATCCGTGGGGGAGCGATCGGGCCGGTTTCAGCGCAACGCTTCGGCTGGATCGGCGCGATTTCGGGCTGACATGGAATCAGGCGCTCGAGGCGGGTGGCGTGCTCGTTTCTAACGATGTAAGGCTCACAGTGGATGTCGAACTGACCCACAAGACAGAGCAGCTCGCGGGGTAGCTCAGTCGGGTAGCACGGATATTGCCCCTCTTCGGGTTGCAGCACAAATAACTTGACAGTCAACCCGAACAGGTGGAGTCCATGGTACGTGTGATCAGCAAAACGGCATTCGCGCTCACGCTTGGCGCTGTGACAATGCTTGGAGCATGCAAGAAGAGCGATAACGCGACTGATACGACGATGGCCGCGACCGACACGTCGATAAAGGCCGGTGCAATGTCGGGCACGTCGATGAACGCTCCAGCTACCGCGGCGCCAGTGACGGATGCTGGCATTTTCGCAGCGCTCGCAGCAGCCAATCAGGGAGAGATTGACGCTGGAAAGATGGCTGAAGCCAAAGCAACTACTGCGGCGGTGAAATCATTCGCGCACGATATGGTGATTGCGCACACCGCGATGTTGAACAGCGGAAACGCGCTGGCGAAGAAACTCAACATCACGCCTGACCCTGCCGCGGCGGATTCAATCGACGCGATGAGTCGGTCAACAGGCGCAGCATTGAGTGCAGCACCGAAGGGAGCCGGGTTCGACTCGGCTTACGTTAACGCGCAGGTCGTCGGGCATCAGTATGTACTCGACATGATCAAGCGGGATGAGAGTGTGGCGCAGAACACCGAGCTCAAGTCAGCGCTGACGTCGGCTGAGCCGAAGGTTCAGGCCCACCTGGACCGAATCAGGACCATCCAGGGCAAGTTGAAGTAGCTGGCCCGCGCGGACGCGACATTGATCGCGTATATCTGGATGGGGTAGAGCGACGCTCCCGCGCGACGCTCTACAAGTTGATTGGGGCGATGCAGTCGACGAACAACACAGACATCAAGTACCTGATCCAGCAAGTCGCACCAACGTTTTTGAGCAACATGGACCGCGCACACGCGCTCAGCGAGAAATTCTGAGCGAGAGGTGCGCGGTTTTGTTGTGCCGCAGCGAGCTCTGCCGAACGTACGCGCTGAATTAGTGCAGTGATGCCAACTTCACATCCTTGTGGCCAAGCGCCTGCGCGACATCATACATCGCCTGGTTCAGGATCCTGTGCGTGTTATCATCGGCCGCGTGCCCGGACTTTGCGTCAATATCCGCCATGACTGCGACATGCAGCGGATGCGAAAGCGCTTTGTCAAATAGATACCCGGACCAGATATCCCATCGGACGTCGTGCCTGCCTCCACCAATGTGGTGGCGAGTTTCGCGCCGTGCAGATCGGCCGGAGGCATCGGCAGCTTGATACCCTTCTCGGTCGCTCGTCCCGGACGTATCGCAGTGTCCGAACCACCCCGCGTCGCGAAGTACGAAGCCACGTATTACTGCGACGATACGCTATCATACAAAATGCGGATGCCTCGGAGATGGCGAAGGAGACGCGGTTGTATGACTTTTCGCTATATTGGCGACACTGCGTATGCCTGGGCGTGACTCGCTCCCGGCGCACCCGCCATTTCCTTCAACCTGCCAAAGCGTGACCCCATGCAACGTGACCGGTTACGATTGCTGCTTCAGCGCTGCCGTTCTGCCGCATTCGCACTGACAGCGCGCGGCGAGATCTGGGAATGGAACACGGAATCAGAAGCTCTACTCGGCTATACTGTGGCCGAGGCGGTGGGTCAGTCCTTTGTCGGTCTCCTGCGGCCGCGCGACCCACTCGGCAAGGCGGTTGATAGCGAGTACTGTGAGCGCACAATTCGCGACGGTGGCGCGCCGAGTTTCGACATGCGGGTGAGGCCACGCACCGGGCACGCTCTGTGGCTGAATGTAACCGTACTCGTTTTCGAGCGATTTCACAGTAGTCCGCCGCTGGTTGTGCACATCGCGCACGACATCACAGACAGCCGGCATCGTCGCGCCGTGTTCGGCCGCCTGATCGAGTCCGCGAGGGAAATAATTGAGGTGGCAGACGATGAACATCATCTGGTTCCCGTGTCACCGCTCACCGAGCAGGAACAGCGCGTACTTCGTGCTCTCGAGACGGGGCAGACGCCGGCACAAATTACGCGGCTGCTCGGAATCACTGCCCAAACTCTGCGCAATCACCTGCACCATATCAATCGGAAGCTGGGAACGCACAATCGCCTCGAAGCCGTCATGAATGCCGTGCGCCGCAGGCTTATCTAAGCCGTTTCGCTCAGTACAACAGGCACCGCGATAAATGGTGCATGTGGTATGCCCGGCGTACCATGTAGTACATCTGCTTCATTGTCGCAATTGTCGCATCGTCGCATCTTCCAGATACTACCAAACGGAGGAACGACATGTCGGTTGTCGAGCAGTTGGCGACGTTCGTCGCCAGATCCAAGTATGAAGAACTCTCTCGCGATGCGCGACTGCAACTGAAGATCAGAATGCTCGACGTGCTTGGTTGTGCGATCGGCGCCAGCAACGCGGATACGCCGCTCCGGGTACGGGAGTACGCCACCGCCTGGTCCACGGACGGGCCATGCAGTTTTATCGGTGGTGGAAGTGGTGCACCCGATCGTGCCGCGCTCGTGAACGGTACGTTGGGACGGTATCTGGACTTCAACGATAGTTATCTCGCTCCCGGCGAGACCTGCCATCCATCAGATAATCTGGCAGCAGTACTCGCGGCAGCTGAGTTGGCCGGCACAGACGGTCGCACGTTGCTGGCAGCACTTGCGGTTGCATATCAGGTGCAGTGCAGGTTGAGTGATGCCGCGCCCGTGCGCAAACATGGCTTCGATCACACGACGCACCTGGCCTACTCCGCGGCCGCTGGTGCGGCACGAGCACTTGGCATGGACGCCGAGCACATCGCGAATGCAATTGCGATCAGTGGTACGGCACTGAACGCGCTACGTGTAACGCGCACGGGCGCGCTGTCTAATTGGAAGGGACTGGCAGCACCGTTTGCGGGCTCTGCAGCACTTGAGGCGACGTTGCTCGCGCGCGGCGGGATTACCGGACCAATGGAAGTCTTCGAGGGCAATAAGGGCTTGTTCGACGCCATTACGGGGCCATTCAGCATCGATTGGAAGGCCGAG
>Ga0209483_1003177_pt1 | contig 10921 bp, 10 predicted proteins | sample NGEPerA_FD_184508 | JGI IMG/M metagenome (GOLD analysis project Ga0209483, IMG submission 184508) | Arctic peat soil microbial communities from the Barrow Environmental Observatory site, Barrow, Alaska, USA - NGEE PermafrostL2-A... | ecosystem: Environmental > Terrestrial > Soil > Wetlands >...
GGGCATGCATGCCCGTTCCATGGTGGATGCCAAGACGCTGGAGCCCATCGCGGCCAAGATCAGGGCAGCGCTTTAAACCGCCTCAGACATCTTCTTTCGCAGCTGGCTTCTTGCCCTTGGCGGGCTTCTGTGGCGCGCGGGGCCGCGCGTCGGCGGCCTTGATGAATTCGAAAGCCAGCTTGTCCTTCTCGCGGTCGAGCAGCACGCGCACCGTGCCGCCGTCCTTGAGATTGCCAAACAGAATCTCATCGGCCAGCGGCTTCTTGATGTGCTCCTGGATCACCCGGGTCAAAGGCCTGGCGCCAAAGGCATCGTCATAGCCCTTTTGGCCCAGCCAGCGCGTCGCTTCCGGCGTGAGATCGAACGTGACGTCGCGGTCGGCCAGTTGCGCTTCCAGCTCCAGCACGAATTTCTCCACCACCTTGTCGATGGTGTCGCGAGAGAGCGGCGCGAAGGTAATGGTCGCATCCAGCCGGTTGCGGAATTCCGGCGTGAACAGCTTCTTGATCGCTTCTTCGTCCTCGCCTTCGCGCTTGCCGCGGCCGAAGCCGATCGCGTCCTTGGCGGCGTCGGAGGCGCCCGCATTGGTGGTCATGATCAGGACCACATTGCGGAAGTCGATCTTCTTGCCGTTGTGATCGGTGAGCTTGCCGTGATCCATCACCTGCAACAGGATGTTGAACAGATCGCCATGCGCTTTCTCGATTTCGTCCAGCAGCAGCACGCAATGGGGATGCTGGTCGACGCCATCGGTCAAAAGGCCGCCCTGGTCGAAGCCCACATAGCCGGGCGGCGCACCGATCAGGCGGCTCACCGTGTGGCGCTCCATATATTCGCTCATGTCGAAGCGCAAGAATTCCACGCCCATGACATGGGCCAATTGCTTGGCGACTTCGGTCTTGCCCACGCCCGTTGGGCCTGAGAAGAGATAAGAGCCGATCGGCTTTTCCGGCTGGCGCAGGCCCGCGCGCGCCAGCTTGATGGCGCTGGAGAGCGCGTGGATGGCTTTCTCCTGGCCATAGACCACCCGGCCCAGATCGCTTTCCAGGGATCTAAGCGCTTCGGTATCGTCTTTGGAGACGGATTTGGAGGGAATGCGCGCCATCTTGGCGACCACATCTTCCACTTCCTTGACGCCGATCACCTTTTTGCGGCGGCTTTCGGGCAGAAGCATCTGCGAGGCGCCCACTTCGTCGATCACGTCGATCGCCTTGTCGGGCAGCTTGCGGTCATTGATGTATTTCGCGGACAACTCCACCGCCGCCTTCACCGCGTCGGCGGTGTAGCGCACTTTGTGGTAATCCTCGAAGTAGGACTTGATGCCCATGAGAATCTTGATCGAGTCCGGGACGGTCGGCTCAACCACGTCGATCTTCTGGAAGCGGCGGACCAGGGCGCGGTCCTTCTCGAAATACTGGCGATATTCCTTGTAAGTGGTCGAACCGATGCAGCGTAGGATGCCGGCCGCCAGCGCGGGCTTGAGCAGGTTGGAGGCGTCCATCGCCCCGCCCGAGGTGGCGCCGGCGCCGATCACGGTGTGGATTTCGTCGATGAAAAGGATGGCGCCTTTGACGCCTTCCAATTCCTTCACCACCGTCTTCAACCGCTCCTCGAAATCGCCGCGATAGCGCGTGCCCGCGATCAAGGACCCCATGTCCAGGGAATAGATGGTCGAGCCGCGCAGCACTTCGGGCACTTCATTGTTGACGATCTTGCGCGCCAGGCCTTCGGCGATCGCCGTCTTGCCCACGCCGGGGTCGCCCACGAAAAGCGGATTGTTCTTCTGGCGGCGGCAGAGAATCTGGATGGTGCGCTCGACTTCGGCGGTGCGCCCGATCAGGGGATCGACCCGGCCCGACTTGGCCTTTTCGTTGAGATTGACGCAATAGGCTTCCAGCGCGTCGGTGCCCTGCTTGTTGGGCTTCTCGTCCGGTTCGTCATCGTCATTACCGCGCACCGGCTTGGGCTGGCTCATGCCCGGGCGCTTGGCGATGCCGTGGCTGATATAGCTCACCGCATCCAGCCGGTTCATGTTCTGCTCGTGCAGGAAATAGACAGCGTGGCTTTCGCGCTCGGTGAAAAGCGCCACCAGCACATTGGCCCCCGTCACCTCGTCGCGGCCGGAATTCTGGACGTGCAATACAGCGCGCTGGACCACGCGCTGGAACCCGGTGGTGGGTTTGGCTTCCTCGCCGTCCTCGATCACCAGGGTGACGAGTTCATCGTCGACATATTTCTGGACCGCGCGGCGCAGCGCCTCGGTATCGACATTGCAGGCCTTCATCACCTGGGATGCGTCGGCATCGTCCATCAGGGACAGCAGCAAATGTTCCAGGGTGGCGTATTCATGATGGCGGTCGCTGGCCAGCTTGATCGCCCGGTGCAGGCCCTGTTCGAGGCTGCGGGACAGTGACGGCATCACTCTTTCTCCATGGTGCACTGTAGAGGATGTTGATGCCGGCGCGAAAATTCAATGACCTGCGCCACTTTCGTCTCAGCCACCTCAAATGTGAACACGCCGCAAATACCCACGCCATGACGATGGACATGGAGCATCACCTCCACCGCGTCCTCGCGGCTTTTGGCGAAGAATTTCTCCAGTATAAGCACAACGAACTCCATCGGCGTGTAGTCGTCGTTGAGCAGGAGAACCTTGTAGAGCGAAGGTTTCTTGGTTTTCGCGCGCGTGCGCGTGACGATACCGGAACCGGTATTGTCGCCTTTTCCGCCATTGCCGTTGCCTGAGTCCCGCACTTTCTTCACATTCCTTAACGGTGGAACTTAAACCCCGCCATCCGCCAGACTAAGCCAAAAATTCTTTGGGTTAAATAAAAAGGGCCCGGGACGAGTGTCCCAGGCCCTTGGAATATTTATTTCGTGAGACTCAGGCGCGGGTCTGAACCAGGTCAACCCAAGCCTGCGCGCGGCCTTCCAGCGGCGCGAAGCTATCCTTCGTGGTCGCGGTGAACAGCTTGCTGAACTTGGTGAGTTCCGCGACATAATTCTCGAACGCGGTCTTGGCGAAGCCGGTCTGGATTTCAATCGCTTCGTGCACCGATTTGGCGGCGAGAACAGCCTTGCCGGCAGCGAGCGAGTCGTCCAGCGACTGCTTTGCATAGGCGTAAATCTCGTTATTCAGCGTCTCGGCGCCCTTGCCCGCGACGGTGGCGGACTTGATCAGCGCTTCGGCGGTGTCCTTGCTGTAGCTTACGACAGTGTCGTAGCCGGCAACGGCCTTGTCGAAACCGGCCTTGATGGCGTCGGCGCCGGCATTGAAATTGATTTCCGCCGCGTTGGTGTTGAAGTCAGCGGCCACGTTTTCCTTGGTCATATTCATACCTTTCATGTCGATGTTCATGTCGGGCACGGTCCGGGGGTCCGGCGGCCTGTTGCACTGCAACATGGGTTATATGCCTCTGCTTTGGGGAACCGTCAAGAGGTTTTGTTGCATTGCAACAAAATATTCAAACGGAACTCGGGCGCCTTTATCAACCGAACCTAAATGTCCGTAACCTAAGGTAGATTCGCCCTTCTTGCTTGCGCCGGAGAGCGGTTTTTGGTCTTTAGTGACTCGGGAGCGGTGCTGTTTCGGGGGTTATGAGGTTGGTTAGTGTGACGAAACGGTCCTTATTCCTGGGAATCGCCCTGTTGGCGGCTGGGATGATTTCCCTCGCGCCCGCCGAGGCCGCCGCCCGCCATCGCCATCATATTTTGCCGGTCAGAGGGCGCGCCGCCCACATGGTGGCCGTGCCCGTAGGCGCCGCCGATCCCGAGAAAGATGCCGCCCTGATCCTGGATGGCGCCACAGGCAAGGTGCTTTACGCGCGCAATGAGACGGCGGAACGCCATCCCGCCTCGCTCACCAAGATGATGACCTTGTACATGCTGTTCGAGGCGCTGAAGGCCGGCAAGGTGACGATGGAAACGCCGATGCCGGTGTCCGAGCATGCGGCGGAGCAGAAGCCCACCAAGCTTTTCTTGCGTCCCGGTCAGAGCATCACCGTGGACAATGCCATCCGCGCCATCGTGATCCGTTCCGCCAATGACGTGGCGGTGGTGATCGCCGAAGCGCTGGGCGGCACTGAACTGAATTTCGCGCAGATGATGACCGCGAAAGCCAAGCAGCTCGGCATGCGCGAAACTTATTACCACAACGCCTCGGGCCTGCCTGATCCGCTTCAGATCACCACCGCCAGCGATCTTTCGATCCTGGCGCGGCATCTGGCCTATGACTATCCGCAATATTTTCCGTATTTCGCGTTGCCCGGCTTCGTCTACAAGGGCGCCTATATCCCGACCCATGACAATCTGATCGGCCGCTATGCCGGCGCCGACGGCATCAAGACCGGTTACACAGGAGCGAGTGGATTCAATCTCACCTCGTCGGTGGTGCGCGACGGCGTGCATCTGATCGGCGTCGTGATGGGCGGACGCACTGCCGTGCGCCGCGACCTGGAGATGATGCATCTGCTGGACGTGGCCTTCGCCCAGATCGCCACCAATCCCACCATGGTCGCGCACGGCTCCCTGCCATGGGAAGCCATGACCCGCGAACAGCCGCTGGTGGCGGGCTTCACCTTGCCGCAAGCGGCCCCACCCTCGCCCGGCGATCAGCTGGCCGCGTTGTCGGCTGTGCCCCCGCCGATCCCGCAGACCGAGGATGAAGACGCCGCCGAAGCGCATCGCGCCCCGGACGAGAAATTCGCCGTGATCCATGCCGAAGGGCCGCAGCCGGTGTCGGCGGTGCCGCCTTCAGTGGTGCGGGCCGCGAATGCGCCGGTCCGCGGCAGGCAGCAGATTGTCTCGTCCGAACCGGGCAAGGAGTGGACCATCCAGATCGGCGCCTATGCCAATGAGGAATTGGCCAAAGCCTATCTCGACGCCTATGCCAAGAAGTCCATCGATGTCCTGGGCCGGGCGATCCAGATGGTGGTGCCGTTCCGGGCCCAGGATGGCCGCACGGTCTATCGCGCGCGCTTTGGCCTGTTTGTGGAACGCCGCGCGCGCCAAGTGTGCGAACGTCTCACCAAGCGCGGCGATAATTGCATCGTCGAGCGCAGTACCTGACGATTCTTAGAGCAACCCCAGCGTTGCCAACTCGCGGGAGAGTGCTTCCGGCAGGCCTTTGGCGCCCTTCACGTCGGCGATGTCGGGCGGCGCATCCTTGGGCTCGAAATAACGCCAGCCCTGGAAGGCGCGCCTTGGCCGAAGCCTGACCGGCACCAGAGTCTTGTCATAGACCAGACCGCAATGGGGCACGCCATTGCGGCTCACTTCGCGCAATTCGATCAGACGCTGGCGCGCCGCGATCTGGCCCTTGATCACCCAATAGAGCGATCCACCGTCGACCAGCTCTTCCGCCCGTTTGGGGAATTGCCGCGTGACGTGCATCAACTCGGGCTTCTGACCCTTGGCGCGCTTTTCTTTGAGCCGCTTCTTTTGCCAGTCGGCCAGTTCCTGAAGCGTGTCCACGCCCACGCAAAGTTTGATCAGATGCAGCATGATCCATTCTGACACAGGAAGCGGGAGCGATCAGAGGAATTCCTTCACTCCGCGTCAATCGGCGTCTGCCTATCCTCGCTGCAAAAGGTGGGGATGGAAATGCATCAACTCCTGTATGTCAGCCAGGCCGCGCGAGATATCCCGGCGTCGGACCTTGACGACATCCTGGTGGCGGGCCGCGCGAACAATCTGGCGCGCGATCTGAGCGGCATCCTCATCCATATCGACAGCGGCTTTCTGCAGATATTGGAAGGACAGCGCGACGCGGTGATGCAGATGTATGGCCGCATCGCCGAGGACCAGCGCCATTCTCATCCTCGCGTGCTGGTGGATCGTACCATCGGCGCACGATCCTTCCCCGGCTGGAGCCTGGGCTATGAACATCTGAAAGGCACGAAGGCCGAAATGGCCGGCATGTTCGGCATCGTCCGCGAAGCCATCGCCGGGCATCTGTCACCGGGCGCGGGCCGCGTGGTGGCGACCATGCTCCAGACATTCTATCGGCTGGAAATGGACGTCCATCTGCCGCTGGCGGCTCAAAGCGCGCCCCGTCCCTACTGTGACAGCCTGGAAATGTTGACGGCCGGGTAGGCCAAGCCTACCCTTTCTCATCTTCTCCAAGTGCCATCCGTCTTCTGCTGGGGAGCGTCGATGATGACTGCCTGGATTCTTCGCGCATGCATGGCTTTGACGGTGCTGATCGCGGCGAGCGCCGCAGTCCATGCCGAAGTCTCGCGCATCGAGATCACATCCCGCAGCGATGTCCTGGGGGGCAAGAATTGGGGCACGCGCGGGCCTTACGAGAAGCTCAGCGGCACCATCACCTTCGCGGTCGATCCCAAAAATCCCTTCGACAAATCCATTCCCAATATCGACAAGGCGCCGCGCGACACGGAAGGCAAGGTGGAATTCTCTTCCGACTTCACCATCCTCGCCCCCAAGGATCGCAGCAAGGCCAATGGCGTGGCGTTTTTCGAGGCCAGCAATCGCGGCCATCAAAGCCTTCTCGCCGGCTTCGACCGGGGCGGACGCGACAGCGCGCCCGAGGCCCAGCAATATGGCGACGGCACGCTTTTGAATGACGGCTTCATCCTGGTGTGGGTGGGTTGGCAATTCAGCGTCGCGCACAAGACCGGCTTGCTCGCCACCAATCTTCCCATCGCCATGGCGAATGGTCATCCACTCAAGGGCAAGGTGAGTTCGTTCGGCATCGGCGCGCCCTGGATCCCGGCCAAATCCGGCCCGACGCTCGCGCTCGACCCAGATCTTTCGCGCTATCCTCCGGCGGATCTCAATGCGCCTGACGCCACGTTGACGGTGGCGGAAGGCATCTATGACCAGCCCAAGCCCATTGCGCGCGATCAATGGCAGTTCGCCACCCTGGTGGATGGCCAGCCCGTGCCCAATCCCAAGACCATCTATCTGAAAAGCGGTTTCGTCGCGGGCGAGCGCTATGACATTTCCTATACCGCCGAAGACACGCCGGTAGGCGGGCTGGGCTATGCCGCGATCCGCGACCTGGCATCGGCCATCAAATACCGCAAGGACATGCCGGTCACCGCCCGCTATGAATATATCTATGGCTCGTCGCAGACCGGGCGGTTCCTGCGCGAATATCTTTATGACGGCTTCAACGCCGACGAACAGGGCCGCAAGACCTTCGATGCAGTATGGGCGCATCTCTCCGGCTCGGCGCGCGGCGATTTCGTGCAAGGCTTCTCCACGCCCGACGGGCTGGGCATTTTCACCGGCTCGATGTTCCCCTTTTCCGACTTGAAGACGCGCGATCCGGCGACGGGCAAGGAGGACGGGCTGCTCGCGCACATGGCGCCTTCGGTGGTGCCCAAGGTGATCTACACCAACACCGAGACCGAATATGTGGGCGGCGGGCGCGCGGGCGCTTTGGTTCACACTTCGCTTGACGGCAAAAGCGATCTCAAGCTTCCCGACAATGTGCGCGTCTATATGTGGGCCGGCGCGCAGCACGGACCTGCCCAATTCCCACCGGGCAAAGGCATCGCCCAGCAGAGGACCAATCCCAACGACTATTATTGGGGGATGCGCGCACTCTTTGCCGGACTGGATAGCTGGGTGCGCAAGGACGAAGCACCGCCGCCCAGCCGCTATCCGCATCTCGCCGACGGCTCGCTGGTGGCGCATGACGCGTTCAAATTCCCGGCCATCCCCGGCGTGCAATCGCCCGCCATCATCCCCGCTGGTTATCGCGCCGATCTGGGCTCGCCGCTGAAGGCGCCGCGCATCCCCTATCTCAATCCGCAAGTGGATGCCGACGGCAACGATATCGGCGGTGTGCGCATGCCCGAGATCGAAGTGCCGCTGGCGACCTACACGGGCTGGAATTTCCGGGCCAAGGAAAATGGCGCGCCGAACGAGATCGTGCCGCTGACCGGTTCCTTCATCCCCTTTGCCGCGACCAAGGCCGAGCGGCTGAAGAACGGCGATCCCCGGCTTTCGATCGAGGAACGTTATCCCAGCCGAGCCGCCTACCTGGCCAAGGTCAAGGTCGCCGCGCAAAGGCTGGTCAAGGAACGCTATCTGCTGGCCCAGGATGTGGACCCTATCGTGAGCCATGCCGGGACGGTGTGGGACGGGCTGAGTGCCAGGCCACAGGCCTCTGGGGGCGGATAAGCCTTTCCGCTTCCCTTCCCTTGTCTTGGCGGGAGGGCCTTGCTAAACCCCGCCGCCTACCAGGAAATTCCTATTGGCTGTGCGGTCATGGCGGAACGGTAGACGCGCTAGCTTGAGGTGCTAGTGGGGCAACCCGTGGAAGTTCGAGTCTTCTTGACCGCACCAGTAAATTCGCCGTGGGAGATCAAATTCTTAGCGGGGCGTGCCTTAACCCCTCGTGCGAACTTGAGGATCAAGCCCGACCCTGGCGGTTGCCTACAAATCGGATGATGATCGTACGAGGAAGAAGCCGGCAACCCAACGAATCGTTCATGCTATTCCAAGTGCCCACCAGACCTGGCTTCGTAGATTGCTCTTGCGCATAAGTGACGCTGCTGGCGCACGCTAGAATTATGGAAGGGGCGAGAAATCTCACGATTGCTCCTCTCATTCCTCGATCAGGTTTGCGCCGAACCGGCCCACTTGCCACAATCTGGAATGCCTTAATTGCCACCGCGGGCATCGCCGTTGACGATATCCTTGCTTCGTTCAATGGTGGGTTGCCGGGCTCAGAGCTAGTTGAGCTTCCCAACACCGGACAGAACATGGTCGGTCACATCCTGCGCCCGATTAATGATCCACGCCACAAAACCGTCCTGTCCTATAACCGGCGTATTCGTGATCGCCCAATAGCGCGTCTGGAAATCGCCGAGTTCCGATTGAACATCAAAGCGGACTATTGGCATCACGTCGGTCTTACGTGTGCTCAAAACATTTACAAGGGACTGGCGCACCAGTGATACGCCGGCTGCTCGTGAATCGTCTTTGTCTGGAAACACTTCAAATAGCCACCGGCCGACCACGTTCTTAGCGGTCGTGAGTGTTGCTCGGGCATGTTCCTCGTTTTGCGCGATAATGTTGAACGACGGGTCCAAGATAAGACACATGCCAGGGGTGAGATCGAATATCAGGCGGAAATCGATTTCCGTCTGGCGGCGCAGAACGGATTGCACGTCTGACATGGAAGCAAGAATAACCTTGTAGGGTTGACTGTTAGTTAAGGCAGGCTCCAGCGCGCGCTTGCAGCTTTCCCGGCCTTAATCACTTTGGCCTCGCGTTCCAATAGGCCAGATTCCCCTTCACTCTCGGCGTCAGAGACGGCCTAACGGTTTCGCCGTATTGTCACGACAATCTCAAAGACATCGGTCCATTGTATTCGGAGCCGACTTGCCTTGCGGGTAATCAGGGCCAAGGGCCTTTCAGAAAATGACAAGGTGCTGGCGCAGACCGTGGCATTGCGGGTGGTCCAGATGCCTGCGCGGCCTCCAGGGCGTCCGCGCGCGTTGCTTTTCCAGGTTGGCTCTTTGTCTATCCTTGATCGAGCCTGCCCTCATCAAACTTACGGCTTTAGGCTTTCGCCCTGAACATACCCGTAGCGTCGCGCATTTCGTAGGATTCGCCGATTAGACGCTCGCCCACCATCCGGCCGACGTGCTGGAGGCCTATGTCGCAATCTAATATCATCAACGATCTAGCGGTCCGGCAGATTGTGGCTGGTGTGCCTCATAGGAAGTTCCCAACATGATGACTGGCGCACGGAAGGCTTGGCTTGGCGCAGTCTTGCTTTTAGGCGCCTGCAGCCCGCCAAAGCAGGATGTTTTGAACCGCTGCCAAGTTACCGCGCAGTCGGAGGCCAAGGGCCGCGGCCTGATTTCGTTAGATGTCGCAGAGCTAGTTGAAGCATGCATGTTGTCGAAAGGGTTTGCGCTGAGTGAGATTGGCGCACGGTGCCCCGAGAACATGCAAGGCGCGACCGACCGTCGTTGCTATGCTCCGAACACCGCAATCGGACGCTTCTATGGCAAGATTTTCGCCAAGTAGACCGAGACCGGAGTAAGGGTTTGCACGACCTTGCCGATGCTCTCAGCCTCGTAATGCGACGAGGCCCAGGTGAACACCGGTCTAGCTAACGCTGCTGTCCATTGTTGCCGCGGTCATTGTGGTTGTCGTCTCGGCGCTCTTCCGGGCGGCGGTCATCATAGCGCTGCCGGGACCGGGCTGCCGTGTATCCCGCGCGATAACCCTCGCGATAAATCTGGTCCATCCTGGCGCCCTGGTCACGGTTTGCTTGGCCCTGATCCTGCCGATACTGATTCTGCTGATCGCGGTCCTGCGCCGACGCTGGCAGCGCGGAACCCATCGCAACGGCAGCAAAGACGACGGCCGCTAGCGTGACTGTGTTTTTCATGGTTGGTATTTCTCTCTCGGAAATCGTGACGGGAGCTCTTGTTTTTTGCCCCCTCCGGCGATTGAACGCTCCAATAAGAGTTCCGTGCCGCGACAAGTTGATACTTTTTGCCAATATTTGAGCGGGTATGAAGAAGCAATCACGAGTTTAAAGGAGAGCCGTCAGCATAGCCGCCCGACCGCACATGCGTGGCCGCAAAACGGCTTACGCAAGTGATCCATATCCATTTCCATCGAACGCCCGGCGGCGACCAGGCGACAAGATCCTTTCCGAAGATCGGTATGCTGTCGGATACGGCTCAGCTCAGCCCCCGCGCCCAAATTGAACCAGCCTGAAAACGGGAATTGGCGAGCCAGGGACATCGAAAGCCAGCATCACGCCTAGGTCGCCATAGTTCGGGCAGCGGATGCGCTCGGCAATCCGGGCGAGGGACAGTCCCAGCCGCGAGTCGCTACGAGTGTTTTGAGGCACAGGTCGGTCTCGTACCGGCAGGCGTCAATTTTCACGATGCCGCGCTGGTCAGTGAGGACCGGACCAAGACAA
>Ga0209483_1003178_pt1 | contig 10920 bp, 16 predicted proteins | sample NGEPerA_FD_184508 | JGI IMG/M metagenome (GOLD analysis project Ga0209483, IMG submission 184508) | Arctic peat soil microbial communities from the Barrow Environmental Observatory site, Barrow, Alaska, USA - NGEE PermafrostL2-A... | ecosystem: Environmental > Terrestrial > Soil > Wetlands >...
GGTCTGGCCGATTAGGTGAGGTCGGGCGGCGTCCATGGTTTTGGCTCGACTGGTTGATCGGGCGGATCGGTGAAGGTGAGCTGCCACCAACCGACGTCCCGCCATTTGTTGTGCTTGAAGCCGACGTTGCGATAGACGCCGACTGGCGTGAGTCCGAACGCTTCGTGGAAGCCGACGCTCGCGTCGTTCGGGAGGGTGATGCCGGCGAACACGCTGACGTAGCCGAGGTCTCGGACAAGTGACAGTAATTCGCTGTACAACAGGCGACCCACGCCGGCGCCACGCTCGCCCGGCGCGACGTAGACCGACACGTCGGCCGACCAGCGGTACGAAGCCCGGCCCTTGTGTGGCGACGCGTAGCAGTAGCCGACCACGGCGTCGTCCCGGACGGCGACCAGCCAGGGCAGCCGCGGGGTCGCGAGCATGCGCGCCTCGAAGTCCGCGGCCGTTGGCGGAGTCTCCTCGAAGGAGATGGCGGTCTCCAGCACGTAGGGCCGGTAAATGCCGGCGATGGCGGCAGCGTCGGCGGTCGTCGCCGCCCGAACGGTCACAGGGTCAGGCATGGGGAGATTTTGTCGGCCCTGCGGCGGGAAGGCGAGCGCAATTCGCGCCGACATGGAACGATGCGGGGCATGGCGATGAATCTGTCGGACGGCGAAGAAGTTGTCCTCGACCTCCACCCGCACTGGGGCCGGCTTTTCCTGCCGGTTTTGGTGCTCTTGCTGGCCTGCCTGTTAGCCGGGTTCGGCGTTGCGCTGATCCCCAAGGGCGGCGGCCAGCAGATCGAGCGGTGGATCCTCATCGCCATCGCCGCCGTGGTGGTGATCTGGCGGACAATCCTGCCGTACCTGCGCTGGTTGACGACGAAGTACGTGCTCACGACCGACCGGCTGGTCATCCGTAGCGGCATCATGGCGCGCCACGGCCGCGACATCCCGCTGAACCGGATCAACGACGTGTCGTTCTCCGAGACGGTGCTCGAACGAATGCTGCGCAGCGGCACCCTGGTTGTCGAGTCGGCGGGTGACAACGGGCAGATCTCGCTGACCGACGTGCCGAAGGTCGAGCACGTGCAGCGTGAGGTGTACCGCATGGTCGACCAGAACCTCGGTCGGACCGGTGGAACAAGCATGGCGGACGGCGGGCGGGCTGGGCGCAGTCTTGCTGCTGACCCGAAGGCGGCCGACGAGGCTCCTGGGCAACACTGAACTGCGGCGTACTGTCGATCGTATGAGCTCTGTTTCAACGCCTGACGCCGGGCAGTCCGGCGTCTTGATGTGGCGGCCCACAGAACACATCGTCGAACTCACCCTCGACCGGCCGGGCGCGTTGAACGCGGTCTCGACTGAGCTCGCTTCACACCTCGGCGGGGCGCTGCGCGCGCTCGCCGCGGACGCCGCCGTCCGCGCTGTCGTTCTGTCATCCTCTCAAGAGCGAGCGTTCTGCGTCGGCGCCGACCTGAAAGAGCGCGCCGGATTCAGCAACGAGCAACTGCTCGCCCAACGCCCGGTCATCAGGGGGATGTTCGCGGCGCTGCTCGATCTTCCGATGCCGGTAATTGCCGCTGTGGGCGGGTTCGCGTTGGGTGGCGGCTTCGAGCTCGCGCTGTCGTGTGACCTGATCGTCGCCGACGAGACTGCGGTCTTTGGCCTCACGGAAGTCACCGTCGGGTTGGTGCCCGGCGGCGGTGGTACTCAGTTGTTGGCCCGTCGTATCGGCGCCGGGCGGGCAGCCGACTTGGTGCTGACCGGTCGCAAGGTCGATGCGCCGGAGGCGTATCGGCTCGGCATCGTCGACCGTCCCGCGACAGACGTGCACGTCAGGCAACTGGCGTTGGACGTGGCCGCCACGATCGCAGCAAACTCACCTCTCGCCGTCCGGTATGCGAAGCACGCATTGCGCAACGGGCTCGACATTCCGTTGCACGATGGCCTCGAAATCGAGGACGCCGCGTGGCGGGCCGCGGCGATGTCGGCGGACCGTCGTGAGGGGATCAACGCCTTTACCGAAAAGCGTGCGCCGAGGTGGACGGGGCAATGAGCGATCTTCCTTCGCGCATCAGCCTTCGCGAGGTCGGTCCGCGCGACGGTCTACAGAACGAAGCGCCGGTATCGACTGCGGCGAAGGTGGAGTTGGTTGATGCTTTGTCAAGCACGGGCGTGGGCCGCATCGAGACCGTGAGCTTTGTTTCGCCGCGCGCGATTCCGCAAATGGCAGACGCCGATGAGGTGTGGGCGTCGATCTCGCGTTCGGCCTCGATCACGTACTCCGCACTGGTGCCGAATCTGCGGGGGGCGGTGCGCGCGCTCGACGCCGGATGTCGGGTCATCGAGATCGTGGTGTCTGCCTCGAACACACACAATCTCGCGAACGTGAATCGCTCGACAGAGGAATCGCTCGACGACATCGCTCGAGTGATTTCCCTTGCGCACGAGCAGGGTGCGGCCTGCCATGTGACGGTCGCGACGGCGTGGGGGTGCCCGTACGAGGGCGACGTACCGGTTAGCCGGGTCGTTTCGGTGGCTAGCCGCGCGGTTGCCGATGGTGCCGACGGGCTTTCGTTCGGAGACACCACCGGCATGGCGACGCCGACGCGGGTCACCGAACTCGTTGGTTCGATGCGGATGGCGGTCGCGGACATTCCGATGAACCTGCACTTCCACAACACGCGGGGGACTGCCTTGGCGAACGTGTTAGCGGCGTTGGAACTCGGCGTCGCCGACTTCGACGCGAGCGTCGGCGGACTTGGCGGATGTCCTTACGCACCAGGGGCTTCTGGCAATCTGGCGACTGAGGAACTGGTCTACATGGTCGAAGACATGGGGGTGGCGACCGGCGTTGATCTCGAAGCGCTCATCGATGTTGCAGCGCAGGCGGAACGTATCGTCGGTCGTGAGTTGCCGTCGCAGGTTCTGCGAGCGGGGCCGCGCACGCGCCGCTCGACGTTCTCGCCCGGCTAGCCCGCGTCTTGCAAGCGGGTCTCGGCCGGCCGGTCAGATGAAGGGCCTTCTCATCGGACGTGGATTGCTCGCCGCAAGGTTTGCTTGGCGGCGGAGCACGGACTCGAACGCGTCCGGGTCGTCGGGGGTAACTATGGGACTGATCTTGCGCCCAAGGTCGACGACGAAGCCAGCCTTCTTTTGCGGTCGCTTCAGATCGAGGTTGGCCCAGTAACGCGGGTTGCCCGTTCCCCAGATGCGCCACTTGCCAGACAGAACGCCGTTGATCTCAATACGTTGGAGGCCCTTGATCTGCGTGTAAAGGACGCTCTTCGTACCGAACGGAAAGTAGTAGGAGTGGATCTCCAGCCGGTCGGGCCCGCACACAATTGTGCCGTCGTCGTACATCTCAGTCACCTTCGAATCTTATGCCGAAGTCCAGGGCTAGACACCTAGCGGCCCAATGCCTAGACTGCCGAGGTATGTGGTTGACGAGCGACGTGGAATTGATGCTGATGGGTGTGCTGCGCCGCGGCCCCGCTCACGGGTACGCGATCATCACCGGGCTGCGTGAAGACAGCGCCGGCGAGTTCGATCTTGCGGAGGGCACTATCTATCCCGCGCTACACCGCCTAGAGCGGGCCGGGCTGATTGAAAGTTCGGTCGAAGCGGCACAGGGTCGTCGGCGACGGACATACGCGCTGACCGCCCAGGGTCGCAAGGAGTTCACTTCACAGCGGCGCGCGTGGCGAAGCTACGTCACCCATATGCAGGCGGTGATCGCATGAGTGAGATGCCGATCGAGGACTACCTCGACGAGCTGTTGCGCCGCACACGGTCCGACGCCCGGACAGCGCGGCGACTGCTTGACGAAGCGAGCGATCATCTCCACGCCACGACCGTCGAATTGGTCAACGGCGGGATGTCGCGACAGGCGGCCGAGACTGAAGCGGTGCGTCGGTTCGGGCCGGTCGCACCGATTGTGCATGCGACGTCGCGTCAATCGTTCTTGATCCTGGTGGTCGAGACGCTGCGTGGCGCATTGTTCTTGGCCGGCTGCGGGCTGGTCGCGGTCGGCATCAGCGGGCTCGTAGCCCTGGCGATGAATGTGTGGGCCGGCCGGTCCTTCGTCGGCGGGGTCACGGTGTTTCAGGGCCAGGGCTCCGGACCTTCGGTCCATGAGGTAGCGGACGACGCCGTGGTGCTGCGAGTCATTGCCGGGGTGGTCGGCCTTGTGCTGCTGCTCGGCTACCGTGCCTGGCGCCGACGCGCTGAGTCGCCGCGGCTGCTTCCTGCCGGCCTGGTCGACGCGCTCGGCGCGGCCGCGTTCGCCGCCGGCACCGCGGGCCTCGCGATCGTTTCCGGCGACCAAGCCATTCAGACGGGCACCCCCGGCGTCGGCTTCCCACTTAGCGGTGCCCTGGTCGCATTGCCGGCGACCGTCTACTTCTGCATCCGCGCTGCCCGCGCCCTGCTGCGACCGCCGACCATTGCGGACCACGCCACCTGACGGATCGGCGATCAGCCTGCAGTTAAGGTCACTGCGGTGGCCCGGAGTCGGGCGTCGATCGTGAGACCCGCTTCGCCGCGCACCAACAGCACTAGGCCGGCCTGATCGGCCATAAAACCTCCGCATCCCTGGAGGACATAGTGATAAGTAATGAGCTGGGGGACAAGCTGTATCGGCCCATCGGAGATCTGTATGAGCGCTCAGCTCGTTGCGCTCTCCTTTGACGCGAACGAACCGCTGCTCGTTGCGCGCTTCTGGGGTGGCGTCTTGGGATGGGAGATGGCGGACGATGCCAAAGAAGGCGCCGAGCTCGTCCCCACTGATGACACCGGGTTCCGGCTCCGATTTCTTCCAACCGAGGAGCAGAAGACCGCGCAGAACTACATGCACTTCGATCTGACCAGCAACCTCCAGCCGCAGCAGGAGATCGTCGAGACAGCGCTGCGGTTCGGCGCACGTCACATCGACATAGGGCAACGGCCCGACGAGGGCCATGTGGTGCTTGCCGATCCCGAAGGCAATGAGTTCTGCGTGATCGAGGCAGGTAACAAGTTCCTCGCTGAGTGCGGATTCATCGGTGCGGTCTCCTGTATCGGTTCCCAGGAGGTCGGCTACTTCTGGAGCAAAGCACTCGGCTGGCCGTTGGTCTGGGACCAGGACCAAGAGACCGCCATTCGCTCGCCGCGTGGCGGCCCCAAGATCACCTGGGGCGGTCAGCCAAAGATGCCGAAGAACGGCAAGGACCGGCTGCATTTCGACCTCGCCCCACCCGCCGACGGTGATCAGCAAGCGGAAGTCGACCGCCTCGTGTCACTCGGAGCAACTCGAGCGGACGTCGGGCAGCGCGAGGTCGGCCCGGTGCTGATGGCCGACCCCGATGGCCGTGAGTTCTGCGTCCTACCACCGCAGTCATGACCCTGAGCCATTGAACGTGACGTCTCCCGTAGCCGGGTCGACGTCTGCGCCGAACTCGAAGGAACTGGAGATGCCGTCCCAGTCGCCGTGCACTCCACCTTCGAGAGGCACCGTGACGCCGGTCTCGCCCCAGTGCACGACAACGCCAGTCAGGTCGCACTGAGCTTTCAGGACAGTGATCGGGACGGCGGTGAGTACCGCTTGCGCGCCCGGTTGCCCGCAGGCAGCTCTCAAGGATTCCGGAAGTGCCTGCGGTGGTGAGCTAGCTGGCGGGCCACTGACCGATGGTTGTGTGCTTTGCAATTCGCTGCTTATCGGAGCGCGTGCTTGAAGCTGGTCAGGTGTGGCGCTCGCGCAGCTCACCGCACCGATCGCGATCAGTGCGACTATCAATCCCGCACCGCGTCTGCCGACCATCGATGCTCCTTGTCCCGCCGAGACTGATCCATGTGACGCTCCCGCGTACAGACTGGTTCCGTGGAACCTGTATCGGCGGCGCGTCGTCTGAGCGTCGTGAAGACCAAGCTTGTTGCGCTGCTAGCAGTGCTAGTGGCGCTGGCCGCGTGCGCGTCGGAGGCGCGGCGTTCCGGCGCGACGGCTGATCGACTGTCAGGGGTGTCCGCCCCGGCGTCGAGTTCGCCGCCTACCTCGCCGCCGAGCTCCCCGACGACCTCGGCGACCACCTCGACGATTCCCGATAGCGCATTTCGGGTCGCGGCTCCGGTGTTGGACTTTGCCGCCGGCCCAGGGCCAGCGCCGGTGCAGGCGCCGTGTGTGCCAGCTGACGTCACCGCTATTGCAGAGACTCGCCCGATCGCTTCGGGTGTGGCTGGGGTCGTTGAGTTGGTCGGCGCGCACTGCTCATTGCACATCTCCACGTGGTCGACGGAACTGCTCGACGGCGGTGGTAACGAACTCGCCATACCGGTCGACGCGACAGTCACGACGGTCAACCCAGCGCTCAACCAGCGGACCGACGTGCCGCTGGCGCTTGGCAGTGTCGGCTGGGGATTCACGTGGCGCGGTTCGTGGTGCGGCGCGAAGGCGGCCTCGGTTGTCATCGCTCTCGACGCCGACCCGAGCCAACCCGCCAGTGGCTCGTCGAACCAAATCGTCGTTCCATTGACCGGACCCGCACCGCCGTGCCAAGGGCACTCCACCGCCGTCCTCGTACCAGGTGTGCCAGGTGGTCCCACCGATGCGACGTTGACGCCACCGCCGGAGTGGGCCGGCCTGCACGCCACGTTGACGTTGCCCGCAACCACCGACGGCCACACCCTGGGTAGCGCAGTGGTGCAACTCCAAAACACAACCGCAGTACCGATCGTGATGTCTCCGTGCCCCGACTACGCGCTCGACATCGACAATTCCACGGCCGTCGGCTCGGCGCTGCAAGGAGGAGGCGGCGCCCTGTCGTGCCCGCAATCACCCCAGGTCGTTCCTGCACACGGCACGATCCGCTATGACCTCGGTGCGCGGTCATACGACGAAGGGGATCCCGCAGGCGGCGCACCCCAAGGCAGCACCGTCACGGCCCACTTCGCGATCGCTGGCATTCCGACAGCGCGCGCCACCTCCATCGTCAACTGACCTTCCGCTTGCACCTCACGCGACGTGAGGTTGCACAGTGGTGTCATGACCGACGACGGATACACGATCGGCGAGCTGGCCGCGCTCGCCAGGGTGACGGTACGAACGCTGCATCACTTACGACGAGATCGGATTGCTGCGTCCGAGCGGCCGAACCGTGGGCGGCCATCGCCGGTACAGCCGGGAAGACCTTGATCGGTTACGCGAGATCCTGGTGTACAGAGAGTTGGACTTCGGGCTCGACGCGATTGCATCGATGCTTGCTGACCGAGGTCCGACATCGAAGCCCACCTACGCAATCAGCACCGCATGCTGCGTGCCCGCGTCGACCGAGACCAGGCGTTGCTGCGCGCACTCGAGAAGGAATTGGAGGCCCGCACGATGGGAATGGCACTCACCCCCGAGGAGCAGTTCGAGGTCTTCGGGACGGACAAGGTTGGCGGTGAGTGGGCTGCCGAAGCGGAAGAGCGGTGGGGCGACACCGATGCTTGGCGTGAGTCCCAACGCCGTGCCGGGAGGTACACGAAGGACGACTGGCTAGAAATGAAGACGCAGTCGGACGTCGCGTTGCGCGCGTATGCGGAGGCGATGACCGCCGGTGTCGGTGCAACAAGCGAGCGGGCCATGGCGTTAGCTGAAGACAACCGGCGATTCATCAGCCGTTGGTTCTACGACTGCAGCCACGCGATGCAGCGCAACCTCGCGGAGATGTACATCGCTGACGAACGCTTTCGTGCTACTTACGACGCCGTCGCTCCTGGGCTCGCGCAGTACGTCCACGATGCGATCATCGCCAACGCGAACGCCCACGACGGCTAGATCCGTACGGCTGCGTCTGACGGGGTCAGTGGCCTTCGGAGATCGGGGAGATCGCGCCCGCGACGTCCGCCGCGGCCAGTGGACCGCCCATCGTGTGAACATCCATGAACAGGGGGGATTGCCGTTCCTTTGACAGGCACTGCGCGATCGGCGGCGACGTCATCGTGCTCCCGTATGGCGACCAGCACTGCATGGGTGGCGTGCATGACGCGGAGACGGTCTCGATGGCGAGCATTCTCCCGATGCCGCCTCGGCGAGAACTGCCGGTCATACGTCACGGCGCGGACGGCGAGCGGACCGACCTCGTGTGCGGAACCTCAGTGTGTAAGTGCTCGTTCCCACAACCTCTGTGTCGCGGCGTCGAAGGCGACGAGTACGCACCGCTCGACTTGAGTCCGTGTTGCCTTCAACGCCTCCACACTGATTCGGCATGCATCAGCCAGCGGGTAGCCGTACACGCCTGTTGAGACGGCGGGGAACGCAACGCTCGTCGCGCCGACTTCGTCGCATCTCGCGAGGCTCTGCCTGTATGCGCCGGCTAGCAGTTCGGCTGCGGGTTCATCTCGGCCGTATCTCGGACCGACTGCATGGACGACGAAGCGGACGGGAGGCGGGATTCGAAAGGCAGGGGTGATGACCGCTCCGCCGATTTGGCACGGGGCGAGCGACCGCAACGCCTGCAGCAGTTTGGGTCCGGCGGCACGATGAATCGCGCCGTCCACGCCGCCACCGCCAACGAGTGCGGCGTTTGCTGCAGTGACAAGCACCTCGACCTGTGCCTGAACAATGTCGCCGGTCACAACCTCGATCTGCACAGCCTGATCATGTCGCAGCTGAAAGGAACAACGCATGTCGCTACGCATCCGGTGCTTGTGCATAGACACAGCTGATCCCGGCGCTTGCGACACTGAAAGTCGCCCACTCCCTGGGCTGCGCGTCGATGCGTGGATGATCGGGTACGTTCACGCCTGATCTTTACCGCGAAGGAGCAACGCAATGGCTGCCACCAAGAAGCCGGCCAAGAAGGCCACCGCCCAACCGAGCAAGGGATTCACGCCCGAAGAGCGAGCCGCGATGAAGGAGCGGCTCAAAGAACTGAAGGCGGAAGGGCAGCGCGCGGACGGCGAGAAGGACGTGCTCGCGAAGATTGCCGAGATGCCCGAATCCGATCGCATCATGGGCGAGCGAATCCACGCCATCATGAAGGCGACGGCGCCCGACCTGGTTCCACGAACCTGGTACGGCATGCCTGCCTACACCAAGGACGGCAACGTCCTCTGCTTCTTCCGGAGTGCGCAGAAGTTCGGGACGAGATACGCAACCTTTGGCTTCAGCGACAAGGCGAAACTCGATGACGGCAACGTGTGGCCGACCGATTTCGCGCTGAAGAAGTTGACCCGAGCCGACGAGGCGCGGATCGCTGCGCTCGTCAAGCAGGCCGTGAGCTAACCTTCAGCCGGCGGCTTACGACGTTGCAACGACGACCAGTTTTCCGTGCTCGGTGCCGACATAGGCGAACCCATCCGCGGCCAATGCGGGCGTTGCGAACCGCGTGGTGGAGTCGCCGAGGCCGACCTGCGCTTTAGTCGCGCCCGATGCGGGGTCGAGTGCAAACAGCGTGCCCGGCGACGCAGCGACCGTCAGTACGACGCCGCCACCGACGATCGGTGAGCCGGACGGCGATGCATGCCATGAGGCGGTCATCGCAGTCGCCGAGACGTGGACTGCTTGCAGGCCGTTCGTGCACGGAACGTAGACCGTGCCGTTGCTGTACGCCGCTCCTCCGAACGCCGTGCATACCGCGATGCTCGGGACCTTGCCGCCGAGACCGCCGAGTGCCCCCTGCTTCATGAGGTACGCGTTGCCGTGCTTGCCGGCCACGAAGACTTGACCGGTCGGCAGAATCACCGGGCCGGTCGTGCCCAGGTCGAGGTCACGCGCGTTATCGCTAGCCCACGTCGCGGGCGCGAAGAACGACACGACGCTCGTCCCGCTCAGTTCGATGACGGAGTCACCCATGTCATATGTGGCCTTCGGATTGGTCTGCGCACTGTTGCCGACCGACACGTAGACATGTCCTGCGGCGTCAGCCGACGGGCCGGCCGGTGTCCAGATCCCGGCCTCGCGCGAGCTCGGCACTTGGTAGATCGCTGCGGCGCCTTGGCCCGAGGTCGCGGCACCGAGGAGGTAGCCGTGATAAGGCCCGCAATCGCCATAGAGGCCGCCGTACGGAACCCACACTTTGCCGCCACTGAGCAACAGGGCGCCGCGTTCCTGCTCGACGTTCGCGTTGGAGCCCGGCGGGTCGACCGGTCGTGTCCAGGCCAGCGTGCCCGTCTCTGCGTTGACGGCGACCAGCACATGCTTGTCGCCCGACAGGAACGCGACCGCGAACACGAGCCCGGTGCCAGGGTCGTAGACAGGCGTACCGGTGATGCCGGTCGGATTGATGTCGCCGCACGGCAGGCTCGAGCCGTTGACCGGCGTACCGATGTGTCGCGACCACACGATGCTGCCGTTGTTGCGTAACGCATAGAGCGTGTTGTTCTCGGTCGCCGCAATGATCAGGTCGCCCTTGGCATCGTGCAGCACCAGCGGACTCGCGTAGATGGCGCCGTCGAGAGCCGCCGTCGCCGCAACCTTCAGACCCTTCACTGCCGGGGCGTTGCCGGCGTTTCCGGTGCGTGCGACGTCGTGGTGGTACGTCGGCCAGACTCCGGTCGGAAACGCAGCCGGCGCCGCACTAGGAGATGTCGTCGCGCTCGGGGATGCAGAAGCAGCCGTCGAGCTCGCGGCGACGGGCGAAGACGCAGCTGCGGAGACTCGCGCGGGCGACGAGGCAACTGCCGCCGATGCCCCGGCGGAAGACACCGCGGACGACGCGGCCGCGTCGGATGAAACTGGCGCGGATGCTGCCGGTGCCGCGTGCTTGCTGGACGTGCAGGCGGCGAGCACGAGGCTGCCGCCGACAATGGTGATGAGCGCGCGTCGATCTCCCATGCTGACCAGTCTGCCCAAGTCTGGGCAGATTCTCACTCAACGGTTCGCGCAACTGTCAGACGTTTACGGTGCTCTTGGCCCGTACACCTCTGACAGTCGAAGACCCGATGCTCGAAGGGACCCTAGATGTACCAGCCAGTTCCGTTG
>Ga0209483_1003181_pt1 | contig 10914 bp, 8 predicted proteins | sample NGEPerA_FD_184508 | JGI IMG/M metagenome (GOLD analysis project Ga0209483, IMG submission 184508) | Arctic peat soil microbial communities from the Barrow Environmental Observatory site, Barrow, Alaska, USA - NGEE PermafrostL2-A... | ecosystem: Environmental > Terrestrial > Soil > Wetlands > Peat...
GCGACTCGTGGATTCGTCGGTTGTTGAACCAGTCGACGTAGTTGAGCGTCGCCCATTCGACGTGTTCGACATTGCGCCACGGCTCCTTGCGGTGGATCAACTCGGTCTTGTAGAGACCGTTGAACGATTCGGCGAGCGCGTTGTCGTAAGAGTCGCCCTTCGAGCCAACGGACGCGACGATCTCCGCCTCGCCGAGACGCTCGGTGTAGCGAATGCTGAGGTATTGAACGCCGCGGTCGCTGTGATGAATCAGCGCCGAGAGGTCACGTCCGTTGCGCGAGTAGATGGCCATCTCGAGTGCGTCGATCGCTAGGTCACTGCGCAGCGACGTCGAGATCTGCCAGCCGACGATGGTTCTCGAAAAGACGTCGATGATGAACGCGACGTAGACCCACCCCGAGTGCGTCTTCACGTAAGTGAGATCCGCGACCCAGAGTCGGTTGGGCGCCGCGGCCACGAACTGTCGATCCACGAGGTCGCTCGGACGGTGTTGGTGCTCGTCGCTAATGGTCGTGAGCTTGAACTGGCGGCCCCGTCGAGCGCCCGAGAGGCCTTCGGCTTTCATCAACCGTCGCACCGTGCAATGCGCGACCGTAACGTCCTCGCGGTTCAGTTGCTTCCAGACTTTTTTCGCCCCGTAGACACCGTCGTTGTTGGACTCGTAGACCCGCTGAATCTCCGATTTCAACACCTCGTCACGAACCGCACGCGCGCTGGGCGCGCGCGACGAAGTGGCGTAGTAGGTGCTGGGGGCGAACTGCAACGCTCTGCAGATCGGCTCGACTCCCCATCGATCCTTGCGTGAATCGATGTAGCGACTTATCGCCTGGTTTGACCGTCGAGCTCGGTCGCAAAGAAAATCGACGCGTCCTTCAAAATCGCGTTGGCCCTGCGAAGGTCCTTGTTCTCGCGCTCGAGTTGCTTGAGTCGTGCGCGCTCGTCCGAAGTAATTCCAGGACGAGAGCCGGTGTCGACTTGAGTTCTTCGAACCCACGTCCTAAGTGTTTCGGGCGACATGCCGAACAGCTTCGAGATGGCCGTGAAGGCGGCCCACTCGGACGGGTAGTCCGTGCGGCTGTCGATCACCATCCTCACTGCTCGTTCACGCAGCTCGGGTGAGTAACGGGTTGATCCTGACATGGAGTAATCCTCTCAGAGGATTCACTCTCCAAGAAACCCGGCACGATTCAGTACGCTTCTCGTCCTTTTCCTGCAAATTGCCTTTCCACAATCTATGCATTGATGCCCTATGACAATATGTGAGAGTTCACCGCGGAAGGTGACCTAAAGGAATTGTGCTTTCAGGGCGCAGTTCATCGAATCTCATACCTATTCCGGAGGCAGTGACCAGATTCTGGGGCTCAGGTCAAAATCCCCGGGGAACCCAGGCCGATTCATCAGCCCCAAACGAGCCATGACGAGCAAAATGGTGATGCCGCCATCTAATGGTGTTCGCGTTATATTCGCGGAATGGCATGCGCGTTCCGCTCAACTGTTGTGGGATTGTCTGCGGCATGCGTCGTTCTCGTTTCGCTCATGGTCGTCGGCGCTATCTCCTCGCGCGATGCCGCGGCAGATTCTTCGAGTCATCTGATTAGCTGGCTGGCGGCGGGGGATTCGTATGCCTCGGGTGCCGGACTCGTGAACACGACCAGTACGTGTGCCCGAGGAACAGGCGTAAACGGGAAATCGGCTACGTGGGCGATCGTTACTGCTCGGCAACTAACCCAGGAGGGCAGGAACTTCAGCCAGGGGAGCCCTGACCTCGTGGCTTGTACCGGTGCTATAACCGACGAGTTCTTCACCGGTCATAGTGGAGGTCTCCTCGGTGCCCCGCATCCTCAGCAGTGGAACGCAGCGATGGGCCGGTTTAACTTCGTGACCTTCTCCTTTGGGGGTGATGACCTTGGGTTCGCAAGTATTATCCAGCACTGCCTGAGCACGGGCTGTCCGCCTGACGCGGCAGTGCGTCTCAAGATCCACCAACTGGCCACCACGGGGGTCTTCAAGGGCAGTCTCCTGATCCCGTCGTACCCTACGTTTCTGAATCACGTGGCGACCTCGGCTGTTACAACAGGCGGAAATGTTGTTGTCATGGGCTACCCAGAAGTCGTGGAAGATCCAGCACTCTGGCCAGCTGCTCTCCGAGTCATCGGTCTCTGCCAAGGGCTCAGTCCATCTGAGGCCGACCTCATTCGAGGTTGGGCCGGCGACCTCAACGCGACGATTGGGAACATCGTGGCCCGAGTCAATGCTGAACCATACGCGCAACGCAACGGGGTCCACTTCACCTTTGTCGACCCTGTCACGGCTAGAGCATCTACCGGGATCTCGTCGAGCGACGCCAATCTCTTCGAGCCCGCCACCGGGACCCGTCACGAACTCTGCAGCGCGGGCAACAATAGCTGGATGAACGGAGTCTCGCCGGCGCACCCGACAACTCGTAGTTACCATCCTGACCAAGCCGGGGAGACCGCGATGGGGAAGTTGGCGGCGGAGGTAATGGACGGGCTACTCAACTGGAATCGCCCAAGGACCATCTACTCTTGGACCGGTCACAATGCAATGAGTGTGATTTCGTGTCCGACCACGTCGTTCTGCGCGGCAGGTAATTTTGCGGGCGGTCCGTTAGTGATGCACGGTAGTACGTGGAGCCAACCCGTAGCACTCGCGAAGGGCTACCTTGTCGATGCGCTTTCGTGCTCTTCAGCAAACTTCTGCATGGCAATTCTCGGGACTTTTGAAGTTCCAAGCGATCAGGCAGTCTTTGCTTACAGCACCTACGACGGCAAATCGTGGAGTGGTCCCGAGTCGATTAGCGCTAGTTATCCGATCGGTGGAGTCTCCTGTGTTTCGTCCACGTACTGTGTTGCGGTTGATGGAGGTGGAAATTTGCTGAGTTACGATGGGTCCACTTGGCGCAGTCTCAGCCCCGGGCCCGGGCCCGGGCCCGGCTTCGGCTCGGTGTCTTGTGCGACCACGAGCTTCTGTGCCCTCGTCGACAATCAGGGAATACTCTTCACGTACAACGGCGAAGCATGGCTGGGGTCGCCAAACATTCCCGTAAGTAGTGGCACCTTGTCAGAGATCCAGTGTCCATCGGTCGGGTCCTGTGTTGGGCTCGAGAGCAACGGAAACATACTGACTTTGAAGAACTCGACCTGGACAGAGACTCGGACCATTCAACCTCCTTATACGAGACTTCTGGGGCTCTCTTGCAGCAGCACAACGTTTTGCGGAGCAACAAGGCTGATCATGGCTGGTGGAGGACCTGAAGACGTAGTGACGTGGGACGGAAGAAAATGGAGCGATTCGGTGACTGTCACGCCTGACCATAATCTCGGCTCACTTTCTTGCCCGGCTCGGCGATTCTGCATTGCCGTCGATGGGGGCAAGGTGGTTACTGGGTCCTAGCGATTCCCGCTTCCAGTAGATCTTTGGGTGGTCTTCTGGCGGACTGCATAGTGGAGTCCCGCGCTGTGATCAAGTCAAGACTGTAGGTTTTGCAGAGCTGATCTCTTCACTTTCAAACGACGATCAAGTTCGCAGGCGCTCTCATTCTTATGTTTGACGCGCCCCTCGCCGAAATCGCTGGTTCGGCGCTCTCAAGATCAAGACCAACATTAGGGAACTCGTGAAGATGTCCCCTCGAGGCGTCAACCCAAACGATCAAAACGTGACGCCCTGAACGCGGCCTCTAGTTAAATGCTGTTTGAACGATGAGCGGTAGTAGTTCTGTCGATATTTGCTGGGCTAAACTCTCGTTGGAAGGATTCGATACATCCACGCGAATAATGTAATTTCCATCTTTAACTTCTAGGCTTCTTGTGCCACCGCGCCATATTGCAGGTAAGCCATCAATATTTGGCGGTAGTGACATATATAAAGGAGCTCCTTGTGACGAACTCTGGCTTGCGAGATTTAGGTCTGCCGCAAATTGGTCACTTGAGCCTTCTGGATTATTGTTGTTATCAAAAACGACTTCGACGGCCCAACCATTTTGTAGTGTGGTATTCTCCCATTGCGCATCGGTAATGTCAGGGTAACTGGAATTATTGAAACAGTGTAGATTAGCTGGGGATATATTTAGTTCTTTTTCTATGAGAGCGTTTATAGCAGGGTTAGTACACAAATTATAATTTGCTCGGAGATTGCTTGGAGAAGAGCTCTCAATCGTAGTTGTTGTGCTCTGTCCTGGTGATTTACCGTTTCCGGGTGCTGTCGTTTTTGCTGGGGATGACTTGCTGCTATTTGGTGAAACACCGCATGCTGAGGTTAAGACACCGGCACCTGTTAACAGGGCAACGGCTGCAATCAACCGCTTTATTTTAACTAAGTCACCACTCTTACGCTGGGCATTTCTTTCATAGGACAAAATAATTATCCTCGATTCGATTCTTAACACGATGTTTTAGCACAAGCGGGAATGTCGAAGTGAACCGTGCCCATTTTTCTACCTATGGAGAAACGGAGGCAGCTTCTGTCAAAGGGTTCACGCACCTATGTGTCTAATGTCTTGTTCCCCGGGAGCTACGTGGTTCAGAAGTGAACCAATATTTGGGGTCCGGCCAAACTCGGGATTTCCCTCACAATCCCTAGCGGGCCGCGCCAAGTCGAGCAAGTTCGTAGATCTTCGCACGAATTCAGGGCGTGTTGAGGTCGGGTTTTATGACCCCTTGCGTGGTTTGCAAAGTCGGTCCGTCAGCAATGACGTCAGCAATGCCAGAAAACTTGTGAACTCAATGGCAAATCTCAGTGGACAAAAGTGCTACGGTTTGGCGAGATGTGGACGTCAGAAAGCACCGGTGAACAGGAAATATGGGCATGACACGCAAGGGGTCGCAGGTTCAAGTCCTGCACGGCCCACTAAATTACCTGGTTAAGCGCACTATTTCTAACTGAATTTCGGGAAAACCTTCAACGTGTGACAGTTGTCAGCAACGCCGTCAGCAACGCATCCGTCTGAAGGTGTCAGTTGTCAGCAACGCCGTCAGCAACGCGTCCGTCTGAAGATCGTTGAGGTTCGCGAGATATTTGTCCATGTGAGGGCAATTTTCGATGCCTCGGAGAAAGTTGGCCCTTATCAGCTCGGGAATTCCTTAATGAGGTTGGAAAGCGTGCGACTTCGCCCAATTGAGGAGTTCGCAAGCTCGAGTGCGCTTATGTTTCGCATCATCGATTTAAGCGCGGTCCACGCAGTTGTCGGAGTCGCTCTTGGCGTTGGCAAAGGAATCCACGGCCCGACCCCTTGCACGGTTTGCGAAGGGGTCAAGCCGTGGCGACGACGCAAAATACACGTGTTCATCGTTTCGACGCTGATCTGCTTCGAACTACGAGGTCCGGAGTACAATTCTGGTGTGAGCGAGATGACCACAATTGAAGTGCGCTCGGGTGTTCGAAGCGACAAGCCCGTTTTTGCGGGTACGCGCATCACGGTCTACGACGTCCTTGAGTATCTCGCAGCAGGAATGACGGTGGAGCAGATAGTCGCCGACTTTCCAGATTTGACCGAGGCAGACGTCCGTGCCGCGTCAAAGTTCGCGGCCGATCGTGAGCGCCGCCTCTCAACGCCTGCGTGAAGCTTTTACTCGAACAGAACATCTCGCGGAAACTCGTGCCACTATTGCGTGAGGATTCCCTGGACTCCGCGCACCTTGCGGAACTCGATCTCGCCCAATCTACGGATCGCCAAATTTGGGACTACGCCGGACAAAACGGTTACGTCATGGCCTCCAAGACTCGGACTTTCGTCAGTTGGCGTTCCTCTTCGGACCACCGCCAAAGGCCGTCTGGCTCGACGTTGGAAACGTGAGCAGTTCAACAATTCTCGAGCTCATTCGTAAAAACCGAGAGACGATCAATCACTTCTCGGACAACACGGATGAGTCGTTCATGTTGCTTTCGCGGTAAACGGATGACAAGTCTGTAAGCGATGGCGTTGCTAGCCGGATGCCACGCGCATGGCGGGCTATCGAACCTGGCAGGCGATGGGCCAATAGGTACTCGCGAAGAGTCCGCGATTCGCGTATTCACCCCGGTGAAGTATCCAATGCCTGACGCGGCGAAAGAGTGAATCGAACGCGGCTGTCTCAACGACGAAAAAGTTGACTTGTCTCATCTCAGGTTTACACAGAGGGGGCCAAGGTGGCAGCGGGTACGATACTCAGATTGCATGACGCCACGGAAAGAGACTGATTAATGGAGTTGCTATCGTGCTTCAATGCCTTCAGCCGTAACAAACGTGGGCGATTCGTGGAAATCTTGGCAAGACCGGTGCAACGTACAGCCATTCTTGCCTCCATATTCTTGTGTGCGACTTGTGCTGTGACCATCTCGCCGGCTGCTTCAGGAGTAGCAGACGCTGCAACTGATTTCAACGGCCCGACAGGCGTCGCAGTAAGTGGGAATATCGTTCTCGTTGCGAACGGTCTCGGAAATTCGGTAACGGAGCTCAACGCGGCAACCGGCTCGCTAATACGCGTGGTTAAATCGGCCTCAGATGATCTGAACAGACCGGTCGGGTTTGCGGTGCGTGGAAACGATGCATGGGTAGTGAATAACGAAGGCGGAGTAATCACAGAACTCAATGCACAACATGGCTCGCTGGTGCGAGTGATCAAGGTGGGCGCCGGACAGTCTGGAGACGTGGGGGCTGCTCTTAGCGGCAAAATTCTGTGGGTGGCCAATAATTTATTGGATACCCTATTTGAGTTCAATGCCGCAACCGGCGCGCGGATTCGTTCTATCAAGGCGAATGGTCTCAATGGTCCCACCTGCATAGAGGTAAATGGTTCTCAGGTGTGGGTTGGAAGCATTACCCTCGGGGTAGGTGGTGGAAACTGGCTAGCTGAATTCAACGCATCAAACGGCTCGCAAGTAAGTGAACTGACGCCCACTTGGCCAAATTTTGGAATCAGCCGTTTCGCCGTGAGTGGTGCTTACCTATGGGTCGCTGACGGATACGGTTGGGTGTTCCAGCTCAATAGCAGCACAGGTTCACTGGTTCGCACTATCCATATAACCACTGCAGTACTGCCTGGCGCTGACGGTATCGTTGTCGCCGGTGGCAAAGTATGGCTGGCAGATGGCATCGGCAATTCGGTGACTGAGCTCAACGCATCAAACGGTTCACTGGTGCGTGTCATTCACGCGCCCGCGGACAAGTTGTCAAATGTTACGGATGTCGCTGTATCTGGGGGTCACGTGTGGGTGACAAATGGTGGGAGCAATTCGGTGACTGAGCTCAACGCATCAAACGGTTCACTTGTTCGTGTCATCCAGTAGGAACGCTGTGTCACACTAGTTGTATCTATTTCCCGCCGCTTTAGCAAAGTGAATTAGCGTCACTCCAAAGGAACCACGGCTCATCGGGAGATCTGGGTCTGTCTGGCTCCCGGTTTGTGAACGCGAACTTATAAGGATTTTCTCGTATCCCAAATTGTAGCGCTCTAGAGTGTTCGCACTCAAATCGATTTTCTCGGCCGGCTGGGTGTTCCTCGAACCGTGGTGGCGCCGCCGACGGGCACAATTCTCATGTGAACGTGATTTGCGGAACGAAAGATGGCTGTAACCCATTCTCCCACCTAGCTGGAGCTTCGACGTTGCCATAGTCTATAAATGCATTCTACGCGTCGTAAACTCATCACTCGAATCATCGAACGAAAACCTTCGAGGGCATCAGTTACTGCGAACTTTTCGAAATGTCTTGATTCAGCGCCGTCCGGGCACTGGCGTAGACTGTCGCAGTCACAGCAGTTCTAATTGCTCTCCGTCGATGGAAGGAAAGTGGATGCTCATCGATGTTCGAGTCCGTCGAATTATCGCATTGACGATACTTGCAACATCCGCGATGATTGCGCTCGGATTTGTGCAGATTTCGCCGGCATCGGCCAGCCTGAATGCCACCAAGGTCAGAGCCATCGAGATCCCCGGCATCGCCGCACTCAACACTGGAAGCAGTAGTCCATCTGTTTTTTCAGTCTCCTGCGCATCGGCAGGAAATTGCGGTGCCGACGGCCAATATGCCGTAGGGACCAATCAGTATGAGGCCTTCGTAGTGAACGAGGTGGGGGGCACGTGGGGTCGCGCCGTTGAGATCCCCGGCATCGCCGCACTCAACACTGGAAGAGATGCGGTCGCTTTTTCAGTCTCCTGCGCGTCGGCGGGCAACTGCAGCGCCGGCGGCGAATATTCCGTTGGGACTAATCAGAACGAGGCCTTCGTAGTGAACGAAGTGGGCGGCACGTGGGGTCGCGCCATCGAGATCCCCGGTATCGCGGCGCTCAACACAGGAAAAGATGCAAACGTGGATTCAGTCTCCTGCGCGTCGGCGGGCAACTGCAGCGCCGGCGGCGAGTATGCCATCCGCAAGAGTGGTCAGGAGGCCTTCGTAGTGAACGAAGTAGGCGGCAAGTGGGGCCGAGCAATAGAGGTTCCGGGTACGGCTGCTTTGAATCGGGGCGAGTTCGCCTCGGTGGATTCAGTTTCCTGCGCGTCGGCGGGCAACTGCAGCGCCGGCGGCAACGAGTCCAACAAGACGGGTTTTCTTGCTCGGGCCTTCGTAGTGAACGAAGTAGGCGGCAAGTGGGGCCGAGCCATCGAGATACCCGGCATTGCCACTTTGGCTGCAGGAGGATCGACGGTCATGTCTTCAGTCTCCTGCGTTTCGTCGGTTCGTTGCATTTTCGTTGGCGATTACGGGGTGAATCTCTTCGCAACACAATAGAGAAGCAATTCCGCCGACCGATTTGCTCCGTACATCGAAGGGTCTTGGTTCGTCGATCCATCGAGATATTGGTGTTCTATTTTCTTGTCTCAGAGGACTGCAGTGAGAATTCTGGGTAATCTTGAGACTCATCGAAGGGCCTGCAAGGCTGCTCAGTTTCATACGGCGCTTGTGGCGTGGTGGGCAAGTCGAATGCGCCCCACACAAAACTCGTCAGATATTGGACTTCAAAACCGATTCAAATGTGGGTCCAGCCGTCCATCGGAGAGCAAAGTTCATCGTCTCATTTTGCTGTGGCTAATGCATCTAGCCCTAGAGCAATCGCACCAGTGAATCCTGATGCTGAACCAAGTGCAAGTCAACTAGGTCGTCGTCTATTCGGCTTATGAAAGCGTCGTTCGCGATGTAACCAAGAAGAATTTGCTTCGGTTTCACAATTACATGCGAATTGTCGTGCGTTGCTGACGGCGTTGCTAACGGAGCAGGGTCTAGTCTTGAGGTACGGACTTCGGCCAAGAAAACCGGTTCTTTTCGGCATGACTCTCTGATCGAATTCGATGACCCGTTTCGTAAGTTGCAAGGGTATTCCGTCAGCAACGTCTTCAGCAACGCCAAAAAATTTGAGCATCCACTGGAGAATGTCAGTGGACAAAATGTGCTACGGTTTGACGAGATTTGGACGCCAGAAAGCGCCGGTGAACAGGAAATATGGGCATGACACGCAAGGGGTCACAGGTTCAAGTCCTGTACGGCCCACCAATTTCTCGCGGAAAAGATTCGGTTCTGAACGCGAGTATCTCCCTTCTTCACTGATATATGAGCAACTCAGTGAGCACTTCGAAGTAGGAGTTCGGATCGGCTCTCCGACACCAACAATCTAATGGCGCATCCGGGCATGGATAAACGAGAGTGACCAGCGAGTGATCCCGCTGCTATCACTCAGCAGGCTTGCCAGCCTCCGCTGAAGTCCGAGCACACTTGGGGATCAGCAATGTTGTACCCACCTGACGCAGATCCTACTTTTCTTGCCGCGTAACTGTGTCCGCCTTGGTTCCAATGCACGGTGACGGAACAATTGATTGAGCCGCTCCCACCCAACTGTGCAGTGAGGTCGTAGTACTGGGAAGATGAACTGAGAGGCAACGTCGCTGAAAACGGCGATGCAGCGGCTGAGTCGTTAGTGCTGTCACTGCCGTAGGAGATGGTCACGCCGGGCGCATCGCCCGTACAAGCGAATACAACCTCCTGTGGAGCGCTGACTGCGGCAGTGGTTGGCGTGACCGCAGCTTGCGTTGTCGTAGGACCGTTTCCACTCGACGGAGACGTGGTTGGTGTACTCGAACTGCCCGGGTTGGCAGGCTTGTGCGATCCTGCCGCTGACGCGATGATTATCGCTAAAACAACTGCCAGCAAGTAGTAGCGCTTCTTCTTGTACCAGGGCCGTAGTGCTTTAGCTTTGGCCCTAGCCGCTTTTGATTCGGCCTTTGTTGCCTTTGCACTCGGAGACCCCTGTCGGGCGTGCGCGACGTTTGCATCTTCGGTCGATGAGCGCCGAGCTGGTGCACTCTGGGGAACACTCGACGAGGATGGAAGTGCTGCACCACATTTGGAGCAGAATGCTGACTCGTCATCACTTTGTGCTCCGCACATTGGACAGAACATGTTCGACCCCCACAACCGAGCGTTTCAGAACCTCGAAATTGGACCCTAGTTCACTAGCCGAGGCAGGGCGTCGAACTCGCGCTGGCGGTTAGTGACTTGAAATGATCTGGTGTCGGAGACCCGACGCGATAGGTCTACAACCCTTCATTAGCGATGGAATTCTCCAGCGTCCGACTTTGACCGTGCGCTTCAAAGAAAGACATCGACAGCGTTTGGCGTACAAGACGATAGTGAACTCACTGGGTCCGTGATGCTCGGTGACGATGCACCTCTGCCAAGGAGTATGTCAATCGTTGGAAAACTAAGTTCCAGACTTAGGAACGCCGCTAATCGAGCTCCCCCTCTTGCCGGCTGATGAGTTTGTCTGTTAACTCGATCGTTGCCAGATACCAGCGGAACAGCCACTCTAGGTACGCATCGTCGTAGTCGGGGCGCTGGTCAACTGTCTTGTGACGGATGTCGAACTTGTTTGCGATTAAGAACAAGGCTGACTCGTCCTTCGATAGGAATTCCTCAAGGATCAAGGG
>Ga0209483_1003183_pt1 | contig 10912 bp, 9 predicted proteins | sample NGEPerA_FD_184508 | JGI IMG/M metagenome (GOLD analysis project Ga0209483, IMG submission 184508) | Arctic peat soil microbial communities from the Barrow Environmental Observatory site, Barrow, Alaska, USA - NGEE PermafrostL2-A... | ecosystem: Environmental > Terrestrial > Soil > Wetlands > Peat...
CGGCATCCTGTCCGGCGACGTTTCGCACGGCGCGGCGATCTCGCTCGTGATGCTGCCAGTGCTGTTCGTCATGGTGGTTCTGATGCTGCGCTTTATCCGGCGGCGGGAGATCTGAGATGCCGCGCCCGCTCGCCAACGCCGTCCGTACGGGCGGGTTTTATGCCGCCGTCGCGTTCTTCGTGATCCTGGCGGCGTTTCCGTTTTATTGGATGGCTATCACCGCGTTCAAGACCAACAGCGACCTCTACGACCTCAGCAACGTCCCGTTCTGGTTCAACGACGCGCCCACGCTCGAACACATCAAGTATCTGTTCCAGCAGACGCTGTTCGCGCGCTGGCTGTGGAACTCGTTCTTGATCGGGGTCTGCGTCGTCGCCATCACCATGGTCACCGCGGTGCCGACCGGATACGCGCTGGCGCGAATGAGCGGGCGCAAGGGTGAGACGGTCGGGATCGGCATCTTCCTGACCTATCTGGTGCCGCCGACCCTGTTGTTCCTGCCGCTGTCGCGAGTGATCAGCGTGATCGGGTTGCAGGATTCGCTGTGGTCGCTGGTATTGGTCTACCCGACCTTTACGATTCCGTTCTGCACCTGGCTGCTGATGGGGTTCTTCAAGGCGGTGCCGCGCGAGATCGAGGAGGCGGCGATCGTCGACGGGTGCAGCATCTTCGGCGCCTTTATCAAGATGGTGATCCCGGTGTCGATACCGGCGCTGCTGACCGTGGTGATTTTCACCTTTACCCTGACCTTGCAGGAATTCGTCTACGCGCTGACCTTCATCTCGTCGTCGTCGCAAAAGACGATCACCCTCGGTGTCGCGACCGATCTGGTGCGCGGCGACATCTATTTCTGGGGCGAGTTGATGGCCGGCGCGCTGATAGCGGCGATCCCGGTGGCGGTCGCCTACAATCTGTTTCTCGACCGCTTCATCGCCGGCATTACGGGGGGCGCAGTCAAGTAAGACGCCAACAAACCGGCGTAGGCTCGTCATCGACGCTCTGCCGCCCACGGTCGGCGGCTTCCCACTCAATTGACAGAGTTATCCACCGTCCTCATACTCCGCCGCTTTCCTGCTCGGCGGCCGGGCTGCGCTAGCCGGCCGGCCAAGGCGAGGAGAGCGGCGATGATGCGCGATCCGGACGGGCCTCAATCGATGCGGCGGATCGCGCCCGCGGACAGGCGACGACGACGATAACCTCGTCTGTCGCCGATCCTTTCCGCCACTCCATCGCACAGGAGACTTTCCGTGATTACACCCGTGATGCCGACCTACGGTCGGTGGGACGTCGCCGTTGAACGGGGCGAAGGCTGCTACCTTTACGCCACCGACGGGCGCAGGTTTCTCGACTTCACCAGCGGCATCGCCGTCACCTCGCTCGGGCATTGCCACCCGCATGTGATCGAGGCGATCAACAAGCAGGCGGGGCAGCTGTGGCATTCCTCGAACCTGTTCCGCATTCCGGGCCAGGAGCGTCTCGCCGAGCGGCTGGTCGCCAACAGCTTCGCCGACACCGTGTTCTTCAACAATTCGGGCGCCGAGGCGTGCGAATTGTCGCTGAAAGTCGCGCGCAAATACCAGAGCGAGACCGGCCACCCCGAGAAGTACCGGATCATCGGCTGCAACGGCTCGTTTCACGGCCGCAGCTTCGCGACCCTCGCCGCCGCCGGCGCCGAGGCCTACCTCAAGGGGTTCGGCCCAGTGATGGACGGCTTCGACCACGTCGCCTGGAACAACCTCAACGAGATGCGCGCCGCGGTAACGCCCGAGACCGCGGCTATCATCGTCGAGCCGGTGCAGGGTGAAGGCGGGGTGCGCGCGCCCTCGGCCGATTACCTGAAGGGGCTGCGCGAGGTCTGCGACGAATACGGCCTGCTGCTGATCTATGACGAGGTGCAATGCGGCATGGGCCGCACTGGCAAGCTCTTCGCCCATCAATGGACCGGCGTCGCGCCCGACATCATGGCGATCGCCAAGGCGCTGGGGAACGGCCTGCCGATCGGCGCCTGCCTGGCGACCGAGAAGGCGGCGGTCGGCATGGTGCCGGGGTCGCACGGCTCGACCTTCGGCGGCAACCCGATGTCGGTCGCGGCCGGCAACGCGGTGCTCGACGTGATGCTGGCGCCCGGGTTCTTCGACAAGGTCAACGACGCGGCGAAGTACCTTCGGGGCAAACTCGAAGCGCTGGCCCGGCAATACCCGAAACTGTTCGAGAGCGTCCGCGGCTCGGGGATGCTGCTCGGGATCAAATGCGTCGTCACCGCCGGCGACATCGTCGCCAAGGCGCGCGAGAAGGGCCTCCTGGTGCTGACCGCGGGCGACAACGTGCTGCGCATCCTGCCGCCGCTGATCGCCGGCGAGCGGGAGATCGACGAGGCCGTCGGCATTCTCGGCAAGGTGGCGAGCGAATGGCCCGCGCCATGAGAGCCGTCGCACCGCGGGCTGCGCTCGCGGGAGCGACACTGGTTGGCGGCGAGGAAACCTCGCCGCCGCGCCACTTTCTCGACCTCGACCGGTTCGCGACGCCGGAGCTCAAGGGCATCCTCGACCTTGGGATCGCCTACAAGAACGGCCGCGCCGACCGGCCGCTCGCAGGCAAGACCCTGGCGATGATCTTCGAGAAGCCGTCGACCCGCACCCGCGTGTCGTTCGAGGTTGCGATGCGCCAATTGGGCGGCGACACCATCATCCTCGGCACCGCCGACAGCCAGCTCGGGCGCGGCGAGACGGTCGCCGACACCGCCCGCGTGCTGTCGCGCTATGTCGACGCGATCATGATCCGCACCAATCACGCGCAGAAGCTCGCGGACCTCGCGCGCTATGCGACCGTGCCGGTGATCAACGGCCTCACCGACTCCTCGCACCCGTGCCAGATCATGGCCGACGTCATGACCCTGCAGGAAAAAAAGGGGCCGCTCGCCGACGCGGTCGTAGCGTGGAGCGGCGACGGCAACAATGTCGCCGCCAGCTGGATTCACGGCGCGGTGCGCTTCGGCTTCGAACTCCGCCTCGCCTGCCCCGAACAGCTGCCGCCCGACCCGGCGGTCCTCGACTGGGCGCGCCGCGAAGGCGGCCGCGTCACCCTGACGACGCGGCCGGAGGACGCGGTCGCCGGCGCCGATTGCGTCGTCACCGACACCTGGGTGTCGATGGGGGCCGAGGCCAGCGTCAACCGGCACAACCTGCTGATGCCGTATCAGGTCAACGACCGCCTGATGGCCGAAGCCAAGCCCGACGCGATCTTCATGCACTGCCTGCCGGTGCATCGCGGCGAGGAGGTCACCGCCGCGGTCATCGACGGCCCGCAATCGGTCGTCTGGGACGAAGCGGAAAACCGCCTCCACGTGCAGAAGGGCATCCTCGCCTGGTGTTTGGGATGAGCAGGCAGACCGCCGCCGTCAGCTGGTGAAGTCGCTGAGCAGCCGCGTGCCGCCGGCCGTGGTGCCGTCAAACGCCATCAGATGCTCAGCTCACTGAGACACCAGGCGAAGGAACCCCAGGCGAGGTTGGAAACAGCGCGCTTGAAAGCCGCCGCGTTACGGTCGGTGAAGGCGGTAACGAACGCGACCTGAGTTGGCTTGAAGCCCGCCGAGGTCATCAGTCCGAGAAAGGACGAGCGCCGCGCCTCGGTCATCTCACCAGCCGTCGCGACCGCCTCAACAAAGACAACAAGTGGCTCGGCCGGACCCAGGTCGACAAGGATAGTGTCCGGCAGCAGCCTGTCGGCTTCGATCTTGAGACCGAGAGCCTGAGCGAGTTCATCGTCGCGTTGGATGATCTTGTTGCCGCTCTCGGAAACCCACAGCACGGCGGCGTCGCGCAGGAACCGAGGTGCGAAAATCTCGACAACCGCCTTGGTGATGACCGACGAAGGTCCGGCCTCCATCTGCCGCGTCTCGCCGTTGGGCAGCGTGACCAAAACGCGCGTCTGCGCAGCTGTGGCCGATCGTTGCTGGAGTCGAACCCGCGCGAGCGCACCTGCCGAGAGAAACCGCTCCTGCCATGACTGGATGGCCGCATTCAGCGTTTCGCCTTCCAGCATTGGGTCGAATAGCGAAGCAAACGCGGTCTGCAAGGCGTAGCGACCCTTTGAAGAGGTCGTCGCGACGCCGGCGCGCGTGACGACGGCTCCCATCTGCACGAGACCGTCCCGCAACGTTTCATCCCGAATCGGTTCGCGCGTGTTGTCTTGAAACCAGCGATCGGCCGGCGTCTGCGAGCCGCGCCTTTCGACCGCGGCAATATAAGCACGGCGGTCGGCATCGGCGCGCCCGAAGGGACTGAGCAACTCCCATCCGATAAACATGCTTTGGCGTCATCCACGTGCCGCTGCCTTCCACCGCGCCGATGTAAAGCATGACGAAGACTGCGCGCGCCGCCATCTCGCGAGTACAGTAAGTCCGCTGCGGCGTTCCCTCGGGAAAGACCTGGAGCAAACGACGGTGAATTTCAGGAACGTCGCAGAGCGGAAGCAGCATCTGTTCTGTCGTAGGCTGCGGTAATTAGCATCTCGATCTCTTGCCGCGCAGCCCCTGAAGCGACCAGCTTGGCAAGCTTTGCCATGACCACAGGCCCAGGAAGCGGCAACTGCTCTAATTCATACGCTGAAACGGCAACGGAGCCGTTGATACAACGGAATGCGGCGTCAAGCGTCGAGGTCTTCAGCAGGCCGGCAATGACAGCCACAGACACAAGTGGATCAGCACAGATTGGCCGAACCATATTGAGATGGTTTTCGACCACAACCCCTCCATGTCGGCGGATCAGGCTTTGAGGCAACTCCGCCGCGATAAGCCGCCGAGGCTGCTCTTTCGCCGTGGTTCGCTGCAGCAGAACGCATGACTGCGTGACAATCAACCAATCATCCTTCGGACGCTTAGCGGCAAACCAAGGAGAATGGTTCCGCCGTTCGCTTCGCAACTCAAATCGGCCATCGCTCGCTACGGATTCTGCCCATATGACGGGAAACCCATCCGCAGTCGGCGCGGCCTGCAATTGACCTTTATATCGATTCCAGACCAGAGGACCGGTCGAGACGCCGTAGCCATAATCGGCAAGCCGGTAGGGCATTGAACGAAGCCGCCGCGTCAGAACCGCTTGTGCAGGAGTGCGCGGCAGCAGCCAGGGTCTCTCCGCACGCTGCGGCAGCGCGAAGCGCCCCGCTTTTTTCTGCCGGGCGCAATGTTCGTCATCGAAGTCGATGAAACCGACCTGACCGGACACCGCCATGCCGCCTTTGCGATATGCCGCCAGCATGGTTTCTTGAAGGACATCAGTGAACACGCCATCGCGTTCCGTCACAAAATTTATTGCGAGCGGTGGGGCCTCCGCAGCTAATAACTCGCGGAGCGCCTTGTAATAGAGACCGGATAACAATGAAGTTGGAGTGACATATGCAATTATTCCACCCGGCTTTGCCCACCGGATCGCCGCATCCGTGAAAAGACCATACAGATTGGCGTGACCATAGACGCTTCGACTAAATTCAGTTCTTCGATTCGGCTCTAGTGAAATCCGCCCATAGGGAGGATTGCCGATCACCAAATCATATTTGGCTGCGTCACTCTCTCGCAAAATTAGCGCGTCCCGTACTTCTACAATCACCGGAACCTGCCGCCCGGCGCGCCCGGCCAGGTTATGCAAGGCGATCTCGAGCAGCGCTTGGGCAAGCCACGCACCAAAGGCATCGATGTCATAGCCCCGCAAGCGCGTGCCAATCTGCTGCAGGATAAAAGCGGGATCGGCGCCATCGAGCTCGGCTGCCATCCGTAACGCCATCGGGATAATAAAGGCGCCGCCTCCGCAAGAGGGATCCAGTGCGCGGCAGCGGCTCCATAGAACGCCCGCATCTTCCGCCATGACGAGCAAGCGCTCGACCAGTTCCGGCGGGGTATAAAAGATGCCGTAGGCTCCGCGGTGAGCCTCCGGCAAGGCAGCGGCGTAGATTGTTCCGATGACATACGCCGCATCTGCGTCGGCGAGCGCGGCCGCGTTGCGGCCAAGGTTGAGGGCAGCAGCGGAAGCATCAGCGGATAACGATGCGTGAGCGATTGCCGCGTCCGGCGTTCGAAGAGACACACCCCTCGCGTTAGATAGCGCGGAAACGACGCTGTACGTAAAGCCGCGGGCGAAAGCGGCTCGATTGCCTTCCGCAAGCTGACTCGACAGCGACCGCGCGATCATATGATCGGTGGCTGGCTTCCACTGACGCTGGTGCGTCTCGTCTGGTGGCCGCATGCGCGATTGGACGGGCAGGATCATTTCCGTCGCAGATTAACACGGAGACACAAGAACATAACATGAATATTTTCACACATAAACCGTCTTATTGCCATAATCACATGTTATACGTTGCGGTTTCGGCGTTCTTGAGCGTCGTGGATCACGAAGGAGGGGGCGGTTGTCTGCTGTAGATTCCCTGCAAATATCAGCAAAAACAGCAAAACCGAAGGGGCGGTCGCGCGGGCGGTCGTTCAGGAAAGGGCAGTCCGGCAATCCGGCGGGGCGGCCGCTCGGCAGCAGGAACCGGGCGAGTTTGGCGATCGCGGCGCTGCTCGACGGCGAGGCCGAGGCGCTGGCGCGCAAGGCGGTCGAACTGGCGCTCGGCGGCAATGCGCTGGCGTTGAAGCTGTGCCTCGACCGGCTCTCGGCGCCGCGCCGCGACCCGGCGGTGAGCTTGGCGCTGCCGGCGATCGGGAGCGCCGCCGACCTCGCCGAGGCGATGGCCGCGCTCGCCCGCGCCGCCGCTGCCGGCGAGCTAACCCCGGCCGAGGCGTTCGACCTGGCGCGGGTCGCCGACAGCTTCCTCAAGATCATCGCGGCGCGCGACGACGCGGCGGCGCGCCGGGAGCGCGCCGCGCGCTCGGCCCGGGAGGCGGCCAATCCGCGCCGGGAGATCGGCTTCCGCGAGTGGCTCGACGACCATTTTGCCGAGCCCTGACGCGCGGCGGCGGGTTGACTACATAAGGACGAAGCGGTCTGTTGGCCGCCTTCTGCCTTCAGCGGAGACCCTGTTTTGGCAAGCGACCTACGAACCGACCCAGGAACCGACCCCACGACCGGCCCAAGGACCGACGACGTCATCCAGCCCTTTCAGCTCGATCCCTTTGCGCTGCGCGGCCGGCTGGTGCGGCTGGGGCCGACGGTCGATCGCATCCTGGCGCAGCACGACTATCCCGCGCCGGTGGCGACGCTGCTCGGCGAGGCGATCACCCTCGCGGTGCTGTTAGCCGGGGCGCTCAAATACGACGGCGTCTTCACCTTGCAGACCAAGGGCGACGGCCCGGTGCGCCTGCTGGTCGCCGACGTCAAGACCGACGGCGCGGTGCGCGGCTACGCGCAATACGACGCGCAGCGCCTGGGCGAGATCGCGCCCGGCAGCGGCCCCGGCGGCGGCAACGCCCCGGTGCCCGACCTGCTCGGCTCGGGCTATCTCGCCTTCACCGTCGACCAGGGCGACGATACCGAGCGCTACCAGGGGATTGTCGATATCGTCGGCGACACCCTGGCGGAATGCGCGCAGCATTATTTCCGTCAGTCGGAGCAATTGCAGGCCGGGCTGAAGCTGGCGGTCGGCCGCGCCGGCGACGGCCAGGCGTGGCGCGCCGGCGGCCTCATGGTGCAGCGCGTGCCGCCCGAGGGCGGGCATGCGCCGATCGGCGACGATGTCGAGGACGCCTGGCGCCGGGTGATGGTGCTGATGAGCTCGACGACCGCGGACGAGCTGGTGGCGCCCGACCTGCCGCCGCGGCGCCTCTTGTGGCGGCTGTTCCACGACGAGGGCGTGCGGGTCTACGAAACTCACCCCGTCGAGGCGCGCTGCCGCTGCTCGCGCGAGCGCATCGCCGGCATCCTGCGCGCTTTTCCGGCCGACGAGATCGACGACATGCGCAAGGAGGCGGTCACCACCGTGACCTGCGAATTCTGCAACACGCGATACGAGTTCGACGCCGCCGACCTCGAACGATTGGCGCGCGCCTAAACAGAGCTCCCGGGTCAGGGCTTGCCGCGGGCGGTGGCGATCAGCTGTTTCAGCGCGTCGCCGCTGATCGCGCCGGGGATGATCGTATCCCCGACGATGAAAGACGGCGTGCCGCTGAGATCGAGCTGGGTCCCGAGATCGAGATTGGCCTTCAGCTCCTTGTCGACACCGGGCGATTTCATGTCCTGTTTCAGCCGGTCGACATCGAGCCCGACCGAGGCCGCGACCTTGTAGATCACCGCTTCGTCGAAATGGCCGGGGGTGTTCATCATCGCGCGATGAAAGGCGTCGTACTTGCCCTGCTGGCGGGCCGCCAGGGCGGCATGCGCCGCGGTCTCGGACTCGGGCCCGAGCACCGGAAACTCCTTGTAGACAAAGCGCAGTCCATGGTCGTCGCCGATGATCTTCTCGAGCGACGGCTCGACCTGCTTGCAGTAGGGGCAGCGGTAGTCGAAGAACTCGACCAGCGTCACATCGCCCTGCGGATTGCCGGCGACCGGCGATTGCGGGTCGTCGAACACCGCTTGGCGGTGCTCCGCCAGCGCCTGCGCCGACTTGTCCTTCTCGTCGGCTTTCATCTTGTCGTCGGCGCCCTGGACCGCGTCGATCGGCACATCGGGGTGGTTCTTCAGGTAATCGCCGATGATCGCCTCGATCTCTTTGCGCTGCTCCGGCGTAAAGTCGGAGGCCGACGCGATGGACGACACCGCGATAAAAGCGGCGAGCGCGAGGAACGCAAAAGACAGGAACCGTGGGGGCATGGAGAGGCTTTCCTAAAGGGGAGTGTGAAACGGTCAGTCGTCGAGGTGTTCGGCCTCGCGCTGGATTTCCTCGGCGCGCTGATAGGCCACCGTGTTGCGCGGCAAATTCTGCTTCGCGCGCTGCGCCTGTTGCTGCGCGTCCTTCTTCTTGCTGTCGGCGAGCGCCTCCTCGGCGAGCGACAGAGCCGCCATGCCGAGCTGGTTGTCGCGGCCGTAGGCGGTCGCCAGAAGGCGCCACACCGTGCCTTCGCGACCCTCTTCGCGCGCGGCGTCGTTGAGGTAGGCGATCGCCCGCTTGTCGAGCGCCGCGTCGCCGCTCTCGATATAGACCTGCGACAGTGCGATGCGGATCAACGCCGCCTGCGGCGCCAGCTTCACCGCCTGCTCGTAAGGGCCGATGGCGTCGCGAACGCGGCCGTTCTCGAACAGCATCTGACCTTTCAGCTCTTGGTAATAGGGGTTGGATGGAAAGTCGCGGATCAACCCGTCGACTTCGGCCAGCGCCGCGTCGAGTCGCGGGATGCGGTAAAGCGCGATGGCCCGGGCATAGCGGGCGATAACCGAATGGTCGCTCACCGGATAGGCGCGCAACGTCACCGACGGGTCGTCGATGAACGCGTGCAGCTTGACCTGGATCACCTTCAGCAGATCGGCGAAACCCGGCGGATCGGGCGCGTTCGACGAGCGCGCGGTATCGACGTGGTGGCGCACATAATCGATGCGCTCGGCGGTCAGCGGGTGAGTGCGCGCCCAGGGATCGGTCGGCTCGCCGGTCAGCGGCTCGTCGGCCTGCAGAATCTCGAAGAATTTGAGCAGCCCGCGCGCCGATTGCCCGCTGCGGTCGAGGAAATTAAGCGCGGCATGATCGGCGGTCGCCTCCTGTGCGACCGAGAACTGCATAAAGGCGCGCTGGCCGACGCCGGCCGCGGCGATCATCGCCGCCGAGTTGCCGCCGACGACCGACGCGCCGATCGCCACGACGGTGGCGATGATCGTTTCGATGCTGGCGTTTTTCAGCGCCTCCAGCGAGCGCAGCACATGGCCGCCGACGATATGGCCGGTCTCGTGCGCGATCACGCCGATCAGCATGTTCGGGGTTTGCGCGCGCAGGATGAGTCCGCTATTGAGAAAGATCGCCTGCCCGCCGGCGACGAACGAATTGAGCTGGGGATCGCTGACGATGTAGATGCCCATCGTGCTCGGTTCGAGCCCGGCGACGCGCCAGATCGGCGTCGCCAGCGTGCGGATGTCGTTCTCGATCTCGCTGTCGCGCAGGATCTCGTCGCCGCGGCCGCTCACGTCGCACCGCGCCGGACCCGGCCACAGCGACGCAATGATGAGCAGGATCATCGCGGCGCGTCGAAAGCGGAAACTGAGCGGGCTTCGTCCGTCCGGCCCCTGTTTCACTGTATCGGCCGGCTCACTGGATCAGCCGGTTCCACCAGCCGCGGCGCGGCGCTTCCGGCTTCTCGGTCACGGCATGAACGTCGACGCCTTCCGGGGCCTGATGCGTCCCATGCCCTCCCTGCAATGCCGGCTCGGGCTCGGCATTGGGCGCGTTGCCCGCGCTCGCCGTCTCAAGGACGCGCTCCGGCTTGGCGGCCAATTCCTCCACCGGCGGGATCTCGGCGCTTTCGATCGCCGCCTCGACCAGCTCCTCGGCGGCGTCGGCCTTAGTCTCAATTCTGGCCGGCGCCGACTCTGCATACCCGGCTGCGGCGGGCGGGATGTAGGCAACGGCTTCAGCCGCCATCTCCGCCACAGGTTCCTCGTACCCGGCTTCTACCGGCGGAATTTCGCCGCTCTCGATCGCCGCCTCGACCAATTCGGCGACAGCTTCCTCGCCGACCTCGCCGGGCGATTCCGGCCCGCCCTCGCCGACGCCGTTCTCGCGGTTGCGCCAACGTCCGCCGCGACGACCGCGGCGGCGCCGCCGGCGTTCGGCATCGCCCTCGCGTTCCGGCGCTTCGGCAGCCGCTTTTGGCGGTTCGCCCTCTTCGGCCGCGGCAGGTGCGGCCCGATCGGTCTGACGAGGCTCGCGGCGCTCCTCGCCGCGCCGACCGCGGCGGCGCCGCCGCGGTCGGCGCGGACCGCGCTCCTCGTCGTCGTCGCCGCCACGTTCTTGCGAACGCGGCTCGTCGCTCTCCGCTGCCTCGTTCAGCGCGTCGGCG
>Ga0209483_1003184_pt1 | contig 10908 bp, 12 predicted proteins | sample NGEPerA_FD_184508 | JGI IMG/M metagenome (GOLD analysis project Ga0209483, IMG submission 184508) | Arctic peat soil microbial communities from the Barrow Environmental Observatory site, Barrow, Alaska, USA - NGEE PermafrostL2-A... | ecosystem: Environmental > Terrestrial > Soil > Wetlands >...
CGTTGTCATTGCAGCGACCGGAGCCACCGACGATCCAAGCTGCCCTGGCCCCACACCGCCACCTGCACCGCTAACCTGACCACCCTGAGCATGACAACGCACCCAATGCCAGACGCACCAACGCTGCGGGAGCTGGCCGAGCGTCCGCTCCATCACCCACACCCGGACGGCCCGACGTCAGTGGAGCTGATCGTCGGAGCTCTTCCCGCTCCCTTCCGGCCACACTGCCGCTGCCTGCGGGCGCCCGGGTCATCGGCAGCGCGATGTACTCGCGCGGCGACCAGCGCTTGTCGATGTCGGCCGTGTTCGACGTCCCAGAAACGCCGACCGTTGCCCTGACCCAGTACGAAGCTGAGCTGACCAGGCACGGCTGGACCACTCCCGAGGACTTCCGCCCGATGCACGGAGGCTTCGTTTTCAGCGAGATGGGGGAGTGGCGGTCGTACCGCGAGGGTGACCGGGGCCCGGATTTGACAGCCGTCGTGAGAGCGCGCGACGGCGGGTCGAGTGAGGTGCAGCTCAGGCTCAACTGGGACACAGTGCACCGACCACGCCGCTCACACCACGCGATGCTGCCTGGCGCCGAACTGTTGCCGCGGCTACATCCGCCCGCCGTCGCGGTGATGAAGGACGGGAGCGGCGGCGGCGGTGAGGGAAACTGGCACTCCGCAACGACTCTCCGAACCGAACGATCGGTCGCGGAGTTGGAGGAACACTTCGCGGGTCAACTCATCGAAGCAGGATGGACGCGGGTTGCAGGCAGCGCCGATGCTACGGTCGCCTGGAGCACGTGGGAGGTCCCCGGCGATGGCGGCTGGCGGGGCGTGCTAGTGGTACTCGCCGTCTTTGAATCCGCCGAGCGCTTCCTGACACTGCGGATCGAGGAGCGGGACCACTCCTAGCCGAAGCCGGAGGTAGAGATTCGGACACGGCGATGTCCAGGAGCGCCACGCGTTGCGGAAACCGGAGGTCGTCGCCCGTCGGCGTGGCTTGGACCGCCGGTCAGGCCGAGCCCGGCACCAGCGGCGGCACCGACGCGGTGCGGTAAGTGTCGGCTTCAGCTTCAGCCGGCGGCTGGTAGTCCGCCTCGGTCAGGTTGCCCTCGGTGGACCGGCCCGCCATCGCAGCGACGGCTGAACCAGCGATGACGATGACCAGGTTCACAATGATGGCGGCGAAGCCGATGTAGATCTTGCCGCCAAAGCCGAAGTCGTGAAGGCTTGTGGCGAACTTCTCCTGGAAGAGAGCGTACGTGCCCAAGGCCATACCCCCCGCCCAGCCGGCCACCAACGCCCACACGTTGAGGCGCTTCACATATAGCGACACCACCAGGGCCGGTAGCGCGTTGATCATCCACACCCCACCCGCGGTCTGGTAGTTGATGATGTCGGTGGTCGGCAGGGCCAGGACGAACGCCAGCGCGCCAACCTTGACCAGCAGTGAGACCACCTTGCTGACCGTCGCCTCCTCCCGGCGGCTCATCGCGGGATGGACGTACTCGCGCCAGATGTTGCGACTGAAGAGGTTGGCCGCGGCAATCGACATGATTGCGGCGGGCACCAGCGCGCCCACCGCAATGGCCGCGAAGGCCACCCCGGTGAACCAGCTCGGGAACATCTTCTGGAAGAGATCGGCGATGGCACTGTTGTTGCCAAATGCCTTGCTGGGCTTGATACCGGCGGCGATGGCCATGAAGCCGAAGAGGCCGATCACTCCCAACAGGAATGAGTACGCTGGCAGGAACGAGGCGTTGCGCCTGATGACTCGCTGGCCACTGGCGCTGAAGACGCCCGTCAGTGAATGTGGGTAGAGGAAAAGAGCCAGCGCGGAGCCCAGGGCGATGCTGCTGTAGGCGTTGAACAGCGAACCCTGGAGCACGTCGGGCTTTGCCTTGAGCTTCGGCGCGATGGCGGCGGCCTGTTCCACCTTGTGGAAGATGTTGCCGAAGCCGCCCAGCTTGTAGGGGATGTAGATGATGGCGACGATCACCACCAGCCAGATCAGACCGTCCTTGACGATGGCGATGAGCGCGGGGGCCCGCAGCCCGCTGACGAAGGTGAACACCGCCAACACCGCAAAGGCGATCACCAGCGCTACCTCGGGACTGATGCCGATGTTGGCGAGGACCAGCTTGATCCCGAAGATCTGTAGGGCGATGTAGGGCATCGTGGCAACGATCCCGGTGAGCGCGATGAGCAGTGCGAAGAAGCGGCTGTCGAAGCGGTCACGGACGTAGTCAGAGCCGGTGATGTATCCCTTGTTACGCGACACCTGCCACAACCGGGGCATTGTGAGGAAGACCAGCGGGTAGATGATGATGGTGTACGGAAGCGCGAACAGCCCGTAGGCCCCGAGGGCAAACACCACCCCCGGGACTGCGACGAACGTGTACGCGGTATACAGGTCGCCACCGAGCAGGAACCAGGTGACGATGGTCCCGAACCTTCGACCCCCGAGCCCCCACTCTTCCAGATGGTTGAGGTCGGCCCGGCGCCAGCGGGAAGCCCAAAAGCCGAGGACGCTGACCAGCACTCCGATAGCGATGACGATGATCAGCTCGTCCCAATGGGTCACGGCCGGTCACTGCCACGACTCAGCGCATACACCAGCCCGGTTATCCCCACTCCGAGGATTACCCACAGGAACTGGTACCAGATGAAGAACGGGATCCCGGCCAGCCGCGGTTCAGCGTGCGCGTACAGGGTGGGAAAGAGCAGCGCGACAAAAGGGATGATGAGCAGGAGGCGCGCCCAGCGCCCCCTCCCGTCGGAGTCGGGCGGTTCTGGCATAGCTGCGACACGGTAGCATTCGTGGCCCGGTTGTCAAGGGCGTGTCTCCTCCAGCACCTCCGTGACACTATCGAGATTCGATCGCCGAGCTGAGCGAGCCCCTGCACCGCCGGCGCGCTCAGCCGGGGCCGCCTTGCCTCCGTGTCCCGAGGCAGCGACACGCGGGGAAGCCTGTGGGGTCACGGTGGCGGGCCTCACGCGTGATGTGATCCGATCGTCAGCACGTGCCGCCGGCAGCGAGAGGGCCTCGTTCAAGCAACATCGCGGTGTGTGCTGCCACCCACCTCAAACCCGCTTCGTCGCCGACCCAGGCGTTCCAGGCGAGGTGCGTGGCGCCGATCTGCAGCTCGTAGCAGTGGTGACGGTGCGGGGCGCCAGCAAGCGCCGTCGGCTCTTGACTGGCCCACGGAGCGGTGAGGACGCGGTCGCACATCTCGGCCGCAGCTATCCCGGGAAAGAATGCTCCCCAGAAAGTGCACCACGCCGTGTCGAACAGGAAGTCGCCGCGCTGGGAACACTTCCAAGAGAACACCGCGGCGATTCGATTGGCGTCTTCTGAAATCAGCACGTTGCCGTGCAGAAGGTCGCCGTGCAGCACATCTCGCCGTTCGGGGCAGGCCTCCGCGAGCTCGGACCCGGGCCTGGCAGGCCCGAAACAGCCGATCGACCTTCCGGTCGTGGGACAGCGTGTTCCGCCAGCCGTGAGTTCGTCCGCTCGCGTCGTCGACCAGCGCAGTGACAAGCCATCGGCGCCTGGTCGCCTCCTCAGCCGGTCGCTCAGGGTGCCCCGCGTCGGGCACGCCGGGCGCCGGAGGGAGTGCATACAGAGCACCGAGCAGGCGCACGATCGTTGGCCAGGCGATCGAAGCCTCCTCGGGTCGTACGGTTTCGAGTAAGCGACCGTGGTGGCGCATCGAGATCGCGTAGGCGCCGTCGAAGGCGTCACCGATGTCGAGCACAGCCGATACGGGCAGGTCGGACCCGTCGAACGCCATCGCCGTGCGATCGGCCTCGAAGCCGGCGCGGTCGCCCGCGAACCGGACGACAAACTCCCGGGACTCGATGCGGTACGCGAACGCCGAGGACCAGAACCCCCCGCGCAGCGGTTCGAGGTCGGTGACCGGAATGCCGTGCGATTCCACAAGGAACGCTTCGACCGAATCGGGCGATAGATGTGGAGCAGCCACGGGGTCATCTTCGCGAACAGGCTACCGCGGCCGTGTTCGTTACCAGGCATGCGGCGGCCAATGGCCCCAGGGACCCAGTCCGGCACGCCCTGCTAGGGCTCCCAGACGGAGTGGTCATGGGCGAAGACAACGCGAGCGGGGTTGAGTTCCTGCAGTCGGTTTACCCACGCTGGCGGCACGGGCAGCGGCCGGGAGTGGCCGTCGCGGTGCGCGCGCCACGCAAGCACGTCTGCGCTGTACGCCGTGGCCGTGTCGTGGCTCTGTCCGGCAACAATCACCGTGCCATCGCGCCATCGTACGACGAGGGACTGGTGACCCGCCGTGTGTCCTGCCGTGGGCAGCAAGAACACCCCGGGCAACACCTCGAAGTGCAGGTGACAGTTGGCCACCAGGCCGATCTGGTCCCGCCGCGCGCCGGCCGCAACAAGCGCATCGTCCAACGGTTGGCGGCGGGGCCGGTAGTGGGCGTCGACGTCGGGATTGCTACCCATGCCGGTATCGAAGAGCAGCATCCCGTCGGCATGGTCGACGAGGTACCCCAGACAGGGCTCCACTCGCGGCAGTCCGTCGCCGGTTTCGGAGGCAGGTCGGACGAAGTATCCGAAGTCCACGCGTCGTACGGTCGCCTCACGCACATCCGTCAGTTTGACTCGTCCACTGTTGCGGATCCGACGGCTCGCGGAGACGCGCACTCACAGACGGCCAATCGACAGTCAGTGAGTCCCGGCGCGCGGGTCATAATTGAATCGTCGCAACTCGCGGAGTGAACCCGAGATGGATGGGAAGACGTCGGCTGCCGGGCCGGCCTGGTCGCCAGCCCCCGGAGCCGTACTGGCCTGGACGGTCAGCGCGGGATCTCCCGGTCCTCTCCCGATCGCCCACCAGACCCCCTCCGACCGGACTCCCAGAGGAGACCTGAGACGATTTCGCCACGACGGCTGACGCGCCGGCGTCACTGCTGCAATGTGGCGATCGTGCCTCCACATTGCGCGGGCGTCGCCTCAGTGATCAGTTGATGGGTAAAGCGACTCATCCCAGTATCAAGGGGATACGCGGAGAGCGGTATTGCAGTTGCCAACCCGCCTGATCCTCGCAGGCCTGGTTGGTGACCTAGTGGTCGCGACCATTGTTGGAGCGGGTCGGGCCGGAGTTGCCTCGATCTGTGCAGTTAGTGGGCTCGGGTTTGGGCTGAACGTGTGGAGACTGCGCGATGCGCTGCTGGACGAGCTTCACAGCCGGCAGATGGTGGTCGCTCGCCGCCGCGGGCTCTTGACCATGCTGCTCTGTGCTGTCGGCTTCTTGCTCGTCATCGCAGCCATCGTCGTGTTCTTCACGTCCGAGCCAGGCCTTCATTAGCAAGAGACGGTGTGTCGGGCTCGTGATGTGGGATGTCGCGGGTTTCATTGCCGCAATCAACCAAGATGAACGACCGGTCGCCGTGCACTCATTGCGCCAAGGAAATGCTCGAACAGCCCGCTGATTCGCTCGGGTTGGCTTCGCCAACCTCCGATCCAGCTAGATGGGGATCCACGCAGCGCCGCGCGGAAGTGGCTCGCCGGGTTGTGCACGCACAATGGCCGCGAGTAGCTCGAGCCCGTCCACGATACGAGGCCCGGGACGATTGAAGTAGCTTGAGCCATCCACTGCCACGACCCGCCGGCTGCGGGCACAGGGCAGGTCACGAAAGCCTGACCGCCGCAGGATGTCTGGAGCCAGTGCGACGGTCGCGGAGAGGCCGAAGCCGCACGGCATCAACACCATCACCTCGGGCTCGGAGGCCACGACGTCTTCCCATTCGATCCATCGCGATGGCTGGGACGCAACCCCGAGGATGTCACACCCGCCCGCGCGGCCGACCATCTCGGGCACCCAATGGCCCGCGACCATCAGCGGATCGGTCCATTCAATGCAGACCACGCGCGGCGTTGCGTTCATCGCCGGTTGCGCGTCAACAGCGGCAATTCTCTCGCGCAAGCTCCTCAAACATTCGCGGCAGCGTTCTCACGATCTGTCGCAGCCCCCACGGCGAGGATGCTGTTGAGAATGTCCGCCAGGCTGGATGGTTCCAGCGATAGAACCGGGATGTCCACGGACATGCGCCTCACCGCCTCGCTGACCTGGTCATAGCTGACGGCGCAAACATCACACAGCTCCTGCGTGACAATCAGGCTGGGCTCCAGTGCGGCCAAGAGCTTCTCGTCAAGCCGGTAGATGCTGGACCCAGCGTGCAGCGCAGACTTGATGTGGCCGTCGATAGCGGCGCATGTGCTGCCATCGTGGTTGAGGGCGCTTGCGGTGACCGCTGGTCGCGTCGCCGCCTCCGGAGGAAAGTCACACTCGTGCGTGACGGCGACAACGTCGTCACCCGCGCCGATCGCGTACAGAATCTCCGTCGCACTGGGCAGCAGTGACACCACCCGCGCTGGTGGCCTGTCCGATCGTTGATGGACTGGCGGCACGGTCGCAAGCATGCCGCACCGCCCTGAGCGACCGCGACCCGATTGCCACAGAGCAGGGCCGCCTCGACGCGGGTGACGGGTCAGCGCACCTCGCTATAGTGCGAGCACGCGGGAGCCCCAGCGGGGCTGAGAGGGCGGCAGGCGCCGCCGACCGTCAACCTGATCCGGGTCATGCCGGCGGAGGGAGGTGCAGCGCGTGGTCGAGCGGTCGAACGTGGTGCGGGAGAAGACAACAATCACCCGCGAGCCGGACGGCAGTGACGGGACGGCGGCCTTCTATGGCAGGCGACCTCGTCACGACGGCCACATGGTCCTCGAGAGTCATGGCATGGCGCCCATTCCGGAGGATCAGCGCTACGGCGCGTCGTGGCGAAACTTCACCGTCTGGTTCGCCCCCAACCTGGAGCTGTCCGGGCTCTTCACGGGCACGCTGGCATTCACCATCGGATTGGGCTTCTGGCCCGGCTTCGTCGCGATCGTGCTTGGCGTGATCCTGGGCTCGCTTCCGGTCGCGCTGCTGGCCACGTGGGGACCGAAGACCGGGATGGGTCAGCTGCCGCTGGCCCGTCTGCCCTTCGGCAAGACCATCGCCGTCCCTGCGGTGGTGCAATGGTTGAGCTCGGTGGCCTGGGACGCCCTCGTCGGACTGTTCGGTGCGCAGGCCGCGCAACTGCTCTTCCACATCCCATTCGTCGTGGGCGTCCTCATCGTGCTCGCCGTGGAGGGAATCATCGGATTCCTTGGCTACGAGTTCATCCATCAACTCGAGAAGTGGGGGAGTGGCGTTTTGGCGATTCTCTTCGCCGTGCTCTCGGTGAAGATCCTCCAGCACGGCAACATCCCGACCGACAACACAGTGCACGGCGCTGCAGCGGTCGGCGCCTTCGTCCTGATGACGACCATCGCCTTCAGCGGCGCTTTCAGCTGGGCAACCTATGCCGCTGACTACAGCCGCTATCAGAGGAAGGACACTCGGTCATCGCCGATCTTCCTCTGGACACTCCTGGGGTTGGCCGCGTCCTTCATCTGGATGTACACGCTCGGACTGGCCGGCGCCAAGGTGTTTGTCGATCAGACCGCGGGCGGGGTTCAATCGCTGGTGGGCGGCGGTTTCCTGGGGGCGCTGGCGTTGATCGCCGTCATGTTTGGGGCCGTCACCAGCAACGCGCTGAACGACTATTCGGGGTCGTTGGCCGTCCAGGCAGCCGGCATCAAGATCAGGCGGCATTGGAGCGCCGTCCTGGGAACGCTCCTCGCGTTCCTCCTCATCCTCTGGCTGAACTCCGGCAACCTCTCCAGCAAGTTCCAGAACATCCTGCTTTTCACCGCCTACTGGATCGCGCCCTTCCTGGCGATCGTCCTGATCGACTGGTATCACCGCCGCGGAAGCATCAGCCGCGACGGCCTCGCTCGTCTGATGCGCTTCACGAACCTTTCAATGGGTTGGCCGGCACTCGCCGCTCTCCTCGTTGGCTTCGCGGCGATGGTGCCGTTCATGAATACAGGGCTTGTCGTTGGACCGGCGGCCAATGCACTTCACGGCGCAGATCTCTCGTTCTACGTCGGCTTCCTGGTCGCCGGCGTCGTGTACTCAGCGCTGCGCAGACTCAAACCTGGCCGGCGAGCGGCGACGACGGCGTAGATGCGGAGCGACCGCCGAGTGCCGAGTCTCGCTACGAGGGAGCCAGGCCCCGGTACAGCTGTGCGGTGCGGGCCGCGACCGACGACCAGCTGAAGTGGTCGACCACACGCTGACGACCGGCGCGGCCGAACGCAGCGGCGCGGTCGGGGTCGGCGAGCAGCGCATTGATCCGCTCGGCGAGACCCTCGGCAAAGCGTCCGGCCGCAGCGGCATCCGGGGCCCCCGCGGCCACGTCGCATGGGACAAGGTAGCCGGTCTCCCCGTCAACAACAATCTCGGGGATCCCGCCCACCGCGCTGGCCACCACCGCCACCTCGCACGCCATCGCCTCGAGGTTGACGAGCCCGAACGGCTCGTAGATCGACGGGCAGACGAACACCGTCGCATGGCTGAGGACCTGGATCACCTCCGGGCGCGGGAGCATCTCATCGATCCAGACGATGTTCCCGTGGCGCTCCTGTGCGGCGTTGTACAGGCCGCGGACCTCAGCGCCGATCTCCGCCGTGTCGGGCGCACCGGCAAGGAGAACCAGCTGAGCGGAGGGGTCGATGCGCGGTGCCGCTTCGAGGAGATGGACGATGCCCTTCTGGCGCGTGATCCTCCCCACGAAGACGACCAGCGGCCGGGCGGGGTCGATGCCGCGCCGATCCAGCACATCGGTGCCTCGATCGCGGCGGTATTCGTCCGGGTCGATCCCGTTGTGGATCACGACGACCCGCTCGGGATCCACACGCGGATAGCAGAGAAGGACGTCGCGGCGCATCTGCTCCGACACCGCGATCACGGCGTCCGCGCCTTCGAGGGCGGTGCGCTCACAGAACTTGGACAGCTCGTAGCCACCTCCCAGCTGCTCTGCCTTCCACGGTCGCAACGGCTCAAGGCTGTGGGTCGTGCACACGTGCGGCACGCCCCACAGCAGCTTGGCAAGGTGGCCGGCCAGGTTCGCGTACCACGTGTGGGAGTGCACGAGGTCGGTGTCGCCGAGGTGCTGGGCCATGGCGAGGTCGACCGACATCACCGCCAGCGCCGCATCGCCGAGCTCGTCCCACGGCTGGTACGTCCCCGCCACCAGAGGCGAGTCGCGCGGGGACCCGAAACAGTGCACGGCGACCTCGACGTGGCGCGCCAGCTCGCGTGTGAGGTACTCGACGTGGACCCCGGCGCCGCCGTACACCTCGGGCGGGTACTCGCGGGTGAGGATCCCGACTCTCATGAACCCCGGTCCCCGAGAGGCTCGCGCTTGCCGATGACCACGACGCCGTTCGTGGATACCGTGTAGCGCGCCGAATCTGAGTCAGGGTCGGTCCCGATCGACATGCCAGCGGGGATGTCGACCTGCTTGTCGATGATGGCGTGCCGCACCACGGCCCCATCGCCCACCTCCACTCCGTCCATGAGCACGCACCCCTCAACGAGGGCGCCGTTGCCGACGCGCACCCCCGGCGAGAGCACGGAGCGGCGCACCGTGCCACCCGACACGATGACGCCCGGGCTGACGATGGAATCCAGCGCCTGGCCACGGCGGCCGTCGCCGTCGAAGACGAACTTCGCCGGTGGCAGCGGGCCGTAGAACGAGTAGATCGGCCATTCGAGGTTGTAGAAGTTGAACATCGGCTGCACCGAGACAAGGTCCATGTGCGCGTCGTAGAAGGAGTCCAAGGTGCCGACGTCGCGCCAGTAGCCGCGGTCGGCTTCAACAGCGCCGGGCACGATGTTGCGCTGGAAGTCATAGAACGTCGCCTCACCGCGACCGACGAGGGTAGGGATGATGTCGCCGCCGAGGTCGTGAGCGCTGGTGTCGTCGTCGGCGTCCGCGGTCAGCGTGTCGATGAGGACCTTCGCCGTGAACACGTAGTTGCCCATCGAGGCGTACACGCTCTCCGGGTCGTCCGCCAGCGTCGGCGGATCGCTCGACTTCTCGTGGAAGGCGACGATGCGGTCGCCGTCAACCTCGATGACACCGAACTCCTTGGCCTGGGCACGGGGAGCACGAATCGCAGCGACGGTCACGCCGGCGCCCGACGCGATGTGGTGGGCCACCATCTGGCGCGGGTCCATGTGATAGATGTGATCGGCACCGAAGACGATCACGTAGTCGGGATGCTCGTCGCTCAGCAGGTTGAAGTTCTGGTAGATGGCGTCGCCAGAGCCCGAGAACCAGTGGCGGCCGCGACGCATCTGCGCCGGGACCGAGGTGACGTAGTTGCCGAGCTGGGGGGACAGCCGCCAGGTCTGGCTGATGTGGCGGTCGAGGCTGTGGCTCTTGTACTGGGTCAGCACCGCGATGCGCCGGTACTCACCGTTGACGAGGTTGCTCAGTGCGAAGTCGACGAGACGGTACACGCCGCCGAAGGGCACCGCGGGCTTGGCGCGGTCCTGGGTCAGCGGCCAGAGGCGCTTTCCCTCGCCGCCCGCAAGCACGATGGAGAACACCCGGGGCGGCCGCTGAACGATGTCCGCGACGGGGTGCTCCACGTGCTCAGCGTTGCACTTTCCTCACTGCACACACAAGACCCGACTGCACACACAAGACCCGCCGCAGGCCCTGGCCGAGAACCTACGCGAGGTCGAGGATGAGTCTGCGTGTGTGGCTTGCGGTGGCGAGGGCGGCCAGGAAACGCCGCAGCATGCTGTCGGGGAGCGTCTGTCGCGATGCGCACTCGAGCCAGACCTGACGGCTGCGCGCCACGGGGATGGTGGGCTCGCCGCAGTCGCAGAAGGGGGTCTCGCGCTCGGCGCGTTCGATGAGAGCGACGGCTTGGCTATTGTCCATTGTCATTGGGGTGTGATCTCCGAAGTACCATAGAATACGAACCGTTCCGTATTATAGC
>Ga0209483_1003185_pt1 | contig 10901 bp, 8 predicted proteins | sample NGEPerA_FD_184508 | JGI IMG/M metagenome (GOLD analysis project Ga0209483, IMG submission 184508) | Arctic peat soil microbial communities from the Barrow Environmental Observatory site, Barrow, Alaska, USA - NGEE PermafrostL2-A... | ecosystem: Environmental > Terrestrial > Soil > Wetlands > Peat...
ACGGCAGTTACGGCCTTCATATCCGCAAATATCTTGCTCATCGGGGTCATCCCTTCTGGCGTATTATGCATCCGTAGGAGCAGACGCTGGGGCCTCGTTGTTTGTTGCACGGGCCTTGGGGGTATGCTTTCCAGTTCATTACCCGTTCGTTGCTTCATATCTTCTTTCGCCATCCATTCGCGTCATACGGCAGCCACAGGGTCCCACAATATGAATCCGGCGGCTCGGTCTGTAAGTCTTTAGTTTGCACCATTTTTGGTGCAGAACTGTAACTTCCAGAACAGTAAAGGGTTATCGCAAACAGCCTGGAAACGCACGATTTTTTCAACAGAAATACTAGTGTCTATCTTGCTAATAGTTGAGGCAAGATAGTGGCGACTTGGTAAAATGGACAGATGGTCATAAACCGGAAATCACGCAACTTGAGCCTGAACACTCCGCTACGCATATGGGTGCTGGCGGGTGTTTCATCGATTGCGCTGGCCGCTCTGGTGGTTACACTTACCACCAGACCAGTGCACGCGGATGCGCGCCTTTCCCGTCCCGTAGCAACCATAACGGTCGCGCCTCCAGTCGCAGCACCGACACCGGAATCGCTTATGGCGCAGCAGACCGCCATCAAGCGGGGAGACAGACTACACGGAATTGCATCCTGGTATGGCAATGTGTTCAACGGCCGCAAAACGGCGAGCGGAGAACGGTTCGATATGTGGGCGATGACGGCCTGCCATCCGACGCTCCCATTCGGTTCCCTAGTCCGCGTTGTAAACCACGCCAATCATCACTCGGTTGTGGTTCGCATTACGGATCGCGGCGACCTGGTGGACGAGGGGCGCATCATCGACCTCTCGTTTGGCGCCGCACAAAGATTGGCCATGACCAGGTCGGGCTTGGCCAAGGTCGATCTGCAAGTCTTATCGCTCGGCAGTTTTCGGAGCAAGAATTAAGCAATTTTGAACATTCGAATTAACGGCCAGCCCATGGGCTGGCCGTTCTGTCTGCAGGCTGTGCTTGATGGCTACTCGTTCTCCGGGCGGGTATAAGGTTTTTGCAGGTAGAGCCGCGCCTCGTTTACCGCGCCCTGGGTATTGTCGTTGGTTTGAACGGCCAGGCGGTACTCGTTCACGGCCCGGTCCCGCTGCCCGGTGACGTCGAAGATTTTGCCGACCTGTATGTGGCTCCAGACCTCAGTCCAGCGCGGCTCGTCGTCGCCGCGCAGTGCGTCGCGGTAGGCATTTACGCTGGCCTGGTAGTTGTGCTGGCTAAACAGGATCTCCCCGATGCGGTAACTGGCCAGCGAACTAAGCGGATTGGCATCCAAGGCTTTTTTGTACTCGGCGAGCCCCCCGGCAAGGTCGCCCTGAGCGACCAGTTGCTGGCCCTTCAGGATGGCGATTCGCACTTGCAGGTCGGGCGTCGACTTGAGCACCCAGTTATCGGGATCGATGGCGATGCGCCGCGGCCGACCGAATGTGTCTACCACGTACTGCGTGTCGGTTCCGACCACTTCGACTTTCTGATTCTCGGTCTTGCCGTCTGTCTCGACGCGAAGGTCCACGGGCATCCGGAACAGGTCAAGATCCTGCTGAATCTCTCCGATGGTTCTGAAGCCCTTGTTGTTGCCAAGCCGGTAGACGGAGTACTTATCGGTGAAACGCGGCGCGCCGGTTCCGTCAATCCATTGCGCAAAGAACGGGGTCAATTGCTGCTGGCTCTGCGCCTCGGCTACCTTGACCAAGTCCTGCGTCCGAATCGAGCTGTCGGTGTACTGGCTGAGAGTTCCTTTCAGCGTGGCCAGGAAGGCCTTGTCGCCCACTTCCCAGCGGAGCATGTTGAACACCATGGCGCCCTTTTCCAGGGTCATGGACTGGAATTCAGGGGAAAACGGATTCAGGCGCCCGGCTGTCGACAGCGGAATGGTGTCGTAGGCCAGCGCACCGGCCGCGACGTCTTCCATCGCCGTGAGCATCGCGTTCTTGCCGCTTTCATCGGCCAGGTACATCAGCTCGCCATAGCGGGACATTCCATTGGTGATCCAGGCATCGTTGAGCGTGCGCGGACTGACTTCGCTGCCCCACCACTGGTGCGCGATGGTATTGGCCAGCAGCCTCACACCGCTCTTGTCGCCCACGCGCGAACTCGGAATCGCAACCAGTTCCGGAGCCCAGACAGCAGGCAAGGTGTCGTCCGGCACCTCCATGACATTCAGGTGGCTCGTCTCCGGCTCTCCGAAGTTGTCGGTGAAGAAGTCGAATTGCTTTGTCGCCGTCTGCGCCAGTTGGTTGGCGGAGGCCTGATGGCTTATGGACAGGTACACCTTCACATTGCCGGCGCCCACGGATACGGGGCCGACGAATCGCCCGGCAATCACTGTTCCCGGAAATCCCGGCTTCTTCCAATTGAAGTGGAACTCGTCGCCCGGCTTGCCGCCGCTCAACGTGACCGATTTTGCGGCTCCCTCGGCACCGCTGGCAAAAACCTTCATGCCCTGGGGCACGCGGATGTGCATTTCCGCCGTAAACCGGTTGGTCATGTATCCGGTGGAGGGGAACCAGCGCGCGGCGCAAAGCAGGTAAGTGATGGGCTCCTGGATGGCGGCCAGCTTGAGACCCTCGACCGGGCCATCTTCAGCGCCAGTGATGGTGCCCTCGTACTCGAAGGTCCAGCGCACGGTTTGACCCTGCACAAATGAGGCACCCGGGGTTACGCGGATTGCTCCGTCGGCTGTCCGCTCACCCTCGAGCAGTTTGCCGGACTCGTCGGTAATCTTGGTGACTTTGAGCGCAGGGTGGAAGCCGAAGTTGACTACCTCGAGGTTGGCGGGCGCGGTAAAGGTGACGACCGTTTTAGCCGTGAGGTGGTGCGCGGTTGTGTCCAATTCGGCATCGATAACGTAGCCGGTAATGGTCAGCGCCGGCCGCTCGGCTCTCTGTGCCGACAGGGGGACCGCCAAGGTCAGTACAGCAGTAAGGACGCCGGCCGCGCCTGCAATGAGATGCATTCCGCATCCGCGACGAATATTTCGTTCTTGTCTACGCATAGGTGTCATCCTTGCTTTACCGCCGGTCGTTTGGTGGCCGTTCCCTGGACCCATGTTAATTCCGTTCAGGGCTGCACAGCCCATTCGATCGCCGCTGGGGAAGCCGCCTTGAGTTCTTCAAGGGTGATCTCCGCCACCCGCTCAATGGCGCCCGCGGTGCGCTCAGTGCCCTTCGCCGGCCGCTTGCTCAATGCATCTCGAATCGTTCCCAGCTCCTTCATCATGGACTCGCGAGGGACCCCGTCCGGTAGCAGGGGCGACAATTGTTGGACGATATTTGCTGCCGTGAAGGTCTGCTGAATCAACTCCGGAACCACTCGCTTGCCTGCAATGAGATTGGCCATGGCCACGTGCTGCACCTTCACCACCCGCCTGGCGATGGCATAGGTAACCGTCGAAACCCGGTACACCACTATAAATGGATTGCCGATGAGTGCCGCCTCGACTGTGGCGGTGCCGCTGGCCACTATCGAGGCGCGGGCATGGAAAAGGGCGGCGCGAGCATCATCGACGAGGCGAACGGCCAGACTTTCTCCATGGTCTTTTGAGATCTGCAGCACTTCAGCTCGTTGAGCGACGTTGAGCGTGGGCGCCAAAGGCACGATAAACTCGAATGCCTCAGACGAAGGTGCGGTGGACTGGAGTTTTCGCGCGGCTTCAAGCATCTCGGGCAGATGGTCGCGAATCTCCCTGGATCGGCTGCCGGGAAGGAGCCCTATCCATGTTTTTGCCGGGTCTAGGTGGTTTTCCGCGGCAAACTGCTCGCGACTGATGGTGGGCAACGGTAACTCCGCCAGCGGATGGCCGACGAATTCCGCCTTCACGCCGTTATCGCGGTAGAACGCCTCTTCGAAGGGGAAGATGACCAGCATCTTACGGATGTACTTTTGGACAAGCTTGATGCGGTGCTTCTTCCAGGCCCACAGTTGCGGGCTTACGAAGAAGATGACTGGAACGCCCAGGCGATGGAATTCCTTTGCGAGGCGGAAGTGGATTTCAGGAAAGTCGATGAGCACGGCAACATCGGGCCGGCGGGCGCGGATTGCCTTTTTGAGCTTGCGGAATTCGCGGTAGATGCGCGGCAGGTGGCGGACTACCTCGGTGAGTCCCATGACGGCCATGTCTTCCGAGCGCACTACGCGCTCCAGGCCAGCAGCTTCCATGCGGTCGCCGCCCATTCCGAACAGCTGGGCTGTGTGGCCGGATGCTGCGAGCCGCTGCTGAAGCGCGGTTGCGACCAGAGCGCCGTAGTGCTCGCCGCTTGCTTCGCCTGCCGAGATGAAGATGGTCGGAGACATTGGGTGGTTTGTGCTTACGCACCTCAACGGGGCGTTGAGGTGTTGCCCACAATCATAGCGGCTTGGGAGCTGCTTGATCCTGTCCTGAGCTTTGCTTCTGAGGCCGAGAAGCCGCTGATCATGTTCGGGACATGGGCCAGCATTCCCTCCGGGGCTAAAGCCCTCAGTGATTTTGCGGCGTTTATGGCACGGCGACCCAGAGGGTACCCCGGCCGTGCCCTTTCAAAGCCCCTCTACACCAATTGGAAAACTGCCCTAAAATCGAGATCCCTTACTGCACTTGCGCGGTGCGCACTGCAGCCAGTTCGGCAAGGCGGTCGGCGATGCGCTCGGCGGCGGCGGGGTGGGCCTGAGTTCGTGCCGCGGCAGACATGGCCGCAAGACGGGCCTTATCTGTGAGCAGGCCAGTGAGCGTGGCGAGCAGCCTGCCGGGCTCGTCGAGTTCCTTTTCCTGCAACATGACCGCGACACCGACCGCTACCATGGCCTCGGCGTTGCTGCGCTGGTGGTGGTCGGCGGCGGCGGCAAAGGGGACCAGCAGGGCCGGCTTTCCGGCGGCGGCCAGTTCGGCCACGGTAGATGCCCCACTGCGCGCCATGACCAGATGCGCACCGGCAAAGCGTGCGGGCATGTCGTCGAAATAGGGGCATACCTGCCAGCGAGCCGGATCGGCGCCGCTGGCAGCATAGGCAGCTTGAGTGACCTCGAGATGGCGAGTGCCGCACTGATGCAGAACGGTGAGCCCCGGAACGGCATCGAGCAGCGCAGGCAGGATAGCGGGCACGTGGATATTGAAGATGCGCGCTCCCAGAGAACCGCCAAAGACGAGCAGGTGCGGCGCTTCGCCGGTGGGCGGTTCAATCGTGAAGAACATTGGACGGACGGGAATGCCCGTGACTTCGCTGTTGCTGAACCAGGCAGCGGTAGCAGGAAAGTTGACCGCGGCGGCCTGCACCTTTTTGCCTACCAGGCGGTTAGCTAGCCCCGGCATGGCATTCGGTTCGAAGATCATGGTGGGGACCTTGAGCCATAGCGCTGCCGCCATGGCCGGACCGGAGGCATAACCGCCTACGCCAAATACAACGTTGGGCTTGAATTCGCGAATCAGCCGCTTGCACTCTGCAATACTGCCTGGAAGTTGCAGCATGGTACGCAACCGGGTAGCCAGGGATACGTTTTTGAGCGGACCCACAGCGATGAGGCGCAGGCGAAATCCGGCCTCAGGCACCATGCGAAGTTCGAGCCCCCGAGCTGTGCCGACAAAAAGAACTTCAGCCTTGTGGCGAACAACCAACTCCTGAGCTACAGCCAAGGCAGGAATGATGTGGCCACCGGTACCGCCACCGGCAATGAGAATTCGCAGTTCCGACAAAACTGATGCCTTTCCGATGAGAAATGCAGGGCATTCAAGTGGAACAACTCGGTACTGGATTCACTTCCACCCGCTAGTAACCAGCGTAGATTACCGTAGTCAAATTTGCCAGAGCGCGCTTGCTCGAGTTCCGCAATCTGAAGATTAAAAACGTACTAATTTTTCAGCGATTGCTTTGCTCAATCAACTTTTCTAGAAATGTTGAGCAGGACTCCGATGCTTGCCAGCGTACAAAAGAGCGAGGTCCCGCCGGAAGAGATCAAGGGCAGGGGAATTCCCTTGGTGGGCACCAGGGAGAGCACGACGCTGATGTTGAAAAAGGCCTGGAGGAGAATGCTGGTGGTGATGCCGAAGGCGACCAGACGTGCGAAGGGGTCCTGCGAGCGAAAGGCGGTGCGCAAGCCGCGCCAGCCAAAGACGGCGAAAAGGATAACGACGCCAATGGCTCCGATGAAGCCCAACTCCTCGGCAATGTTGGCAAAAATGAAGTCGGTGGAAGCTTCGGGCAGGTAGAACAACTTTTGCATGCCCTCCATGTAGCCGCGGCCGGTGAGGCCGCCCGTGCCTACCGCGATAAGCGACTGGTTGATATGAAAACCTGCACCCATGGGGTCGGAATCGGGGTGGAGAAAAACGAGCATGCGCTGGCGGCGCCAGGAAACCATGAAAAGCAGCGCAACCAGGCCGGGCAACGCCGCGAGGACCCCGGCGAAGAGGTATTTCCACTCCATGCCTGCCAGTATCAGCATCATGGCGGTGACGCCGGCCAGAACAAGGGCGGTGCCCAGATCGGGCTGCTTGACGATGAGGAGGATGAAAACCACGGGCATGACGGCGGCGCGCAGCAGCGTATGTTTCCAGTCGCGCATGTGATCGAGGCGGGAATGCAGGAACCACGCCAGGAAAAGCACCAGAACCGCCTTGGCAATTTCGGAAGGCTGCAAGGTGAAGTGCCCGCCGAAACGGATCCAGCGATGGGTGTTGTGGGAACCGGGAACAAAGAACACCAGGACGAGCAGCAGCGTGGTGGCGCAGAGGGCCGGGTAAATAAAGCGGGGTGAGTTGTAGACGCTGTAGTCGATGTGCATGAGGACCAGCATGGCGAGGACGCCGCCCAATGCCCAGAGGGCCTGCCTGCCGAGGTCAGTAAATTCGGAGTGATAGCGCGCCTCAGCCACGACGGCCGAGGCTGAAAACACCATTGCGAGCCCCACCACGACAAGCACCAGGGTGGTGAAGAACATCCATTTGTCTACGCCTACGCGGGCTGCCATGCTTTCCAACCCCGCTGTTCGCTTACGAGTTCCTTGAAGACCCGGCCACGATGCTCGTAGTTTTCGAACTGGTCGTAGCTGGAGCAGGCCGGCGCCAGCAGTATTACGTGACCAGGACGCGCGGCACTGACAGCGGCGCTCACTGCTTTCTCCAGCGTTTCGCAAGAGTGGAGGGAAACGACGCCGCGCAATTGCGATTCGATTTTGGCCGCTGCGGAGCCGATGGTGTACACCGCATTAACTCGCTCCCGCAACAGTGGGGTGAGGAGCGTGTAGTCCGAGCCTTTGTCTTTGCCGCCCAGGATGAGGTGAACACCGGAGGAGAAGGCGGCAATGGCCTTGGCGGTGGCGTCCACGTTGGTGGCTTTGGAGTCATTGTAGAACTCGACGCCGTTGACCGTGGCGACGTACTCGAGCCGGTGCTCGACGGCCTGGAACTTCTCGATGGCGCGGCGAGTGATTTCCGCCGGAACACCGGCCAGCCGGGCTGCAACCACCGCTGCCAGCACGTTCTCAATGTTATGGGCGCCCTTCAGCGGAATTCCTGTCAGGGGCATCACCTGCTCGACGGCGGCATTCTTTGCGCCGCGGTAGACCACGAATCCATTCTCAAGCCAGGCGCCCTGATCGACCGCATGTTCGACTGAAAACCAGTAGCCTTTGGCGGAGGCGCGGCTGGCAGCGGCTGCGGCGGGCGCATTGTCGGCGTTCAGCACCAGGCAGTCGGTTAGGTCCTGTTTGGCAAAGATCCGCTCCTTGGCCCGCGTATAGTTCTCGAAGCTCCCGTGCCGGTCAAGATGATCGGAGGTAATGTTCAGGATGACGGCAATGTTGGGGCGGAACTCGACGGTGCTCTCAAGCTGGAAGCTGGAGACCTCGATTACCGACCAAGTGTCGGGAGTGCTTTCATCAATGAGCCCGACCACAGGCACGCCGATGTTGCCGCACACGAGGGTGGGAACGCCGGATTCCTTGAGAATTTCGCCCAGCAGGGCGGTGGTGGTGGTTTTTCCATTGGAGCCGGTAATCGCCACCATCTTGCCCTCGAGAAAACGCGCGGCCAGTTCGAGCTCGCCGATGACCGGGAGGCCAAAGTTTTTCACCTGCACCAGTTCGGGTGTGTCCAGAGGAACGCCGGGGCTGACCACGATCAGATCCTGGCGGCGGAAGGTGAGCAGGCCGTGGCCGCCGGCCTCCACCATGATGCCTTCTTCGAGGAGCGCTGGGATATCCTTGGCCAGCGCTTCTGCGCTGCGCACGTCCGAGACGGTGACGTTTGCGCCCTTTCGGCGCAGAAACAGGGCCGCAGCCAGACCGGATTTCCCCAGCCCCACAACCAAAACCTTCTTGCCTTTAAGTTCCATCATATTGGGTCTATTCTACGGTTTCCGCGACTTCCTTTCGGTGATAAAAGGGAATGTCCCTTCGTAACTAGAAATTGAAAGCAGTCGGACGCGCCGGCAACCCCGGCGCCCGCAACGGCCCGGAACAGCAACAAGTCAATCGCATCCGCTGCGCAGTCCATTTCAACTCTTCTCCGGATTGCTCGGCCCATCTACCTGGCCGAGCGGACGGAACAGGCAATCGAATTCGACCGCCGATACATTGTCCGCGCCGTGATAATTTACCGGCTGAATTTGCGCGGGAACGAAGCCGGTCTCGGCCATAAATTTCAACGCCTCATGGAACTGCCACTCTCCGTCATACACGTGAATAATGGGCAGTTCCATTAAAATGCCCATCATTCGCGGAATGGTCTGCTGCCCGCCCTCGATTACCTGCCTTTCGTAGCCCTGGGTGTCGATCTTAAGAAACATTCTCCCGGAGAGCCCCGCCGCAACCTGATCGAGGGTCTGAATGGGAATCTGCTCTGTGTGATCCACTGCCATTCGGCTGTCGTGCAAGCCCGCGACACTGGTCATCCCCAGAATAGAACTGAAAACGGAAAGTTCGGATACATTCAGTGTGGCCGCTCCCGAAGCCGCGCCCAAGCCACAGTGGTGGACCTCCCAGTTGCCATCGGCTGCCGCCTTGATGGAAAGGGCCTGAAATGCGGATTCAATCGGTTCAAAGGAAACAATCTTGCCTCGGTACCCACCGGCTCGTAAAGATTCACCGAACTGGCCAACGTTTGCTCCCACATCGATCACCACATCAATCTTGCGGTCTTCGATGAAATCGATCAGATCCCGAACTCTCCGCCTCCCGAGATGGATGATCCCAAGACGCTTATATATGGCCCTTACGATGCGATTCACTTGGTCTTTATCCCTCTGCCTGCACTCCTGATTGTGCACCGCGCGGGGCTCCGCGTGGGCCTTGCCTAGCGAAGTTTGAGCGTGGTGAGTGCAAACAATGCAAACACCAGGGCGCCAATCCAGAAGCGGACAATGATCTTGGATTCACTCCAGCCGATCTGCTCGAAGTGATGGTGAAGCGGCGCCATTTTGAAGATACGCTTTCCGTTGCGCAGTTTATAGCTGCCTACCTGCAGCACCACTGAAAGCGCCTCGATAATGAATATGCCGCCGATGAACGGCAGAAGCAACTCCTGACGAATGATGATTGCGATTGTTCCGATGGCGCCGCCCAGGGCCAGCGAGCCTACGTCGCCCATGAAGATCTCGGCGGGGTGGGCGTTGTACCAGAGGAAACCGATGGAGGCTCCAACCATCGAACCGCAGAACACGGTGAGCTCCGCCACTTTGGGCATGTGTTGCAGTTCCAGGTAGTCCGCAAAAACCACGTTGCCGCTGACGTAGGTAAGCACGGTGAGCGCGCCGGCGGCGATGATTGTGGAGCCGATGGCCAGCCCGTCAAGGCCGTCGGTCAGATTAACTGCGTTGGAAGAACCGACCAGCACAAAGACGACAAAGGCTACGAAGGGCAGAAACGCCAGGAAGCCCAGATGCGGAATCGTAGTGGGCCAATGCCAGAGTAGATCGGGACGCCAGTTCTTGATGAATGGCACAGTCAATTGCGTTGAAAACATTCTGAACTGCGACAACACCGCCAGGGCGATGGCAACCATAGCCCCAGCGATCCCCTGCCAAAAGAGCTTGGCTCGCGCCGTCAGCCCCAGGCTGCGCCGCTTGACCACCTTGATGTAATCGTCGGCAAAGCCGATGGCCGCGAAGGCAAGCGTTGCGAAGACCGCGATCCAGACCAGGGGATTTGCGGGATCGGACCAAAGCACGGTAGGCAGCAGAATGGCGATGCAGATGAGTACGCCGCCCATGGTTGGCGTGCCCGTCTTCTTCAGGTGCGACTGGGGCCCGTCTTCGCGAATGTACTGGCCGATCTGGAATTCGCGCAGCTTTTGAATTACGTAAGGCCCGATGAACAGCGCGATCATGAGCGCCGTCAACGAAGCGAAGGCAGTGCGAAACGTGAGATAGCGGAAGATCCGGAAAGGGTGAAAGAACGGAAAAAGCTTTTCGTAGAGCAGCCAGTAAAGCAAAGGGCCTCCCATGCCGGAATGAGGCGGGTTTTCAGCTTGATTCTACAGGGCCGGGGCCGGGTACCCTGTGGGTGCGGCCGTGGAAGCGGGCTCTGTCCTCATCTAACCTTTATCTATCTTTTTCCTCTTCGGGTGGTGCCTTGATTCAATCAATTCCTTGTCGCGGAATCCCGCACGACAACATCGCGGTTGTCTTTTTCTTCAGCCTGCCGGAGACGCGCGGACGGTCGCTGGAAGAGATCGAGCGTTCGTGGAAACGTTGACGAAAGCGCCAAACGAAAACGCCGGACGGCATGAATGCCATCCGGCGTTCTTGATTTGGAGCAAAGCCTAACGGTTCTTGGCGACTTCTTCGACGGTGACGGGATCGAGGAAGGGCATGGCGGCGCGGAGCTTTTTGCCGACGATCTCGATGGGGTGCTTGGCTTCAGCTTCGCGGAAGGCCATGAACTCCTTG
>Ga0209483_1003187_pt1 | contig 10898 bp, 11 predicted proteins | sample NGEPerA_FD_184508 | JGI IMG/M metagenome (GOLD analysis project Ga0209483, IMG submission 184508) | Arctic peat soil microbial communities from the Barrow Environmental Observatory site, Barrow, Alaska, USA - NGEE PermafrostL2-A... | ecosystem: Environmental > Terrestrial > Soil > Wetlands >...
GAGGAACCGCCGCCGTTTTCCTCCTCGAAGCGATCCAGGCGCGCGACTACCCGGCGATCGGCGCCGACGCCGGCTTCCGGCCCGACGACGGTGGAAAATCGCCCACGCAGGGCGCCGATCAGGGCGCGCTGGAGAACGGCCGGCGGCGGTTCCTCCCAGAACAGGCTCGCCGCCTGCCGAAGCTCCGCCGGCGCCGCGCGGTCCACATAGACATAGCGCCGCTGTCCGGCCAGACCGCGCCCCTGGACGGGAGCAACAGCCAGGGACCCGGCGTCGCGGGGTGTCGATACCGCCGGAAACTCCGGCGACAGGCGCAGGACTCTCGGCGAATCAGGACCCCGCGCGACGGCGCAGGCGCAGAGCGCCATGGCCACGACGATGATCAGGACGCGGTTCACTTCGGTTGCACCTCCTTGGGCGGATCGACGAACCGCTGGCCGCGCACCACGTAGGTCGGATCGGCCGCCAGACGTTCGGTGAGGGCGTCGAGGTTGTCGGTGGTGCGCTGCAGATTGGCGCTGGCGGTGGTGAGCGAGCCCGAAAGGTTTTCCAGTAGCTCCCGGGTCTGGGCGGTCACCGCGCTGCCCTGGCTCAGCATCGCGGTGACGTTGGCCTGGTTCTGGCTCACCAGGGTCTTCACCTGCGCCAGGGTGGTGTTGAGGCTGGCGACGTCCAGGCTGGCGGCGCGCTCGGAGGCGCGGCGGACGTTGCCCAGCGTGAGGGCCGCGTCACCCTTGCCCGGAGCGAGGGTGTCGTCGAGGCGTCTGGTGAGGTCGTTCACCGACGCCAGGGTCGTGGTGGCGTCGCCCACCAGGCGCGGAACGTCGAGCTTGGCGGCGCCGGACCCCTGCATCATGACCTGGATGCGCTGGGCGATCAGGTTCACCGATTTCGCCGCGGCCGCGGCCTGAGCTACGGCGAATGACGCGCTCTCCAGCAGGTCGGGCTGGCGTTCGCAGCCAACGACGCCGCGCGCGCCGATGGCGTCCCGCGCCGGCGGCGTCGGCAGGCAGTGCGCCGCCAGGCGGGCCGCGGGGCAGGCTGAAGGGGCGATCTCCAGCGCGACGAGTTCGATGCGCGGGGTGGTGAATGGGTTGGCCGCCGACACCTGTGTGAAGACACAGCCGGACGCTCGCCAATCGCGTTCGACCCCAAGCCGAACCGCGAAGGTTCGCCGCCGCGGATCGAGTCGTACCGACCGCACGGCGCCAAGAGGGGCGCCGCGGAAGTAGACCGGAACTCCTGCCGTGACGCCATCCACGTTATCGAAGGTGGTGGTCAGCACGCGTTGGCGAAAAAAGGGATCGGGGACGAAGGAAAGCACCGCCAAGGCGATGAGCGCGATCGCCGAGGCGATCAGTCCCCATCCGACCTGAACATTGGCCTTCGGCCGCACACGCGCTCTCCCCCGGGACCAAGGCCGCCCCGCCGCCGCGAGCCTAGCTTCGACGCCGGCCGCTGTCGACCACGGACGAAACCGCGAACGAAGCCCTTCGACCGGGATCGCCCTCCCATGAGCTTCTCGCCTCGGTTCGGCCGCGGGCCTTCCTAGCTTTGGCTGTCCGCCTCGCGCAGCAGGCGGTCGATCAGGGCCGGCGTCTCCCTGGGATGGCGGAGGCGATGCTGGATGACATGGGTCAGCCGGGCGTCGGCCGCCAGCAGATCATAGTGCGCCCGTCGAGGGGCGAAGGTGTCCCAGGCCCAGCGGATCGGATGTTCCTTGTCCAGCCACTTGGCGAACATCTCCCGGTTGCCCGTGCCGGGCCAAAGCTCGCGCTTGTCCCAGGCCCGCGCCAGCGATCGCCGCACCACCCGGCTCATCACCACATGCCGATCGAAGTCCAGGCAGACGAGGTCTGTGGCGCGTTTCAGAATGCGGGACAACGCCTTGCGATAGTTGCCGTCGGTGACCCAGCCGTCGCCCGCGATCGCTTCGTCCACGCGCCGCCCGAACTCCGCCGGATCGTTCGCGTAAAGCGGTCGCCAGCCGGCCTGCCAGTTGATCGCGTCGAGTTCGACCACCGGCACGCCCAGGACCTCGCCCAGCCGCCTGGCCAGCGTCGTCTTGCCCGATCCCGCCGATCCGATGATCGCGACGCGCTTGCCGGCGGCTGTCATCGCCAATTCCGCACCCCTTTCGTCGCCTCGATGCCTGGAGGCTCGTCCGCGGAAACCACCCGCAGGAAATGCACGCGCGCCGCGCCCCAGGAGCGGACGTCCTGGGTCAGGTAGCCGGGAATCTCGGGCCGCGGGTCTTCGGCGGCGCCTTCGACCACGGCGATCGCCCCCGCCGCCAGCCAGCCTCCAGCCGACAGCGCCCGCAGGGCCGGTTCGGCCAATCCCTTCCGGTAGGGCGGATCGATGAACGCCAGATCGAAGACGGGACCATCCGCCGCGCCCATCGCGCCGATCCGGACCCCGTTCGCCCGCCGCACGCGCGCCCGGCCATCCAGCTTCAGGGCCTCGACGTTGTCGGTGATCGCCTGGATGGCCGCCGGGTCGTCATCGACGAACAGGCAGCGGGCCGCGCCGCGCGAAAGCGCCTCCAGACCCAAAGCGCCGGAGCCGGCGAACAGATCGACGACCCGGTGGCCGTCCAGTCCCCTGGACCAGGGGGCGTGTTCGAGGACGTCGAACAGCGCCTGCCGCGCGCGGTCGGCGGTGGGACGCGTCGAGTGTCCCTTCGGCGCCACAAGAGTGCGTCCACGTAACGCGCCCGCCACGATGCGCATGCAATTGTCCTTTGGATTTGTTCTTCCCTAGCGGATGAAGGCCCGGCGAGGCAAAGCGGGGACGTGGTGCATGGCCGGGCGGGGGATCGTGGAGAGCGTGGCCGATTCGAGCTTTCTCGCCGGATTGGGCGAGCGGGACCGCGCCGCGCCGCGGATCATCGGCGCGATCATCGGCGGCCTCGTGGTCGGGGCCGTGGCGGCCACCGCCTGTCTCATCCTGGTGCTGATCGCCTACACCGTCGTCACCGGGGAGGCGGGCGCCGGCCTGGAGGGGATGCGGCGCGTGGCGATCTCGCTGCGGGACAGTCCCTCCACCGACCTTGGAGCCTCGTCCCTGAGACTGCTGGTCGCGGCATCGACCAACGGAGCCTTCGTGCTGGCCTTCGTCGCCCTGGCCGCGCGCCTCGCCGGCCATCGGTTCATCGACTACATCACCGCCGCGCCTCAAATCCGATGGCGCCTGATCGGTGTCGGCCTGGTGCTCTCGGCCCTGATGCTGGCGCCGGTGCTGTTCCTGGACCGCGAGATTTCCCGCGATGGCTCGGCCCTGCCGATCCTTGCCGTTTCGCCCAGTTTCGCCGGCCGCGCCGCCTACGCCTTCGCGGCCTTGCTGTTCATCCCGGCCGCCGCCGCGGAAGAGGCCTTCTTTCGCGGCTGGCTGCTGCGCCAGACGGCGGCCTTCGCGCGCCAGCCGGTGGTGCTGATCGCCTTCACCGCCGTGGTCTTTTCCGCCCTCCACTTCGATTTCAGCCCGGGCGCCTTTTTCACCCGGGCGCTGATGGGCGCCGGGTTCGCCTACATGACCCTTCGCCTGGGCGGCATCGAGTTCGCCACCGGCGTCCACGCCGCCAACAACATCCTCATTATCCTGTTCGTCGAGCCGCTCACGCTCAAGGCCACGCAATCGGCCGGCGACCTCTCGGCCGGCTCGCTGCTGGAAGACGCGATCATGGTCGCGGGCTATCTGATCATCACCGAGGCGGTGGTGCGGATCGAGCCCCTGCGCCGCTGGGCGGGCGTCCATATCGAGGATCTCACTCGCTGCGAGGCGACGGCGCGGACATTCAGCTGAAGCTGGGCTCGGCCCTCAGCCGCGACCGCCTCCCCTGGGTCCGGGTCCCTTCGGCCGCGCCGGAGACGTCGGACGCCCGGCCTGGGCCGACCCCGACGGCCTGGCGCGTATCTTCGGCTTGGCCCAGCCGGCCTTGTAGGTCTTCCGCGCCGGCGGATCGACGGACCCGCCCTGGCTCGCGGGCTTCATCTCCCGCCTCGGCGACGGGATCGGGAGGAGAGATTTGAACGCCGCCCGCTCTCCCCTGGGCAGACTGGGCGGGGCGATGAAGGCGCCGAGCTGCTCGCGGATCACCCGCGGACCGACCTCCTCCACCGCTCCCGGCTCAAGCGCGCCCAGAGCGAAGGGACCGTAGGCGACGCGGATCAGGCGATTGACGGTCAGTCCGAGCGCCTCGAGCACCCGGCGGACCTCCCGGTTCTTGCCCTCCGCGAGAGTGAGGCTGATCCACAGATTGGCGCCGGCCGGACCATCCCTGGCCTTGTCGAGGGTGGCCTCGATCGGTCCATACCGCACGCCTTCGACGGTCAGTCCTTCCTGGAGTTTGTCCAGTCGGGCCTGATCGACGCGGCCCCGCGCCCTGGCCCGATAACGGCGCTTCCAGCCGCTCGACGGCAGTTCCAGCGCCCGCGCCAGGGCGCCGTCATTGGTCAGGAGAAGCAGCCCTTCGGAGGTGATGTCCAGGCGCCCGACGCTGATCAGCCGGGGAAGGCCGGGCGGCAGGGCGTCGAACACCGTCCGCCGGCCCTTGGGATCGCGATGGGTGGTGACCAAGCCCACCGGCTTGTGATGCAGGAAGAGGCGCGCCGGTTCGGCCTCGCCGACCACCGCCCCATCGACGGTGAGAATGTCGCCAGGGCCGACCTTCACCGCCGGCGTGGTCAGGACCTGGCCGTTCAACGCCACGCGCCCGGCCTCGATCAGCCGCTCGACCTCGCGCCGCGAGGCGACGCCGGCCCGGGCCAGGGCCTTGGCCACCCGATCACCGCCGTCGGCCACGGAGGCTTGACCCGGCCGCGTTGGGCGGTTTGGCTGCTGGGGATGGCCGACCATGATCTGGCAAGCATGCGCATCGCCCTCGAGGAGGCGCAAGCGGCGGCGGCGGCCGGCGAGGTTCCGGTCGGCGCGGCGGTCGTCGATCCGGCCACCGGCGGGGTCATCGCCCGAGCCGGCAACGCTCCGGTCGGCCTCGCCGATCCCACCGCGCACGCGGAGATCCGGGCCTTGCGCGCCGCCGCCGGAGCGCTCGGCAACTACCGGCTGACCGGGCTGACGCTGGTGGTCACGCTGGAGCCCTGCGCCATGTGCGCGGGGGCCATCAGCCTCGCCCGCATCGGGCGCCTGGTCTTCGGCGCCGGCGATCCGAAGGGCGGCGCGATCATCCACGGCCCCCGCTTCTTCGACCAGCCGACCTGCCACTGGCGACCGCGAGTGACGGCGGGATGCCTGGCCGAGGAATGCGGGGCGGTCTTGTCGGCGTTCTTCAGGAAGCGAAGGTGATTGACGCCGTGCGGATTAATAGTATTAATGCACTTAACGCATTTTGGAGATTGCGGTTGTCGAAATATCGCCCGTTGCGCCACTTCCTGGAAAGCCGACAGACCGATCAAACACCCCTGACGTTCGCGGAGGTGGAAGACATCCTCGGCTTTCCTCTGCCTCCTTCCGCAAGGGCCGGCCCATCCTGGTGGTCCAACAATACTGGATCGCACGTCGGTGTGCGCGCTTGGCGGGACGCGGGTTGGAAGGCGTCGAGAGTGGACGTGCCGGGCGAACGCGTCGTTTTCGTACGCGATCGCGACGCGGCGGCTGTCCGTTCGTCCGAATCGGCGTCTGGCGCCGAGGAATCGCTTTGCGTTGAAAGGCGGGCGCTTTCGGCCGCGGCGACACGCTTGCTCGGCGATTACTCGGCCGAAGTGAACGGCGACACATCGGCTGCACTTGCCCGCGCGGTTCATGAAGCGGCCGTCGCGCGGCGGGGCCGGCTGGTTCGCCAATGGATGGCGAGTGCGCCCAGGATGCCGGCCGGAGAGCCGGACAGCGCCACCCTCATCCGCGAGGATCGCGATGTCAGGTAGCTTCGTGATCGACGCTTCGGTCGCCGCCAAGCTGCATTTTCTCGAGGAAGGGTCCGGTCGGGCCGCCGCGTTTGTCGAAGACGCGGATCGTCTCATCGCCCCGGATTTGCTGCACATCGAAGTGGCCAGTATCGCCGCCAAGAAGGTGAGGCGGGCGATCGCCTCGCCGGACCGGGCCCGTTTGGCGGTCTCGGCGACGACACAATTACTGGACGCGACCGCCTCCCTTTCCGATCTCGCAATGCGCGCCTTCGAGTTGGCCGCCGCGCACGGTTTCTCCGCCTATGACGGCGCCTATCTCGCCTTGGCGGAGATGGAGGATATCCAGGTCGTCACCGCCGATCGGAAGCTCGCTCGACGCGCCGCCGAATCCAGGTTGTCGCATCTCGTGCATCTCCTCGAAGATTGATCCGCTCGCCCTTGTCGGGGACGTCCGCTCGTGCGAAAAAGCATTCAAACAACCGTTTGAACGGAAGGTCCCCGCCATGGATTTCGACTATTCTCCGCGACAGATGGAACTGATGGGCCGCGTCTCCGAGTTCATGGACGCGCACATCATTCCCGCCATCCCGACCTATGAGGAACAGGCCCACCAGGGTGATCGCTGGAAGGTCATCCCGGTCGTCGAGGAGTTGAAGGCCAGGGCGAAAAAGACCGGCCTGTGGAACATGTTCATGCCGCCCCATTCCGGCGTGCCGCCGTTGGAGGACAGCTTCCAGTTCGAGGGTATTCAGCTCACCAACATGGAATATGCCCCGATCTGCGAGATGTTCGGCCGCGTCGGCTTCGCCAGCGAGGTGTTCAACTGTTCGGCGCCGGACACCGGCAACATGGAGGTGATCAACCGCTTCGGGACGCTGGAACAGAAGGAGCGCTGGCTGCGCCCATTGATGAACGGCGAAATCCGCTCGGCCTTCCTGATGACCGAGCCGCGGGTGGCTTCGTCGGACGCCACCAACATCGAGACCCGCGTCGAGCGCGACGGCGACGACTATGTGATCAACGGTCTCAAGTGGTGGTCCTCGGGCGTCGGCGATCCGCGCTGCAAGCTCGCTATCGTGATGGGCAAGACCAATCCCGACGCCGCGCCGCACCAGCAGCAATCGCAGATCCTGGTTCCCCTCGACACGCCCGGCGTCAAGGTGGTCCGCATGCTGCCGGTGTTCGGCTACGACGACGCGCCGCACGGCCACGCCGAGGTGCTGCTGGAGAATGTCCGCGTGCCGGTGGAAAGTCTGGTTCTCGGCGAGGGGCGCGGCTTCGAGATCAGCCAGGCGCGGCTGGGACCAGGCCGCATCCACCACTGCATGCGCACCATCGGCGCCGCCGAGGTGGCGCTGGAGAAGATGTGCAAGCGCCTGATGAGCCGCAAGGCGTTCGGCAAATACGTCTCCGAGCATTCGGTGTGGGAACAGCGTGTCGCCGCCGCCCGCACCGACATCGAGATGAACCGCCTCCTGTGCCTCAAGGCGGCCGACATGATGGACAAAGCCGGCAACAAGACCGCGCGGCTGGAGATCTCGATGATCAAGGTCTCCGCCCCCAACATGGCCCTCAAGATCATCGACGACGCCATTCAGGCCCACGGCGGGGCCGGTGTGACCAGCGATTTCGGTCTGGCCAGGATGTACGCCAGCCAGCGCACCCTGCGTCTGGCCGACGGTCCGGACGAGGTGCACAATCGCACCATCGCGCGCATGGAATTCGCCAAATACGGCGACCTGCACGCCAGGGTCCGGGCCGAGCGCGACGCCGAGCGCGCGCCGGTGGGGATGCGATAGTCGGCGGGACCTTTACGTAAGTTCACATCCGCCCCGATCGATGGAAACGCCGGCCGGTCTAGGTTCGACTCGACACCGCCCATGAAGGGCGGAGCAGGAGTGAATAGAATGAACGGATCCACCGACCGCGCCCCCACGTCCCGCAAGCCGGCGCGCCGGCGCTGGCTGCTCGGAGCCGCGCTGGCGGTCGCCTTCGTCGCCGGCGGCGTCACCGCGCCGGTGCTGATGGCCTCTGCCCAGGAGGCCGGCATGCACGGCATGATGGGCGACCACGGCGGCATGCACGCCATGGCCATGGCGCACGTCAACCGCATGCTCGATCAGGTCGGCGCCAGCGCCGATCAGAAGGCGAGAATCGCCTCGATCCTCCACGCCGGCTTCCAGCCGATGATCGGCCTGCATGGCCGGATGGGGGAGACCCACGCCGCCCTCCACGCCATCCTGTCGGCGCCGTCCATCGACCGCGGCGCCCTCGAGCAGCTTCGCGCCCGCGACATCGCCGAGATCGACCAGGCCAGCCGGACCATGGTCCAGGCCTTCGCCGACGCCGCCGAGGTCCTGCGGCCCGAACAGCGCGCCAGGCTCGCGAGCCTGATACAGGCGCATCACGCGCATCCGTGAAGTCACGCGGCGAGCATGGCCGAAACCCTCCTGATCATCGACGACGACGTCCGGCTGGCCGAAATGGTCGGACGCTATCTGGCGGCGGCGGGCTACGGGGTCGAGGCCCGGCACACCGGCCGCGCCGGCCTCGAAGCTGCGACCGGCGCCGGTCGTTTCGACGCGGTGATCCTGGATGTCATGCTGCCGGACATGGATGGACTGGAGGTCTATCGCCGGCTGCGCGCACAAACCGACGTGCCGATCCTGATGCTCACGGCGCGCGGGGAGGAGACCGACCGCATCGTCGGCCTCGAGCTGGGGGCCGACGACTACCTGCCCAAGCCGTTCAATCCGCGCGAACTTCAGGCCCGGCTGAAGGCCATCCTGCGCCGGCCGCGCGACCCCGATGGTTCGGTCCTGCGGTTTGGCCGGCTGGAGATCGATGGCGGATCGCGGTCGATCCGCGTCGATGGCCGCGAAAGATCGGTGACCTCCCATCAGTTCGACCTGCTGCTGGCTCTGGCCCGCCACGCCGGCCGGGTGATGTCGCGCGCACGGCTGATGGATCTGGTCAAGGGCGAGGAGCTGGAAGCCTTTCGATCGCTCGATAGATGTCCACGTCTTGCGTCTGCGCGCCGCCATCGAGGACATCCCCGCCCATCCCCGCCGGATCATCACCGTGCGCGGGGCCGGCTATGTGTTCGCCAAGGTCCAGGACCAGGTCTGACGTGCGCGCGGGGATTCAGCGCGGCCTGTTCTGGCAGGTCTATCTGACCCTGCTCGCCAGCCTGCTTCTGGCCGCGATTCTAGGCGCCGGCCTGTGGCATTGGATATCCGAGCGGCCCTCGAGCGCGAGTATCGGGAGCGCGGGCATCGGGGGCGCCGTCATGGGCGCGCGAGCCCACGTCCATGATCTGGCCATTCTGCTCACCGTCGCCGCGGTCGTCGGCTGCGCCGCCTATCCGGTGATGTCGCGGATCACGCGGCGCCTGGAGGCTCTGCGATCGAGCGTCGAGGCCTGGGGCGGCGGCGCCCTGGCGCGCCGCGCGCCGATCGACGGGCGGGATGAGATCGCCGCCGTGGCGGCCAGTTTCAACGCCGCCGCCGATCGGGTGGAAGCGCTGCTGACGGCGCACAAGTCCCTGCTGGCGCACGCCAGTCATGAACTGCGCTCGCCCCTGGCCCGTCTGGCGCTGGCGACGGAGATGTTCGCGACGGCGCCCAGGGGCGATCTTTTGCCCGCCATCCGGTGCGAGATCGCCGAGCTCGACGGCCTGGTGGAGGAAATCCTGCTCGCCAGCCGCCTGGACAGCGGCCAGGACATCGACCGGCGGGAATGCGTGGACTGCCTGGCCCTCGCCGCCGAGGAAGCCGCCCGCGCCGGCGTCGATGTCGGCGCCGTCGAAGCCTCATCGGCGCCTTTCGAGGTCGAAGGCTCTGCCCGGCTTCTCAGGCGAATGATCCGCAACCTGATCGAGAACGCCGTCAAGCACGGAGAGCCGCCGGTCGAGGTCCGACTGGGGATCGAGGGCTCCGGCCCGGCGTCCCGAATCACCATCTCGGTGGTGGATCACGGCCCCGAAATCCGGCCGGAGCTGCGGGAACGGGTGTTCGAGCCGTTCTTCCGCCCGGGCGATCGGGCGGAGGCGGGTGGCAGCTGGGGCCTGGGCCTTTCCCTCGTCCGCCAGATCGCCGCCCGTCACGGCGGGGCCGTGTCCTGCGTCTCGGAAAGCCCCGACGTCACGGCGTTCGCAGTCGAACTGCCGTCGTGGCGATCCGATCGCGCCGGTTAGGCATTGAACGCCAAGACGCCAGGTTCAGGACGGAGCGCTTCGCGCCTTGCCCGCCTTGGCGTCTTGGCGGTCCAAGATGCTGTGTCCGACCTCACGGCATTCGCCGGTGAACTCACAGCGATCGATTCCAACTCAGACGATCAGTTTCCGCTGGCCACGATGGTCCGGCGCGCCACGGGGACCAGATAGGGGCGCTCGGCGGCTGGACCGGGAGCCGGCGAGGCGAGTTCGACGGCCTTGGCCGACGCCGGTGCGCCGGCGGCGGCGGAGACGCACCGGCCGGTGTCGATCAGGGCGTGCTGGCCGAGGCAGAAGACGTCCTCGTACTGCGGGCCGGCGACGGCCATGCACTGATAGAGGTTGAGCTTCGACATCTTCAGGCACTGGGCGCTGGAGGCTTCGGCGAGCAGGGGCTCGAGACCGGCGAGATCGGCCCCCTTGGCCGCGCCCAGCACCGCCTCGGCCGCCAGCGCCAGGGCGCGGACGACCACCGGCGATACCGTCGCGCCGTCGCCGCCCGCCGGCGCGGGCCGTTCCGTCAGGATCTTGAACAGGCGGGCATCGTCGGTTTCCGACCCGGCGGGCGCGGTCGCCGACAGGGATTTGACCCGCGCCAGCCGCTGGGCGCCGTCGGCGACGGTGGCGATCGACCAGGGCTGTTTCTGGACGTCATAGGCCGCCTGCTTGACCGACACGCCGGTCCTCGACAGGGCGTCGGCGCGGATCCGCAGCGCCGCCTGGGCGCGGTTCGCGGCCTCCCGGGCGCCGGCGAGCTGGAGGACGAAGGCCGGATCGGCGGCGATCCGATCGGCCAGGGCTCGCCGATCGCCGCGCTGTCC
>Ga0209483_1003192_pt1 | contig 10888 bp, 12 predicted proteins | sample NGEPerA_FD_184508 | JGI IMG/M metagenome (GOLD analysis project Ga0209483, IMG submission 184508) | Arctic peat soil microbial communities from the Barrow Environmental Observatory site, Barrow, Alaska, USA - NGEE PermafrostL2-A... | ecosystem: Environmental > Terrestrial > Soil > Wetlands >...
ATCAAGGCCAAAAGGAAGAACGCTGGCACAACAGCTCATAGGGGGTCGGAATTGGACGCGAAAAACACCCCTTAGGGGGTCATTATTGCAAGCGATTTTACAGGCACATGCACCTGAATGACCCGTGGCCGGGAATCAGGTGAAGGTATCCACTATAACCCACATATAGGAATTGTTCAAACTCCTATATAAACCCCCAAATTAGGACACTACCGACAATCGAGTGCCATTGACGCGCGCCCAGCAAAGCGTTTTCGTCGGTTCCGGTGGGCGGGGACCCGCGACCGCATCGAAGGAAGGCGAGATATGGCGCGTAAAGCGAAAAAGTCCAAAAAGAAAACCAAAGCAAGGAAAGTCGCTAAGCGGGCGATGAAGAGAGCCAAGCGTTCGCCCGCGAAAAAGGCGAAAACGAAAAAGGCGACGAAGAGGCCCGTCAAAGCTGAGAAAGCCAAGAACGTTAAGAACGTGAAAAAGGTGAAGAAAGCCCTCAAGTCGGTCGCCAAGCCAATAGCCATTTCCTTGGAAGGCCCGCTGGAGATGCCCATTTTCGGCGTTGAAGTAATCAAATAAACACGGTCTCGTACACGTCTCCGCGACGACGCCGTCTTCCCGCAAGCGTCCAATTCTCGCACAGGATCAGTTTGGGAGGGGTGCTTACGCGGTTCACCGCTTTGTATGGCCCAGGGCTGATGTTTGACATGGAGATCAGGAGGGCGCCCTAAGCCCGTTTACGGGGACGCTCTTTCCGGAGCACATGTTCGCGCAGCGCTCGATTGATATCTGTCTGATAGCCGTCGCCCTTGGGAGCGTGGTTCTTGAACCAATCCAGCACGTCGGCGTCGAGACGCAGCGTCAGTTGCTGCTTCACCGGACGATAGAAAAGGCCGCGTTTGGCCTCGGACCAGTCCCGGACTTCCGGTGTCTCGCGCGTGTTGATTTTGCCCTCAGGGAGTTTGGCGAGTGCTTTCAACTCCGCCCTTTGCTTCGCCGTGAGGGGCTTAGAACCGATCTTCTTCATACGCCTTCCTTTCATGTACCGTCGCCTTGCGGGCGCTGATGATGCGGCCGACTTCTTCACCGCTCGAATCCGACTCGGGCCACGTATGCACGAGCAGGACGATCACCCCGTCTATCATCCCGATGGTCTGCCATCGTTCTTCGCCTGCGAAGTGGTCCGGCCGCGAAGCTGCGAGTGGGTCGTCAAACACAAGCTCCGCGGTTTCAAAACTGAGGCCATGAACCCGTCTATTGCGGCGGTTCTTTTCCTCATCCCACGTCCAGCGCAAAGCTGACCTCCGATGTAACTACAGAAATGTAACTACAAATCTGACGCCACGCAACCTAGCTCACCTACACGAAGAGGGCAACATTTCCCTCCCTTCTGGGAATCCCGATTCATGTCGGACGGAAACCGCTCTAGCTGATGAAAACGGAACCGCCTGACCAGACGGCTCCGCTAAACAAATTCAACGCACTTCGTCAGGCAGCCAAAGGCGCGTAGCGCTTATGCCCCTTCACGTCATAGCGATCGAGCATCATCACCTTGTCCCAAGCCGCAATGAAGTCCCTGACGAAGCGCTGATGGCCGTCGCTGCCGGCATAGACATCGGCTATGGAACGCAATTGCGAGTTTGACCCGAAGACCAGGTCGTTGCGTGTTGCCGTGAACTTCGGTTTGCCGGTTTCGCGCTCCTTGAGAGCGAAGCTCATCCCCTCTTCGTCAGCCTTCTCCCAAACCAAGTCGGTGTCGGTGAGATTGACGAAAAAGTCGTTTGTCAGAACGCCGACTTTGTCGGTGAAGACGCCGCTATCCGATCCATCATGGTTGAGATTCAACACGCGCAACCCGCCGGTCAGGACGGTCCACTCCGGAGCAGTCAACTTCATCAGGTTAGCCTTGTCGAGAAAGAATTCCTCGGGCGCCGTGCCCTGCGAAATCTGCTTGAAGTTGTCATCGACGTAATTGCGGAAACCATCAACGATGGGCTTTAGCCATTCGAACATTTCAACATCGGTGAGCTTCTGCGTCGCATCGACCCGACCCGGCGTGAACGGAACGCTGGCGTCGACGCCGGCATCTCTCGCCGCCTTCTCGACGGCAGCGCATCCGCCCAGCACGATCAGATCCGCCAGCGAGACCTTCTTGCCGGCGGCCTGTTTGCCGTTGAAGTCGGACATGACGCCGCGCAACTTTTCGATCACGGGCGCAGCACGGCGATTGACCGCCCAGTCGTTCTGTGGAGCGAGCGCAAGGCGACCGCCATTCGCGCCACCACGCTTGTCACTGTCGCGATAAGTCGTCGCCGCGGAGAAGGCGGTGAAGGCCAGATCGGAAACCGAAAGGCCAGTCACCATGATTGCCTGTTTCAGCGCGGCGACTTCTGCCTCGCCGACCAACTCATAGTCGCGCTCGGGGAGCGGGTCCTGCCACAGTAGGCCGTCCTCAATCATTACTTCCGGGCCCAGGTAGCGATGCTTCGGTCCCATGTCGCGGTGGGTGAGTTTATACCACGCTTTGGAAAACGCCTGGGTGAATGCATCGAAATCCGCTAGGAATTTCTCGCATACCTTACGATACTCTGGATCGACCTTGAGCGCGATGTCGCTGGTCATCATCATCAGATCATTCATCTGGCCCTCGATGTGCGCGTCGGGTGTCTTGGGCGCATTCGGGTCGGTCGGCTTCCATTGCAGCGCACCGGCCGGGCTCTTGGTCTGTTCCCATTCGAACTTAAACAGGTTTTCGAGATAGCTGTTGTCCCACTGCGTCGGGTTTGGCGTCCAGCTGCCCTCGATGCCGTTGGTCATCGAGTATTGCGCGAAACCCTGGCCTTTGGGATTGTGCCAGCCAAGGCCCATCGCTTCCATCGGCGCAATTTCGGGCGGCGGCCCTACCTCTTTCGCAGAAACCATCCCATGACTCTTGCCGAAAGCGTGGCCGCCCGCGATCAGGGCCACGGTTTCTTCGTCATTCATCGCCATGCGCGTGAAGGTGATCCTAATATCGCGTGCAGACCCGATTGGATTGCCGTTCGCATAGGGGCCTTCCGGATTGACATAGATGAGCGCTTGGTGAGAGGCGGCAAGCGGATTTTCGAGGTCGTAATCGGCATCGCCGTTCTTGCCGCGCCACCGCTTGTCGCGCGTGACCATACTGTCGAAGCTGTCGACGTTCGTCGGGTCCCAAATTTCTGGGCCCCAATACGTGGCATTGTCCGCCTCCCACGCGTCGAGCCGTCCGCCGCCGAAGCCATAGGTCGGGAAGCCCATGATCTCAAGGGCACAATTGCCCGTTAGGATCATAAGATCGGCCCAGGAAAGACCATTGCCGTACCTATGTTTGATCGGTTGCAGGAGACGCCGCGACTTATCGGTATTGCCGTTGTCCCACCAGCTACTGATCGGGGCGAAGCGCTGCATTGCTGTCCCGGCACCGCCTCGCCCGTCCGCGATTCGATAGGTGCCCGCTGCGTGCCACGCCATACGGATCATCTGCGGACCGTAGTTATTATAGTCCGACGGCCACCAAGCGACCGATGTAGTTAGAAACTGCTTAATGTCTCGCTTGAGTGCTTCAAAATCGAGCTTCGCGAACTCTGCAGCATAATCGAAATTCGGGCCAAGCGGATCTGCCGGCAGGCCATTCTGATGGAGAAGTTCGACCCTCAGGCGATCGGGATACCAATTCTCCAGGGTTGGGGAGGTTCCGAAAGTACCGCCAACCCTGTCACCGCCGAACGGACATTTGCCAGTCATCTCGTGGGTCTCGGTAAAGGTCTTGTCTACCATCGCCTCGTTCATAAAAACCTCCTTGCGCGAGTTCAATCGCCGCCGGGTGGGTCAAAATCGCTTTCGGATTCACGTGATAGTGTTCGATTTTGACCGATGCCTCCCAATCCAGTGTGGCGGGGTCCTGATCTAGGCGGCGTGGACAAATTTGAGCCAATAACGGGCTGAAGCCAAGAACAATATGCCAAGGAATGTCTCGGCGAGTTGGTCATATCTGGTGGCAATGGCGCGATTGATCTTGAGGTGTCCGAAGACGCGCTCGATGCAATTACGCTTCCGGTAGAGGCGCTGGTTGTACCGGATCACAGCCTTCCGGTTCGACTTCGGCGCGACGCGGAGCCGGCGCGCTGCTATGAGCATGTGATTGCCAGCGAGGAAAGCCAGCAGGCGGCAGCTCTTCCGGTGGAAAAGAGGTGGAAAAAGACGCGAAATGTCTCTAAGCCGCTGAAATCAGCGACCTCCGCTTACCTTCACGAAGAGCCAAGTTGCGATCCCAATGAAGACAATCAACCCTCCGTAAAGGGGAGCAGGAGTTATCCACCTAAAAACCAAATTCGTGATTTCATAGGCAACCAATCCGGCAGCACAGCCCCCGGCAAGAGCAAGGACCCCAGGAAGAATTTTCCGCCTCGCCTCACGGCGGTCCAGTTTGTCCAAAATATCCTTGTCAGGATCAGGAACGGTCATCCCACGACACCTTCATTTCCGGCACCGTTGCAGTTTGACTTAGGGCTGCGACCAATCTGGCCGACCGAAGACTAACGCGTCTTCGATCATGTCATGCCACACGCGCCTGGCACCGTAAACAGGTGTACCGCGGAGTCGATCGTCAGAGAGTCAATCGTGCTCTTCGCAAATGTGAATTATCAGCTATGAACGCAATGCAAGAAGTTCAATCGCGCCCTACAGGTTCGTTGTCGCCCGACCTGCTTGAAAAAAATGCACGTCTATTGGCGAGCCGCCAATTACCTTTCGGTTGGGCAGATTTCAGAGTCGGCTGTGAATCCGGCTTGGAATTTGCGACAATCAAGTATGTTGGTGCTTGCCTTTAAAACCGCTCTCGGTTTGGTGCTTATCGCGGCCATCGCAGGTGGCGTGGTGCTGTTCTGGATTGCCCGGCAAGATGGCGCCCCTCAAGGCCGGTGGCTTGGTATCTTGATTATCGTTTCCACCGTTCTGGTCGGTGTCTATTTTGCATTCGGATCATCGCTTCGGCACCTGCATCTCTTGTGACTCCTCTTTCTCGATATGCGATTGATCGTTCAGAACCACGCTGAGCAGCGGGACCTGCCGCGCCGTGTGGCCCGCCCCCGGCTGCACCAGATCCCAGCACGAAATATCCGTCAGCCCTCCTTAAAGGCTTTCTCCGGCCGGCCAGCTCGCCTCGAGTCATGAGAACTCGCCCTGCCGATTTTATGCAAACACCTCAGGGGTTAAGTGGTTTGACACTTGCGCCGCTTCGCAAGGGCGAGATCCTTTGCCTGCCCATTTGCTCGAGCAGTGGTTGCAGTGTGGCGAACTCGGACCCGAAGCCGCTAAAGTTTCCAGCCTTTAACTCCGCAATTGCCCGCTCGTAGTGAGCAAGCGCTTCCTGCGCAACATCAGCCGTCGGTTGCGTAGCAGAATTCACTACGGCATTTACTGGTGGCGCGGGGGTCGTGGAAGGCGCGTGGAAGAGAGCAGCGAGCGCCTCAGGTAGCGTCTGTTCCATGACTACATGATCGCCATAGACCGCAATGACGCGCTTAAGTTCAGGCAATTGACCGGTCTGCGCGCGCAAATAGAGGGGTGTTACGTAGAGAATCGAATTTCCGATTGGCACGACAAGAAGATTGCCGCGAATAACGCGCGAGCCCATCTGATTCCACAACGATATCTGTTGGGAGATGTCCGTGTTCTGATTGATGAGGGCTTCGATCTGGAAAGGACCGTAGACGAGTTTGTCCTTGGGAAACTCGTAAACGATTAGCTTGCCATAGTTGGGCGGATCGCTGCGCGCCGCGAGCCAGGCAATCATGTTCTCGCGTTGGCTCGGCACCATCGGAAGCATGAGTGCGAACTCGGTTCGTGTCTCACCGGGAAGACGTATATTGATGTAATAAGGAGCCATCTGGTTGTCACCGGTATCGTCGACCCCGGTCGGCTGCCGTGGGAATTGCCAGAGGTCCTCGCGGTTGTAGAACACTTCCGGCGTGCCCATGTGATACGCACGGTAAATCTGGGCTTGAATCTGGAAAAAGTCTTCGGGATAGCGGATGTGTTTCTGCAGATCGGGCGACATCGCCGTCAGTGGTTTGAACAGATGGGGGAATATCCGCGCGTAGGTTGCAACGATCGGATCCGACGGATCGCTTATGTAAAAGCTGACCGTTCCGTTGTAGGCGTCGATCACGACCTTTACGGCGTTGCGGATATAGTTCGCCGTACCGTCATTAATCGGCTTTGAGTATGGAAACATGGTACTGACGGTGTAGGCATCCTGAACCCAGAACAGCCGCCCGCCGCTGGTTACGATATAGGGATCCGAATCCAGGCGCAGGAATGGCGCAATCGCCCTCACGCGTGCCTGAATATTGCGGCGGAAAATGACGCGGCTTTCGCCGGTGATGTACTCGCTGAGCAGGATATTGATGTCGCCAAAGTACCACGCGAACAATGCTCGTTTTGCGATGCTTCCGATCGGCACACCACCCGTGCCGCTGTACGTCGCATAGACATTCTTGTCACCCTTCGGATAATCGAACTCGGGGGTGTTGCTCTTAACGATCACGTACGGGCCCGCGCCCTCCCCAAAGTAGATTCGCGGTTCGCGCACCGTAGGTCCGCCCGACGCAACCGGCGGAATATCCTGCAAATAGAATTTGGGCAGTCCTTCCGGCGTGGTTTGCGTGACCGGTGACATAACAACGCCGTTACCGTGCGTGAAGAGGAGATGCAGGTTGACCCAGGTCTGCGCGTTCTCAGGAAGCAAGGAGGGTTCGATCTCGCGCGCCGAAAGCATGACCTGCTGATAGGAGTCTCCGAGCTGGTAGCGGTCTATGTCCGCGTCGTGGAACTTGTAGTAAGTCCTGATTTCTTGCAGCTGCGCGTAAGTGTCGAGTAAGGGCTGCCGGTCCCAGAGTCTGATGTTGTCGATCGTCGCACGGTCGTTCTGCAATGATTCGTAGTTGAGCGTTTCATCGGCGGGAAAGGGTTTGACAACGACATTGTCGAGCTTATAGGCAATCCTGGTAAGTGCGATATTCCGCGCGATGTATGGCGCTTCGAATTTTAGCTCATTTGGCTTGACGTAAGCGCGCTCGAACAGGACAGTCGTTATTGGGGCGACGATTAGCGCAAATCCGACTAAGGCCGCCACCGAAACAATCGGAATTCTCAGAGTTTTGGAACGCAGGTTCACGAAATTGGCGATCGCATTAGCAACGCAAAGCACAGTGAGTCCCCACAGAATGGGTAGCTCGATATGGATGTCGGTGTAGCCAGCGCCTACGACAACACCATTGTCGCCATTGAGGAGCTGATACCGTTCTAGCCAGAAGGCCCACGCTTCCACCGTAAAGAAAAGCCCGAGAAGCACGGAAGCATGGGCGACGACAGCGGGAGAAATCCAATGGGGCTTATCCTTGACCGCTATATCGCCATGCACCCAGTAGATCGCGCCAGCGCACAATGCGTTCAGGGCAAGCATGAACAGGAGCCAGCTTTTGAAGGCGATATAGGCGGGAAGTGAAAAGAGATAAAAGCCGAAGTCTTTGCCAAAAAGCGGATCATGCTCGCCAAATGGGACCTGATAAAGAAACCGCCACACGAGGTTCCAATTGCCGACCTCGCTCGTTGCAACCAATCCCGCCAATACGATCGCTACTGCAGCAACTAGCAGGCGCCAGGGAAAGTGACGGTATAGACGTTCAAGCAGTGGGGGTTGAGATATACCCTTCAGTGAACTCCATGGAGAGGTGACCGCCCGAAAGTCGGTTCTGCGCCCGGAGTTACGCTGTGCAACAATTCCATTTACCCAGATGGTGATCGCGGAAATCGCAAATGTCGCGAAAAAGAGTGCAATTTTCGCGACCACAATCGTCCGGAAAACACTGAGATATCCGATGGAGGAAAACCAATTCCAATTGACGAGGAAACTTGTCCCAAGGTCGAGTGCGATTAATATCGCGCCGGCGGCAAGGACGAAGACTACTACGGAAGTCGCTCTGGATGACAAGCTCCACCTCGGTGCCGCGCCGTGGACGTTTCGGCCGGCTGCAGAAGACGTTGCTTTTTGATACACCCTGCTGTGACATCGGAGCAATTCTTGATTGCGCCGCCTCCAGACTCCCATGACTGACGCCAGTTGTCTAATTGGATATCGGCGTCTATTCCCCCACTTCCGCTTCGGACGAGATTAATGCGACCTTGAATTCGGCCTTGAGGCGCACTTACACTGGAATTTGACCAATTGGATTGGTAATCCTCCGGCAATGGCTAAGGATCCTAACGCGTTGCCCGCCGCGGCGCCCGATACGGCGATTGCGGCATTCCTGCGTCAGGTCGCTGCGGCGCCGAATCCGATGAAGTTGGGCAATGTCGGACGGCTTATCTTCGCGATTGATGCTACCGCCAGCCGACAGGAGACCTGGGACGGAGCTTGTCGAATCCAGGCGGAGATGTTTTCTGAAACCGTGTCGCTGGGCGGACTGGCCATCCAGATGTGCTATTTTCGTGGAATCGGGGAGTTCCGGGCCATGCCATGGTTGACTGACTCGCAGGCATTGGTCGGCAGGATGGCTGAGGTCACCTGCGCGTCCGGCAACACGCAAATCATTCGCGTGCTCCGCCACACAATCGCGGAGGCCGGCAAAGGGCGCGTCAGCGCGCTGGTTTATATCGGTGATGCTATGGAGGAAAGCGCGAATGTGCTGGCCGACCTTTCCGGCAAGCTTGGTGTTCTGGGTGTTCCAATGTTCGTGTTTCAGGAAGGCGACGAGCCCAATGCGCGCTGTAGTTTTCGACAGATGGCTCAATTGACACATGGCGCCTACATTCACTTCGATGCTGGGAGCGCCAAAACACTGCGGGATCTGCTGAAGGCGGTGGCTGTGTATGCAGCGGGGGGACGCAAGGCACTGACCGAATACGCGGAGCGGTTAGGCGCCGATGTGCTGCGACTGTTGCAGCAACTGAAATAAAATGGGCTAACAAACTTGCCCGATATCGCGCTCGGTCTCTTGCTGCTCTTACTGCTTGGCGGGAGCTGGCTAGTCCTTACAAAGGACGCCAAGGCACACGCCCGCGCGATGCGTTACGCCGCAGTGGGCGTGCTGGTGTTGCTTGGCATCATCCTGGCAATTAGCGGACGGGAGTTTTTAGACCTACCTGTCGGTGCGCTTATTATTTGGCTGGCTCGCGGGTGGTTCGCGCGCGGTTTCCCAGGACTGAGCAGGTTGCGGGCCTGGTTTGACGGCAACGCACAGCAAGCCGGAGTCTCGACGATCGAGACCCCCTGCTTGCGTATGACCCTCGATCAGGTGACGGGCGGCCTGGATGGCGTAGTTCTCGCGGGCGGGTTCCAGGGCGCGCATTTAAGCCAACTCGACCTCAGTCAACTCCGCGCGCTCTTGGAAGAATGTAAGGCAATGGACGCGCAATCGGCACAACTTGTCGAAGTCTATATCGATCGAAAGGACGGGGACTGGCGCGAAAAGACAGGAACGGATGGCGGGCATGCCGCAGGTGGCCAAACGAAAGGCACTCCCATGAACAAAGCAGAAGCGTGGCAAGTGTTGGGCCTTGAACCCGGTGCTAATCAGGACGCGATCCGCGAGGCACACCGTAACCTTATAATGAAGCTCCATCCCGACCATGGCGGCAGCACCTATCTGGCTCGACAGATCAACGCCGCCCGCGATGTGCTTCTGGAAAATTGATGGAACTCCGCCGGGCGAAGCTCGCAACTCCCCATCCGCTTCACGAGCCATTTGGGCTTCTTTCTATGATCGGATATTAGGCACCGCTCAATGCGATTCTACTTCCACATTTCCAATGACGAGATAACTGCTGAAGACGAGTACGGGATGGAATTGCCGACGTTCCTTGCCGCTTTTGAAGAGGGAAGTAGAATTGCTCAGGACCTGCTTAATGATCTCGATACGATGGATCTACACGGCGGCGTGATCCATATCGTGGGATCACAAGGTCGGTTGTTCGTAAGTCTTCCGATTGTTCCCCTTCTGAAAGGCGCGAAGGTGCTGCGGCTCGCCTCCCATGCATGATACTTTTTGTCAACGGGTTTGCCCCCTCACAGCATGTAATCGAACCGGGGATCAAAAAAGCCCGGAGAGCGGGTAGTTTAGGCGGCGTGACTGACTTCCCAGCCCTTGCAGGCAAGTAAAATAGGCCGAGGAACAGCCTTCTCGCCATTGGAGTAGTACGCCACCATACGTCGAGAAAGACCAAGCGCGTCTGCTGTTTTTGTAAGTGACAGACCGTGCCGCAAGCGCCATTCGAGAAATTCGCGCGTGTCTTGATGCCCTGTGGCAGAGAGCGTCTCAAGCCAAAGAGTTTCCGCGCTTAAATCGACGCCCGATGGCCATTCGACGCCGTGACCCCATTCTCCGACACGCGCCCGAACAAATGCATCCGGATCACGAAGCGAGCGGTATGTCTTGCCCTTCAGCAAGTTCGTGAGATCAAGGGCGGCTTTCACGCCATCGGACCACTGCAATGCCAAAGTCGCGGGTGCCAGAGCTTTCACTTTTACGATTGTACGGAGCTTGTCGTCATTACTCATGTATTCAACTCCCGCCACTTCGCGAGCAGCGCCGACCGATTTGTTTTAGCCCATCGACATGCATCTTTCATCACAACCGCTGGCACCGTTCCTACGATTACATCCAATGTCTCAATGCTGACCGAGCATCGGAAATCCGGACCCTCGATATGAAAATGCGGCATGCCGTGTTCCCTGCCATAGACCGCAATCTTCCAGCGTGGCTGGCGATAAACCGTTACCATATTAGACTATGGTGCAATGGTTGCACCACGTCAAGCCCCGCTTGCTTCATCTCAACTTCCTTTTTGAACCCGCCGGGGCTGGTAAGCCGCTGTA
>Ga0209483_1003193_pt1 | contig 10887 bp, 14 predicted proteins | sample NGEPerA_FD_184508 | JGI IMG/M metagenome (GOLD analysis project Ga0209483, IMG submission 184508) | Arctic peat soil microbial communities from the Barrow Environmental Observatory site, Barrow, Alaska, USA - NGEE PermafrostL2-A... | ecosystem: Environmental > Terrestrial > Soil > Wetlands >...
TTTTCACATCCAGGCAGTGTGAATTGGCGGCCTCCGAGCGTGGTGCCCGCGGCTGGACTTGAACCAGCACTCCGGTATCCCGGCACGGATTTTAAGTCCGTTGCGTCTACCATTCCGCCACGCGGGCCCGCCGATATCCTAGCAGGCGGATAGGGCGCTATTCGAGGGTGGGGTTGCCGCCGAGACTGCGGACCATCTCCGCCACCTCCTGCGTGGCGGCATCGAGCCTTGCCGGATCGCGGCCGCGCAGCACCAGATTGACCGCGAATCCGCCGCCGCGGCGGAACATCGGATAGGAGCCGATATCGATATCGGCATAGCGGGTCTGGATGTCGCCGAGGCCCTTGGCGATTGCCCCTTCCGGCAGCTCGCAGGCGACGGTGCGCGACAGCACCGCCGGGCCGCCCTTGAGATTCGGCTTCACGCTGTCGAACATCGCCTGCATGACGCGGGGGATGCCGGCCATCACAAAGACGTTGCCCATCTGGAAGCCGGGCGCCCGCGACACCGGATTGGCGATCAGCGCGGCGCCTTCCGGCGTGTGGCACATGCGCAGCCGCGCTTCGTTCAGCTCCTCGGGCTTGAAAATCGCCTGGAATAGTTTCAACGCCTCTTGGTTGAGCACCAGCTTGGCGCCGAAGGCCCGCGCCACGCATTCGGCGGTGATGTCGTCATGCGTCGGGCCGATGCCGCCGGTGGTGAAGACATAATCGTATTGGGCGCGTAGCTCGTTCACCGTCGCGGCGATGGTCGCGCAGACATCCGGGATGACCCGCGCCTCCTTGAGGATGACGCCCACCCCCGCCAGCCCCTGCGCGATATAGGCCAGGTTGGTGTCCTGGGTGCGGCCCGAGAGAATCTCGTTGCCGATGACGAGCACCGCGGCGGTGTAGATCCTGTCGGTCATGGGTTGCATTAGCCCGATTCGAGCACCCAGGCAATTGCGGCCTGACGGCTTGCGAGCAGGCTTTAAAAGCCCTATTTGAGGGCATGACCGACAGCAAAGTGGCGCCGGCGCCCGACCGGGTCGAGCCGGAGGAACGGCGCATCCGCCTTCACGGTGACGAGGATTTCGCCGGCATGCGCAAGGCCGGCCGATTGGCCGCCGAGGTCATCGATTTCGTCACCCCTTACGTTACGCCCGGCATCACCACCGACCGGCTCGACCGGCTGTGCCACGGCTTCATCCTCGATCACGACGCCATCCCCGCGCCGCTCAATTACCGCGGCTTTCCGCGCTCGATCTGCACCTCGATCAATCATGTGGTCTGTCACGGCATTCCGGGCGACCGCGTGCTCGAGGAAGGCGACATCGTCAACCTTGACATCACCGTCATCCTCGACGGCTGGCACGGCGACACCAGCCGCATGTTCCTGTTGGGCGACAAGGTCAGCGTCAAGGCGAAGAAGCTGGTCGATGTCACCTACGAGGCGATGATGCGCGGGATATCGGCGGTGAAGCCCGGCGCGCGCCTGGGCGATATCGGGCACGCGATACAATCCTATGCCGAAGCCAACCGCTTTTCGGTGGTGCGCGATTTCTGCGGCCACGGCATCGGCCGCATCTTCCACGACGCGCCCTCGATCCTGCATTTCGGCAAGCCCGGCACCGGCCCCGAGCTGCGCGCGGGCATGTTCTTCACCATCGAGCCGATGATCAATGCCGGCCGCTGGGAAGTGAAGGTGCTGAGTGACGGCTGGACGGCGGTGACCAAGGACAAGTCGCTCTCGGCGCAGTTCGAGCACACCATCGCGGTGACCCAGGACGGGCACGAAATCTTCACGCTGTCGCCCAAGGGCTGGCACAAGCCGCCCTATGACGGCGCGTAGCTTTAGGGCGCCTCAGGCTCAGGCCGCCTGGTTCAGCGCGCGCTCGACCTCGCCGCCCAGTTCGTTGAGGCGCCACGGCTTGGGCAGGAAATGGCCGTAGCCGATGCCCTTCTCGCCCCATGGCAGCGGCACGTCCGGCACCCGGCCGCTGGTATAGAGGATGCGCAGATTGGGCCGGATTTGCTTCGCCTGATGCGCCAGCTCGAACCCGTCCATATGGCCGGGCATGACGATGTCGGTCAGCAGGAGATTGATCCCCGGCTCACGCCGCAAGAGGGCAAGCGCCCGCTCGCCATGCTCGGCGTCGAGCACGCGATAGCCGCAATCGACCAGGTATTCCTTGGCCAGCGTGCGAAGGTCGGGATCGTCGTCGACCACGAGAACGACCCGTGGATCTGAAGAGCCCATGATGCTTATTCCCGTAACAGCTACACAAAAAACCCAGTGGAATCAGAACGATCCATTCCGACATTGGTTCAAAATCTTGTGTGACCGAAAAAAGCTCGGGAAAATCCGAGGCCGGGCCTCGCTTTGCGCCGGCTTGGCGGCCGGGCGCAATTATCGCTAGGCTTCCGGGACCATGCCCCCGCCCCGCCGATCCGCCGAAAAGCCGCAGGACTTAAAGCCGCATTACCTGGGCCATCGCGACCGGCTGCGCCGGCGGCTGCTCGATGCCGGCCCCGAGGCGCTGCCCGATTACGAGCTTTTGGAATTCCTGCTGTTCGCGGCGCGGCCGCGCGGCGACGTGAAGCCGCTGGCCAAGGATCTGTTGAAGCGCTTCGGCGGGCTGGCCGGCGTGCTCGGCGCGGCGCGCGACGCGCTCGTTGCCGTGCCGGGGATGAGCGAGACCGCGGCGGCCGAGCTGCTGGCGGTGCGCGCCGCGGCGGCCCGCCTGGTGCGCGCCGAGATCGCCGACCGCCCGGTCATCGGCTCGTGGCAAAAGCTGCTCGATTACTGCACCGCGACAGCGGGCTTCGCGGAGAGCGAGGAGTTTCGCCTGCTCTTCCTCGACCGCAGGAACGCGCTCATCGCCGACGAGCGCCAGCAGCGCGGCACGGTCGATCACGTGCCGGTCTATCCGCGCGAGGTGGTGAAGCGCGCGCTCGACCTCGGCGCCTGCGCCATCATCCTGGTGCACAACCATCCGTCGGGCGACGTCACGCCGTCGCCGGGCGACATCGCGATGACGCGCGAAGTGGTCAAGGCGACCGCCGCGGTCGGCATCTCGGTGCACGACCACGTCGTCATCGGCCGCGGCAAGCACGCCAGTTTCAAGAGCCTCGGCCTGCTCTAGGCGTCGTCAGCCCTTGACGTCGGTCTCCGGCCGGTCGTCGCCCTTCGCAAGCTCGCGGTGCCAGTTGCCGTCCTTGTCCTCGTAGACGATGCCCGTCTCCTTGCCCGGCACGACCTGTTCATGCGCGGCACGCTCCGCCGCCTTGCGGGCCAGATCGTGGGACGGGAAGGTTTCGGAGAACACCCCGTCGACCTTGTAGGCCCAGCCGCCGTCATGCTCGACGATCGCATAGGTGATCTTGGTCATGGTTCGCTCCTGGCATTGACGGGCGGCTGTGTCGTCCTGAGACCGTAACGCCGGCGGCCCGGCGATTGTTGCAGCGGCGTCGGCATCATATGCCGATAAGCAAAAGACCCCCGCGCGCACGAGGCGTCAGCGGGGGTCCGGTTGCGAGGTCTAGCCTTCGCGCCCGGAAATCATTCCGGGCAAAATCTTGGGCTTAGCGGGGGGTTCCGTCGCCGATGCCAAGCGGGTCAGCGACCCCCGTTCTCTTCGGTGGAGTCATGCGCGGGACACCCTCCTGCTTGGTTGCGACATCTTAGACGTTAGACCGCGCGCCCCGAACGTCAAGGGCCTTTGTTCGAAAATCGGCCAGCGTGAAAAAGGTCAGTGCTGATGCAGCATCGCCCAATTCCCGGGCACCTGATCGAAGCTGCCGAGGCCTTCCTCGACCTCGACTTCGAACTGCGCCTCGCTGATCGCCGCGGTGGACGGCGACGCCAGCCGGCTGCCGGCCGCGAGCGCGAAGCCGAGGACCAGCAACACGGCGGGTAATGTCGATTCGCCCATTTTGAAAATCTGCTTCATATGTGGCTCCACGCTTTTCGCTTGCCGGATGCCTTGCACGGGACATGCCATGCCGGGGTTGCGCCCCGGCCGGGGCTGGGTTAAGCCGTTCCGGGAGACCCAAACGCAATGATTCCCCGCTATAGCCGACCCGCGATGAGCGCCATCTGGGCGCCCGAGAACCGCTATCGCATCTGGTTCGAGATCGAGGCGCATGCGCTCGATGCCATGGCGCGGGCGGGCACCGTGCCCAAAAGCGCGGCCAAGGCGATGCGCGCCAAGGGAAAATTCGAGATCGCCCGGATCGATGCGATCGAGCGCGAGACCAGGCACGACGTCATCGCCTTCCTGACCAATGTCGCCGAGCATGTCGGCCCCGAGGCCCGGTTCATCCACCAGGGCATGACCTCGTCCGACGTGCTCGACACCTGCCTGGCGGTCCAGTTGAAGCAGGCGTCCGACATCCTGCTCGCCGATCTCGATTCGGTGATGAAGGCGCTGAAGCGCCGCGCCCTCCAATACAAGAACACGCCGACGATCGGCCGCAGCCACGGCATCCACGCCGAGCCCACCACCTTCGGCCTCAAGCTCGCCGGCCATTACGCGCAATTCGCCCGCGCCAAGGAGCGGCTCGGCCGCGCGCGCGACGAGGTCGCGACCTGCAAGATCTCCGGCGCGGTCGGAACTTTCGCCAATGTCGCACCCGAAATCGAGGATTACGTCGCCAAGAAGCTCGGCCTGACGCCCGAGCCGGTCTCGACCCAGATCGCGCCGCGCGACCGCCACGCCTATTTCTTCGCCACGCTCGGCGTCATCGCCGGCAGCATCGAGAATCTGGCGCTCGAGATCCGCCACCTGCAGCGCACCGAGCTCGGCGAGGCCGAGGAGTTCTTCGCGCCCGGGCAGAAGGGCTCGTCGGCGATGCCGCATAAGCGCAACCCGGTGCTGTCGGAGAATTTGACCGGCCTGGCACGGCTGGTGCGCGGCGCGGTGGTCCCGGCGCTCGAGAACATGGCGCTGTGGCACGAGCGCGACATCTCGCATTCCGCCGTCGAGCGGGTAATCGCGCCCGACGCCACCGTCACGCTCGACTTCGCGCTGGCGCGGCTGGCCGAGATGATCGGCAAGCTCGTCGTCTATCCCGCGCGGATGAAAAAGAATCTCGACAGCCTCGGCGGGCTGGTGAATTCCCAACGCGTCCTGCTGGCCTTGACCCAGGCCGGCATGAGCCGCGAGGACGCCTACCAGGCGGTGCAGCGCAACGCCATGGCGTCCTATGCCGGCAAGGGCGCCTTCGCCGATCTTCTGGCCAGGGACAAGGACGTGTCGCGGCATCTGAAGCCGGCGCAGCTCAAGGCGCTGTTCGACCACGCCTATCACCGGAAGCACGTCGACACGATCTTCAAGCGGGTGTTCGGGAAGAACTAGGCGACGCTAGACGCCGCCGACCACCGCTGCCACCAGGCTGAACCCCAGCAGGACCGAAATCGCGACGAACAGGCTCACGCCGACGAGCCATGCGATGATCAGCGCCATCGGCGCGGCGGCGAGGACGGCGACCAGGCGGACGGTCAGCCCCGCCGCCGAGACGAGGCCGACCGTCAATAGCGATCGCAGTTCGCCCGCCATCCTGCCCGATTCCGTTCCTCCGGCTTTGCCCCGCCGGCGGGATCGCGGCTACCGGCTGGCGCGCGCGCTCGCTGAGGTCGTGCCCGGAGGCGGCGCGATATCGCGGGCGAGCTTGAGCCGCGAGTTGATTGTCGGACGCAGCACGAAGAAGCCGAGCAGCACCGCGACGACGTTCATCGCGCAGCCGACCGTGTAGACCGCGTGCCAGCTTCCGGTCGCGTGCGTCAGGACGTTGCCCAGCGGCACGAACAGCGAGGCGACGCCCTTGGCGGTGTACATCAGGCCGTAATTGACGGTCACGTATTTGCGGCCGAAGGCGTCGCCCACGGTCGCCGCGAACAGGCTGAAGATGTCGCCCCAGAACAGGAACACCAGCGCGTCGGTGACGATGAACATGATCGGCGAGTTGCCGAAGAAGCCGAAGGCCGCGAGGGCGACCGCCTCGATGGAGAAGGCGATGCACATCATGTTGGCGCGGCCGATATGGTCGGAAATCCAGCCGTTGAGCGGCCGGCCGACGCCGTTGGTGATGCTGTGCACGCTGAGCGCCATGACGATCGCCGGCGCCGTGATGCCGAAGAACGTCACGATGGTGTCGGCGATACCGCGCTCATGCGCGATCGGCGACAACTGCGCCGTCGACATGAGGCCGCCCGCCGCGACCAGGAAGAACATGGCGTACATGGTCCAAAAGATCGGCGAGCGCAGCGCCTTCGACGGCGGCAGATCCTCGGCACTCTGGCGCGTCTTGATCTTGTCCATCGGCGGCATTTCCTCCGCGCGCGGCGCGCGGATGAAGTTGGAGAGGACAATGACGATGCCGCCCAAGATGATCGCGAACACCAGGAAGGTGTGCTGATAACCGCTCGACACGATCATCGCGCGGATCGGCGCGACGGTTATCGCCACGCCGGCGCCGAAGCCCGCCGCGGTGAGGCCGCCGCACAGGCCGCGCTTGTCGGGGAACCATTTGAGCGCATTGCCGACGCAGGTGCCGTAGACCGCGCCGCCGGCGAAGCCGGCCAAGCCGCCGCCGATGTACAGCATCATCAGCGAGGCGGCATGCGCATCGATGAACCACGCCAGGAAGGTGCCGATACCGCCGGCCAGGATCATCCAGCGCGGTCCGATGCGGTCGACGATCCAGCCCTCGACGGGCACCAGCCAGGTCTCGCATAGAATGAAGATCGTGAAGGCGACCTGAATTTCCGCCTTCGACCAGCCGAACGTCTGCTGGATCGGCAGCACGAACAGCGTCCATGCGTATTGCAGATTGGCGACGGATGACATGCAGATGATGCCGAGTATCAATTGAATCCAGCGGGTCGACGGGGACATTCCCTGTGCCCGTGCTGTGACTTGCGACATTTCGTTTCTCCCAGGTTTCGTTGCCGTTCCCCCCTAACGGGCTGCGTCGCGCGACCGCGCCGGCGGAGGGCCGGTTCGAGGCAGTGCGCTCAGCAGGCCGTGGCACCCGCCGCGGCTTATGGGAATATTAGTTATACTGGACAACTAACTGTCAATTGGTTTGTCTAGGCTAAGCACCTTCGTAGCCTACCGGACAGAAGCGGAATCCAGGGCGCGGCGAGGCTGTAGCGCCTTCCTCGGTCTGGGGCGGGAATCGGCAAACAAAATGAAGGATTTATGGCGCCGGCTGGGTGCCGATCCGGCGGCGTAGCGGCCTAATCGGCGGCGAACTAGGAGGCCACGCCGAGCTGTTTCTTCGCCTCGGCGGTGGAATGCTCGAGCTCGAGCTTGATGCGCGCCGCGTCGAGCGCGACGCCCTTGGCCTTGAAGTCGGATTCGATCTTGGCGGCCATCGCCTCATCGCCGCGCTTTTGCAGCGCGGCGGCGACCAGCTCGCGCGCATAGGCCTCGGCGCCGCTGCCGGCCAGGCCGAGATGCTTCGCCGCCCACAAGCCGAGGAGATGGTTGCGCCGCGCCTTGACTTTGAACGCCATTTCCTGGTCGTGCTGGAACTTGCGCTCGTGCCCCTTTTCGCGCTCGTCGAATGTCGTCATCGGCTGCTTTCTGCGGCTCTGCGCGCCGCGGTACCCTCTGCCGCGCTTCTACACAAAGGGCGCGCTCCGGTCCATCATCCTGGCATGTGCACCTTCGTCATCCTGCGCCGCCCCGGCCTGCCCTGGCCGGTCCTGATCGCCGCCAACCGCGACGAGATGATCGGCCGGCCCTGGCGGGCGCCCGGGCGCCACTGGCCCGACCGGCCCGAGGTGGTCGGCGGGCTCGACGAGCTGGCCGGCGGCTCCTGGCTCGGGCTCAACGATCACGGCGTGGTCGCCGGCATGCTGAACCGCTTCGGCACGCTGGGCCCGGCGCCGGGCGTGCGCTCGCGCGGCGAGCTGGTGCTCGAGGCGCTCGACCATGCCGATGCGGCGGACGCCGCCGCGGCGCTGGCCGAGATCGATCCCAAGGCCTATCGCACCTTCAACCTGATGATCGCCGACAACCGCGACGCGTTCTGGATCAGGCATGCGGACCCGACCGGCGCCCTGCCGGTGCAGGTGACGGCGCTCGGCCCCGGCCTGTCGATGATCGCCGCCGGCGATCTCGACGAGGCGGATTCGCCGCGCCTGCGCCGCTACCGGCCCCGCTTCGAATCCAAGACCCCCGACCCGGCGACGGGCGATTGGTCCGCTTGGGAACGCTTGCTCGCCGACGACACGCCCGATCCCAAGGCGGGCCCGGCCAGCGCCCTGCGCTTCGCCACGCCCGAGGGCTTCGCGACGGTGTCGAGCGCGCTGATCGCCCTGCCCGGCCCCGGCCGAAAGGGCGCCAAGCCGGTCTTCCGCTTCGCCGCCTATCATCCGCAAGCCACGCCCTGGCAGGACGTTTCGGGGCGCGACGTTTTAGCGTGAACGATTCCACGCGACTCCGGCCCAGCGGCGTTGTTGCCGCCGCCCCCGCTTGCTATACACAAGACGCCCCTCCCCTTCGCCCGAGGCCGGCATGACCCGACGCAAGCAGATCTACGAAGGCAAGGCCAAGGTGCTGTTCGAGGGCCCCGAGCCGGGCACGCTCGTCCAGTATTTCAAGGACGACGCCACCGCCTTCAACAACCAGAAAAAGGGCACCATCACCGGCAAGGGCGTGCTCAACAACCGCATCAGCGAGTATCTGATGATGCGGCTGGCCGAGATCGGCATCCCGACGCATTTCGTGCGCCGCCTCAACATGCGCGAGCAGCTCGTCAAGCAGGTGCAGATCATCCCGATTGAAGTTGTGGTTCGAAATGTCGTCGCCGGCTCGTTGGCCAAGCGCATGGGGCTGGAGGAAGGCGCGTCGCTGCCGCGCTCGATCGTCGAGTATTATTACAAGAAGGACGAGCTCGGCGACCCGATGGTGTCGGAGGAGCACATCACCGCCTTCGGCTGGGCCTCGACGCACGATCTCGACGACATCATGCAGATGTCGCTCCGGGTCAACGACTTCCTCACCGGGCTGTTCCTCGGCATCGGCATCAGGCTGATCGACTTCAAGCTCGAATTCGGCCGCCTCTACAACGGCGACGAGATGCGCATCGTGCTGGCCGACGAGATCAGCCCGGACAATTGCCGGCTGTGGGATGCGAAGACCAACGAGAAGCTCGACAAGGACCGCTTCCGCCGCGACCTCGGCCGCGTCGAGGAGGCGTATCAAGAGGTGGCGCGGCGGCTCGGCATCCTGCCCGAGGGCGCGCCGGGCGAATTGAAGGCGGTGAAGTGAAGGCGCGCGTTCACGTCATGCCCAAGCCCGGCGTGCTCGATCCGCAGGGCCAGGCGATCGGTCATGCGCTGGCGTCGCTCGGCTTCGGCGGCGTCGGCGAGGTCCGCCAGGGCAAGGTGATCGATCTCGAACTGGCGGAGACCGACCCGGCGCGCGCCAAGACCGCGCTCGACGAGATGTGCCGGAAGCTGCTCGCCAACACGCTGATCGAGAGCTACCGGATCGAGCTTCAGGGCTAGACGCGGGCGGCCGGCATGACGGGCTCCCTCGCCGGCAAGCGCATCGTCGTTCCCGAGAGCCGCGAGCTCGATCTCTTCGCGCGCATGCTCGAGGACGAAGGCGCCGCGACGCTGCGCTGCCCGATGGTGACCATCCTCGACCTCGACGACGACGCGCCGGCGATTGCCTGGCTCAAGCGCCTCGCCGCCGGCGAATTCACCGACCTCATCCTGCTGACCGGCGAAGGGCTGCGCCGGCTGCTCGGCGCGGCACAGCGCGCCGGCATCGAGGCGCCGGTCATCGCGGCGTTGGGCAGGCTACGCACCGTGACGCGCGGCCCGAAGCCGGTGCGGGCATTGCGCGACATCGGCTTGAAGCCCGGCCTCGCCGCCGCCGACCCCACCACCGAGGGCATCATCGCCGCGCTGGCGGCCGAGAATCTGCATGGCCGCAAATTCGGCGTGCAGCTCTATCCCGGCAATCCCAACGACAAGCTGCTGGATTTCCTGCGCGCCGCCGGCGCCGCGGCCGCGCCGGTTTTGCCTTATCGTTATGCCTCGGATTCGGAGAGCGCGCGTGTCGAAGCCGTCATCAAGGAACTGGCGGCGAGAAAAATCGACGCCATCGCCTTCACCGCCTCGCCGCAGGTGAAGCGCCTCATGGACGTGGCGCGCGAGCGCGGCCTCGAAAACGAGTTGCGCCAAGGCCTCAAGCGCACGCGCATCGCCGCGGTCGGGCCGGTGGTGGCGGCAGCGCTCGAGGCCATCGGCGCCCGGGTCGACATCGCGCCCGACGGCTCGTTCCACCTGAAGCCGCTGGTCAAGGCGCTCGCGGCGGCGTTCGAGTCGAAGGCCTGAGCGCCGCTCTTGAACGCGGTGATGGCGCGGGCTATGTCAGGCATGCACCGCCGCCGCCGAGGCCACCTTATTAGATGCAAGCCGCCATCATCGTATTCCCCGGCTCGAATCGCGAGCAGGACGTCCACGACGCGCTGCTGCGCGTCACCGGCAAGGCGCCGCTGAAAATCTGGCACCGCGATACGGATCTGCCCAAGGCCGATTTGATCGTCATTCCGGGCGGCTTCTCCTATGGCGACTATCTGCGCTGCGGCGCCATGGCGGCGCATTCGCCGATCATGCGCGAGGTCAAGGCCCGCGCCGATCAGGGCACGCCACTGCTCGGCATCTGCAACGGCTTCCAGATCGTCACCGAGGCCGGGCTTTTGCCGGGCGCGCTGTTGACCAACCAGACGCTCAAATTCCATTGCAAGGACGTTTACCTCAAGGTCGAGACCAGCCGGAGCGTCTTCACGCGCGGCTACAATGCCGGCCAGGTGATCCGCGTGCCGGTGGCGCATCACGACGGCAATTATTTCGCCGATAAGGACACGCTCGACCGGCTCGAGG
>Ga0209483_1003194_pt1 | contig 10886 bp, 11 predicted proteins | sample NGEPerA_FD_184508 | JGI IMG/M metagenome (GOLD analysis project Ga0209483, IMG submission 184508) | Arctic peat soil microbial communities from the Barrow Environmental Observatory site, Barrow, Alaska, USA - NGEE PermafrostL2-A... | ecosystem: Environmental > Terrestrial > Soil > Wetlands >...
CAAATAAGGCTAAGATATGCGCCATGCACCGATGGACCGGTGGCACGCCAATATTGATGGTCGCGGGGATTATGCAAAAGCTGTTCGACGCCGTGGGAGAGCACCCGGCAGTCCTGGTGGCGGCAAACGAGGAATTTCCGTGCGCCGAAGCGTTGCCTGCCGCAACGCCGGAAGATGACGGAGTCCAGGTTCGCGGCTGGAGTGCTTACGAGATCTGGCACAGCCGCATCCGCCGCCAACCCGGGATGACGAGCCTTTTTCTGCAGCTGTCTTGAGCCGCTGCACGTTCTGATTCCCCGCCCGGCGGCGGGCGCCTACCGCGGCGTGTGCTACGCTTCTCGCCCGCGCGAGTCTCTTCTTCGACCCCTTAAATATGAATGCGCTTTGCGTACGAGGCCTGGTCAAGACCTATAAGAACGGTGTGCAAGCCCTAAAAGGCGTCGATCTCGACGTTGCACCGGGGGATTTCTTCGCGCTCCTGGGGCCGAACGGCGCCGGCAAGACCACACTCATCGGTATCGTCACCTCGCTCGTCAACAAGACAGCCGGGACAGTGAGTGTTTTCGGGCGCGACATCGACCGCAACCTGGATGCGGCGAAGGCCTGCATCGGCGTCGTGCCGCAGGAAGTGAACTTCAACATGTTCGAGACTCCCGAGACCATCGTTATTAACCAGGCCGGGTTCTACGGCGTTGAGCGCAAAATCGCGCGCCAGCGCGCGCAGAAGTACCTGCAGCACCTGCAGCTCTGGGACAAGCGCGGGACGATTGCCCGCTCACTCTCCGGCGGCATGAAGCGACGCCTGATGATTGCGCGCGCGCTCATGCACGAACCGCGGCTGCTCATCCTCGATGAGCCCACGGCCGGGGTCGATATCGAAGTGCGCCGCACCATGTGGGATTTTCTGCGTGAGATCAACGCGGGCGGGACGACCATAATCCTCACGACCCATTATCTTGAGGAAGCCGAGACGCTGTGTCGCGACATCGCAATCATCGACGGCGGCCGCATCGTCGAGCGCGACCGCATGAGTCGACTGCTGCGCCGCCTGCAGACCGAAACGTTCGTGTTCACCCTGCGCGATGCTCTGACGGCCGCGCCAACGCTCGATGGCTATCAGGCGACGCTGCGCGATGATGGGACGCTGGAGATTGAAGTCGCCAAGGAACAGAACCTGAATGAAATCTTCGCGCGCCTGTCGGGCTTGGGGATCGAGGTCGTGAGCATGCGCAATAAGGTAAATCGGCTCGAAGAGATCTTCATGCGTCTCGTCGAAAGGGGCGCCCTGCCTGCGGCAGGCGCAGCCCTGCCCGGCGCTGCGCAGGCCGGCCGCTCTTGATGGCGGCAGTCATCGAGGTCCCGATTGATCTTGGGCACATACGCTGGATCGGTCTTAAGACGATCATCATTCGCGAGTACGGACGGATCATCCGCATCTGGGGCCAGACTCTGGTGCCGTCGGCGGTCACGGCGACGCTGTATTTCGTCATCTTCGGCAGTCTCATCGGCCGGCGCGTCGGCCAGATGGGCGGCTTTGATTACATGCAGTACATCGCGCCGGGCCTCATCATGATGTCCGTCATCACGAACTCGTACGCGAATGCGGTGTCGTCCTTTTTCGGCGCGAAGTTCGGCAAGCACGTCGAGGAGATGCTGGTCGCGCCGCTGCCGAACTGGATCATCATTCTGGGCTACGTCGCCGGCGGTGTGCTGCGCGGACTCATGGTCGGTGCGGTCGTCACGATTGTATCGCTCGTTTTTACGAAGCTGCATATCCATCATCTTTTCATCATCATCGCCGCGGTGCTGCTGACCGCTACCGTGTTCTCGCTCGGCGGGCTCCTGAATGCGGTATTTGCCAAGAATTTCGATCAGGTCAACTGGATTCCGGCATTCATCCTGACTCCGCTGACCTACTTCGGAGGAGTCTTCTATTCCGTCTCGCTGCTGCCGGAGTGGGCGCAGCGGCTTTCCTACATCAATCCTATCCTGCACATGGTGAACGCCTTTCGCTATGGGTTCCTCGGCGTCTCCGACGTCAATGTTTGGCTCGCCTTCGGGCTCATGGCGGCAGCGGCAGCGGCACTTTTTAGCCTGCTGATGTATCTCATGGGCCGCGGTACGGGAATCCGCGAGTAGCACCAGGTTTGGTGCCGTGTTTGCACCCTGTGCCGTGCAGACAAAGGGCAGAATAGAATCTAAGTGCGCTTATTGGCGCCGCGCGGCGTAACAAGCGCTGCAATCAGGCGGCGCCTGTGCCGCAAGCCGAAAGACTAAAAGCACGATTTCGCTGCGAATGCCGGTTGGTGCTTAGCTACGCCTATTTCCGAACCAACGACCTCGAGCGGGCGATCGCATTCTATGAAGCAACCGTCGGCACGCTTGGGCGTGCAGCGCTGCATTATCGGCGAGCCGGATTGGGACGGCATCGCGGCGGGCTGGGCCTGCGCCCGCACTAGGGCGCAGATTTTTACGCAGCGTACGTGCGTAACCCCGATTGCAATCAGCTCGCTGCCGTGTGTAGTTTTACGGCGCCGCGGTGCGCCTGAGGGTCCCGGAAAGGCAGCGCTTCCGGGCAAAATATGCCTGCTGGGTCGGGTTATGCAAAACGAAATAAATTCGTCACGTTAGCTTCACTTCCTTGCCTTAAGTCTCGGCCATTGTGGTCAAACGCAAAACCGCGCACCGACACATCACCGGAGCGATTTTGCGACATATATGAAAGCGACCACTTTCAGCAGCTTTCTTGCTCGGATAGATACGGCGGATTACCGTATTTGCCGCCGTTTGAATCGCGGCGCTGCCTGGTCCGTGGTGCGCCGGCCGTTTCAGATTGTGAGCCGGCTCGGCAACGGCATCATCTGGTACGTGCTCATTCTCGCATTGCCGCTGCTGTACGGCGCGCAGGCAATCAGGCCGGCAATTGTGATGGCGCTGACGGGTGTGCTGGGCATTGCAATCTACGGAGCCTTAAAGCGCGTGTTCGTTCGCGAGCGACCGTTCATCCGGCATGCCGGGATCTCGCGCGCTGGCGCGCCGCTTGATCGCTACAGCTTTCCTTCCGGGCATACGCTGCATGCGGTGTCGTTTGCCTGGCAGGCGACGGTGCATTTTCCGGAGTTGGGTCCGGTGCTGTTTCCACTTGCAGGACTCATCGCCGCCTCGCGCGTCGTTCTGGGTCTGCACTATCCGACCGATGTGATCGCTGGCGCTGTGATCGGTGCGTCACTGGCTGAACTGGGCTTGTCGTTCTCCTAGGATGCGCGTCCTATTTATTTCGGATGTCTATTTTCCGCGGGTCAACGGCGTGTCGACGTCCGTGCGCACGTTTCGGGATGATCTCGCATCCTGCAACGTTGAGACGGTGCTGATTGCGCCTGACTACGGGCCGGCGGTGACCGCGGCGGAAGCCAATGTCGTGCGGGTCGCGGCGGCGAGCGTACCGGGCGATCCTGAAGACCGCCGCATGCGCTGGGGAAGTCTCAGCCGTTCACTTGCGGATTTGCCTGCCGGAAGGTTCGACCTCGTACACATCCATACGCCCTTTGTTGCCCATTACGCGGGAGTGCGTGCGGCGCGCCGCCTCAATATTCCCTGCGTCGCGACCTATCACACGTTCTTCGAAGAATATCTGCACCACTACGTACCCATGCTGCCGCGTACCGTCGGGCGCGCGCTCGCGCGGCGCTTCGCGCGCTCGCAGTGCCGCGCCGTGGCAGCGCTGATCGCGCCTTCCGAGCCGATGCGCAGTGCGCTCATTGACTATGGCGTCACGACGCCCGTGCACATTATTCCCACGGGACTCGCGCTCGATCGATTTAGAAGCGGCGACGGTGCGCGCTTTCGCGCCGCGCAAGCGCTGCCGCAGGATGCGCCGCTCTTGCTTTATATCGGGCGGGTGGCGCACGAGAAGAACATCGATTTTTTGATACGCGCATTCGCGCAGGTGCATCGCGGCGTGCCCGAGGCGATCTTCGTCATTGCCGGCGAAGGCCCGGCACGCGAATCGCTGCGCGCGCTCGTGGGCGCGCTCGGGCTTTATGATGCGGTGCATTTCGTAGGCTATCTTGCGCGCGACACCGAGCTTCTCGATTGTTATGCGGCCGCGGACGTCTTTGTGTTCGCATCGCGAACCGAGACGCAGGGATTGGTGCTGCTCGAGGCCATGGCCCAGGGCGCGCCGGTGGTGTCGACGGCGAAGCTTGGGACGCGTTCCATTCTGAAGCCGGGCTGCGGCGCAATCCTCGTCGAGGAAGACTTGCAGGAGTTTGCAGCAGCTGCGGTGCGGGTGCTGCAGGATAGCGGCCTTGCTGAAATTCTCGCCGCGGAGGGCAGGATGTACGCGCGCAGCTGGTCATCGCTTGCCATGGCGCGGCGCCTGACGGAGCTGTATCGCTCCACTAACACGCTTGCGAATAACAGTAGCGGCGCACGCCTCAACACCGTCCTGCCTGAGGGCGTTTGACGTATTCGCGTCGTAATCCCGCGACAGCAGCGGTCCAAGCGATCGAGCGCGCGCCGGCGCTCGAACTAAGCATGTTCTGCGCTACACTGCCGTCCGCCTTATGGGCTTTGTTTTCGCGGAGCGGGCATGAGTTCGAAGCGCGCGTTAATTGTCGACGACTCCAAGTCGGCCCGCGTGTTTTTGTCCCGCATCCTCGAGAAGTACGAGCTCGAAGTCGATACGACCGAGAACGCCGAGCTTGCGATCGAGTATCTGATTCACCACCGGCCGGATGTGATCTTCATGGATCATCTGATGCCGGGGATGGATGGCTTTCAAGCCTTGCAGGCCATCAAGAACAATCCGCAGACCGCGACAATTCCGATCATGATGTACACCTCCCAGGAAGGAGAGCTGTATCTCGGACAGGCGCGTGCATTGGGCGCGGTCGGAGTTCTGCCGAAACAGATCAAGCAGGCTGACGTTTCAAAGGTCCTGTACCAGCTGCACCTCGTCGCCGACCGGCGCACCTCCACGCAGTCAAGCTTTCGCCCTCTTACCGTCGACCCGCTGCAGGCTGCCAGTAGCGCGGAGACAGCAACCGGGGCGCATGCTCTTTTGACTGAGGCGGCGCTGCGCGAACATCTGGCTGAGCTGCGCCATGCGCTCACTGCGAACATCGACAATCGCATCGACAGCCAATTTGAGCGTCTGTCGGCAAATTTGCGCACCATGCTGCAGGACGCATTGCCGCTGCCGGCAACGCCGGGCCTTGCGGATTCCGAGCCCTACTCCTGGGGCTGGACAGTCGCGATTATTGCCTGCGTCGCCGCCATCGTCAGCACCGCTCTGTGGCGCCAGGAGGTCAATCTCAATGAGGCGCGCGGCGCGCACGGTGCGGCGCTCGTGATCCATGCGCCGGCAAAGCCGCCGCCAGCGCGTGTCGATAATGCGCAAAAGCCTGCCGCTCCTGTGGTGGTCCGACCGATCATCGAGACCGTCCCGTACGGCGAGGATCCCCTGGGTGGCGTGCGTCTCGAGCGAGTCAGTCAGCTTCTTGAGCGCCTCGCCGCGGAGAAATACCGCGGCGTGGTTGAGATCAAGAGTTTCCCCGGCCGCTTCTGTCTGGTCGGCAATGCGACCGACGGCTACTCACTTGCGCCCGATGAGCTGCCGTTCGCCAAATGCGACCTCGTGAGCAGCCCGCGCGACGGCATACAGCAGGGGGTACAGCGGGTTTCCCTGCCGTTTGCCAACCTACTGAGCGCGATTCGCCACACCACCAATGGCACGCTCGACGTGCAGCTGGCACCAGGCGACGCCGCAGTCACGCTGCAACCATACCCGCAGGTTTCTGCGGACCTCACGGCCGGCCAGTGGAACCGCGCAGGTAGCGCCAACAACCGCATAGAAATCCGCTTGCCCTGACGCCGTTTTCTTCGATGCTGCCCCTAGTTACAGACGACGATTTTCGTCCGCCGCGTTGGCTGCGCAATCGCCATCTGCAATCCATTCTGCCGAGCCTGCCGGCGCGGCGCCACTGGGTGATGCCGCGCACGGCGCCACTGCGCGCGGCGAGCGAGGAGATTCTGCTCGACTGCGGCGAGGGCGTGCGCCTGCAGTGTTTTCACTCCGATCCGGCGCGCGCCGGCATTGTGAGCCGGGGTGAAGTCGCGGTGCTCGTGCACGGCTGGGAAGGCAACTCCGAGGCGATCTACATACTGTCGCTTGCGCAGCAGCTCTTTGATCTGGGCTTCGATGTGGTGCGGCTGAATCTGCGCGACCACGGCGACACGCATCACTTGAACCGCGAGTTATTTCATTCTTGCCGCCTGCCCGAGGTGCTCGGCGCCGTGCGGCGCCTGCAGGAAATGTTTGCCGGCAGGCCGCTGCACCTCATCGGTTTCTCGCTTGGCGGGAACTTCATGCTGCGCGTCGCGGCGCAAGATGCTGCCGAACTTAACATCGCGAACGTCATCGCCGTCTCGCCGGTGCTCGACCCGGGCGCAACGCTGTGCGCACTCGAGAACGGGTTTCGGCCCTATCACCGTTACTTCGTGCGCAAGTGGCTGGCCTCGCTCTTCAAGAAGCAGGCGGCGTGGCCTGCGGACTACGATTTTGCCGAGTTCACACGCGAGGCGGACCTGAGGCTCCTCACCGAGCAGCTCGTGGTGCGCTATACGGAATTTGCCAGTCTCGAAGAATATCTGAAGGGCTATACGATCACGGGCGATGAGCTGGCGGACCTCAAAGTACCCGCCAGTCTGATCACTGCGCAGGATGATCCAATCATTCCCATTGAAGGCTTAAAGGCGCTGGCGCGGCCAGCGGCGCTGTCAGTTATCGTCACACGGCACGGCGGACACTGCGGCTTTCTTGAAGATCTGGTTTCGCCGAGCTGGGCCGAGCGCAGGATCGTTGCACAGTTGACGCGCGCATTGCCGTCCGGCGTGCCGTCTTAGGATGCGCCGCGCTTCTCGTCGAACTTCACGATCGGCTGACCGCTTGTCACCTGCACGGCGCCGTCAATAACGGCGCCCTTTGCAAGTGCGATACTGCGCGCCGTCACGTCGCCGCGGATCACCGCGCTTGCGCCAATCTCAAGCTTCTCCGCGACGATGAGCTTGCCGCTGACGCGGCCGGCGATCACGCCGTGCTGCGCATGCACCTCGCCTTCCCAGACTGATCCGGTTGCCATGCTGAGTGTGCCGCCGACTTTGCCATCGCCGCGCACCGCGCCGCACACGACTACCGGCCCCGGCGACTCGATGTCACCTGTGATCTGGCAACCCGCTGCGACAAAAGTCGGGGCGCCGCCGAGCTGGTCGAGAAGTCGCCTCTTGGGTTTCTCAGTCAAGGATCACCTCGCGAAATTTTGGCGCCTGCGCCCGCTCGGCGCCCGTTAGAATACCCGCCGCCGACTACAATCGTGGGGAAGATGCGATGAGAATTGCGCGCCTGAGTGCGATCTTTTTGAGCGTTGCAATGCTGGTGCTCATGAGTGGCTGCAGTCACGAGAGCCGCGACTGGCAGGCTGCTCAGTCGGCCAACACCATCGAGGCGTACGAGGCATTCGTCACGGAGCATCCTAAAAGTGCGCACCTGGGCGATGCGCAGGCGCGGGTCGAGCAACTCACCGAGGATCGCGACTGGCAACGGGCGAGCACGACTGATACCGTGGATGCGTACCGGCAGTTTCTGGCCGCGCATCCGCAGGCGAAATCCGCTCAGGAAGCGCGCATTCGGATCGAGAATTTTGGCTTGAATGGCGGCGCTGCCGCGCCTGCTGCGCCGGCCGCGCAGGCCTTCGCGGCGGGTCCTGCGATGGCGCCGGTCTCGCCCGCGCCGCCGTCGACTTCACATCCGCAGCAGGAGCAAGCCCATGCCTACCGCGTGCAACTGGGCGCGTTTTCTACCCAAGCCAAGGCCGAGAGGCAGTGGCACAAGCTGACCGCGCACTACGGCAAGGAACTGCACGGCCTCGAGCCCGATATTGAGCGCGGCAAAGGCGCAAAAGGCCGGCATGTGTTTCGGTTGAAGGCACAACTGCCGAGTGAGGCTAAGGCGCGTGCGCTCTGCGCGCAGTTGCAAAAGCGCGGCCAGGCGTGCGTGGTGGCCAAACACTAAATCGCACTTTTGGACGCGCAAGTCCAAAGGCTGACAATTCACGTCACCCTGGCTACGAGGCCGGACTCAGCGTAACGCATTGTTTCATAAGCCATAACGGAAGTGGCATAGGCTTTGCTATATCAATCGTGCGTCGCCCGTTTGGGTTACGCGAAGGGCACACGCGCGACTTTTCCCCGGTCGCGACGTGTCCAAAGTGTGTGAACGACTTCCCCGGTGTTTACACCTCGACGCCGCGATGCGAATTCCGCACGCGGCGTTTTTTTTGGTACGCCTCACACGCAGCTTACCCCCGCAATCAAGCTACGCAGCGCCGGGAACCCGCGGGTTTAACGCCTATGCGCCGCCCTGCGATCCGGCGCTTGCCTTACTTGATTTCGCAAAGGGCGTCGACATATTTCCTGGCGGTCAGTCGCGAACTATCGATCCGGGCCCGAGAGCCAAAACGGTGCGTGAGAATTGCGCACTGCCTTAAAGGTGCGGACCTGAGCATCGGCCATGGCGAGTCGCGGGCTGTCCGCGAGGGATGCAGGTTCGCTGCTACACTAGAAAAGTGCGCGTTATGGCGACAAAACGCAGAACAGTTTGCGCCAGTGAATGCGCAGCATTCACGGCATTAAACGCGTGCTGGCAGTCGGTGCGCATGAGGCGTTTAGGATTGGCTCATGGAATTCCGGGACTATTACCAAACATTGGGTGTGACGCGCACCGCGACGGCTGATGAGATCAAAAAGGTCTATCGCAGGCTTGCGCGCAAATATCATCCCGATGTCAGCAAGGAGCTGAATGCGGAGGCCAAATTCAAGGAAGTTCAGGAAGCCTATGAGGTTTTGAAGGATCCGGAGAAGCGCGCAGCCTACGACCAGCTCGGTAGCGGCGCGAAGAGCGGTCAGGATTTCCGGCCACCGCCTGATTGGGCGAGCGGCTTTGAATTTCGCGGCGGGCCCCAGCGCCAGTCGGGCCCTGGAGCGGATGCGCAGTTCAGTGATTTTTTCTCCTCCTTGTTCGGCGGCGCCGGCGGCTTTTCACAGCCGGGCGAAGGCGCGCATCGCGGTGGCCGCGACCACCACGCCCGCGTGGACATTGATCTTGAAGAGGCGTTCAGCGGCGGCGCGCGCACGCTTTCGCTGCAGCGTCCCCAGCAAACCGCGGACGGCAGGACGGAAACGCGCAGCCACGAGGTAAAGGTTACGATTCCCGCTGGGCTCACCGACGGACAGCAGCTGCGGCTCGCCGGACAGGGCGAGCCTGCACAGGGCAACGGGCGCGCGGGGGATCTGTACTTGGAAGTACACATTCGACCGCACGCGCTCTATCAGCTCGACGGTCGCGACGTTACGGTGACGCTGCCGATCGCCCCTTGGGAGGCGGCGCTGGGCGCCTCGGTAACCGTGCCGACGTTAGGTGGTGAGGTGCAAATGCGCATTCCGGAGCAGGCGCGCACCGGACAAAAACTGCGCCTGCGTGGTCGGGGTCTGCCGGGTGATCCGCCCGGCGATGAATATCTGCAGCTGTCGATTGCGCTGCCGCCGGCTGACTCGCCCAAAGCGCGTGCATTTTACGAACAAATGAGCCGCGAGTTCGCCTTCAACCCGCGCGCCAATCTGGGGGGCTAAAAGATGACCACGGTAACGGGGACATTTGAAGCACAGGTATCGGCTGACGGCGAATGGCTGTCCGTGACGCAAGTATGCCGCGCGAGCCAGATTGATTTTGACGTCGTGATTGAGCTTGCTGAGTTGGGGCTCGTCTCGCCGCGCGGCACTGAGCCGCAGCAATGGCAGCTGCCAGCGCGTGAGCTTGCGCGCCTGCGTACGGCCGCGCGACTGATGCGCGATCTGGGTGTGAATGTCACCGGGGCTGCGCTCGCGGTGGAGCTGCTTGAAGCGCGGCGCGATCTTGAGCGGCGGCTGCGAGTGCTTGAGCGCTGCGTGCAGGCGGATGGCGACGATAACGACCGATTGTTGAGATGATGCACTCGAGCTGCCACGCGCATTCTTCGTTTTGGCAGTGGTGAGATTGGCGTCAGTCTTGGCCGAAGCTTTCACCCTGCCGGACGAAATCTTCCTCCTCGTGAGTTGAGTCGCGGCGCAGAATTCGATTGCGATGCGGGAAGCGTCCGAAGCGCCGTACGATCTCTGCGTGTCTCTGCGCCGCCTTCAGCGCCTCAGCAAAGAAGTCGCTGAGCGGCTGCGCTGCCTCGCGCAGCAGCCGTCGATACGCTGCGACGGACTCATCCTGGACGTCAATGGATTCGCAGTGCTGCAGTGGCATATAAAAGAAGATGCGCTCGACCGGATCCAAAGCCGCATCCGCGCCGGACTGCATTCCCGACAAGGCGAGGCTGACGGCCTGCTCATCTCCGGCAAAAGCGCGTGAACGTCCGCGATAGATGTTGCGGGGGAATTGGTCGAGCAGAAGGATGAGGCTCAAACGGCGGCGCGGAGCGTCTCCCCAGCTGGCAAGGTCGCCGCGCAGTGCAGCCTCAACTCGCGGCGCAAATTCGGCACGCAACGCGGCGTCGCACTCCTGTGCAAGCTCAGGGGAGTCTTCCCCCGCAAACCACAGGCGCATGCGGGCGGCGAGCGCGTCGCGCCCGAGCGGCAGCTTGCCGAACCAAAATTCTCGCACCCGGCGCGCATCATCCATTACCGCGCCAGCATAGCAGTCGCGTATGCCCTAGTCGGTCTTCGCCGCGTCCGCCTCGAAGAGCTTCTCGAGCTGCTGCGCCGACTCGCGCGCTGCCGCCATGAATTTCACCTCGTCTTCCTTGATGGCGTATTGCTCCACCAGAGTTTTTTCATCGTGCTGACGG
>Ga0209483_1003195_pt1 | contig 10886 bp, 4 predicted proteins | sample NGEPerA_FD_184508 | JGI IMG/M metagenome (GOLD analysis project Ga0209483, IMG submission 184508) | Arctic peat soil microbial communities from the Barrow Environmental Observatory site, Barrow, Alaska, USA - NGEE PermafrostL2-A... | ecosystem: Environmental > Terrestrial > Soil > Wetlands > Peat...
GGTACACGGCTGCCTGGCCCGCCGAGTTGCCGCCGCCTATCACCACCACTTCCTCGCCGGTGCACAGTTGCGACTCGACGTAGGTTGCCGCGTAGTAGACGCCGTTGCCGGCAAACTGCTCGAGATTCGCGAGCGAGAGTTGGCGGTATTCCGCGCCGGTTGCAATGATGACCGAGCGGCCGCGCACCGTATGCCCATTTGCCATTTCAACCTCGAACGGGCGAGTACTGCAGCGCAGGCGCACGGCGGTGTTCGCCACCGCCACGTCGGCGCCAAATTTTTGCGCTTGCGCGACCGCCCGTCCGGCAAGCGCACGCCCGGTAATTCCGGTCGGAAATCCCAGATAGTTTTCGATCTTAGAACTGGATCCCGCCTGGCCCCCCGCGGCATGGGTTTCCAGAACCAGCACGTCAAGTCCCTCGGAAGCCCCATAGACCGCTGCGGCAAGGCCGGCTGGCCCTGCGCCGATGATGACCAAGTCGCGCACCGCCGCCTCGTCAAACTGCGGATTGATCTGCAGGCATTCGGCAAGCTCCTGATTGCTGGGATTCTTTAGAACTTCGTTGGCGCGGCAGATGACGACCGGTATTTCATCTACTTTGACGTGGAAGCGCTCGAGCATCGCCTCCAATGCCGGCTCCGTGTCGACGTCAACATTGTGGAACGGCTGGCCGTTACGGCTCATAAACTGCTGCAAGCGCAAGGTGCCGGCCGAGTGGCGTGAACCGATCAGGACGACGTCGATACTGTCGATCTCAAGCAATCCGACGCGCCGCAGGATGAACGCACGCATCAGCATTTCGCTGAGATTGGCGTTGGTCTGCACCAGCCGCCGGAGGTTTTCGTGGTCGATGACGAGGACTTCGCCATCCTCAAACGCGCGCGCCCGCACGAGACTCCTGGCACCGCGCAATGTGCTCATTTCGCCCGTGAATTCTCCGGCCTCGTGTAGCGTCACGCGCTCCTCCACGGACAGACCGACGCGCAGGATCTCAATCGAACCTGAGATCACGACGAAAATGCGCCCTTCGCGCTCACCCGATTGCGCCAGCACCTCCCCCGCCTTCATAGCCCTGCGCGTCCCGAACGACTCGAGCCGCGTTATCTGCGCCGCGGTGAGTTTCGGGAACATCTGCGGACGGCGCGTTTCAATTGTCGATGACATGAGTTCCTTATCCACCAGCGCCAAACGGAATGAAGCCCGACATCCTACTACGTCGTTTTGCGTCGTCAGTGGGGCGATGGGGCCGATAAGGTCACCCGCCGCGCAACTCGGCTAGAACCTCGCTGCCACCCTGTCGACCCGCCAGAAGCTACACGTCTGAACGACCGTTCAATGCACCTTCGTGACCATCGCCCAGGCGGGCGGATTAAAAGCGTGTTGTTTTTTAAAGTCATTTTTGCACGTGGCGCCAAAGCTTGCGCCGGCAACGGGCATAATGGATTATATGGACTTGAGGGGGACCTAGGGCATTGAGTGGTCGTTTAATGCCGCAGTTACAAGAAAAGTGCAACCAACTCGCATCCTCGGCGCAAGCGCCAGGTTGCGTGTGCCGCGGACTTGAAGAATCGCCGCGGCGCTACTCGAATCTTCACGCGCTGGCGCTCCGGAGCACTCGTGCTTGACAGCGACCCTACAAATGTCTCGAACGCCAGCGCCGTCGGCGCATACAAAGTTCACAGGGGATCCAGCATGAACTCGAAGATCTCATACGCGATAGCGGCCATCCTTGGAACGACCTCCTTAGCGGCGCCCGCTGCTGAGCCGGCGACCGACAACTCGAGCGCCAGCACAGACTCAATCGCCGAGATCACCGTGACCGCCCAGCGGCGCACGCAGAACATGCAAGACGTGCCGATCTCGATGCAGGCGCTCACGGCACAGACGCTGCAGCAACTGAACGTCTCAACCTTTGACGACTACATCAAATATCTGCCGAACGTCACGACCGCGAATAACGGGCCCGGCCAGAACGAGATATTTATGCGCGGCTTGAGCGCCGGGTCGCAGCCGAGCCAAGGCAGCGGCTCGACCGGCCTGTTCCCGAACGTCGCAATCTATTTGGACAATCAGTCGGGCCAACTCCCGAATCGCAACCTCGACGTCTACGCCGCCGATTTAAATCGCATCGAGGTGCTGGAGGGCCCGCAGGGCACTCTCTTTGGCGCCGGCGCGGAGGCGGGTGTAATCCGCTACATCACGAACGAACCCAAAATTGACGTCACCGAAGGCAGCGCCAAAGCGGGCTACGGCGTGACCGCACATGGCGATCCCAACACTGATGTGACGGCGGTGTTGAACCTGCCGGTGATCGCTGAGCACATGGCGGTGCGCGCGGTGATATACGACGACAAGCGCGGCGGCTATATCGACAACGTACCGGCGACCTTCACGCGCAAGGACACCGATATCGGCATCCACTATGCACAATTTCCTGCTGTAAACGGCAAATGCCCGGACGCGGGAGTGAACAGCGGTTACTGCGTGCCGCCCGGCAGCCCATCCCTTAACAATAACAACGTGACGGCAAACAACATTAATCCGGTGACCTACCAGGGAGGGCGCGCCGAAGCGCTGTACAAATTCAACGATGACTGGAACGTGCTCCTCACGCAGTCGTACCAGCAAATGAACTCGCAGGGAGTGTTCTACCAGCAAACCAACGCCTCCGATGGCGCGCCGTTGCAACCTCTGCAAGCGACGCTGTTCAATAATGCGTACGACAAGGACAAATTCGAGAGCACGGCCTGGACGGTCAACGGTCGGTTTGGCGCTTTAAAGGCCGTGTACACAGGTGGCTACCTGGTGCGCCACGTCGATCAGGTCGGCGACTACACCAATTACGCCCGCGGCGTGTACGCCGACTACTATCAGTGCTTCGGCCCGGGCACCGGATACGACAGCGCCCTCAAGTCCACTTGTTTTTCACCGAGCGCCACCTGGCACTCGACCGAGCGCAACACCCACCAGCAGCACGAGTTTCGCGTCAGCACGCCCGATGAATGGCGTTTCCGCGCGATCGCCGGTGCATTTTGGGAGGCCAATACGCTGTATGACCAGACATCCTGGAACTACAAAACCGTGCCTTCATGCACCTCGAACGGCGCGGCGGCCACGCCGGGCAACAGTGGCTGCTTCGCCGATATCGGCACGTTCCCCGGGAGCACGGTCGTGGATCCAGGCATTCACGGCGCACCCGCCTCGTTCTATCAGGACACGGTGCGCGAAACCAAGCAAACGGCTTTCTTCGCCTCGCTCGATTACGACATCATTCCGAAGGTATTGACGATCACCGCCGGCACGCGCCATTTCCGCTTTGACAACTCCTCGGCAGGCAGTGTCCTTGCAAGCTTCGGCTGCTTCGAGGGCGGTGCACCGGCGGTTGGATGCCACAACCCACTTTATTCTTATGACCTCAACTCAGCGGACCTCAAGGATACCGAGTCCGGATTTAAGAGCCGCGGCAACCTTACCTGGCACATCACGCCGGGCACGATGGTGTATTACACATTCTCGCAGGGGTTTCGTCCGGGCGGCTTCAACCAGAATGGCGGTTCGCTGCACGCCTTCACGCCGGACTTGGTAGCGCAATACATCATTCCCAAGTCGTACTCGTCGGACAAGTTGACGAACAACGAAATCGGCTGGAAGACCGAATTCTTCGATCACCGCCTGCAATGGAACGGCGCGCTCTACCGCGAGAACTGGGACAACGTGCAGGTCTCGTTCTTCGATCCGGGCGTGGTTGGCAATATTTTCTTCAACACCAATGGCCAGGACTTTCTCGTGAAGGGTATCGAGACCTCGGTAGTGGGGCGGGTCATGACGGGACTTACTCTGCAGGCAGCGGCTTCCTGGAATCAAAGCAAGCAAACGAATTCGCCGATACTGCTCGACAACAATCCGGACAACCCGAATTTCGGCAAGCCGATCACCAATGCGTGCAACGCCTTTGGCGCCAATTGCGCCGCGGTCACCAACCCGTTCGGTCCGGTCGGCTCTCCGAGCGCCAACGCACCGCCGATCCAGTTCAGCCTGCGCGCGCGCTACGAATGGAACATGGCGGGCGGATACAGTCCGTACGTTCAGGCGAGCGCCACGCATAGCGGCCATTCATTCACGCAGGCGGGGTCGAACCCGACGTTTGCGCAGGCAGGCGCGATCACGACCGGCAGGTTACGGTTCGAAAATCCGGCGTACACGACCTACGACGCATCCTTCGGCGTTATGAAGGATGCTTGGTACGTCAATGTGTATGGCGAGAATCTTGCCAATTCCAACGCCAGCACCTTTGTCAGCACCGATCAATTTGTGGTCGCGGAGACTCCGTTGCGGCCGCGGATCCTCGGCGTCTCACTGGGCTACAAATTCTAAGGAAGTGGCGCACCTGAGGGCGCTGCCTTTGCGCCTAGCGCTGCGTATTCTGCCAGTTGGGCGCAACGTAGTACGGAGCATCCGAGGGCTGCAGGAGCGCGCGGCCGCGGATATGGTCGGCTGCCTTCTCTGCGAGCATGATCGTAGGCGCGTTCAAGTTGCCGGTCGTCACCGACGGCATGATCGACGCATCAACGATGCGCAGGGCCGTGGCGCCTACGACGCGCGCTTGTGAATCAACTACGGCGAGCCGATCGTGCGCACTGCCCATTTTGCAGCTGCAGGATGGATGATAGGCCGTCTGCACGCGCTCGCGGATGAATGCATCGATCTCCTCGTCCGAGCGCACCGCCGCTCCCGGCTGAATCTCGCGGCCGCGGTAGCGGTCAAATGCCGGCTGCGCAAAAATTTCGCGCGTCAGGCGCACACAGGCGCGCATCTGTACCCAGTCCTCATTGTGCGCCATGTAGTTGAAGAGAATGCGCGGTGCATCGGCCGCCCGCGCGGAAGCCAAGCGCACCCAGCCACGGCTTTTTGAGCGCATCGGTCCCACATGCGCCTGGAAACCGTGCTCGTTGACGAGTGTCGTGCCGTCGTAGCTCACTGCGGCGGGCAGGAAATGGTATTGAATGTCCGCATAGGGCACGCCGGGGCCGCTGCGAATGAAGCCTCCGGTCTCAAACTGATTACTCGCGCCCAAGCCGTCCTTGAACAGCAGCCAGCGCGCGCCAATGAGCGCCTTGCTGAGGGGGTTCATCGAGGAATACAGCGTAACGGGTTCCTTCGAGGCGACTTGAAAGTAGAATTCCAGATGGTCCTGCAGATTCTCCCCCACTCCGGGCAGATCCTGCAGCACGCCAATTCCATGCTCGCGCAGTTCAGCGGCGGGTCCGATGCCGGAGAGCTTCAAGAGCTGCGGTGAGTTGATCGCGCCGCAGGACACAAGCACTTCGCGCCGCGCACGCGCGGTAAATTCCTGCCCGCCGCGGCGATAACGAATGCCGCTTGCGCGGTTGCCATCAAACAGAATCCGCTTAGCAAGCGCATGCGTGCGCACCGTTAGATTTTGACGTCGCATGGCGGGGCGCAAATAGGCGCGCGCCGCGCTTGCGCGCACACCGCCCGCCACGCTCATATCAAGCCGACCCATGCCTTCCTGCTGATAGCCGTTGACATCCGCGGTTGCCGGATAACCGGCTTGTGCTGCCGCTGCAAGCCAGGCGCGATGCAGCGGATTGGCAAGCGTGCCGTAGCGGACGCCGATCTTGCCGGCGTCGCCGCGGTACTCATCACCGCCATCCGCGCGCGCCTCGGCACGACAAAAATACGGCAGCACATCGCGATAACTCCAGCCGCTCGCGCCCTCCGTCTGCCAGCGCTCGAAATCCTGAGGGTTGCCGCGCACGAAAACCATTCCATTGATCGAGGAGGAGCCGCCGAGCACTTTGCCGCGCGGCGTATGCAGCCGCCGGCCACCCAGATGAGGCTCGGGCTCGGTGTGATAGCCCCAGTTATATTTCCCCATGTTCATCGGGATCGACAGCGCCGCTGGCATCCGAATGTACAAGGATCGATCCGAACCGCCGTACTCGAGCAGCAGTACGCTGTGCGCGCCATCTTCGGTGAGACGGTCGGCGAGCACGCAACCGGCGGAGCCTGCCCCGGCGATCACGTAATCAAAACTTTCCTCGGACATGCAAAGACGCGTCAGTACGGCGAATCGACGTCGCCCATCGCGACGTACACGCTTTTGAGCTGGGTGTAGTGTTCGATCGCAGCGCGACCGTTCTCGCGCCCCAGTCCCGACATCTTGACGCCACCGAACGGTAGTTCGATCGGTGTCACGTTGTAATGGTTGATCCAGCAGGTGCCTGCCTGCAGGCGTGCAATGATGCGGTGTGCACGCGTCAGATCATTGGTGAATACGGCGGCTGCTAGTCCGAACTCGGTATCGTTGGCGCGCCTGATGACCTCCTCTTCATCGTCAAATTCCAGCACCGACAGCACGGGGCCGAAGATCTCCTCGCGCACAATCGTCATATCGTCGTGGCAGTCATCAAATATCGCCGGCGCGACGAAATTGCCGTTGGCAAGATCGCCCACCGTCACACGCTCGCCACCGACGACGAGCCGTGCGCCCTCGGCGCGACCGCGCGCAATGTACGCAAGCACGCGCTGCATATGTGGCTGGCTGATAAGCGCGCCGATCTGTGTGCGCGGATCCAATGGATCGCCGATCACGAGCTTCGCGGTACGCGCCTGCAACTGCTGCATGAAGGCCTGCTTGATGCCACGCTGTACGAACACCCGCGTGCCATTCGAGCACACCTCGCCCGCCGAGTAAAAATTGCCTATGAGCGCACCGGCGACCGCATTTTCAAGCTTGGCGTCGTCAAAGACGATGAGCGGCGATTTGCCACCGAGCTCAAGGGTTACGTATTTGAGCGAGCCGGCCGCATCGGCCATGACGGCCTTGCCAGTGCCCACCTCCCCCGTGAGTGACACCTTCCGGATTCCAGGATGGCGCGCCAGGAGCCTGCCCGTTGCCGCCGCACCCTGCACAATTTGAAATACTCCGGGCGGCAGCCCGGCAGCGCTGAACACCTCGAGAAGCTTTACGGCCGATAGCGGTGTGAGTTCAGCGGGTTTGAAGATCATGGCATTGCCGCAAGCCAGCGCCGGCGCGCTCTTCCAGCAGGCGATCTGCAGCGGATAATTCCAGGCGCCGATTCCGGCCACCACGCCCAAGGGCTCGCGCCGCGTGTAGCCGAAAGCCTGCGGACCCAGGTCAATGTGCTCACCCGCAAGACTGGCTGCCAAGGATGCAAAATACTCCAGGCACTGTGCACCGGACTCGACATCCACGACGCGCGTTTCCTGAATCGGTTTACCCGTGTCGCGCGTCTCAAGAAGCGCAAGCTCATCATTGCGTGTGCGCAGGATCTCTGCGGCGCGGCGCAGGATGCGGCCGCGCTCAGCGCCTGGCGTTGCCGCCCACTTGGCTTGCGCAGCACGCGCGCGCGCGACTGCCGCGTTCACTTCGGCGGCGCCATCGATACTGATCTGCGCCAGCACCTCGCCGGTTGCCGGGTTGACCGATGCGAAAGTTGCGCCGCCCAGCGCGACCTCATGGGTGTGAATTTCACCGCTCGACGCCGCGGCTATCTGGCCCCCGTCCGCCACCGCGGCGGCCCTGAGACGGCCGTCGACAAATGCCGTGAGCAACGCACGCGCGCTTTCGCTATCTGCCTCGGTCCATTCGGATAAGGCCGCGCGCAGCCAAACCCCATCAATCATCGCCGCGATCATGTAGGCCAAGCTGCGCGCCTCATCCGCTGGCAAGAGCCGTTTGAGCGCGTGCTGCAGATTGGACAGGCTGCGCCGCTGATATACGCGCTGCACACGCTTCAAGCGCGGAACGTGCACCACCTGTCCCCAAAAGGCGAGCCAGGCGGTGCCGGTGCGCTGCTCAAACTCCGCCGGCGAGAGGTTGGCGTCGATCACGGCCTGGATGCGTCCGCGTGGCGTACGCGCCTGAGCAAGCCGTGCTTGCACCTGATCGCCGACGCGGCGCGCTAACGAGCGGAAGGCCGCCTCGAGAAGCCCGTCCTTATCGCCGAAATAATGCGCGACCAGTCCCGGCGACACGCCGGCGCGGCCGGCAATCTGTGCAAGCGTGCTGCTTACGTAGCCGAGCTCTGCCAGACTGTCGATGGTAACGGCGATGAGCTGCCCGCGACGCGACTCTTCCAACTCATCGCGCGGCATGGCGCCCGCCTTCACACTCCGGGCGGCGACATCCGGAGGTATTGACTGTTTATTCAACGCAGCGCTCCGCAGCCGCCGCAACCCGCTTCAGGCAGGACATCTGAGTGGTCGACGCTTGGCTCTTTTTCGGGTTTACCATCAGATACTTGTGCGGCTTTCGCAGTGCTCGACTACAGTCCGTTAAACAGCTATTCAAGGCATGTTAAGATTAATTAGGGGATGAGCGGAAAGCAATTACCAAAGCCGGGCGCTATCCGCGCTGCGCGCCACAGCGCTCTCGTGCCGTTTGTTCTGATCGGCGCGCTTCTCGGCCTTGGGCTCCCCAAAACAGCGGCGGCGGCCGAAAGTGCTGCCTGTCGCGTCGTGCGGCTGTCGGATATCGGCTGGACGGATGTGACCTCCACGACCGCTCTTGCGAGCGTCCTGGTGCGCGAGTTGGGCTACGAGCCGCAGGTGACTGTCTTGTCACTGCCCGTGACCTACGCGTCGATGAAGAACAAGGATATCGACATCTTCCTCGGCAATTGGATGCCCTCGCAGGAGGCGGACCGGCGCGCATTTGTCGCCGACGGTTCGGTCGAGGTGGTCGGCGCCAATCTCACCGGCGCCAAATACACGCTCGCCGTTCCCGCCTATACCTACGATGCGGGACTTAAGGATTTTGCCGACATCCAGCGCTTCGGCGACGCACTCAATCATTCCATCTATGGGATAGAGCCGGGCAACGATGGCAATCGGCAGATCCTGGGCATTCTTGCCCACAATCAATTCAATTTAGGCAATTTCAAGCTGATCGAATCAAGCGAACAGGGAATGCTTGCGGAGGTGGAGCGCGCAATTCGTGCGCACGCACCGATCGTGTTTCTGGGATGGGATCCGCATCCCATGAACATGCGCTTTCAGATGCGCTATTTGACCGGCGGTGATGCCACCTTCGGCCCCAATTACGGCGGCGCCAGCGTTTTCACCAACACCCGTGCGGGCTACCTTGCGGCCTGCCCGAACCTCGGCCGGCTGTTGCGAAACCTCAAGTTCACGCCACGCGGCGAAAGCGAGGTGATGGCCGCCATTTTGGATCAGCACCAATCACCGGCGGCGGCGGCGGCGGCGTGGCTGCGAGCGAATCCTGCGGTCAAAGCTGCGTGGTTGAGCGGCGTGCGCCGGTTCGATGGCCGGCCGGCGCTTGCGGACTCTCAACGGAGCGCTGATTTTAGCGGGCGGCAGGGATTTGAGCAGTGGATGATGCGTCACAAAATCCCGCTCGGTGACGGAGTCGCGGTGCTGATCGAGTACGTGAAGGCGCACGGGATGCTGCTCTTTGACGGCATCTCTAAAATCGTCGGCGGCGCGGTCGATGGACTGACCGCGCTCCTGGTCGCCATTCCCGCGCCTCTTCTCATTCTTGGCACAGGCGTGCTCGCCTTTCTTCTGCACCGCTCGCTTGGCCTTGCGGCGTTCGTCGCCGCAGCCCTCCTCTTCATCATGAACCAGGGCTATTGGATGGCGACACTGGAAACTCTGTCGCTCGTCATGCTCTCGGCTTTCGCATCCACACTGATCGGCGTGCCGCTTGGAATCGCGGCGGCACACCGGCCGCGGCTCTACTCAGCGCTGCGGCCGGTGCTTGATCTCATGCAAACCCTGCCAACGTTCGTGTATCTCATACCAACGCTCGTGTTATTTGGCCTCGGGGTCGTGCCCGGGCTTATCTCGACGGTAATCTTCGCTTTGCCGGCACCGGTGCGCCTCACGCATCTCGGGATCTCCTCGGTGCCGCGATCGCTCATCGAAGCGGGCCAGGCCTTCGGCGCCACCAAAACGCAGATGCTTTTCAAGATCGAATTGCCGAGCGCCGCAACGACGATTCTCGCCGGGATCACGCAGTGCATCATGCTGAGTCTGTCCATGGTCGTGATCGCAGCGCTGGTCGGTGCCGGTGGCTTGGGGGTACCGGTTGTGCGCGCCTTGAACACGGTGCAGATCGGCATGGGCTTTGAGGCGGGCTTCGTGATCGTGCTGCTCGCCATCATCCTCGACCGCATCAGTCGGCCGACTGAGAAGAAACCCTCGAGATGAAGACGGCGCTCGAATTCTGCGACGTCGACATCCTCTTCAGCGCCGGAGCAGGACGGCGTGGCGCGGCGCTTCTGAAACAGGCATTGGCCGCGCTCGATGCGGGCAGCACGCGCTCGGAAATCGCGGCACAGTTTGGTGTCGTCGTCGGCATGGCCGCCGCAAACCTTACCGTCGAGCGCGGCGAGATTTCGGTCCTGATGGGCCTGTCGGGCTCCGGGAAATCAACCCTGCTGCGCGCGGCGAACGGCATTGCCGCGATCACACGGGGGCGCGTGCTGGTCAACGATGGCAAGAACATCATCGATGTTGCGGGGTGCGATGCGGCAACTCTACGCCGCGTGCGCCGGCGCTGCATCGCAATGGTATTTCAGCAGTTTGCGCTGTTGCCGTGGCGCAGCGTGCGCGACAACGTTGGCTTCGGTCTCGAGCTGCGCGGCGATTCCGCCGCCGATCGGCGCCGCATCATCGATCAGCAATTGGAGCTCGTCGGCTTATCGCAATGGGGCGACCGGGCGGTTTCCGAACTCTCCGGGGGCATGCTGCAGCGAGTGGGGTTGGCGCGCGCCTTTGCCACCGACGCCGATATCCTGCTCATGGATGAGCCGTTCTCGGCGCTCGACCCGCTGATTCGCCGCAAGCTGCAGGATGAGCTCCTCGCGCTGCAGGA
>Ga0209483_1003200_pt1 | contig 10876 bp, 7 predicted proteins | sample NGEPerA_FD_184508 | JGI IMG/M metagenome (GOLD analysis project Ga0209483, IMG submission 184508) | Arctic peat soil microbial communities from the Barrow Environmental Observatory site, Barrow, Alaska, USA - NGEE PermafrostL2-A... | ecosystem: Environmental > Terrestrial > Soil > Wetlands > Peat...
GGGGGAGGAGGGCCGCTTCCGCTACGCTCCAGCGGCCCTCCTCCCCCGAAATATCAACAACTTCATACCCCGATACTGGCCTACTTTTACTCCGCCACACTGGCCTGGTTTTACTCCGCCCTTGACACCAGCATCCACATCGCCACCATCCATTTGTCGAGCGACAGGGCGGAATCCTCGAATATGCTCCCAACCTTGACCGAGAACTGCTTGCGGCACGAATAGCACTTCCAACGCTTCACGTTCGCCATCCAATAGTGTTTGCGGTCACCCTCAGCCGTTTGGCACTTCGGGCAAACGGGGATGCCATTCTCCCAGCGCAACTCCGCGACCGCCTTGATGCAGGTCAGTTCGTCGCTGTAGTACCGAATCGCTTCCGTAAGTGTCTTTGGATGAGTCATTTTAAGTAATCCTTTGCTTTGACTAACCCAGAATAGCCGAACGGCAGGGCGAAGTCAAGAACAAAATGGGTTACTCAAGGAAATTATCACCCCCACATGGATATGATTTTGAGGGTCATGCCGCACCCCCATCATCTCGCCGATGGGCTGATTCGGCAAGTATATATTTACCGACGGTTGTGGGTCGATTTTTAGCTGCCAGCTGCCAGCTGCCAGCTGCCAGCTGCCAGCTACCAGTTGCCAGCTACCAGTTGCCAGGTTCCAGTTTCGGGCGTAGAGCGGTGAGGAAGTGCCTGCCTTTCTGTTGAGGTGCGAGGGTTGAGGAGCGAGGGTTCCGGTCAGCCCAGAGCTTAGAGCGGTTGAGCGTAGAGATTCCGGGCGCCGTTGGCGTCTGGAAGGGACTTGTTCAGTTTTGAGTTGTGAGTTTTGAGTGCTGATTTAATTGTACAGAGTTGAGAGATATAACACGCACGATTTTGAGAAATAGTTTTGCCAGTGTTTATGCTGGGTTTGGGGGTTTTGCACAGGCTGGGGGGCTTGACAAATTCTGGAGCGGTTGCCCGGGGGTGTGGACGGAGCGCAGAAAGGCCGCCCGAAGGCGGCCTTTGCCGGTTGAGGAAGCGTTGCGGTTTAGAACTCGACGCGGGCCGAAAGCTGGACGGCGCGGCGGTTGTAGCTGGCGTTGGTGGTGACCGTGCCGAAGGACGCGTTGCCAACCTGCGTGCTGGCTACGGCGAAGAACGTGTGGTTGGTCACGTTGTACATTTCGGCACGGAAGTTGAGGCGCGAGGCCTCTGTGACGTGCAGCGGGAAGCTGCGCACCAGCGCGAAGTCAAGCTGGTAGTTGCCCGGGCCGGTGAGGCCATAGGGCGCCGTGCGCGGCGCGTTGGCCAGCGTGTAGGACGGAGCCAACGCCGTATTGAGGCAGGTTGACTGTCCGGAGGGAGGGGCCGGCGCGATAAAGGGGCCAGTCGCGCCCAGCGCGGTGCTACAGATGCTGGGTGCGATATAGGAAGTGGCGGTGGCGTTGGCTGCCAAGGCGCCCGCGCCATAGTGCTTTCCGTTGATGCGGGCCGTGCCAGTGTAGTTGGGGTTGAGGTATGGCAGCCCGCAGACCGACGAGGAGATAGCGATCTGCGCCGGGTTGGTGGGGCAGGCCGATGCGGTGATTGCCAGCGGAGAGCCGGAGAACGCCTGGAAAATCTCGGAGAACTTGAAGCCCCCAAAGATAGCGCGCTCGATAGCATTGCTGTTCAGAACCCGGCGGCCGAAGGGCAGCTCGTACACGCCGGTGACGACCAGGTGATGGGGCTGGTTGCTGGTGGACACGCTGCGTTCGATGCGGTCCTGCGTATAACTCTTGGGGTCGTTGAAGACGCCGCCGGCCGGGATCGCGTAGCCGGTGCGGAAGGTGCCTCCATCATCGATCGAACGGCTCCAGGTGTAGTTCGTCGAGAACGTCAGCCCATGGCTGGCGCGCATGGAGAGCACCACCTGTAGCGAGTTGTAGTTGGAGTTGGCTACATCGCCGAAGGTGTCGCTCACACCCTGGTAGGGATAGGGCTTGAGCAGACTGCCGAGGCTAAGGGTGGAAACGGCGATGGAGTAGTTCGCGGGGCAGATGCCGGCGTTGGCTGCGCAGTAGGTCTGTAGACCTGCACCGGAGAGGTTCAGGTTAGCGCCGAGCGACTGGTACTTCGGATCGAGCTGATTGGCGTAGAGACCGCGGGCGTTGCTTCCGTCCGCCGGCAGGAAGTGACCCTGCGAACCGACGTAGGTCATGGTGGAGGTGAAGGCCTTGCCCCACTGATGCTGGATGCCCAGCGTGTAGTTGAGGTATTCCGGCGCGCGGCTGCCCAGGTAGGGATCCGCGAACCCGGCCGACGCCGGGCTGGTGGAGGTGTAGCCGGGAAGGTTAGTGTTGCCGACAATCGAGAAGGCCGGCCCTGAGGCGCGTCCTGCGGGCTGTGCATAGGCTGGGAACGCGCCCGAGTAGGGGGTGGTGACCTGGAGCGTTTCCGACAGACTGGGCGCGTTGGAGAAGCCGGTGGTACCCAGGCTGGTCGTGCCGCCGCCTACGCCGTTGCCGTGGGTGAACATGACGCCCCAGCTGGCGCGAAGAACGGTATTGGAGTCGATCTGATAAGCGGCCCCAAGACGGGGGCCAAAGTTCTTCCAGTAAGTCTGCGCCGGTGTACGGCAGTTGCAGGTGCCTGCGCCCGTGCCGGTGAAGTTCAGACCTCCTTTCAGGGTCGTCGTGGTCCCGGGGACCGTGTAGGACAAGTTCGGATCGAAGAAGCTCATGTTGTCATGCGCTTCGACCAGTGGCGGCCAGTAGTCCCAGCGCAGGCCGAGATCCAGCGTTAGCCTGTCGGAGACTTTCCAGTTGTCCTGAGCGTAGGGCGAGATGGCGCGGAAGCGAGCGGCGCTTTCCTGTACACCATACTGGGTGAAGCTGACCTTGTCGTAGTCGCCGAGCAGGAAGCTGGCGTAGGAAACGCCGGTGCTGGGCGCCGCGCTGTAGGTGGGCGTTGCGGTGCCGGTCTTGGGCTGTGTAAGCTGCGCGGTTTCCGCGACGGCGGCCGCGATCGTGGTGTCGGTGGAGCCGCCTGTGGCGTTCACTACGTTGTATTCGAGCCATGCAATCTGACCCCCGAAGGTGAAGGAGTGGCGGCCTCGGGTCCACTGGACGTTGTCCAGCAGGGTGAAGTTTTCCGCGAGGGTTACGCTGGGGCTGGTACCCGCCCATCCGGTGGGAGCGTTCGGTGCGGCGAACGTGGTGATGGGGAATGCGCCGGAGGCCGGCCCGCTGGGAAGGCCGGTAAAGCCGAGGCTGGAGAGCGAATAGGAAGGAAGCTGGTCGGCGTCGAACGTCGGGCCGTTGTAGCGTGAGTATCCGTACTTGAGCTGGTTGACGAGGTGCGGGGTGACGGTCCAGGTTTCTTCGATGATGCCGACTGCCGTCTTTGGAGCGTAGGTCTGACCGTAGTTGTACGGGATGGGGCCGACGTTGCGGCCGGCGGTGGTCTGGCCGACGGGGTTGGAGCTGGCCTGGCGACCGATGGCGCCGATCATCGTCAGCATGTGCTTGGGCGAGATGAGGTAGTCGATGCGGTCGGTTGTGGACCAGTTGACCAGGCCGGTCTGATTGGGCGCGACATAGTTGTTCTGGAGTGCGGTAGTGACGCCGCTGGTGGGCAGGAACTGCTGCAGGTTTTGGGAAAGTTGGGAAATGCGTGCGGCCGGGATAACGTTGACGGCAGCCCCCGTCGGGATCGGATTGCCGGGGCTGGTCGCGCTGAACGTCTTCACTGAACCGGGACCGTAGCCGAACTGGTAACGGCAGGGCTGGCCGCCGTTGTTGGCCGTACACTGCGCCTGCGTGGCCGGGTCATAGATGGGCTGAAGACCGGTTGCAGTGAAGTCGCCCGTGCGCTGAGTCAGCGTAGGGAAGGTCTGTAGCGTGGGTGTTCCGCTGGCGTAACGGAAACCGTTGTAGTTGCCGAAGAAGAAGAGCTTGTCCTTCCACGCGCCGAAGGGAATGAGGGGACCGCTGAAGTTGATTCCGTACTCGTTGCTGTGCTCAATGGGCTTGGAGGGCTTGCCGGTGACCGGGTTGGGCACCGAACCGAGCCAGCCCCAGGTATCGAGCGCGGTATTGCGGAAGAACTCATACAGTGCGCCGTGGTACTGAGGGCCGCCCTGCTTGATGCTGTAGTTCTGGATGCCCTGGCCTTCGTAAATGGCGGAATATCCGGAGGTCTGGAGCTGGAACTGGTCGACCGCGTCCACGGAGATGGCCGTCCAGACGAAGCGGGGGTCGCCGCCGCCGCCTGCGCGCACAAATGGCGTGCCGTCGATGTACACCACCGATACTCCGCCGCGGCTGCCGGAACCGTTGACGATGCCGGTGTTGGTGGTGGCGTTGCCGGTGGTGTTGTTGCCCTGTACACCGGGCATGAGGAAGGCGAAGTCGGTCGCGCGGCGCTGGTCAGGCTGGCCGTACGCGCCCATTTCGATGGGCAGCGAGGAGTAAAGTTCCTGCTCCATGGTGGCGCCAAGGGTGGCGTTGGAGGTTTCGAGTTGCGGCGGCTGGGCGTCGACGGTGATCGTCGTCGTCTCCGCGCCGATGACGAGCTTCGGGCTGAACGTCTGCGATTCGAGCGCGTTGATATGCACGTTCTTCTGCGTGAGTTTGTCGAAGCCGGGCGCAGTGACGGTGACGGTGTAGATGCCTGGATCCAGCGTGGGGATAACGTAATCGCCCGTGCCGGTGCTCTTCGTTGTGGTGCTGACGCCAGTCGCGTCGTTGGTAAGGACGATGACCGCCCCGGGGATGGCAGCGCTGCTGGCGTCTGCGATCTTCCCGGTAATCTGTCCCTTGCCTGCGAGTTGCGCGCTGGCCGCCGGACACATCAGCAGGCATATCGTCAGCAGGGAAAGGGCGGCGGTAGCCAGGCTCAAGAGCCAAGCCGCGGGTCGGGGCGAGGGGTGTTGTTTGCAGTTCATAGGTCTCCTCAAATTATTGTGTGTCGGATACAGTGCGGCTCTCTAGGGGGGCCTGAAGATTACAGAAACATGAAAAAGGCTGTGCATTGGAAAGCTTCTACCCTTGAAGCTATAGCTGTCAAGTAGGTACTGAGGGCGGTCATACAGGCAGGTACCATAAACTGAATAAGTCATTGATAATAGTACGCTTGTAAGCGCAGCGCGATAGCGACGCCAATACGCCGAAGTTCATACTAAAAGTTCAAATGTGGAATGTGTTCCGAGTGGACGTGTTATGGAACCGCGACAGGGCCCAGCAGCGGGGTCTTTACGGGAGCGGCGAGACCGACGAATTCGGTCAGGGTGTTGCTGCCGAAGTTGGTTACCCAGACATTGCCGCCGGCGTCGATGGCGATGGCGAACGCTTCCAGCAGCTTGGCGCCGGGGCCGTATCCGGCAGCGGGAGAAAGCACGGCGCCGGGCATGGAAGCGGAGGCGGCGGCGAGCTCGGTGAGCGATGGGCCGTGAAAATTTGCGACCCAGGCATTGCCGGCCCCGTCGATCGCGATGCCCTGGGGATGGTTGATGCCGCCGCCTTTGTAGCCGCTGGAAATAATCTTCGCGTCCGAAGAGAGCAGCCCTACGCTGTCGCCGTAGTAGTTCGCCGACCACACGTTGTCGGACTGGTCGACGGCCACTCCGGAAGCGCCGCTGCCGGTGACGAAGTTGGCGAAAGTGGAGCCGTCGGGGGCGACGCGAGTAATGGTGTCGCCGCTCTGGTTGGCGACGAAGCCGTAGCATTTGGAGTCCACCGCGACGGCGACGGGGAACTCGAAACCGGCGCTGGTGTAACCGGAGGTGCCAGAGAGCGGCGTGCCGCTGTTGGTCATCAGCGTGAGGTGGGAGTTGCCGTAGTCGACGATCCAGGAGTTGCCGTTGGTGTCGATGGCGACGGAGACAGGGAAGTTCAGGCCGCCCTGCGAAAATCCGGTCGCTCCGGAGACCGGCTGGCCGGCGCTGTTGAGCACGACGACCGTGCCGAGGTCGCCGTTGAGTCCGCCCTTGGTCTGTTCGTTGGGAATCCACGAATTGTCGTTCTGGTCCACGGCCAGGCCGTAGGACTCAAAAAGGTTGTTGCCCGTGACGCCGTTGGGGATGGAGGGCGTGCCGGTGTTGGTGAAGAAGCTGGCGGTGGAGAAGTAGTTCGCTACGCGGACATTGCCGGCGGAATCGATGCCGAGGCCGGAGGGGGCGTTCATGCCGCCGCCGGCGAAGGTGGCGTACATGGTCCAGTCGGAGGGAGCGGCGGCGACGACGGGAGCGAACGCCGTCGATTGCGCGCTCAGGGTGTACAGGGCCGCGGCGCCGGTTGCGGGATTGCGCGCGAGGTCGATCATGGCGTCGAGGGTGTTTGACGGAGTGCTGCCGGCCGCGGTGGTTGCCGAGTAGAGGCTGGAGCAGGCCGCGCCGCCGGAAACGATGCAGGCGTTCAGCGTGTCGGCGAGTGCGTTCAGGACCGGGGTTGGCGCCGTGCCGGTGGCGGGGAAGTTCGCTCCGGGGGCCTGGCCGGTTGCGATGTTCACGAGGTTGGCTTCGCTGCCGGCGGCCAGCAGGAGGCCGCTGAAGTTTGTCGATGTTGCTCCTACGTTGCCGCCCACCGTAAGGAACTGGGCCAGAGAGTAGGCGCTGGCTACCGTGGTCGCTTCGTTGACGGTGAAGCTGGCCGTGTTGGAGATTGTGTTGCAGGCCCCAAGGGTGGCCATCAGCACGATGCCGGGGTAGGACGGGCCGGTGGGAGTGGTCTGGCCGCCGCGCGCAATGACGTAGAGCAGCGAGAGGTTGAAGGGGCAGGTATACGGCGCGGAGATGTGGAATGCGCCGGTGGTGTCGGTGGTGGTCGCCGATCCGATCGCGGTTGCCGCCGATCCGTTGCCTGTGGAGCCTGCTGCGTAGAGCTGCACGCTGGCGCTCATGAGCGGAAGGCTTCCCGCCATGACTTTGCCGGCGATGGATGTGCCGGTGTATGTGGGGGTTGCCGTCGGACCGCTGGGGCGTGAAACGACAGTTTTGCACGCAGTCGTGGTAATCGGTGGGCCACCCAGGTTGAGGGTCGGATTGCCTCCCGTGCCGCACCCGGCAACACCGGCAAGCAGCGCGAGTGTTCCGAGAATGACGGGAATGGGGCCGAGGAGCTTCACGCTGCCAAGGGTATCAGATGCAATACATGGTCGGCTAAAGGCAATAGGTCAGCCTGGCCATCATCAATTCGGCGGCCACAATCCCCTAAGCCTATGGTAAAGACCCAGCACAGCGTTTACGGCTTTGCTTTTCTTGTTCTCGTGATAGCTCCGCTCTACCCTTCAATGAGCTTCGGAGTATCTGGTTCCGTAATTGGAGGCGTATCCGATGCTATCGGGTTGATTTCCTTCTTGCTGATGTCCATCAGCACCGCCTTGCAGAAGATCTCTCTCACGATAAAGTCCGTCAGCAGATTAGAGGTTGGTGCCGAACGCACCAAAATTGCGGTGTCAGAAGTTAGAGAAATTACATGATCTCCCTTGAGCACCACTCCAGCATCGCAGGCCATCAGGACGGCTTGAATAGCCAAACTCATGCCGCCTCCAAAGATGCTGACCACATTCCCAAGCAGGCTGAAATCTTGACCGAGAATACCGTGACCCTGATACTGCGCCCTGATCGGATCAAAGGGAAGGTGAGCGCGAATGAGGGAAATGTCATTCTTTGACATCCACTCAACGTCTTCCGCCGGGACGTCGTGCGGGTGGGGATGGCCATGAGGAAAAGTCACCGCAACGAGGCGAATGTGCGAATACTGCTCTTGGGAAATGAAATCCTGATGCGCAGCTCGTATTCCTTCGCCGATACCAGTAAAAATAACAATTGTCGTTACGTCATGTGTTTTCGCGGCTTCAAACGCGATGCGCAGGCAATCGTGAAGGTTTTTCTTACCCTCTTGCCAGAAGTACGTCGTATTGTGTTCAAAACAGCTAGGCATTCTGTATCCCTACGGCAAGACTTTGATCTTCAAAATATCAGTGAGAGGTACTTTCGTTTTTCTATGCTCACGGACTGCTTCCAAGAAGACGAACATGTCTGCCGACTTGATTGAGTATCCTGATACCCGATCCTGAGTAATGTGGTCTATGGAATTTACGTGGATGTGCGGGTCGCGGTGCTTGTCAGTGTCAATCCGCAAGTCGGCAACTGGAGTATCAGTGAGGCGCATCTGTGGGTATCCGTCCGTGTGCAAACGCGTGTGCGCTTTTCCATAATGAAAAGAGAAATGCTCTCGGATACCTGCTCCCGCATGCGGATATCCGAGGACATTGAAGCATTCTTTGACACGGAAGTAATTCCCATCTTTGAAGATGACACCCCATTCTGCCTTCCATGGGGCTCTGGGAGGTAGGGGTTTCGGCGTGGCCCGGAGGAGAGGGCCACCATTGCACTCAACAGAACCGGGCTCCAGCAAATCGTCCTTCAGAGCGTCATAATGCTCTTCAAACCATTTGCGGTACTCTGGCCACCGGATCATCTAGGCGGCGATACGCTCACACACATCAGATACATCCACCATGCTGATTTGGGTCTGGCATCGAGCCGAGAACACACTGCTCAGAACACACCCTTCCGGCTCCATCGCTTTCTTCTGCATGAGGAGGAAGTTCCATTCAATCGCGTCGAATTCAGACACGCTTCCATCCACGCACCCGCGCTCCAAAAACTCGTCGCTACTCATGTTGTACTGGACTTCGAAAGCGCGGAGATCCCGCTGCACGTCAAAAATCGACCCAGTCTCTACAATTTGAATCGGCATACTAATCCTTCTCGGGAACCGCCCGCCGGTTGCGGCGAGTGTACATTTCGTACGCGCCCGTAACCGTACACTATTTGCGACATAACATACAATACCGTTACATCTGATGCGCGGTTCCACGCTCAGGCGATTTTCGTAGCGCGAAATAACACTACGTTTCCAGTATGCCTCAAGTTGAGGGATAAATGCTCATAATACAAATGAGACTATTGTTCTATCTATTGTCCTTGAGGAGGGTGTCACCGCTGCAAAATCAATTTGGCCATCTGCCCGTAAGGTATTCGGAAATAAAGACTTGGCGGATATCGTCGGAGATTTCCGGCTGCCGGATTTATAAACTCAAGTTGCGGCTAAGGCTGGCGGTACGGCTGGGTGAAGGTGGAAAGGTCCGCGCCGCTCAGGAAGTCGCGCAGGTTGCCGGCCAGTTGTTCGCGGGCGAGGTCGGGGGCCATTGCGGTGTCCAGCGTTTCGGTGCGCAGCAAGATGGGGATAGGCCGAGAGGGGCTCTGGCTCAAGAGCGTCGATGTGTCCGGGCGGCTGTAGACCAGACCGAAGTGTTGCCGCGAGCTGGTGTACTGGCCACAGGCCGCCCCGCTGCATACGGTGGTTGCTTCGAGGTACTGGGTCGCTCCATCGTTGTAGAACGATGCGCTGAAGCTGGTCGGCTCCTTGGCCGTGGGCAGGACGAGGGTATCGTGCCACAGCCAGTCTTCGCCGCGCGCGGAGTGGCAGAGCAGGGTATCGTGGGCTCCCAGCACCGGCGATATGCCCACCGACACATGCGCTCCGCCGTTCGCCGGAGCATAGTCGGCCCAATAGAAAATCAGCGGGCCGGTGACCAGATACTCGTTCCAGGCGCGCTCCAGCTTGTAGTTGCCGACTTGCTGGGGAAAGAGTCCCAGGGCCTTGGGGTCGGTGATGGCGCGCGGCTCGCTGTGGTGGATGACCATCGCACGGACATAGCCGATGCTGCCGACGGCCATCAGCAGCGTACAGGCTGCAAAGCGCGGGACAAACGAGCGCGGCGCGAAGTTGCTGCGCGGCTTGCGCGACGCATGCCGCGGCGGTGGACGCAGCGTGCCCGTCGGGCTCAACTTCAGGATCACCGTAAAGAGCAGCGTCGTCGCAATCAGGAAGAGGCAGGCGCCGATGATGTAGTCGCCCATCTCCGCGCGGCTTTGCAGCCACGGGAAATGCAGCGCGACGATGTAGTAGACCACCAGGCAGCACAGCCGCACCAGGTTGAACACATACCCCAGCAGTATCGCGGCGACGACGAAGAGGATGTGGAACCGCAAGCGGAAGCGGTAAAGGTATCCGGCGATCAGAGCGATGAAGCCCATCGTAATCGCTCCGCGGATGCCGTTGCAGCCGGGCGCGATAAACATGCCGAAGTCGGGCGTAAACATCAAGCGCAACTGGTCGGGTGTAAGTTTCTGGCCGAGCATGTGCGCGAAGCCGCGGGCTATGACAGCCGAAGCATGTTGCAGTGGAAGATCGATCAGAATGCTGAACGCATTGGGCACCGGGTTCACAAACCAGGTGAGGCAGATGGGAAACAGCGCGGCGCGAAACAGCCGGACGCCGCCGAATAGCAGGACTGCTCCCACGGTGTACCCCAGCGCGACCAGCGAGTGCGGCGGAACGAAGATCGCCCACGAGGGCGTGATGATGAGCTCGATGATGGCGTGGTCGCGCAGATGCACCAGCGCGATGATGGCGGCGAGCAGCGCCAGGCCCCACCAGGTGCCGCGCATTCTCCAGCCAATGCTCTGCCAGGCGCGCAGGATCAGGATAAGGCTGACGATCGGGATAAGGCCGCCGATGGACTTCAGCGGGTCGGTGGTCCACAGCGCCCAGAGGTAGAGCGCGGTGGAGAAGATGGTGAAAACGCCGAGGACGGAGATTGCGGTCGCCAACCCCGCGGCCCGCGGCAATGTCAGGCCGCTTCCCGGCTCGCGAGAGGCAGAAGATGTTTCGGCGCGAGACGATTTCGCGCGCAAGTCCGCCGGCGCGGGAGAAACAGTCGAAGATTCCGCGGGTGCTGCACCCGTGGGCGGTGTTGGCATCAATGAGTCCGTAGGGTCCGTCTATTTGCGACGAAAGCGGCTGCGCGCCGAAGCAATCAACGCACCGGCCGTGCCCAGGA
>Ga0209483_1003206_pt1 | contig 10862 bp, 8 predicted proteins | sample NGEPerA_FD_184508 | JGI IMG/M metagenome (GOLD analysis project Ga0209483, IMG submission 184508) | Arctic peat soil microbial communities from the Barrow Environmental Observatory site, Barrow, Alaska, USA - NGEE PermafrostL2-A... | ecosystem: Environmental > Terrestrial > Soil > Wetlands > Peat...
GATTACGGAAAATGAGTGGAAAGAAATTGAACCCTTGAAGATTGTAGCATTGGCGGAGCTTCAATCGCGCGTTCAAGTTAATAAAATTGTAATTGGACCAGAAGTTTTCAAATGCTTTCCGAACGTTCAGGTCATTTTGCCGCGCGCAACCCGGCTCGCGGAAATTGCCGCTGAGCGAAATGATTTCTGCGCCGGCGAGAAATTGGAGCCGATCTATTTGCGCGAAACAAATTTTGTGAAAAGTTCCCTGCGTCCGTCCGCTGCTTCTTGATTTCCTGAAAGTGGACAGGATTGTAACATAATAGGACACGGATAGTTCATCGGGAGGTTTACAAAGGGAAATCAAGCTTCTTATCTTGGTATGTGGTTTGCTCTATCTACTGATTGGTTGAACCTATTTTAATATATGTTGGTGCATTCCAGACAAGCGAATAAGCGAGCAGGCCGCGCAGGATTTACTTTAATAGAAGTCCTGATTGCGTTTCTCATTTTTAGCTTTGTGATTTCAGGAATGATTTTTGGCTATGTCCAGGCTAATCGCGTGGCGGAATGGAGTTCGATGTCGCAAGGAGCGCAATCGTATGCCTTGCAAGGGATCGAACAGGCGCGCGCGGCCAAATGGGATACGCAAGTTTATCCGGTGGCGACGGGTCCCGGCACAGGCGATGAACTAGGCCAGACCAACTATTCCCAAATAGATACGAATGACATCCCGACCACCGGCAAGCCGCTTTTGCTGACTGATTATATCAGCATCACCAACCTTTCGGCGAGTCCACCTTTGCGGTTATTAAGATCGGATTGCGTCTGGACCTTTCCGATTACCGGCAAAGTTTATACCAACACCGTAATTACCCTGCGCGCACCCGATCAATGAACCTTTTATCTCAATCCTATTCCCGCCCCGGCCACCGCCGGCCGCTTCTGGCATTCACGCTGATTGAAATGATGGTTTCAGTCGGCGTATTCCTGTCTATTTTCATCGGCGTGATGGTCGCCGTGCAAATTTTTGGGATGCGAGTATCCACCCTGGCCGCGACCAAGTTGATCGCGACCGCCGGTTCACGCAAGGCAATGAACGAAATGCGCGATGAAATTCGGGAGGCGAAAGATTTTAATATCGGCAACTGTTCGTCGGCAGGGCCGTCGTCCTTCACGCTCATTTCATCTACCAATGCTCAAGAAGGAAATGCTTTGCAGGTTTTTTTCAACCTCGATACGAATAATTACTTGCTCTATTATCTGAATACAAACAATGCGCCTACGAATGAATTGATGATGTATACGGTGATCACCAATAGTTTTGGCACCAACACCTTCAACAGCCAGGTGCTTACCAGCTTCATAACCAATCAAATAATTTTTGATGCCGAGGATTATGGCGGTAATATTCTGACCAATACTTCCACCCAACAAAATCGGCTGGTGGTCAAGGTGACGCTTCAGTATTCACAATGGGAATATCCCATCGCCAAAATCGGCGGTGTTGGTTTTGATGCTTACGACTATTATCAATTGCGCACCCGAATCTTTCGCCGCGCCTGGAATTAACTCCAAAAAATATGCAAACTTTATCTCAATCAAAAAAACAGACGGAAGGATATGCCTTGCTGATTACGATGGTATTTTTGGGAGTTACGCTGATGGTTTTCGCCAGCATGATGTATTGGATCACCAGCAATGCCACGCAAACCACCCGAAATAATCTTTTTAACACTACGGAAGCCGTTGCCGAAGGCACTGCCGAGACGGCGATGTCCCAGATGGATCGCGATTTTCTCTATCAAAGCCTTAATAACGTCAGCACCTACGAAGCTCTCATTCCCGGACAAACCAATGCGAGTGGCACAAGCTGGCCTATTAAATATAAATTGACGAATAATGTGACCATAACTCCATTAAACTGGTCTACCAATTGGACTAAATTGTATTCTTCTCAATTCGACGGATTGTATGCCTACGTCGCTCAATGCGCCGTCGTCGCTACGGCAACGCCTCTCAATCAGGGATACAACAATCTTTCCGCCACGGTCACGGAACAGTTTCAACTCGCGTCCATTCCCGTTTTCCAATTCGGGGTTTTTTATAATATGGACTTGGACATTATTCCGGGAGCGACCTTCACGATGGCCGGAAAAGTATTTGCCAATGGATATATTTGGATGTGCCCGGGAGCGGCATCTTACTTTAGCAACAGTGTCTCCGCCACTTTATCAGTTACCAATGCGGACGATCCCGACGACCAGCAAGACAAGTCTCCTAATGCGTCTTTCGTTCACTATGCAACTCTTACCGGCGGCAATCCGCTGTCCGGCGTAGATTCTCTTACGTTGCCGGTAGCTGGCAGCACCAGTAATAACCAGACAAATACGGAAGCCATCCTTAACTTGCCGCCGGCGGGACAGATCATTCCGGCCGATGCCGCGTATAATTCTACCAATCAAGTGTATCTTTACAATGAAGCCGACCTGATCATCTCTAATTCAGCCACCGGTATCAATGGGAATAGTGGATATGGTTCCAACATTAGCGTCTATTATTCTGCTGATAAAAGCCGCTCCCCACGTCTAACTCTAATCACGAATGATATAATGGCGATAACTGGTTACACATATAAAACTAATGGCAGCGGCGTAGTGACAATTAAAGGAACTAATTATTATTGTGGCTATTCTTTTGTTACCAACGTCACTTTTTATGACTTCCGCGAATCTGCCACCGTTCAGGCCGTCCAGATTGATGTATCCAAGTTTAATCTTTGGTATACAAATCAGGCAACCCGTGCGACCAACTTTGTTGCCGGCTATCCATGGAACCTCGAAAATGGCGGTTCGGACGGAGCGCATGGAGACAAAGGCCATCCCATTGATTCAATTTATGTTTATAATAGTGTGCCGATAACCAGTTCTCAACTCCCATCCGTTCGAGTTGTCAATGGAGCAACTTTGCCATCGGCCTATGGCTTAACCGTCGCCACGGCTTTTCCGATTTATGTATTGGGCAATTACAATGTGCAGACCAACGGTTCTCATTCAGATATTGGCAAGGCTGATACTGCATATACTTATCCAGCGGCGTTAATGGGCGATTCTATTACTATTCTCTCTTCTAGTTGGAATGATAATGGTTCTAATTACATTGCTGGAGGCAGTGAAAAATTGCGTGTGCCGGTTTCTACTACAGTCAATGCTGCGTGTCTCGAAGGCATCGTTCAGTCTTGCAAAGATTCCAGTGGCAAACATTATAGCGGTGGCTTGGAAAATTTTCTCCGGCTGGAAGAAAATTGGGGTGGCACACTGACTTATAACGGCTCAATTGTAGTCATGTTCCCAAGTATTTATGCAACCAACTATTGGCAAGTAACAGGGGCTTATTACAGCGCGCCTACTCGTAAATGGGGATTTGACGCAAACTTTCAGAACCAAGCCAAACTGCCGCCGCTCACGCCGCAGGTCAAACAAATCGTGCGCGGCGAATTTGAAAATTATACGGCCAACTAATTTTTCTTTGCCGCAAGAAAAACGTTCTTCCGCTTTGCTTACGCGCTTATAAACTGTCTGCGTGAAAGCCGCCGTCCTGCATGGCCGGGAAAAAATCTTGATGGAAGACCTCGCGCCGCCCGCGCTCAAGCCGGGCGAAGTTCGCCTCCGCATCGAGGCCGCCCTGACTTGCGGCACGGACCTGAAAGTTTTCAAGCGCGGTTATCACGCCAAAATGATCGTGCCGCCCGCCGTTTTTGGCCATGAGCTTTCCGGCATCATCATTGAAGTCCAAAGTCCAAAGTCCAAAGTCCAAAGTCAGGCATGGAAAATTGGCGAGCGCGTGGTCGTGGCTAATTCCGCGCCGTGCGGCGAATGTTTTTTTTGCGAAAATAATCAGGAGAATCTTTGCGATGATTTGTTGTTTCTCAACGGCGCTTATGCGGAATCCCTTGTCGTGCCCGCGCGTCTCGTTCAAAAAAATCTGTTGCGGCTGAGACCGGAAACTGCTTTTCGCGATGCCGCGCTTACAGAGCCATTGGCTTGCGTCGTTCAAGGTGTCGAGGATTTGAAATTGCGCGCGGGTCAAAAAGTTTTGGTTCTCGGCGCGGGACCGATTGGGCTGATGTTTGTTGCGCTGGCAAAAAATTTGGGTTGCGAAGTTTCAGTCGCGGGCCGAGGCGCGACGCGACTCGAGGCGGCAAAAAAACTTGGCGCGACGCAGGTCATTGACATCGGCGACGGAAAAAATCTCGTTGAAAAAATTCGCGCCGGATCCAAAACACGATTCGACGCGGTGATCGAAGCGGTCGGCAAACCGGAGATTTGGGAAGCGGCGGTGCAACTGATCCGCAAAGGCGGCGCGATCAATTTTTTTGGCGGCTGCCCGGCGGGCACGAGCGTTTCATTCGACACGCAATTGATCCATTATTCCAACCTGACGTTGCTCGCGAGTTTTCATCACACGCCGCGCACCATCCGGCGCGCGCTGGAATTCATCGAGGCGGGCGTGATTCGCGCGGCGGATTTTGTGGACGGTGAATGCGCTTTGAGCGATTTGCCGGAACTTTTCAAATCCATGGCGGCGGGAAATCGCGCGATCAAAACCTTCGTTCGCGTGCGCGATTGATTTTACGGCTTGAGAAAATTTTCCAAATCCTTCTGCATTTTTTTCAAGTCCGGCAGGTTGAGATACATCATGTGACCGGCGTCAAATTCGGCGTAAGTGATGTTGGTGCGATAGGCGGCGGCGATGGGCATGTGGTCGAGTGCATAGTGCATCGTGTCAATCGGGCAGACCAGATCGCAGCGTCCGCCGAGCACGAGAATTTTCATGTAAGGATTTTCGTTCATGGTCGCGGCGAGTTTGTCGTCGGCATTGGCATAATTATTATGGACGCCGTAGTTCCACGGTTGGACGCCGGCAATCATTTCATAGGGCAGGTCGTCATCGAATTTTAATTCCGTGCGCACATAAGAATTCATGGCCGCTGAAAACGGCCCCAACGCCGCCGCGTAAGATGGATCAAAATCCGGGATCGGCGAGGCTGCATCATCGTCGCGCCCCGTGATGCGCGCGTCGTAAGCGCCCAGAATCAAGCCTTCGCTGTGCAGCAATTGTTTTCGGAAAACGCCTTCGTCCACGCGCAAATTATTGTCCTCGATGACTTGGGTTGAAAGGCCGGTGAGCCGCGCGAGTTCGGTCACGATTTTTTTCCGTTCCTCGGCCGGGAGCGCATCGCCTTGTTCGAGCGCGGAAATATATTCGCCTTTGGCAAACGCGCGCGCCTCGGCGAGGGCCTTGGGCAGATCGTTCTGCAAATCCGGCGGCAATTTTTTGTGGAACTGCGCCGCCGCCGTGTAAGCCGGCAAATAAAGCACGAACGGCAGATCATTTCCCGTCTGCTCCCAAATCGTCCCGAAATCCAAAACGCCGGAATTCAGGATCAAGCCGTTCAGATACATTCCGTAGCGCGAACGCAATTCATCCGCCAATCCCGCCGCGCGAAACACGCCGTAACTTTCGCCGCAAAGAAATTTGGGCGAGAGCCAGCGTTCGTGCCGCGTCGTCCAGAGCCGGATAAATTCGCCGATGGAATCCAAATCCGCCGAGTCGCCAAAAAATTTGTCCACCTTTTCATTTTTTGCCGCGCGGCTGAATCCCGTCGCCACCGGGTCAATGAACACCAGATCGCTCGCGCCCAAAATGGAATACTCATTATCCACCAACCCGAACGGCGGTTCGGGCAGCGTGCCGTCGGGATTCATTTTCACGCGGCGCGGCCCCAGCGCGCCCAGATGCAACCACACGGATGACGAACCCGGCCCGCCGTTGAAACAAAACGTGACGGGCCGCGAAGATTTGTTCGTCAGGCCGGTGCGCGTGTAAGCGATGTAAAAAACCGACGCGCTCGTCGAGCCGTCTTTTTTCAGGATGGGCAGCATCCCGGTCTCGGCGATGTAAGTGACGCGCTGCCCGGCGATGGTGATGGTGTTGGTCGTAAAAACCGGCTGATGCGTCGCGTCGGGAAGTGACGGCGACATTTTTGACGCAGGCGAATTCGTGTCGGCCTCGCCCGAATTTCCTTTTGCTTCCGCCGCGCCCAGGCCGCACGCGGCGATCATCAACAAAATGCCTGTCAATTTTTTCATTTAGAATTTCATTTTTACAGTTGCCACGGCGTTCGACAATGATTTTGTGAATGGCGGGAAATTTGTGAACAAGTTTTTTGGGAAGTGCTTGCAGCCTGCAAAAAAACTGTCAGTGTTTCAATTGAAATCAGGGGCATGAATCGAAAAAAGCGCGGAAATTTGTTTCCAAAAGTCACGCGCAACCGGCTTGCATTCATGTAAATTCGGGCTGACAAAATGAACCGGATTTTCATTTTCAAATCAGACGGGCGGGAAAATTTGCGGATGCCAGAGCATGGCCGCGCGAAATTTCATTGTGCTTTTACCTTGATTGAACTGCTCGTGGTCATTGCGATTATCGCGATTTTGGCGGCGATGTTGTTGCCAACGTTGAGTAAAGCCAAGGCGACGGCAAAGGGAGTTCAATGTATTAACAATCTGAAGCAATGGGGATTGGCGACGCAGATTTATGTGGCTGACGATGAAGACCACCTGCCACCGGAAGGCAAAGCAACGCCGCTGGCGACTGATCTTAACAATCCCAACTATCAGGCATGGTATATCCAGCTTCCCCAGACATTGAATTTACCGTCTTATGTGAGTATGTCGTGGCGAACCAACGCAGCGGCTAATGTTAATGGCACGATTTGGTTATGTCCATCCAACCCACGGCGTGTTGTTGCTCCCAGCATCAATCTTTTTCATTATGCGCTTAATCAGGGTTTCAATGGTCAGGGCGATACCGACCATCCGAACATCAAACTCAACGCCATTCCGGCGGCACCTGTTACTATTGTCTGGTTGTTTGATAATGGACAGAAACCTGCATTGGGTGATGGAGGTTCCGTGACTAACATTCATAATAACGGCGCCAACTTTTGCTTTCTGGATGGTCATGCTAAACGATTCAAAAAATCGGAATACTGGAATGGCACTTCCGTGGGAATCACAAACAACCCTGAATTGGTTTGGAACACTTTTCCATAAGGCGAAATAAAATTTAATAAAATGCTCAACTTAAAATCAGCCAACCAAAAACCACCCCCAAAAATCATGAACTCAAAACCCTCCCTTAAACTTTTCTTAATCCTGCTGGTGCCGATGCTGGCTTTTGCGTTGCCGGCCAACGGGCAAATGGCGTTGAGCGGAACCAATTACACGCAGAACTTTGACCAAATCGCCTCCGGTTTGCCTACCGGCTGGTCGGTGCGAACCAATGCAACAGCCACAAGCCTGGGAACGGCGGCAACTTTTAATCCTGCCGCTGTTAGTTGGGCAACTGCCACCGGACAATTTGGCAATCAGGCGAGCACTACGAATAATTCTGGCACTGAAGCTTCGGGCGGCGAAAGTTCTACCCAGGAAGCAGCATTCACTAACCGCTGTCCAGCTATCCGGCAAGGCGCTTCTTTTGGAGACCCGGGCGCAGCTTTTGTATTTCAAATCACCAATACCATTGGCTTGAGCAATCTGACTTTCAGCATTGATTTGAATATGTTAAATGTGCAAACCCATTCAACGACTTGGACAATTGATTATGCCGTTGGAAATTCTCCCGGTTCGTTCACAACTTTGGGAACTTATCCTGATCCCGGCGCGTTCGGCACGACTACTAGAACTTTCAGCCTCGGCACAGATGCTAATAACCAATCGCAAAATATCTCCATCCGCATCGTCGCGCTTACAGCGTCAACGGGATCATCAGGTTCGCGCGACACGTTTGGTATTGATAATTTTATTTTGAATTATGCCGGGCCATCCACGACTACGATTTCTTCGGAGCCGGCGAGTCGCACGAACGCCGTTTTAAGCACAGCCACATTTGCCGTGGTCGCGTCGGGGAATCCGCCGTTTTATTATCAATGGTTTGATGGCACCAACGCGCTTGTTGACGGCGAGAATATTTCCGGTTCCACCAACGATACTTTGACGTTAAGCAATCTTCTGCACACCAACGCTGGAAATTATACGGTCGTCATCACCAATGATTCCGGCTCCGTGACCAGTTCGGTCGCCAAACTTACCATTGTCGGTTTCGCCATCGCGCCATTATCTGCAACTAATGTGCTGGCAGGAATGCCGGTGACGGTTCCTTTGAGCTTCATTGATAATCAAACGGCTGTGACCAGCGTGTCCGGTTCATCCAGCAATCAATTTATTTTGCCGGACGCGCATATTTCCGGCACCGCTGCGGGCGATTCCGGCATGGTTACGCTGACGCCGCTCGCCGGAACAAACGGAGTCGTCCTCGTCAATCTGATTGCCTCCGACGGCAATTTTTCGACCAATGCAAGTTTTGCGTTGATGGTTGTGCCTTCAACCAATGTGGTGTTCAACGATCACTTTGATTATGCCAACGGTTCCGTCACCATAAATTCGCTCGGCCTGTGGCGCAATTACGGCGGCCCGGCGGGACAATGTGTCGTGACCAACGGCGCCTTGCGCATCTCGCTCTCGTTTGATGAAGATGTGGATGCGTTATTGATCGGCCAGCCGTTTGAGACCAACAGCCCCGCCGCTCTTTACAGCCGGTTCACGGTGACGTTCTCAACTTTGCCCACGGCTACTGGCAATTACTTCGCGCATTTCAAAGATGCAGGTTTGGGTCTTGCCGCAAGCATCTGGGCATCCACCGCCAATACCATTGCCCCAAATACTTTTCGACTCGGCATCGGCAACGCCACCACTTCCACCGCAGCGACTGCGCAATTCCCGGTGGATTTGAATACGAATGTCAGTTACACCGTCGTCACGCGTCTGGTTTTGTCCAACGGCGTCAGCACACTTTGGATTAATCCCACCAGCGAAAGTGACCCAAGCGTGACGGCGAATGACGCGGTGACGAATTTGCTTTCCATAACGTCTTACGCTTTTCGCGAAGATGGCAGCGAAGGAAAAATGCTGGTGGACGATCTCGCCGTTGCCACAACTTTCAATGACCTTGTCAGTTCAACGCCCGCCGCCGCTTTTCTCCAAATCCGACCGGCGGTCGCAAAAGTCGTGTTGACCTGGACAAATTCATCATTTGCGCTTCAAGCCGCCCCTGCCGTCAACGGCGCTTACACCAATGTGCCCGGCGCAACGAGTCCATTCACCAACGCGATTGACCGCGCCAAAAAATTCTATCGGCTCGTGCATTAAAAAGTCATCGCTGAAAAAATCAAGGACGGCCATTTTCTGGCCGTCCTTTTTTGTTCCAAGAATCTCCAAATCGGATTTCAAATCGCCGCTGCAATCGCGTCGCCCATTTCGCGCGTGCCGATTTTGCGTGCGCCGGTTTCGTTCGCATTAAAAATGTCGCCCGTGCGATTTCCGTTTTCAATCGCTTTGGCCACGGCGCTTTCAATTGTCGCCGCCGCGTCATTCAATCCAAAACTATGACGCAACATCAGCGCTCCCGACAAAATCTGCGCAATCGGATTCGCCAGATTTTTCCCGGCGATGTCCGGCGCGGTTCCGCCCGCCGGTTCGTAAAAACCGAAAGTGTTTTCGCCGCTGCTTGCGCCGAGGCTCGCGCTCGGCAAGATGTCGCCGAACATGTTTTCGCAGAGCATCACGTCGAATTGCGTCGGCTTCAAAACCAGTTGCATCGCGGCGTTGTCCACAAATTGATGTTCAAGCGTCACGTCGGCATAATTTTTTCCGACGCGCGTGACAACCTCGCGCCACAAAATTCCATTTTCCAAAACGTTCGCTTTGTCAATGCTCGTCAATTTTTTCCGGCGCAACTGCGCGGCTTTGAACGCGACGTGCGCGATGCGCTCGATTTCCGGCGTCGTGTAAACCATCGTGTCAATCGCGCGGAAATTCCCGCCGCCAAGGTCCTCGGTTTTTTTCGGCTGGCCGAAATACATTCCACCCGTCAATTCGCGCACGACGAGAATGTCAATGCCGCCACCCTGCCGTTCTTTGGCAAGCGGACAGGCGTGAGCCAAAGCTTTCGGCAATTTCACCGGGCGCAAATTGGCGAACAAACCGAATTCTTTTCGGATTCGCAACAGCGCGGCGCGTTCAGGACGTTCCTCTTTTGGGATTGTCGGATCACGATCCGGCAGGCCGACGGAGCCAAAAAGAATCGCATCCGATTTTTTGCATAGCGCAAGCGTTGCCTCTGGGAGTGCCTTTTTTTCCGGTCCGTCAATGCCCGCCCAGCCGACAGGCGCTTCGGTGATTTCAAGTTTGAAGCCGAATTTATTTTCCGTCGCGCGCAAAACTTTGACGGCTTCGCGCATGACTTCCGGGCCGATGCCGTCGCCGGCCAACGCTGCGATTTTGAAAGTTTTCATCAATTTGGAAACGGGATTTTAGAGTGTTGTTTTGGCGTGACAATCATAAACAGAAAAACAGAAGCAAACAAAGATAACGAAGAAATGCGGCCTGAATTTTCAACTTCGTTCCCTTCGTTTTCTTCTGTTAAATTCTGCGCGATGATTCTGCCCTACAAAATCGCCACGCTGCTTTATTGCTTCAACGAGCGCGATGAAATTCTTTTGCTCGAGCGCGCGCAGGAGCCGAATCGCGGCTTTTGGAGTCCGTGCGGCGGCAAATTGAAAATGGACATCGGCGAATCGCCCTATGCCTGCGCCAGCCGCGAGGCGGAAGAAGAAATTGGTTTGAAAATTTCTCCGGCGGATTTGCATTTGACCGGAATCGTCAGCGAACACGGTTATCAAGGCCAGACGCACTGGCTGATGTTTTTGTTCGAGGTGAAATTGAAATTGAAATCGCTTCCGGCAAGTCATCGCGAAGGCC
>Ga0209483_1003207_pt1 | contig 10860 bp, 11 predicted proteins | sample NGEPerA_FD_184508 | JGI IMG/M metagenome (GOLD analysis project Ga0209483, IMG submission 184508) | Arctic peat soil microbial communities from the Barrow Environmental Observatory site, Barrow, Alaska, USA - NGEE PermafrostL2-A... | ecosystem: Environmental > Terrestrial > Soil > Wetlands >...
CCTTACGTGCCGAACGCCGAACCCGCGGCGAAGTGACTCGCGCCGCGGGTTCGGCGTTCGGCACGTAAGGTTGTCGCCGCTGTTAGCGGTGGGATGGCCAAGGCACCCGGTATTGTCGCGGCGGCGGAGGATCGCCTTCTCGAAGAGGCGGGTGGGCCGGCGCGGCTGCAGATCATCGCCGTGCTCGCCGGTGTGCTGGCCCTCGAAATGGCGGAGATGGGCACCGCGGCGGCGGTCTCCGACCAGCTCAAAGAAGCCTTTAAGATCGGAAATACCGAAACCGCGCTGTTGCTCTCGTCGGTGTCGTTCGCCGGGGCGGCGGCGACGCTGCCGATGGGCGTGCTGGTCGACCGGCTGAACCGTCGCGTCATCCTGATGATGGTCGTCGCGCTGTGGGCGGCGGCGATGCTGGTGAGCGGCGCCGCGACCTCGTACGCCTTTCTGATCGTGACGCGGCTGTTTCTCGGGGCGGTCACGGCGGCCGGCTGGCCGTGCATCGCCTCGCTGACCGGCGACTATTTCCCGGCGCGCGAGCGGGCCTCGGTCTATGGCCTCATCTTGACCGGCGAGATGATCGGGGTCGGCGGCGGCTTTTTCATCTCGGGCGAAGTGTCGAGCCTGTTGAGTTGGCGCTGGTCGTTTTTCCTGATGGCGCTGCCCAGCTTCGCGCTGATTTGGGTAATCTGGCGGTTTCTGCCGGAGCCGCAGCGCGGCGGTCAGAGCTGGCTGCAGCCGGGTGAACGCGATGTCGAAGCCGCGACGCGGCCGGCTCGCGGAAAACGGGGAGCGAAGAAGCGCGTCGGGTCGGGGGCGCGCCTCTCCTCCATGCAGAAGAAGGCGCTACAGGCCGGTATCGGGCCGAGGGAGGGCCTTGTCATCAAGGAAGACCCGACGCGCTGGAGTTGGTGGCGAGCCATGACCTACCTCTTCCAGCTTCCGAGCTACGGGCTGCTGCTGGCGGCGATGACGATGGTGTACTTCTTTTTCGCCGGGCTGCGCGCCTTCGGGATGATCTATTTCACCCAGCATTACGGGGTCGCGCGCGGGGTGGTCAGCGCTTCGGTCTTTATGATCGGGATTGGGGCGATCGCCGGCCTCATTACCGGCGGGCGCCTGTCGGAGCGGTTGCTCGATCGGGGCTACCTCAACGCGCGCATCATCGTCCCGCTCGGCGCGCTGGTCCTGGCGTTGCCCTTTTTCGCCGTCGGGCTGGCGGTCACCAATGGCTGGATTGGGATCGTCATGATCGCGGCCGGTATGGGCGCGATGTCGGCGGCGAGCGCGCCGATCGACGCCTCCCTGCTCGATATCGTTCACCCACGGCTCTGGGGTCGCGGCGAAGGCGCGCGCACCGCGTTGCGCACCACCTCGGACGCCTGCTCGCCATTATTGTTCGGGGCGATGTCGGGCTGGCTCGGCGGCGGCGACCGGGGGTTGGAGTGGACCTTTCTGTTGATGCTGCTGCCGATGTTGGCCGCCGGCTTTGTCGTGCTGCCGTGCCTGCGCACCTACCCGCGCGACATCGCCACCGCCGCCGCATCGATGGAGGCCGCGGCACGCAGAAGGCGGAAATAGTCGCCGCCTACTCCCGCAAATCCTCGAAGAATTCCTTGACCCGGGCGAAAAACCCTTCGCTCTCCGGGTTGGTCTTGCGGTTCTCGCCTTCCTTCTCGAACTCGCGCAGCAATTCCTGCTGCCGCTTGGTGAGGTTGACGGGCGTCTCGACCACCGCATTGACGTACATGTCGCCCCGCAACGGCGAGCGCAGCACGGTCATGCCCCTGCCCTTGAGGCGGAAGCGGTGGCCGGATTGCGTGCCGGCCGGCACGGTGACCCGGGTGCGGGTGCCCTCGACCGTCGGCACTTCGAGCGAGCCGCCCAGCGCCGCGGTGGTGAACGGGATCGGCACTCGGCAATAGATGTTGGCGCCGTCGCGCTGGAAGATCGCGTGCTGGGCGATGCTGATGAAAATGTAGAGATCGCCCGCCGGCGCGCCATGCAGGCCGACCTCACCCTCGCCGGCAAGGCGGATGCGGGTGCCGTCCTCGACGCCGGGCGGGATGCTGACCGACAGCGTCTTCTCGCGCCGCACCCGCCCCTGCCCGCCGCACGAGCGGCACGGCTTTTCGATCACCTTGCCGGCCCCCTGGCAGGTCGGGCAGGTCCGCTCGATCGTGAAGAAGCCCTGTTGCGCGCGGACCCGGCCATGGCCCTGGCAGGTGCGGCAGGTCGCCGGCGCCGAACCCGCCTCGGCCCCGCTGCCGCGGCACGGCTCGCATTGCGCGAAGGTGTTGACGCGAACCGTCGTCTGCTTGCCCTTGAACGCGTCCTCCAGGGGAATTTCGAGGTTGTAGCGCAGGTCGCTGCCGTTGCGCGACACGCCGGCGTCGCGGCGCCCGCCGTTCATCGTCCCGAACATTTCCTCGAAAATGTCGGCGAACCCACCGGAAAAACCGCCGAACCCGGCCCCGCCGGCGCCGCCCTGCTCGAACGCGGCATGGCCGAAGCGGTCATAGGCGGCGCGCTTCTGGTCGTCCTTGAGGACGTCGTAGGCTTCGCTGATGTCCTTGAATTTCTGCTCGGCGGTCTTGTCGCCGGCGTTGCGGTCGGGATGGTACTGCATCGCCTTCTGGCGATAGGCCTTTTTCAGATCGTCGGCGCTCGCCGATTTGCCGACCCCGAGGGTCTCGTAAAAATCCTGTTTAGCCATGGTTGTGGCGCACCGGGTCTCCGTGTCGGGCGAAAAACGTCACCCCCGAGCGTGACGCCCGGGGGTGAGGCATGGTCATGCGGCGTGGCAAGTGCGGTTTAGGCCGAGCCGCGCTTCTTTTCGTCGACCTCTTCGAAGTCGGCGTCGACGACCTTGTCGTCATGCCCTGCCCCCGGGCCGTGCGGCCCCTCGCCCGGACCATGCGGACCCTCGCCCGGGCCCTGCGAACCGGCGCCGGCCTCCTGCTGCGCCTTATACATCGATTCGCCGAGCTTCATCGCGACCTGGGCCAGGGCTTCGGTCTTGGACTTGATCTCGTCCGCATTGTCGCCGCCGGCCACGTCCTTCAGCGCCTGGATCGCCGCCTGAACCGGCGCCTTCTCGCTGTCCGGCACCTTGTCGCCGGCCTCGCTCAAAGTCTGCTCGGTGGTGTGGATGAGGCCGTCGGCCTGGTTCTTCGCCTCGACCAACTCGCGCCGCTGCTTGTCCTCCTCGGCATGCGCCTCGGCGTCCTTGACCATCTGCTCGATGTCGGCGTCGTTGAGCCCGCCCGAGGCCTGGATGCGGATCTGCTGCTCCTTGCCGGTCGCCTTGTCCTTGGCCGACACGTTGACGATGCCGTTGGCGTCGATGTCGAAGGTGACCTCGATCTGCGGCATGCCGCGCCGCGCCGACGGGATGCCGACCAGGTCGAACTGTCCGAGCAGCTTGTTGTCGGCCGCCATCTCGCGCTCGCCCTGGAAGACGCGGATCGTCACCGCGGTCTGGTTGTCCTCGGCGGTCGAGAAGGTCTGGCTCTTCTTGGTCGGGATCGTCGTGTTGCGGTCGATGAGCCGGGTGAAAACCCCGCCCAGCGTCTCGATGCCGAGCGACAGCGGGGTCACGTCGAGCAGCAGGACGTCCTTGACCTCGCCCTGCAGCACGCCGGCCTGTATCGCCGCGCCGATGGCGACGACCTCGTCGGGGTTGACGCCGCGGTTCGGCTCCTTGCCGAAAAACTGCTTCACCGCCTCGAAGACCTTGGGCATGCGGGTCATGCCGCCGACCAGGATTACCTCGTCGACCTCCGACGCCTTGAGCCCGGCATCCTTCAGCGCGTTGCGGCACGGGCCGATCGTGCGCTGGATCAAATCGTCGACCAGCGCTTCGAGTTTGGCCCGGCCGAGCTTGATGTTGAGGTGCTTCGGGCCGTTCTGGTCGGCGGTGATGAAGGGCAGGTTGACGTCGGTCTGGGCCGACGACGATAGCTCGACCTTGGCCTTTTCCGCCGCCTCCTTGAGGCGCTGGAGCGCGAGCTTGTCGTTGCGCAGGTCGATGCCCTGCTCCTTTTTGAACTCGTCGGCCAGGTAGTCGATGATCTTCTTGTCAAAATCCTCACCGCCGAGGAACGTGTCGCCGTTGGTCGATTTGACCTCGAACACGCCATCGCCGATCTCCAGCACGGAGATGTCGAAGGTGCCGCCGCCGAGGTCATAGACCGCGATGGTGCCGCTGCCCTTGCGCTCCATGCCGTAGGCGAGCGCCGCCGCGGTCGGCTCGTTGATGATGCGCAGCACCTCGAGGCCGGCGATGCGGCCGGCGTCCTTGGTCGCCTGGCGCTGACTATCGTTGAAATAGGCGGGGACGGTGATCACCGCCTGCGTCACGCTCTCGCCGAGATAGGCTTCGGCGGTCTCCTTCATCTTTTGCAAGATAAAGGCGCTGATTTGCGACGGCGCGTATTTCTTGCCGCGGCTCTCGACCCAGGCGTCGCCGTTCTCGCCGGTGATGATCTTGTAGGGGACGAGATCGACGTCCTTCGCCACCATCGGGTCGGTGAAGCGCCGTCCGACAAGGCGCTTGATCGCGAAGAACGTGCTCTCGGGATTGGTGACCGCCTGGCGCTTCGCGGCCTGGCCGACGAGGCGCTCGCCCGATTCGGTGAACGCGACCATCGACGGCGTCGTGCGCGCGCCCTCGCTGTTCTCGATGACCTTGGCGGCCTTGCCCTCCATCACGGCGACGCACGAATTCGTCGTGCCGAGATCGATACCGATAACCTTGCTCATGGAAACCTCATGACAAAAGCAGGACCGAACGGCCCTCGTAGGCACCGTCCCGGTCCCCCGGGAAATGACATCAGCCATGGCCTGGCTGACCTGTGGAGATATATGTAGGCGAAGCGGCCGCGACAACCGCCACGGCGCCAGAGAAAACGCAACGTTCGATCGAATTGGGCTGTCTGGCTGTGCGTAAATCGGCGCCGGCCCGGAGGCGCGGCCGCACTGATGGAGAACTCTGCGCGTGATCGTTTCGGCAAGCTACCGCACCGATATCCCGGCGTTTTACGCACGCTGGTTTCTGAACCGGCTCGCGGCGGGGTACGCGCGGGTCGCCAATCCCTATGGCGGCGGCGCGTACGAAGTGTCGCTGCGGCCCGGCGATGTCGACGGGTTCGTGTTGTGGACCCGCAACCTGCGGCCGCTGCTGGCCGATTTGGATCGCGTTCGCGAGGTCGCGCCGGTTGTCGTGCAGTTCACGGTGACCGGCTACCCGCGCACGCTCGAAACCTCGGTGATCGCGCCGGAAGACGCGGTCGCGCAGCTGTGCGAGCTGCGCCGGAGGTTCGGAAAGCGCATCGCGGTATGGCGTTACGACCCGATCGTGATGACCTCGGAGCTCGATGCCGAGACCCACGCCCGAAACTTCGCCGCGCTGGCGGGCGCGCTCGCCGGCACGGTGGACGAGGTCGTGCTGTCGTTCGTCAATCCTTACCGCAAGACCGGCCGCAACCTCGACCGCGCCGCCGGCCGCCACGGCTTCGCGTGGCGCGACCCGCCGCCGGACGAGAAGCGCGCGCTGCTCGCTGATTTGGCCGTGCTCGCCGGCGAGCACGGCATCGGCGCGACGTTGTGCACTCAGCCCGGCCTGCTCGCGCCGGGCCTCGGCGAGGCGCGCTGCATCGACGCGCAGCGCCTGTCGGATGTCGCGCAGGCCCCGGTGGCCGCGCGCGAACGCGGCAACCGGCCGGGCTGCCGCTGCGCGCTGTCGCGCGACATCGGCGGCTATGACACCTGCCCGCATGGCTGCGTCTATTGCTACGCCGTCGCCGACCGCGATCGCGCGCTCGCTCGCTACAAGGCGCATGATCCGGACGCCGAAAGCCTCGGGCCGCTTGCGTCCCGCCAGGCTGCGCCCCGCCCGCCCGCCGCCGGGACGCAAGCGGCCTGCTGATCAGCCCGGCTGGCGCCGGTAATGGTAGCGGTGCAGCTCGGTCGTCATCCCGATCGAATGGTAGAGGCGCCGCGCCGGGGTGTTGTCGGCCTCGACCTGCAAGGTTGCCATGGTCGCGCCGTTCCGGCCGGCCCAGGCGGCGAGCGCCCCGAGCACCCGACGCGAAAAGCCTTGGCGGCGCCGTCGGGCGTCGGTCACCACCGATTCGTAGCATAGCATCCCGCGATGGATGGTGCCGTAGGCCAGCGCCGCCGGTTCGCTCTCGACAACCAATTCGGCGAACGCGGCGGGCAGCACCACCGACTCGACGATCTGCCGGTAGACGGCGCGATATTCCGGCGACTGCCCTTGCAGGTTCGCCATGGCGGCAAACCAGTCCGACGTCGGCCGCGGCGACAGAAGCACGTCCTTTGTTCCGCCGAGCGGCGCCGCGGATGCGACGATCGGATCGAGCGGCCCCGCGATGATGCAGCTTTCGCCTTCCGCCGTGTAGCCCCGCGCCGCGAGAAGTCGGTCGATCTCCGGATCGACAAACGACGGGATGCGGAAAATCGCCGGCTGGCCCTGCGCCCGATAGAGCGCCTCGGCGGCCGCGACTAGCGCAGCGATTTCGGCGTGCGGCTCTTTCAGCGGCGTCGCCGAATTGGCGGTCCGCCGCACGCTGCCGCTGAAGCGCAGCAACCAGCCGTCAAGCACGACCTGGCGCAACGGGGGAAAGCCGTTGATCGCGGCCTCCTCGGCCGGCCATCTCGAGGCGGATATCACGACAGGCCGGATAGCTTTGGTCTCGCCGGAGATGCCGGCTCGAAACGTTTTATGCGCCGATTGGCCGCGCGCTTGGAGAGCCGGCAAAACTCGTTCCGTATCGTCCTAAGAGGTCGCGATAACGGCCGCTTCTCTCGCTCTCGCTCGATTTGATGCGCCACCACCTCGTGAAGCGTCTCAGTCAGTGACTTGCCCTTCTTTCGGGCAAGCAACCGCAGCAAGCGGTCGGTGGCGGGATCGCAAATATGCAAAGCCATTGGCAACTCCGGAAGCGGCGTCCTTGAAGCTAACTTTTGCGGAGCATTCCGTCGCAACCTCAAGTCCCGTCGCCCGTGTCGTCCGGCTCGGCCGCCGCGCCGCCGCCTTTAGCGACGCCAACCATCGCCGGGCGCAGCAGGCGGTCTTGCAGCATATAGCCGGGCTGCAGCACCTCGACCACGGTGCCGGCGGGGCGGCCGGTGTTCTCGGCCTCGAACACCGCCTGATGGAAATTATGGTCGAAGCGCTCGCCCTTCGGATCGACCCGCTTCAGGCCGTGGCGCTCGAAAGCCGCGAGCAATTCGCGCTCGGTCGCCGCGACGCCGGCGAGGAGACCTTTGGTGCGGTCGTCGCGCGCCTCGGCCTCGGGCAGGCTGTCGAGCGCCCGGCGCAGATTGTCGGCGACCGACAGCAAATCGCCGGCGAATTTGGCGAAGCCGTATTTCTCGGCGTCGGCGCGCTCGCGCTGGGCGCGGCGGCGCACGTTTTCGGTCTCGGCGAGGGCGCGCAGGAGCTTGTCCTGCACCTCGGCGAGCCCGGCTTCGAGCGCGGCGGCGCGCTCTTCGGGGGAGGCGGGGGCGGCGGCCTCGGCTTCGGCGTCCGGGCCGTCAGCCTTATCGTTGGCGGGGGCCGAAGGTTCTTTCTCGTCGCTCATGAATTTACCCGATAAGCCGCCCGATCACCTTGGCGGTGTAGTCCACCATGGGGATGATGCGGGCATAGTTGATCCGCGTCGGGCCGATCACGCCGATCGCGCCGACGATTTCCTCGCGGCTGTTCTGGTAGGGCGCGATGATCACCGAACAGCCGGCGAGACCGAACAAATGGCTTTGCGCGCCGATGAAGATCTGCACCCCGTCGCCGCTTTTGCTGGCGTCGAGCAAACGCAGCATCGTCTCGCGGGTTTCCAACAGTTCGAAAAGGGCGCGCAGCCGTTCGAGGTCGGCGACCGCGGTCACGTCGTCGAGCAGGTTGGCCTGGCCGCGCACGATCAGCGCGCGCTCGGCGTCGCCGCCCGACCAGCTCGCGAGCCCGGTGGCGACGACGCGGCCCGTGAGGTCGTCGAGCTGCGCCTTGTTCGAGGCGATGTCGTCGGCGATCTCGGCGCGCGCTTCCTCGAGCGTGCGGCCGACCAGCCGGGCGTTGAGGAAATTGGTCGCGCCGACCAGGGCCGAGGGCGGCAGGCCCAGCGGCACCTCGACGACGCGGTTCTCGACAAGGCCGTCCTCGGTCACCAACACGACCAGCGCGCGGCCGGGCCCGAGCGGCACAAACTCGATGTGCTTCAGCGGCCGGTCCTGCTTCGGCACGACGACGAGGCCGGCGCAATGCGACAGCCCGCTGAGCGCCGTCGTCGCCTCCTCCAGCGCCTGCGGCAGGCTCTTGCCGCGCGCCGCGCAGAGGCTTTCGATGCTGCTGCGCTCGTCGTCGGCGAGGCGGCCGACCTCGAGCAGCCCGTCGACGAAGAACCTCAGGCCCGCCTCGGTCGGCAGCCGACCGGCCGAGGTGTGCGGCGAATAGAGCAGGCCCGCCTCCTCCAGATCGGCCATCACATTGCGGATCGTCGCCGGCGACAGGCTGTCGGACAGCAGGCGCGACAAGGTGCGCGAGCCGATCGGCTCTCCGGTCTGCACATAGCCGTCGACGATCATGCGGAAGATATCGCGGCTGCGCGCGTTCAATTCGCTGATCGGCGACGGTGTCGGTTGTCTCGGCATATGCGCGAAAATCTAGGAACCCCACCCCGAAGCGTCAACTCGCGGGCGAATCGGGCGGAAGGTCAATAGCTCTTCTTGAAAATGGCATCGTAGGTCTGGCCGGTGGGGGCGGTCCAGCGCCCGGCGAGATCGCTGTAGTACGGCTTGAACGCATATTGGCTGCCGTCGGCGTTCTGGAACAACAGCGCGCCGTCCTTGACGATGCCGGCGCCGTGCAACACCCCGCCGGGGGCCTTGCCGCCGGCGCTCATCGGGCCGAACACATAGGTAATCGTCGCGGTGCCGTCGCCTTGCACATTCTCGACGATCAGCGCGGCACACAGCGTCGGCGTCCAGGCGGCGTCGCTGAAGATGCCGAGATATTGGCGGTAGGGTTCGGGCGCCGAGGCGGCGTCGGCAAGACGGTAAGCGACCTCCTGGTTACAGAAGACCCGGCCGGCGGTCGGCGCTTGCGCTGTCGCCGGCTCGACGGGCGCCGGGGCGGGCGCCGGGGGAGGCGTCAGCGTGGCGGGCGGCGGCGCCGTCGAGGGCGGACTCACCGGCGATGCCTCGATCGACGAGCCGGAACCCGACGGCAAGAGCGGCGTCGGCTGCTGCGCGGCGGCGGGGATTGCGTTCACCAAAAACAGAGCGGCGGCAACGCGATGGATCATGGGTTCACGCCTGAACGATAGTCTCGTCTTCCCCGCGAAAGCGGGGACCCAGGGCCACCATTCCGTCGCCCGCCCCTGAGTCCCCGCTTTCGCGGGGAAGACGAAGTAAAAGGTCTTCGCCTTTTACGCGATCATAACGGCTTCTGTAAGACTACTCCGCCGGCCGGGCTGCGTCCCGCTTCGGTCCACCCGGCGGCGCGATAGTGGCGCGCTGCCGTGCCGCCGGCGCCAAGGCTCAGCGTTGCGGTGGCGTAGCCCGCCTGCTTGAGCCGGGCGCAGCAATCGGCGAGCAGGATGCGCCCGACGCCCTTGCCGCGCGCGCCGGCGGCAACCAGCAGATGGATCGCCGCGCTGTCGGCGGCGCCAAAGCCGGCGATCTCGCCGTCCTCCTCCCAGACCGCAACCGCGCCGGCGCCGACCAGCCGGCGCAACTCCGCGTCGGCGACGAGCGCCGGGTCGCTGAGCGCGTCGGCGCCGCTGGCGTCGCGGATCGCGGCGAGGCACCGCAGATCGGCCGGAACCGCCGGCCGCAGCATCGCCAACTCACGCTTCGCGCCAAATCACGCGTCGCGCTAGGCGATCTTCAGCTCGCGCAGCTGCTTCACGTCGGCGCGGCCGGCCGAGAGGATGTAGGCGATGTCAGACCCGCCGGTCAGGTAGCGCATGCCGAGCTTGATCAGCCAGCTCTGGAACTCGAAATCCTGGCGCACCCCGCCGACCCCCATTTGCTTGCCGTGACGGCGGGCGGCGCCGGCGACCTTCTCGAACGCCGCGCGCATCCGCTCGGAGCTGTATTGCCCGGGGATGCCCATCTCGGTGCTCAAATCCGACGCGCCGATATGCAGCACGTCGATGCCCTCGACCGCGGCGATCTCCTCGGCGTTCTCGACCGCTTCCGGCGTTTCGATCATCGCCATCAGCACGGTCTCTTCATTCAGGATCGTGCACACTTCGGCCTGCGGGATCGCGGCGTAGCCGAGTGCCGGGCCGCTGCCGAACGCCGAGCGGTGGCCTCTGGGCGCGTAGAGGCAGGCCTCGACGATGTCCCGCGCCTCCTTGGCGTTCTGGATATGCGGCACCATCACCCCCTGCGCGCCGCAATCGAGGATGCGGGTCGCGTCGTGCGGGTCGTGCGAGGTGACGCGGGCGATCGGCGTCACTCCCATGCCGAGCGCGGCGACGCACACCCCGGCCGCGGTCTCGAGCGAGGTCGGGTTGTGCTCGAGGTCGATATAGACCGCGTCGAAGCCGCAGGCCGCCGCGATCATCGCGATGTTCGGGGTACGCAGCTGGTTGACCCCCATGCACAGCACCAGCTCGTTCGACTTCAGCATCTTCTTCGCGCGGTTCTCGCGGATTTGCGTGGGCATTGCGGAGTTCCTTCCCGAAACGGTCGCGTTCTGCGGCTAGCATCCTGCCCTTCGAAGTAGCGCACAACGTCCCTATATTTTAAAGATGTCGAATACCGAAAATCCACAGCCGCTCTCGGGGCTCGTGATGCCGCGCTTCGGCGAGGTGGCGAGCTTTATGCGCCTGCCGTTCG
>Ga0209483_1003209_pt1 | contig 10855 bp, 7 predicted proteins | sample NGEPerA_FD_184508 | JGI IMG/M metagenome (GOLD analysis project Ga0209483, IMG submission 184508) | Arctic peat soil microbial communities from the Barrow Environmental Observatory site, Barrow, Alaska, USA - NGEE PermafrostL2-A... | ecosystem: Environmental > Terrestrial > Soil > Wetlands > Peat...
CTCCCCAGCCCTGTCCGCCAAGCCTTCCCCCATCCCCCGCCCCACCGATGCCGATTTCCTGATCCAGCGCGCCAATGACCGCTTCGCCGCCGGCAAGCGTGCCCTCCAGCAGGGCCAGCCGGACGAAGCCCGCCAGGAATTCGATCGTGCCGTGGAGGTGCTGTTCAACGCGCCCGGAAACCTGCCTGGCCGGGCCGCCCTGGAACCCCGCCTGGAAGAACTGGTGGACGCGATTTATCGCATCGATCAGGATCAGCTCGGAGCCAGCGCCCCCGACGAGCAGGTGTCCTACGATAAAGCCCCGCTCGACGGCATCCTGGACATGACCTTCCCCATCGACCCCAGCCTGCGCGGCAAGGTCCGCGAGCAGGTTCGCATGACCGTGTCCCAGCTCCCCCTGGAAGAGAGCGATGCGGTGGTCAGCTTCATTAATTTCTTTTCAAGTACCAAGGGCCGCCACATCCTGATGGGTGGCATGCAGCGCTCGGGACGCTACAAGGCCATGATCGAGCGGGTTCTGGCCGAGGAAGGGCTTCCCGCGGAGCTCATCTTCCTGGCCCAGGCGGAATCCGGCTTCCAGCCCCGCGCGGTGTCGAACAAGCTGTGCGTCGGCATCTGGCAATTCGCCAAGTTCCGCGGCAACGAATATGGCCTCAACCAGACTCCCGCCACCGACGATCGTATGGATCCGGAAAAAGCCACGCGCGCCGCCGCCCGCCACCTGCACGACCTCTATGAGCACTTCGGAGACTGGTATCTGGCCATGGCGGCTTACAACTGCGGACCCGGCTGCGTGGATAGCGCGGTGATGCGCACCGGCTACGCCGATTTCTGGGAGCTTCGCCGCCGAAACGCCCTCCCGCTGCAGACCGCCAACTACGTCCCCGCGATACTGGCCATGGTGATCATGTCCAAAAACGCCAACGAATACGGCCTGGACAACGTCGACTTTGAACCGGCGGTCAACTACGACAGCCTGGAATTGCAGACCCCCACGCATATCGGCCTGATCGCTGCCGCCCTGGACCGGTCCGTCAGCGAGATCAAGGAACTGAATCCTTCGCTTCTGAAGCCGGTAGCTCCGGGTGGCTTCACGCTCCGCGTTCCCAAAGGTCAGGTGCCCCAGTTGGAAGCCGCTCTGCGTGTGATTCCGGCCGACCGCCGCGATTCCTGGCGAGTGCACCGGGTGGAGCCGGGTGACACCCTGGCGGGCGTCGCCAAGCGCTACGGGACCACCACCGAGCTGCTCAGCTCGGCCAATCACGACCAGCTTCCCGAGGAAGGCATGTTCGCGGCCGTGCCGGTGTCCTATCCCGGCGACCGGACTCCGGTCGTAAAAAGAACCGTCGAAGCCCACGCCAGAAAAGCTGGGACCAGGGCTTCGGTCAAGAAGGCCTCCGGTGCCCGGACCACTGCCCGCGCAAGCCGGAAACCAGCCGCCAAGCGCACTGCCAGAGCCTCCGGCAAAGCCGTTCGGACTTCCGGGAAACGTGCGGCCGGAGCGTAGTTCCTGCACCGGCGCTCATACCGGCGCGCGTTCGGACATTTCCCCTTGCCTTCTGAACAAAACGCGATATTCTAATTCTTGTCTGGTTTCGCCCAACTCAAAACAGGAGACAGCCTGAATGTTAGAGTACCGGTTCTCGATGGAAGACGAAGACGACGACTTCGAGCAGGAATCCAACATCAGCATGGATGATGACATCGGCGACTACGATGAGGACGACGAAGAAGAAACCATCGTCGTGACGGAAACCGTGGTTACGTCCATCTTCCCGCCCTCCATTCCGGTGATGGACGTCCCCGCTCCTCCAGAACCGCCGCCGGCCAAGAAGCCCGCCACGAAAGCGGCCGCCACTCCCAAGCCCGCCGCGCCCAAAGCTGCCAAAAAGCCAGCCGCCCCTGCAAAGAAGGCGGCAGCGAAGAAAGCGGCTCCCAAGAAGGCAGTAAAGAAGGCGGCGGCCAAGAAGGCCGCTCCCAAGAAGGCAGTGAAGAAGACGGCGGCCAAGAAGGCGGCTCCCAAGAAGGCTGTGAAGAAAGCGGCCAAGAAGGCGGCTCCCAAGAAGGCTGTGAAGAAAGCGGCCAAGAAGGCCGCCAAGAAAAAGAAGTAGGACCTACTTCTCCACGACTCCTTTGCAGCGCTCGTAGAGCTGCAACAGGGCATCCACTTGGTCCTCCGGACCTTTGGGCGTCTTCCCGCCGAATCCGGCGCCGGTCGCGGTCTTGCCGAGGCCGGTGGTGGTGGCGATAAACTTCATGAGCTCCAGCGCAACTTCTTCCTTGCTTGAACTTTCCTTGGTCGACCCGGGGCGAGGTGTTTCCTTTTCATCAGGCATATAATCTTTAAGGTACTCCAGTTGGGCCTCCTTCCACCAAATTCCTGAGATGCCGGTTACCGCGCGCCGCCTCATCCGCAAGATGCGCGGGGGAGCGCAGGCCCACCTGATGGATGCTTCCGACGGCCATTCCTACGTCGTCAAGTTCCACAACAATCCGCAGCACCGCCGGATTCTGGTCAATGAATGGATCGCCTCGACGTTCCTGCACTACCTGGGTATTGCCGCCCCGGAAGTCGCTATGGTTCAGATCACGGAGTCGGTCCTGGCCGGCGATCCTGAAATCCACATCCAGGTGGGCCGGGAACGCCGCCCGGTGACTCCCGGCTGGCATTTCGGATCGCGCTTCCCCGGCGATCCGGCGCGCACCGTGGTGTATGACTATCTTCCCGATACGCTGCTCGATACCGTCGAGAATCTGCCCGACTTTCGCGCCGTGCTGGCCTTCGACAAATGGATGGGTAACGCCGATTCGCGCCAGGCGATCTTCTTCCGGGCGCGAGTGCTGGAACCACTAGCCTCCGGGCATAATCTAGGCACAACCCAGCGTTTGGGTTTCGTGGCCCAGATGATGGACAATGGTTATGTATTCGAAGGACCCCATTGGCGTTTGGGGGAGTCGGCGATTCAAGGCTTGTATTTCCGCCCGCTGGTCTACCGGACCGTGCGGGGCCTCGCCGAGTTCGAGCCTTGGCTTAGCCGCATCCGGAATTTTCCGGAGGAAGTTGTGGATCAGGCGGTCAAACGGATTCCTCCGGCCTGGCTGGAGGACGACGAAGACGAACTGGAGCGCCTGCTGGAACGCTTGATGAGGCGACGCGCGCGAGTGCCGGATCTGATCGAACAATGTCGTTCGGGACCGTCCAATCCGTTTCCGAACTGGCGTTCATGAAGCCTTTGTCCGAAGAAAACGCGTTGCGCAAAGAACAAACATGCCAGTGACTGCGACACCAACCCGGGCCGCCGAGTTCCGGGAGACTCTTGCCCAGCGCGTATTGGTAGCGGATGGCGCCATGGGCACCATGCTCTATTCCAAAGGCGCCTTCATCAACCGCTGCTATGACGAGCTGAATCTCTCGCTCCCCGCCCTGGTGCGCGACGTTCACCAGGAGTACGTCCGCGCCGGAGCCGAGATCGTCGAAACCAATACGTTCGGCGCGAACCGCAAGCGCCTGGCGCCCTTCGGCTTCGCGGACAAGGTCCGGCTCATCAATCGTGCCGGCGTGAGAATCGCTCGCGAGGCCGCTGGCTTTGCTCGTAATGAAAGAGACCAAGCCTTCGTTGGAGCCGCCATCGGACCGCTGGGAGTTCGGCTGGAGCCGCTCGGCTCCACCACCATCGACGAAGCCCGTTCCATCTTTCGGGAGCAGATCGAAGCCTTGGTCGAGGCAGGCGTCGACTGCCTGATGCTCGAAACGTTTCGAGACTTGAACGAAGTTCGCGCTGCCGTGGAAGCGGCACGCGAGGCCGCCGGACCCGACATGGTCGTCATGGCGCACCTGAGCATCGAAGATGACGGCCGCCTTCAGGACGGAACATCGATCGAGGATTTCACGCGCGCGCTGGACGCGATGCCGGTGGACGTCATTGGCCTCAACTGCTCCTCGGGACCCAAGGTGATGCTCGAGACCCTGGAGAAGATGGGCGCCTATACGCACAAGCCGCTGAGCGCTCTGCCCAACGCCGGACTTCCCGCCAGCGTCGACGGCCGTAACATCTATCTGTGCTCGGCCGAGTATATGGCGCAATACGCCGCACGCTTTATTAAGGCCGGCGCGCGGATCGTCGGCGGCTGCTGCGGAACCACCCCGGAGCACGTCAAGGAAATCCGCAACGAGGTTCGCAGTTTGCAACCGGGGCACGCCTCAGCGTCGGTGGTTGTGGATGAATCCGCAGCCAAGCCCAAGGCGATGGAGAAAATCCCCGTCGCGGACAAGAGCCAACTGGGCGCCAAGCTGGCTGCCGGGACGTTCGTCGCCTTCATCGAAATCCTTCCTCCGCGCGGCCTGGACGCTTCCAAGGAAATCGCCGGAGCGAAGTTGTCCAAGGAAGCCGGGATCGATTGCATCAACGTTCCCGACGGACCTCGCGCCAGCGCCCGCCTCAGCGCCCAGGTCACCTGCCAGTTGATCCAGAGGGAAGCCGGGATCGAAGCGGTGCTCCACGTCCGCTGCCGCGACCGCAACATCCTCAGCATTCAGAGCGAGCTTCTGGGCGCGCACATGGTGGGCGTTCGCAATCTGATCTGCATCACCGGCGATCCGCCGCGCATGGGCGTCTATCCCGACGCGACCGCGGCATTCGACGTCGATTCCATCGGGCTTTCGACCATCGTCAACAATCTCAACCACGGCATGGATCTGGGCGGCAACCCGATGGGTTCGCAAACAGCGCTCCTGCTGGGCGTGGGCGCTAATCCGGGCGCCTACAATCTGGACGAAGAAATTCGCCGCTATGAAGCTAAGGTCAAGGCGGGAGCCGAATACGCGGTCACGCAGCCGGTGTTCGATCTCGACTTGCTGGAAGTATTCCTGAAGCGCACCGCGGAGTTTAGGATTCCCGTGATCGCCGGAATCTGGCCGCTTACCAGCTTCCGCAATGCCGAATTCATGGTCAACGAGCTGCGCGTTCCCGTGCCCGAGGCCTATATGGAACGCATGCGCAGCGCCGATAATGCCGAAGCCGCGCGCGCCGAGGGCGTGGCGATTGCGAGGGAAATGGTCCAGCGCGTCCGGCCCCTGGTCGCCGGCGTTCAGTTGAGCGCGCCTTTCGGGCGGTACCAGACAGCGATCGATGTTGCACAGGCAATAGAGCGATAAAATGCCCACCGACCTGATCGAGATCGACGCGGAGCGCCCTTCCGAACGCGCCATTGAGCGCGCCGCGGCGGCCGTCCGGCGGGGCCAGGTGGTCGCGATTCCCACCGACGCGCTCTACACGCTGGTGTGCGATCCGCTCAATCTGCACGCCGTGGGAAGAATCTTCTCCGCCAAGGGCCGCGAGCAGGATCGAGCTTTGCCGCTACTTGTAAGCGACGTAGTGATGGCCGAAGAGCTGACCAAAGAAATCTCGGCCAGGTTCTATCTTCTCGCCCGGCACTTCTGGCCGGGTGAGCTGACCATCATCGTGCAAGCCTCTTCGCGAGTGCCGTTGAAAGTCACCGGCAACACCGGACGCCTGGCGATGCGGCAATCCAAATCGAAAGTCGCCAACGCGCTGCTCGAGCGGCTGGCGCAACCCCTGATCGCCACCAGCGCGAACCTCTCCGGCCAGCCCACCTGCACCAGCGGCATCGAAGTGTTTGGCGTCATGGACGGGCGCGTCGACCTGGTGCTCGACGCCGGACCGGCTACGGGCCTGGGAGCCACCACGGTCGACATCACCGAGCCCTACTGGCGCGTGATCAAGCAAGGCGTGATTCCGGAGACCGCCATCGCGGAGGTCCTAAAGGGTTCCTGATGGCGACTGGGTTAGTATGACAAAGACCACGGCGGCTCCCGAGTCCGGCGCCGCAAGTCAGGATCAGCTCACGCCGTTGTTCCATGTGGTGCTGCTCGACGACGACGAGCACACCTATGACTACGTGATCGAGATGCTGATGAAGATTTTCTGCCACTCGCCCGAAACTGCCTTCCGGCACGCCGTGGAGGTCGATATGGAAGGCCGGACGGTCGTGCTCACCTGCGAACGCGAGCAGGCTGAATTCGGCCGCGATCAGATCCACGCCTATGGCGCCGATCCGCGCATGCCTATCTCCAAAGGCTCCATGAGCGCAGTCATCGAACCGGCAGGAACGGCGAGCTAGTGGGGCTTCCCCGAGACATCGCGACCACGCGGGAATCCATTTGCGGAGATCTGAATATTTCCACTGAAACGATGTAACGGCGGGTGCCCACACCGTTATGGAGCGGCTTGCGGCAGCACCACGATCGTGCTGCGCGGGAATGCGAAGCGCTTCCCGGCCTCGTCGATCACGTTGATCTGGGCCGTATATTCTCCCGCCGCTATCTTCGCCATCGGCACCTGAAAGTTGAAGGAGGCCACGCCGGGACGATTGGGCGTCAGCTTGTCCTGATTCTCCGGCATGGACGAAAACACCTTGCGCGCGCCCTGCAGCAGCTCCACCTGAGCGCTGAGGTCGGGGGTCTTCGAACCAGGAGCGGCAGCCGGATCGTAGACCTCGAAGTAGACGTACAGGGTCTGATCCTTGCGGAACACGCGCGTGATACTGGGGACCATTTTCTGGCCGTTCTGAATCAGAGGATGATTCGCCAGCGCGCGCTTATCGTTATCGGCCGACCCCACCGCCGCCTTAACGTCTTCCTTCTGGCTGCTCAAGATCACCGAGCTCAAGCGCAGGTTCTTCGATGCCGACAGATCGGGGACGACGAAGTTGGCCTCGAAGGTGCCCATCTTGCCGGTCTGGTTTTCACGCGCCAGGAACTTTAAGTTGTACTGTCCGGGTGGAAGCGTGAGCCCGGCATCGTACTGCAAGTGACGATGCTCCAGCTGCGAAACATCCGCATCGCTCAGCTTTACGGGGATGTTATCGCGCACGCCGCCCACCAGACGTCCCGACGGCTCTTCGCGCACCTGGCCGATGAAATCGAAATCCGTGCTTTGCTTGCCGCCTTTCTTGGCCAGCACCAGGACCGAGCCGGGAATCTTGACCGAGATCGGCACCAGGTAGCGATCGCGCGCCACGCGGAAGTAATCTACTTCGAGCGCCAGCGGCAGTTCACTCACCGGGTCGCCCAAGGTCAGCGCTTCTTCCAGTTGTCTCTCTTTATCGCTGGCGGTGAATTTTGCAAACGTCTTAGAAGCGTAATACCCGTTGCGGAAATCCAGTTTGGTGCTGGACTGCAGTTCCTTGCTGACCAGCTTCACTTGCAGCTTGCGGAATTTTCCGTCCTCGGCGGCGTTCTTGCTGTAGAAGCCCAGGATGTAATAGCTGCTGATGTCCTCCTGGGCTTGGCGGATCCCCAAGGCCAGATCGTTGGAATCGACCAGTGCTTTCCCGCCGGTGTCCGACGCTAGAGTATACAGCGTGTCTTGCGAGCCGGTGACGCTGCTGCGGCGGCCCGACTGCGTGGATCCCGTAAAGGCACCGGTACCCCGCCCCGAGGCTGTTGACGCATCGCCTACGGGCGACTCGGCTGTCAGCCCGCGCGCGTCTACGGGATAAAACGACACGTTCGCCCGGACGGCCGAATTAACGGTGGCGCGCAACTGGCTCTGATTCTCGAGGCCGGTCAGGCTCAGGCCGCTCGCAAAATAGATCAGGGCTTTCTTTTCCGGATACGCGGCCAACTTCTTGGTGGCATCCTCCAAAGCGCTCAGCTTGCGATCCGTATTGAAGACGTTAAACTCGGTGTCGTCGGCCACGAAGTTTCCACTATCGTCGGTTGCATCGGCGCCGGTAGCGGCCGTATCGGCCAGGCCCGAGCCTTCCCCGGTCGCCATCTTCTGGAGCCGCGAGAGCAAGCGGTCGCGATCGGCCGTAAAGTCTTCGAGCACGTCGAACCGGTTGCCGTAGGCCATGATCGACACGAGATCGGAAGACGTCATCTGCTTGGTGATGAAGTCGACGGCGGCGTCCTTGGCGCGGAGCTGATCGGCCTCGGGCATGTTCGAAAAATCGAAGAACAGGGCGACTAGGCGTTTATCCTGATGGCGGACCGGTGCGGTTGCGGCGGCCGCGGTCACGGCTTGACCCGCGGGAGCAGCCTGGACACGTTCGACACGTTCTTCGAGCGTGACCGGAGCAGAAGAAGTAGCCGCAACCGGCGGGAGCACATCGTTGCTGAGCTGCTCCAGCTCGAAAACTGCCAGGTCCTGCTTCACGCCGTCTTCGTAGATCTCGATATCCTGCTTCTTTAAATTGGTGACCGGTTTGCCGGATTTGTCCTTGACGGATACGTTGACGATCACCAGCTTGGTCTCGGTCTTAAACGTGACTTCCTGGGCGAACTCTTTCTGAGTAAGCAACGAAGCCGCCAGGAGCAGAAGAAGTATAGGTTTCATTCTCATCAAAACCGGAGACGGACGGTAGCCGAAAGCGTCCGCATTCCGCCCGCTGCGGTGGCCAATCCATAATTGAGCGAGTTCACGACTGTACCGAAGCCCGAAATGTTCACGTGGTTCAGCAGATTGGTGGCTTGCACGTTAAACTCGACACTGCGGCGCTCGGCGAGCTGGATTTGACGCGCCAATTGCAAATTCATGCTAAACGTGCCGGGACCCGGGATGGTGCCGCGTCCGGCGGTACCGAACGTTCCCGGCAAGGGGACCGAGAACGCCAGCGGGTTGAAATAGCCCGAGCCGGCGTCGATCGGCAATCCAGTGGCGTCGGCGCGCACGGTGCCGACGACCCCGGCTCCTCCGACGTTTGAGGCGTTCCCGAGAACGGTGGCCGTCAGCGGACGTCCGCTAGCCACCTGCGTGGTGCCCGTGAGCTGCCAATCCTTGAGCGACTTTTGCAGCCAGGGCTGTTTCTGGAACATGGCGTTTCGAACACCGACCGGAGATTGAGCCGTGTAGGTCAAAGCCAGCGTTTGTCCCGTGGGCGAATCGATTCCGCGCTCCGCCGCCAGATTTAGTGCGTTCTGCGCCACGCCGGCACCCAGCGAGGACGTATTGTCGATCAGCTTTTGATAGGTGTAGTTCAGTTGCCAGGAGAAGTTGTTGCGGAAGCGGCGGGTGAGCCGCAGCGAACCGGCGTGGTAAATCGAATTGCCCACGGGACTATCGTAGATAAAGCCCTGCGCGTTTCCGATCTGGCGCTGTTGCTCGGCGGTCAGCGGCGAGGATCCCGGCGGAGCGCTATTGGGAATGGTCTGTACGTCCAGGCGCGTGCCCTTCTGGCCGTTATAATCGACTTCCATCGCCAGACCCGCGGGCAGTTCCCGCTGGATAATGGCATTCCAGGATTGCGCATAGGCCGCGCGATAGTAGCGGTCCACCGCGAACGTGTTGGTGATGGTCTGACCCACCGGAACCGCGATCAAGCCCGTACCCAGGGTCAGAATATTGTCGGCCGTGGTGTTCACCGAGTTGGTGCTCGAGAACGGAGGCTGCTGGGCCAGCCGATTGCCAAGCTGGTTGTAGACGCCCATGTTGTAAGCCCAGCCATAGCCGGCGCGGAAGGTGAATTTGCTGCGCGCGGTGGGTTTCCAGGCCACTCCGATTCGGGGCGAAAAGTTGTTCTTGTCCGGGTTGATCAGCGCGGCCGGAAACGCTCCGCTATAAGGACCGACGCCGCCCGCAATCACCGGCGCAACAGCGGTAAAATCGGGCGCGATGTCGAGGTTCGCCAGGTGTCCGTATTTCTCCTGAATGGGCGTGAAGTATTCATAACGCAGGCCCAGGTTCAGCGACAGATTGCTGAGGATGCGCCAGTCATCCTGGCCGTAGAAACTCATCGTTTGGGAGCGGAAATACTGGCTGGATGCGCCATAGCGGACCGAAGACGATTGAGGCAGACCGAGGAGGAAATCCGCGAAGTCCCAGCCGGTTTTAGCGATGGGCAAGCCGTTCGCGTCGAAGTTGCTAGTGGATAACCCGGAGAAACTGAATGTCCCGCGGCCATTCGAATCGGCAATGGAATTGGTCATGGCCTTGCTCCACTGACCACCCCAACCCCAGTTGTGCTTGCCGCGCCGATAGGTGAAGCTGTCGGAAAGGTTCAAGGTGTTCACCGCGGTCGTGGTGGGATTTCCGTCGTTCAGGCCGCCGTAATTGGTGAAGCTCAGCGAGGGAGGCCCGAAATTGCGCGGGTCCGGGGAGGCGCCGGCGATTCCCAACTGCGCGGCTACGTCAGTACCGAGCGTCTGGAAATAGGGGACCGATTGGCTATAGTTCCGGTTGAAGCCGATGGTGAAATTGCTGAACATGCGCGGACTCAGATTCTTGGTCCAGTTGATACTCGTATTAGAACCGTCCCCCTGCGTTTCATCGCGGAAGGTGAATGGGTTGAGGTTCTGCCCGTTGCGGGATTGATAGTTGGAAGTGAACGAGATCCGGTTGGTCTGGTCCACGGTCCATTGGAGCCGGGTACTGACGTTCTGGGAATTGTTAGGATAGGCCGCGGTGTAGCGATAGTTCTGGATCAGGCCGCTGTAGATCGGCAGAGGGACGTACGTCAGCAATCCTTGCGCAATGGGGCTGATGCTGGTCAGGGGGATCTGGTTGCCTGGGAATGGCTGGCAGCCGAGACCTGGAACGCAGGTGCTGGGATCGTAGATCGTATTTCGTCCCGCGAAGTTGCCGCTGCGCTCCGCGGCACTCGGCAAGGTGGCGGTAGCGTCGTAGGGGTTCCGCGACAGAGTGCCGTTGTAGTTCACGGTGAAATTCAGGATCTTGCTGGCATCGAATAACTTGGGAATGATCACCGGTCCGCCGATGTTCAGGCCGTAGCGGTTGTTGGCATACGAACTCTTTGCTTGTTCTTGGCCATTGAGCGAGAATGGCCGTGCGTCGAACGCTGAGTTTCGAGCCGTAAAGAATACCTGGCCGCGGAT
>Ga0209483_1003210_pt1 | contig 10853 bp, 10 predicted proteins | sample NGEPerA_FD_184508 | JGI IMG/M metagenome (GOLD analysis project Ga0209483, IMG submission 184508) | Arctic peat soil microbial communities from the Barrow Environmental Observatory site, Barrow, Alaska, USA - NGEE PermafrostL2-A... | ecosystem: Environmental > Terrestrial > Soil > Wetlands >...
GAACAGTAAGTGGCTAAGAAAGCAAAGAAGCGAGTTGCGCGCGAATATACGAAAGCCGATGAGAAGGAGTTGCGCGCTCATTCGAAAGCGAAGACGCCGGTAACAAAGATTGCAACGCTCACGAAGAGAACGGTTGCAGCCCTTCGTGCGAAGGCACGCAAGCTCGGCTTTGGTCTCGGTCACCAGCGCCCTGCTAAGAAGATAGCAAAGAAGAAGAGCTAATCATCTTTCTCGACAAGAAAATGGCCCCGAACGGGGCCATTTCCGTATCAGTGATGATATCGGTGCTTGATGATTGCGACCATTTGTTTCTGCGTACACGAGAGGGATAAGAGAAAGCCCCGCGACGTAGCGGGGCGGGGGATTGAATTAAACCGTTCGGGATGATGCTCGACAGCTGTCAGTCCGCGAGGGATAGGCCAATTCCATTCGCCGGTAGTTAACACGCTGTTAAGCTCACGAAGTGGAACATCTCTTCGATCAATCAATCGTTATACGGACCTTCGATAGAACTTGAGGTGGAAGTATGCTCAAACGAGTGGCCGCGTGTTGGGATGAGTCTTGCAGCTGCATTAATTTATTGGGTCATCATATTGCTATGGCTCGCGGTGCTCGCGACGGTGTGCGTCGCATTTGTACGCAATCCTCGAACCTTTGGAACCATCCGCCTCCTTCTATCGGTGCTGTCGATCGACACGCTTCGGAATATCATTGAGAATATCTATTTCGGCTTATATTTCGGGGGACAGTACGGATTGTTCCCGGCCTCCATTGTGGGAGTGCTTGCTAATCCGAACTATCTGATTCTTCCAAAGGTGATGAACGTCGTCGCCGCATGCGCCGTCCTCGGGCTGCTTGCGCTCCGCTGGCTCCCGCTGGCATCGAGAGAACGGGCCGAAGCCGATGCGGATATTCGCCTGAAGGGAGAGGCCTTGAGCCAAGAGGCCGAGGACAGCCGTCGGCTGTTTGAGACATCCTTAGATCTAATCATAGTAACTGATCCGAAGGGAATCTTTATCCGTGTAAGCCCCAGCTCTTTGACGACCCTTGGTTATAGGCCAGATGAGATGATTGGACGGAGTGGCGCGGAATTTATCTTACCAGAGGATATCGACAGTACGCGGCGCGAAATGAAGTTAGGCCGCGGCGGTCAACATAAGCGCCACTTTGAAACTAGGTACGTTCACAAGCATGGTCATGTCGTGGCTTTGGCTTGGTCGGGCGTGTGGTGTGAGCCGGAACAAAAGTATTTCTTTTTCGGCCGAGACATGACGGAGCGGAAGATTGCTGAGGAACAACTGCGTCGGTTGGCCCATTATGACCAACTGACGGGTCTTCCCAATCGGGCGCGCTTGCATGAAGATCTCAATCGGCTGTTTGATGAGCACGCGGGCGCTTCTGCGCGTCCAATCTGTATCGCGATGCTCGATCTCGACGGGTTCAAAGACATCAACGACACGCTTGGCCACTCGCTGGGTGATAGACTTTTGCAAGAGGTAGCAAAGCGGCTGGCGGCCGTGTCGAATGAAACGCGGGTATATCGGTTGGGCGGAGACGAATTTGTCATGGTCCTTAGAGACTGTGGCGACCCGCTCGTGGCGGCCGAATTCGTAAACTCGGCTTTGGAACGGCTCACCAAGCAATTTGAGGTCGATGATCATCGGCTGTTCATCGCCGCAAGTGCCGGCATCGCGATCGCGCCAACACATGGCTCAAACGTCGATGATCTCCTTGCGAACGCCGACCTCGCACTCTACGACGCCAAAGCCAGTGGGGGTCGGATATATCGGCTGTACGTTCCAACCTTGCGTGCCCAGGCAAAAGGTCGCCGGGAACTCGACTCTGAGCTTCGGCGAGCCTGCACAAACAAAGAATTTGTTTTGTATTTCCAGCCTCAGGTTCGATCAAGCGACGGCATCGTGACTGGCGCGGAAGCTCTCCTTCGTTGGAATCATCCGGAGAGAGGGATCTTGGCGCCGGGAGCATTCATGGACGCTCTCGGCGAAAGCGCTGTTGCGATGGAAACTGGTCGATGGATTCTGACGAATGCCTGCAAAATGGCGGCCTCTTGGCGTGCGAAAGGCCTTCCTCATGTTCGGATGGGCGTGAATCTTTTTCCGGCGCAATTCCGTAACGGCACGCTGCTGCAAGACGTGGAACAGGCTCTGTTTGAAAGCGGCTTGCCTCCTGAAGCCTTGGAGCTTGAAATCACCGAAAATATTGCGCTCGGTCGCGAGGATGGAACGCTTTCTGCACTGAAAGCGCTTCGGTCAAGAGGTGTAGGAATTGCTTTCGACGATTTCGGCACGGGATACGCGTCTCTCAGTTATTTGACGCGCTACCCCCTCACGCGAATCAAAATCGACCGAAGCTTCGTGCAGAAGATCGATGAGAAATCCGCGTCGGAGGACACCGCTATTGTGCGCTCGATCATCGTGATGGGTCGCAACCTGGGACTTGAGGTCATTGCCGAAGGAGTCGAAACGGTAGCTCAGGCCGATTTTCTGAAGATGGAAGGTTGCCACGAGTTGCAAGGGTTCCTGTTCTCGAAACCGCTTCCGGCAAAGAAGTTCGAAAAGTTTCTGAGGTTGAGCCCAATAGACGCTGGGGTGGGAGGAGCCCCAATATCCACCGTCGCCAAAGTTGCGCGCGTGCGGAGATAAGAGAAAGCCCCGCCACGTGGCGGGGCAGGGAAGTGGTCCCTATTCGGCTTCCTCAACCGGCTGACCGAACGCCCTGAGAAAGTCCGCTGCTTGTTGTGCTTTCGCTGCGGCCCGGAAAACCGCCTTGTCGTCATCCTTCAGCACTTCAAGGTATGCTTGGATGTATCCTGCATGCCGCAGCTCGGCTTTTATGCCAAGGTGGGCACACAGGAATGCGGAGGCGAGTTCGGCGATGATTTCCTCGAAGCTGTACGGCTTCGATTTGTACGCGCCGGACATATCGCGATCGAGGCGATGTTTCGCGCCGCTCCAATGCGACAACTCGTGCAGTGCCACGCCGTAGAACTGCTCGGGGTCATTAAAGTCTGCCGGGTGGGGCAACATCACCATATCCCAGGCGGGGGTATAGCAGGCTCTGTCGCCCCCTAACTCAACCTTCGCTTCCGTTGCTTTGATAAGAGCCTCGGCCGCTGCATGGCGTTGTATTTCAGTCGGCGGGTCTGGGTCTGATAATTCCAACCCGTCAATCTGCGCGACATTGAAAACACAAAAGGTTTTCAGCATCCGCCCCTTCTTCTCTTCCTCCGTTTCCTTGTCCTTGAAGAGCAAGGGTTTGGTAAAGACGATGAAGGTGCCGTTTTCACCTTTGCGTACCGTAGCGTTCGCGGCGGCGGCTTGCTGATAGGTGAGCCACTGGTGCTTTTCGTAGCCACGGTCGGTGGCGGCAAACCAGAGGATAGGGATGTTTATGCCGGAGTAGGTGCGTTTGGAGATTGCGTTGGCAGGGAGTAGACCCGTGCTTCTTCCTTTCCAACACTTCAGCCATGGCACGGCGCCGGCTTCAAGTTCTTTGACGATATTGGCAGTCACGTCAGCGTAGAGCTGCTGGATCTTCATGCGAACCTCCTGTTGTGGAACGTCCGCACCTAATTGTACCGCGCAAAGAAAAGGCCCTTCGAAGAGGGCAAGCTATAACTCAGCGGCTCGCATCAGTGGTTGGCATTGCTCCATCAACGCGGTGCGCGCCGATACCGTAAGGAGCTAGTATCGAGCGGATATACACTACATCATCACAACATCCTCTCATTGCGGACACACTTCCAGCTAGAGGTGCGACCTCCTCGAAACAAAGTCTGAATACTAATGGAAGAGCTATTACGTTGTCGTAATATGGAAGCCATGTGCCGTCAGAGTGCCCTCTATGACCCGGAGCGCAGTTGGGCGTGGCTTGCGGACGCTGAAAAGTGGAAAGACCTAGCGGACAAGGAAGCTCTTATCTTCGAAGAAGGAACTGCGGCAAAAATAGCGACACGTTGAATAGCTAAAAGAAAAGGCCCCCGTTTCAGAGGGCGCACGAAAGAAAGCCCCGCGACGTAGCGAGGGGTGTAGCTTCGCACCTTGCGGGTCCTACGTTCTCAACGCGGCTTCCAAGTCCCTCACCGCGCCAGCGCCCGTCGCCGCTGCTCTGGGAAGATTCGCACGAAACTATCCGGACTTCATTCTACCACGCAAGCAAAACCCCCATCCTCAGATGGGGGTTTGGAGTTATATGCGCTGGCGCTGATGCCTGGCATAGAAGTTCAAAGAGCATTTTCTAATTTATGATCACCGACCACGATTGTTGGACTGCGACCGCGTACCGCGCGGTTCGTCGCGTTGATCCTGTCGCTGATCGGAGCGTTCGTTCGTGTCCGTCTTCGGCGGACGCAACACGATTTTGCACTCGCCATCAGGTCCGGGAATTGGCAGGGCCTGTAGAACGATATTCAGTCCGAGTTGGTCCGCGTGCTCCCACGCCGATCCAATTTGTGTCCACCAGTCGTCTTTTCCTTCGCGCTTGGTGACAACATACGCGTGGTAGGCTGGAGTCGAATTATCCTTGGCCATGATGAGCCATCCTTTCCTGTTGCTGAATTGAGGATTCAATACTCCGACGCGTGCATGATCGTGAGCACGCGCGATGTCACGTCAGGGTCGGCGGGATCCTCCGAGCCTCCCGACATGTCGAGGCTGTAGTAATCGAGCTTGAAGGAGTATCTTTCGCCAGCGAGTTCGAAGCTGCCGAAGTCGTGCTCTTGATGCGGATCGTTGTCGGCGTCGAAAGCGCCGAAGTGTTGTACCGCGAGGATGGCTTACGCTTTTAAGTCCAGCGGAAGCTCAGCAATCATCTGCGAAAAGAAAACCTTGCCGCCGATGAAGGTAGTGCGAAAGTTGTCGTTGAGCGTACGGATGCGGCGTGAGGTGGTTTGATCATGCATCCCATCCTCCCTCAGTTGAGAGGACGGGGTGCAGTCTCCTGCGCTGTTATTCGCACATAGGTGCGCAGCAGTTGCAGGAGCTGATCGAGCGTCGTCACTTTGTCGCTGACGACCTCCTGATCGAGTAGCTGGGGCTCGTCCGGATCGAGCACGGTGGCGGTGAGCGCCACAAACACCGTGCCATCGCTGGAAGGGGAAAGCTCTACCCGCAGAAATTCCAGCGGGGGAGCGGGCGCCGCTGAGGAGCGGCCGTGTATTTCAAGCAACATGGTTTTCTCCGTTTTGCACGACCGACGTCCGATGAATTTCGGGCGGCGGCCAACAAAGCGGAGCTCTGTCTGAATCGTACCGCAGACCAGGAAACGCGCAACCATGCGCGGAGGATATTGACTCAATCGCAAAGCTTGGGCTATATAAATCGAGCTAAGCCATTGATATTGCTGCAGAAATTAGACACTTAGTAAATGGGGGGTCTGTCTAACGTGTTGTGATGCTGCAGCAATTGAAAGTGGAAGCGAAAAAAGCAGCGCGAATCGAAGGAGCCGATCATGAGTGTCCGGGAAGCAATCCACTCGACGCATTGGCCGCGTTGGGTACTGAGCATCCCAGCATTGCTTTCACTGGGCGCATGCGTGCCGCAATATTCCCGGCTCGATTGGGCAGGGTTGGTTTCCAAAACTGATGCCCTCCGTTTTATCGCACCCGCGTCCTGCGACACGCCCGATGTTTTTGATCCGGTAGCCGCTGGTGCGGCCTTCTTCAAGGTCAACCGATTGGAGCCAGTCAGTGGGGAGCCGTGGACATATAATATTGAGTTCGTTGCAAACGAAGGTATCCGCCGCGGCCGGTTTGTCATTAAACAGTGGTGGTCAAGCGCCGGAATTAAAGCCGCGCCGTCGAGCGTCACCACCAATAATAAGTTCTGCAATGTGTTGGCCGAGGTCCCGGTGTCGCGGGACGGGCGTAATCCCTATTATGTAGAGCCGGAGACGTCGAAAACGACAGAATATAACTCGCTCACGCCGTTCACGCCGCTGCCGGTGCTCCTGCTCGTCCTCGTCGACATTGCCTTGCTGCTGAGTTTTTGGGGCTTCGAGCGCGCTGAACTCTGGTTTAAATGGGCTGGCGTTCTTGTGGCGTTTTTCGTCGCGAGCGCGGCGGTCTACTTTTTCTGTGTCGAAGCACCCTGGCAAGAGTATCAAAAAGCACTGACGTATCTGAAGTACTTCGAGCAGCTACCGCGCACCGTCAGCGGAGACCTGCTTCCTATCTCTCCGCAGCAGCTGGCGTACATCGTGGCAGGCCCGACGCATCCGCAGTCGACACAATTTCACTTTGAAGTCTTCGCGTGGGTTTCCGGCGGTCTGATCGGGTTGTGGCTGCTCGTTACCAGTCCCTTCGTTGTGATGGGCATCTACTGGCTCGCGGTGCCGCTGCCGTTGGAAGAGTTGCACCGGCGCACCCTCCGCGCGGGCAGAGCGCCTACAGCCGCAGAAATAACCGCGGCGGCCCTGAGCGCCTGCACCGGCAAGGCGGCGTGGCAGCACCGGATCATGCAGCGCAAGGCGGATGCCTTCGCCAAAAATCTCAACGACATCGCGCAGCACCTGTAAGGGGGAACATCAAATGGCTTCGGAAAAGAACGTAACCGTACTCAATGGCTCTCGCGCCGTCGGCATTCTGGCCGGCGGCCAAGTATATATCCCGCTGCCGACTAATTCTGAGGAGGCGGAAGCGTTGCGCGGCAACCTCAATAGTCAGTTCCGTGCGGTATTGGCGGTCGACCGGATTCACGCATTGGCGGTCGCGCTCAATGCGCCACGGCATGTCCTCCACGACCCGATCGCTGAGCGCGAAGCGCTGGAGGAAGAGCGCGAACAAATCCGCCACGAGCGTGAGCTGGCGCAGGAACTGCGCGAAACCGCCCTGTACGAAGTCAAGCTCAAAAAGCTGCAGGCCAAGCACCGCCATGACGTCGAAAGCGAATTCAAAGAGGACAGGGTTGGCCTCGGCAAGGCCCGGATGGCCCAGCGCAGGGCCGAAGCGGAAGTCGGTGAAGCCGTGGCACGCGAGGGCTTGAAAGGGGATGTGCTACCGCCCGAGCCGGTGGCGGCCAAGATCAATGAACCGTCCTTGGCACAACGGTATGCGCGTCTGGTTGACGATCTCGACGAGCGGATTGCCAAGGCCGAGGCGGCGGGGGAGTCGACCGAAGAGATGCGCAGTGAGCAGGATCTGCTCAACAAGATGCTGCGCCGCGAATTGCTGAAGGGCGGCTGATGAACCTGCACCAACGAGCCCAAGCGCTCCGCGATAAAATCCGCCGCGAGCTGCATCAACGAAACCCGACGCTGCGGGTTAGGGCCAGGACGCCGGTGCCGAGAGTGATCACACCGACGCCAGTGCCCGCCGCTGCCGGCAAACGAATTATCATCGGCATCGACGCCAGCGGGCTGCCGTTTGCGTTGCCGGACACGAGCCGTGCACTGCACACCCACATTTTGGGCGTGCCGAAGTCCGGCAAATCGTTCGGGATGTTCCACCAGATTCGTCAGGATATTGTCAACGGCGCGGCCGTCATCGTGCTTGATCCGCACGGCGCACATGATCAAAGCATTTTCAATCTGACCATGCGCTGGCTGGTGGCCAGCGGCGTGGCCGCGAAACGACGCGTGCACATATTTGATCCCTCGGCATCGCGCACCTGCGGGTATAACGCGCTGCACTGTCCCGCCGGCGTCGATCCAAGTGTGATCGCGAACAACGCGCTGGAAGCGGTGTCGCGCGGTTGGGGAGACGAAGAGACGCAGGAAAAGCCGACCCTTCGGCGCGGGCTGCGCGCGATCTTCATCGCCGTGGCTGAACTTAACCTGACGCTGCTGGAAGCGCCGCTGTTCCTATTGCCCGACGATCCGTACGGCGCCCGGGCGTGGGCGCTGCGCACGCTCAAAGACGAAAGGGCGCGGACGTACCTGGACCGGCTCGACCGTCTGGCGGCAAATCCCCGGATGGCCCAAAGCTTCGATGTCGAAGTCATCGGCATCCTCAATCGGCTCGAAGAATTCACAAGCTCGAAAGCGATCCGCCGGGTGCTCGGTCAGAGCAAGGGCATTGACCTGCGGGAGGTCATGGACAACGGCGAGGTGCTGCTGGTCAACCTGTCCGGCGGGGATCAATTCTACGAAGCTGAAGGCGATCTTTTAGGCCGGCTGTTTCTGCGCGGCGTGCTGTTCGAAGGCAAGCGCCGCCAAAACCTGCGGCCGGCCATGCTCTGGTGTGATGAAGGGCACCGGTACCTCTCCGGCGATATTCCTAACGCGCTCGAAGAGCTGAGAAAATTCAACATCGCGATCACCTTGGCTCACCAGAACCTCTCACAGCTCGGGCTTCCGGGCGACCGGGTGCGTGAGGCGCTGCTGAAGGTGCCTCAAAACCGGCTGCTGTTCCGCCTTAACAGCGTGGAAGAAGCCACCGTGATGGCGCCGGAGGTGGTCAAACTGAACCTCGAAATGCCGGTCGCCATGCTGACCAAGCCGACCGTGGTCGGTCACGAACTTCGCCTGATGAAGAGCAAGAGCACGGGCGGCGCGCTGACGAATACGGCGAGCGCGAGCCGTACGGCGACGCACACGGACTCGAAGAGCACCGGCAGCTCGGTAGGCGGTTCGGTAGGCGAGGGCACGAGCAAAGCGACTACCCGCACCAAGACGCGCGGTACCAGCCGCTCCGTTGCCGATGGGGTGGCGGATACCACGGCGGTCACCCATTCCCGGTCCACCTCGCACGCGATCAGCGACACGCAGTCCGAAGGCGAGAGCTACGGCGGCGCCAGCAGTTCGGGCAGCGGCCACAGCGATCAGCGGGGCTGGTCGGCTGATCAAAGCAGGGGGGACGCCTATTCCAACACCACCGACCCCACTTCCAATGCTTGGCCGGACCGGACCCAATCGGCCGGCTCGTCAAACGGCCGGAGCGGCGGATCGAGCGATTCGGACAACTGGTCAGAAGGCGAGAATTGGTCGAATAGCTCCAGCTCCTCCCACAGCGAAACAGATACCGAGAGTGAGGGCATTGCAGAAACTGAAAGCCACACCGTCTCAAGGGTCGTTACGGAGGGTGAAAACGAAAGCGAAAGCATCGGTGAGACCATCGGCACGAGTGAGAGCCGCAGCCGTAACTGGGCACAGACGCAGCAGGAAGGGACCAGCATCGGGATCGGCAACACGAGCGGCACGAGCGTCGGCGATACGAACAGCTGGTCAGACGGGATTGCAGAGGCGCTGGCCCCGATCCTGGAAGACCGGCCGAGTTCCGTGCACAGCAAAGAAAACGTCGTCCACATGGCGGCTGAGGTCATCAATCATCTGCCCACCGGCACGGCTATCGTCAAAGCACTGGTGAACGACCGCATCGAGTCGGCGCTGATACGGCTGCCATTGGTCGCGGATGCCAAGGAAAAATACCAAGGCCACGCCCGGACCTATCTGCTGGAGCACTCACCCCTGGCACTGCCGATCGCTGAGGCTGACAAGGTCATTTCCGACCGTCACGAATGGATCATGGCGCAGGGCGCCAAGCTGATCGCTCCGAAACCCGCTGCAGCAGATACGCCGAAGAGTTTCCGTGTGCCCGGGGAGCGTTGGGCAAACAATCCACAACGCAAAGGAGGGAAGCCGCCCGAAGAAGCATGACCGGATCCGCAGCCATGAAAGGAAACAGAATGTTCTTGAGTGAATCGCTGCTGGCAGAAGTGAAATCTCTAATCGCGTTCCGGCTGGGTCGTGGTGAAGAGTCAATCGATGTGGGAGTAAGCGTATCAGTTAAGGAACACGACACCGCGACCGGCCGCAAAGTCACATCTTATAGCATCTCTGAAAGCCGGAGCTGGAGCCGGAGCTATGGAACGTCCACTTCCACTACCACAACCGAGGATGAATAACATGGTCGATGAAGCACTGCTCGAAAAAGTGAAGTCCCTTATCTCCCAGCGTGATCGCATCGATCGCGAGCTGGAGGAAATCTTTGGCGACGCGACGCCCACGCGCCGTGGTCGGCCCCGGAAGGATACCGCGGTGCCGGCAAACGGCGCCGGTCTCCCCGATAATACGATCTGAACACCTGGGGCGCCTTCGGGCGCTCCATCGTCGGATATACTAAAGGCATGGAAATCACCGCAACCAGAGCGCGACGGTTTCAGCGGGCAGAAGACGCCGCCGAGCGGCGCATCACGGAGCGCGACGTACATATCCTCAACCATGTCCGTCGGCACCGTTTTCTAAATACGGAGCACCTGGTCGCGCTCGATGGCGGCAATGCCGCGAACATCAAGGCAAGGCTGCGTGTACTTTATGATCAGGGTCTGCTTGATCGGCCGGAAGCCCAGCGCCACTATAGCCGCCACACAACGCCTGGCGCCATGGTCTACGCGCTCGGCCGCGCCGGCGCCCGGTTTTTGCGCGAGCACGGCGAGGAAATAGATCCAACCCTCGATCTGACCGAAAAGAACCGCCGAGCTGGCTCAGTATTTGTGTCTCACACGCTCGGCGTCGCAGATTTTCTCGTCAATCTTGAAGTCGCCTGTCGCCATTCGGCGGACCGTCTCCAGCTCATATCCCAACACCAGCTCCTGGCTGTTGCGCCAGAGAAAACCCGTCGCTCTCGTGAGCCGCTGCGCTGGCAGACAACCATGATGAATGAAAATGCGAAACCGCAAACCTATTCCGTGGTGCCTGATGCCGCGTTTGCAATCCTCTCGCCGTCGGCGCCGCGGGATAAGAATGTAAATGTGATGCTATTCGAAAATGATACTGGATCGATTCCGATCCAGCGCAGCGTACAGAGCCATCGCTCGATCCGACACAAACTGAATGTCTACCTGCAGGGCTGGCAGGCCAAGCGCCACGTCCAACAATTCGCCTCCCCGGCGCTACAG
>Ga0209483_1003211_pt1 | contig 10851 bp, 9 predicted proteins | sample NGEPerA_FD_184508 | JGI IMG/M metagenome (GOLD analysis project Ga0209483, IMG submission 184508) | Arctic peat soil microbial communities from the Barrow Environmental Observatory site, Barrow, Alaska, USA - NGEE PermafrostL2-A... | ecosystem: Environmental > Terrestrial > Soil > Wetlands > Peat...
AGATTGCGACGGCGGCCGCGCGCATCGAGGTGGCGCTCAGTGAATGTGACGACGCGCTCGCGTCGCTGCGCGGCCTGCATAGCGGCAAGGTTGCGATCGGCGTCGTCAGTACTGCCAAGTATTTCGCTCCGCAAGTGCTCGGTGCCTTCGCGCGCGCGCATCCCGACGTTGAGATTCGTCTGGAAGTCGGCAACCGCGCAACCATCCTGGGAGCACTTGAGGCGAATACGCTCGATCTTGCACTCACCGGATGGCCGCCGGGACAGCTCGCCGTTCAGAAGGCCGCGATCGGCGCACATCCGCACATCATCGTGGCGCGACCGGATGATCCGTTTGCGAACAAGCGACGGGTGGCGCCCACCGCGCTCGTGAAAGAGATTTTCCTGGTGCGCGAACGGGGCTCTGGAACTCGGCTGCTGATGGAGCGGTTCTTTGCCGAGGCCGGGGTTGCACCGCGGATTGGCATGGAGATGGGCAGCAATGAGACCATCAAACAGGCGGTGATCGCGGGCCTTGGCATCGCCTTCATCTCGGCGCATACCGTTGCGGTTGAGCTTGCAGACCGAAGGCTCGTGGCTCTCGACGTGGTCGGACTGCCGGTGATGCGCACGTGGTTTATAGTCAATCTCGCCAAGAAGAGGCTCTTGCCGCCGGCGGCGGCGCTGCGCCAGTTCATGATCGTTGAAGGCCACGCGTTTCTGCCTTCCTTCAAGGCGGCAGCCGATGCTGCGCCGCGCTCGGCGCGAGCCGTGGCACGCAAGGCAAAAGCCACCAAGCGCACGCGCGTATCCGCAACCGGGCACGGACATGACTGACTATCAGCCACATATAGAAATTCTCGACTTCGAAGCCGGTGCACGCGCAGCATGCGGCGTTGCCATCGTGATTGATGTCTTCCGTGCCTTTTCGCTCGCCTGCTACGCCTTTGCCAACGGCGCGCGGCGCATGATTCCGGTGGCCGATATTGAGGATGCGCGCCGGCTTAAAGCGGCGCATCCGGAGTTCGTGACCTTGGGTGAACGGCACGCTCGCAAGCTCGAAGGTTTTGATTTCGGCAACTCACCCACGTACATCGAGCATGAGAATTTCACCGGACGCACGCTGGTGCATACGACTCACGCAGGTACCCAAGGGCTCGTTAACGCCACTCAAGCTGAGGTGGTTCTAACCGGAAGTCTCGTCAATGCCGCGGCGATCTGTCGCTACGTCGCGAAGTTGCAGCCCGCTGTAATTAGTATCGTACGGATGGGTCAAGACGCCTGCGCCCGCTGCGAGGAAGACGATCTCTGTGCGGAACTTCTGGGCGCACGCTTCAGCGGCCGAATGTTCGACACGGCCACAATCCGGGCGCGGTTGCGCCGCGCGCCAAGTGCGCAAAAGTTCTTTGATCCACAGGCTACCTGGGCACCCGAGCGGGATTTTGAATTGTGCACGGACGCTGACCGCTTCGATTTCGTACTTCGGCTGACGCCTGGGGCCGACGGGCGCGGCGAGTTGCAGGCGATACCGAGTTGATGTGGAATGTCGAGTATGAAAGACCTGAATTACATCTCGCGTCGCACGCTGCTAAGAAGTGCCGCTTTCGCACTAACCGTCACGCCGCTTGCCGTCTTCCTTGATGCGAACACTGCGCTTGCGGCTGATGGCCCGCTTGTGAATCCCAACGACGCGGCTGCGAAGGCCGTGCACTACGTGGAAGACGCCAACCGCGCGAAAGGCGCAGGTGCCGGCAGCAAGTGCGCAAATTGCGCACTCTATATTGGAAGCGCAAGCTCAACTCAAGGGCCGTGTCAGATATTCCCCGGTAAGCAGGTGAAGGCCGCGGGATGGTGCTCGTCATGGGCACCGCAGATGTAGAGCGGCCGTTCGCCGCGCATCGGTTCGCCCGATTCTAGGTCTAATACGCTGGCGTTTGACATCACGAAGGGGCCGCGATGGGGAAACCACTGATCAATGTCGATGCGGCAACAACGCACACGGGCTCGAGCGGCGAGCACTTCGAGTACTCGATGACAGAGCTTGCGGGCGCCGTCGGTGGCAAGGCTATCGGAGCAAATCTAACGCGTGTGCCGCCGGGCAAGGCGGCGTTCCCGTTTCATCACCATCATGCAAACGAAGAGCACTTCTTTGTGTTGAGTGGCTCTGGCGTGTTGCGTTTTGGTGATGAGATGCACGATGTACGCAGCAATGACTACATTGTAAACCCGGCTGGCGGTCCCGAGAGCGCGCATCAGCTCATCAATACTGGCGCTGAGGACCTCGTGTACCTTGCGATCTCGACCAGCTGCATTCCGGAGGTCGTCGGGTATCCTGATTCGTCGAAAACTGGTGTTCGGACGGCGCCGTACGGCGAGGAGAATTCGCGTTTTACTTTGGCCGACGCCGCTAAGAACGTGGAAGGATACTGGGAGCGCGAGGACGGCAAGCGGGTCGCGCAGATTGTGACGGCTCGCAGATGAGTGCAGCTTGCCGAGAGCCTTAGCAAACTGCGCAGGCGCGGGTGCAAAACGTCAGAACGAGTAACCTGCGGCAACCACTACTGCCCGCGGGCCGAAGTTGATCTCTGAGGTACGCGACACGCCGGCAGTGTCGGCCGTGAGCTTGCTTTTCACAATGGTCGCCGAATACGACGCGTATACGCTCCACCGATCTCGCAAGTGGTAGCTCATCCCGACCGTTGCGGCAGGCCCAACCGAATCGGGCAGCTTGATCGAGGTTGGACCGCCGCTTGCGGCATTGCCCGCCGCGGTCGCATCACGGTCGTAGAAGTGCACGTAATTGACGCCTACGCCGACGTATGGCCGCCACGCGTACGATTCGTCGAAAAATTTATAATTGAGCAGCACGCTCGGTGCGAACCAGCGCGCGGTTGATATGACCTGGCCGTTGTAAGGCACTGAGCCCAGCATCGCAGGGCCGCGGCCTTCGGTTTTGGTCACCGGAGGTAAACCGGCGGCGAGTTCAAGGTCGAAATGCGTGGACAACCGGCGCACGTAGGCAAGATAGAGCGTTTCGACGTCGTTGACGTGCAGATTGAGTCCGGTTGGGACAAACGGACCGGAAATATCATCAGCGTGCGAGTGGTACTGCACGTAGTAGGCGCCGATACGCATTGTGTTGTCGGGTACGCCGTCGCCGTACGCAGCTGATACCGCACGCGCGAGCAGCGACATTACGGCGAATGCTTTAGTGGTGTTTTTCATAGCGCCGTCGTACCTCAAAACTGGCTGAAGAACCCGCGTGCGGCAGCTGTGCAGAAGGGCGCAACGGTCGTGTGGTACGACTCCACCACCGCCTCCTGACCTTCGGTTGCGAGAATGCCGGCCTCGGTGAGCGCGAATCCTGCTTTGACGGCGGCAAACGGATCGTTAGCTGTGGGCGCTGCGTTGACGTCGAGCACCGTGACAAGGCCGGCCGGAAGCGCATGCCAGAAAAGCTGCATCGTCCCGGTGTTGACACTAAAGAATACGGTCGGGTCCTGATCTCCGCCGCACAGGAGCACCGGTGTTTGCGGTGCCCAGGTGCGCATGTCGTTCAATTTGAAGTCCACGCGCAGTGGGTTCGCCGGCGCCGCCGCAAGCGGCACACCGGGCAGCACCACCGGCACAGCTCCATCTGGATGCGCCACAGCATCGAGTACGTAGTTGAGGCGGTAATCATTGGTCACGAGGTTTGATGCGCCAAAGCCGGCTGCAAATATCGGGTTGGCCGGAACTGCAAGCGCAGCGTCAAGTGATGCATTCCCGGTGACGGGCGTCGTGCTGCTGAAGAGCGCGGTCTGGGGCAGCTTGTTGTCGGCAAAAAGTGTGTCGATCGGCGTGACACTCGGCAGCAATGTGTCAATCCCCGTCGCGTAGGTGGGCTCATAGATGTCAGTGAGCGATGCATACAGGTTACCGTAGGCCTGCTGATAGCTTGTGACGATGAGTGGCGTGAATACCGTTGCCCCTACATTGACACTTCCATAGAACACCGCGTCGCCGAAAGCCTCGAGCGCGTACGGACCAGACATAGGTGCCGCCGCGGTTACAGTTTGGCCGCCCGTTTGCAACGCCTTGTCAGTCGCCATGGCGACATAGCCGCCCTCCGAATAACCCGTGATGAACAGCTTGCCGCTATCGGTCGTCGCAGACGATGCGGAGCGCGGTAGCGCTGCGCGTGCGGCGGCGAGTGCGTCGATCATGTCTTTAGACTGTTGATCGGCATTCAGAAACGGATGGTAGGGGAGGGATGAGGTGTCATATCCTGCATAATTCGGGGCAACGACGATGTAGCCTTGCGCCGCGAACATTGCGGCGATCAAGGCGCCTTCGCTGTTGTTGGGATTTGTGATGTCGGCGATGTTGAAAGTCTTGTCGGTCTGAGTTCCGTGCGCGTACAGCACAATAGGGCGCGCGGCGGAACATTGTGCGCCGCTTCCAGTAGGCACCATCAAAGCGCCGGTCGCGGTTGCAGTCTCGCCTTTGGCGCCGACAGTCCAATACTGCTCGTAATAGAAATCGACACCGCAGGTGGGCGCACCGGTGAGGGCGAGTAATTGCTGACCGGACGCCGTCGCATTTAATTGCGCTGCGAAGGTAGCCGCGTCGAGGGAGGCTATGCGTAGCGGCGGATTTTGAACGAGAGTACCGCGCGTAGTGGCGGTTGCAACGGCCGATGTCATGCTATCGGAACCGCACGCGGTTAATAGGACGACGGCAATTGCCCCGTAGAACGGACTCTTAGTTCCACTCATGCCTACCCCCTCGCGGCCGCTTGCACGTCGACCCTAATCGAATCCTTGCCGTTGTAGCACCGCTCTGAATCAAAACGTCGCTTCGTGACGCTTTGCTTACGCTCCACGCTTGGACGTCGAGCCGATTGGTTGAGAATGGCCCGCCGCGCAAAATGATGCCAACTGCTGCCGGCTACTATACTGCACCGGCGCTATTTGAACGACTCAAGACAGTGTCGCGGCTCACGAACAAATGGCGCCTCTCGGCGGTTTCGTTGGCATGGTCGACGGAGCCTTGTGGTATTTGGGCAACGCGCTGCCCTCGCTCACGAGCTTCACTGCGTCACCGACACTGCGCATTTCAGAGGCAGCATCGGTATGAGCCGATTAACGCGTCCGCCACCCCGGCGCGCTTCGGCACGCACGGATTGAAAATGCGCCCACGATTGTCAAGCCTGGACGTGCTTCAGGGCTGTTTCTGTAGGAACCGTGCTTCGAACACGTCGCTAGGCAGCGGTTTGTTGAACAAGTAACCCTGCATCTCGTTACATTTCAGCAAGCGAAGCAGGCCGGATTGCTCCACTGTTTCAACTGCCTCTGCGATCGACTTCAAGTTGAGCGAATGCGCAAGGTAGACGACGGTTGAGACGAGCGCGAGACCCTGCGGTGAAGCGGTCATGTCGGCGATGAACGAGCGGTCGATCTTTAGAGTGTGAACCGGCAGCTTCGAAAGGTGGCTCAATGAGGAGAAGCCCGTGCCAAAATCGTCGATGGCGATTGTTACGTCCAATGCGCTGATCGCTCGCAACGGGGCTATGCTGTGCGCGACGTCCTCCATGAGCAAGCTTTCGGTAATTTCGAGTTCCAGGCCTGCGGCGGCTTGAGGGTCAACGGCGATTGCGCGCTCGATTTGCGCAACGAAGCCGCGACTGCGCAGTTGTAACGGCGACATGTTCACTGCAATGCGCACGCCGGCAAGTCCCGCGTCTCGCCAGCGCAGATATTCTGCAATCGCCTTGTGCAATGCCCAGCGACCTACCTCATAGATGAGGCCGATTTCTTCCAGAATCGGAATGAATTGCGCCGGTGACACGAGACCAGTACGTGGATCGTTGCACCTGATTAGCGCTTCGGCTCCAGTCACCTCGCCGCTTGCAAGGTTTACTTTTGGCTGATAATGCTCAGCATCCGCTTCTGCGCTGCCCGCATATGTGCGCGAGACCGCATTCGGCTGCTGCCAAAGCTCCCGCGAAAAAGAGCATTCCGCAATGTCGGCCTGTCGGCGGCGCCTGCCTTGCGTTTAAAACCTAATCGGCACGGCCGACCCGACGAACGAGGCGGTGGCGCCCCAGGTTGGCTTGGCGTGCCGGACGACGAGGCGGATTCGCTTTAGCGCCGATTTTGCGGTACGGCGCGCGATCGCTGGCGACTGTGGCTTGCGATGTCCCTGACGACTAATTCTTTGAGATCAGTTTTTAAGAGCGAGGCGAACTGCTGGTGCGGCACTGCTCGACTAAAATAGTAGCCCTGCGCCTCGTCGCACTTGTGACTCTGGAGAAACTCGAGTTCATCCTGCGTTTCCACACCCTCAGCTATAACGGTGAGCTTTAAACTGCGCGCCATACTGATCACGGCCGTCACGATCGCAGCATCCTGGCCGCCGATTGCGATCTGGCGCACAAACGACTGATCGATCTTGAGGGCGTCGACATTGAAGCGTTGCAGGTAACTTAGGCTCGAGTAGCCGGTACCGAAGTCGTCAATTGCAACCTGTACTCCCCATTCGCGTAGAGTTCTGAGAATGCCCGCGGCAGGTTCAGCGCGTTTCATCAGCACGCTTTCAGTCAATTCGAGCTGCAGGCATCGCGGGTTGACTCCGGTTTCACTCAGAATCGCGAACAATCCCTGAAGGAAGTTGTCGTCGCGAAACTCGATAGCGGACACATTGACTGCCATCATGGCCGCTGGCAGGCCCGCATCCGTCCATGCGCGCGCCTGCCGGCAGGCTTCGCGTAGCACCCATCTGCCAATATGCAGAATCAGTCCACAGTCTTCGGCGATCGGGATAAATTGGCCCGGTAAGAGTGGCCCGCGGGTCGGGTGCTCCCAGCGTATCAATGCTTCCGCGCCGGTGATCTCGCCGGTTCGCAGATTAATCTTTGGCTGGTAGTGCAGTGCGAACTCCTGCCGTTCCAGGCCGCGCCGCAAGCCCTCCTCAATGGATTGGCGTTCAACGGCTCTGGCAAACATGGCAGGCTTGAAGAATTGGTAGCTCTGACGACCGTTCTCCTTCGCCTGATACATGGCCGTGTCTGCGTTCTTGACCAGCGTTTCGGCGTCCTGGCCGTCATCCGGATAGACGCTTACGCCGATGCTCGTAGTAATGTGGATGTCGCGCTGGTCAATCGCGTGGGCTTCGGCTACGACTTGCAGCATTCTGTTTGCCATAACCGCGGCGTCCTCAGGGTGCTGTAGATCAGATAGCAGGATGACAAATTCGTCACCTCCCTGTCGGCTTACCGTGTCCGTGCCACGCACACAGTCCACCAAGCGTTTGGCAATGGACTGCAGCAGCTGGTCGCCGATCGGATGACCTAGCGAGTCGTTAATGTGTTTGAATCCATCGAGATCCAGAAACAGGACCGCGACCAACTTCACGTCCCGCCGCGCGACAGCGATCGACTGGGTAACGCGGTCGTGCAGAAGTCGACGATTCGGCAGACCGGTCAACAGATCGTGCTCGGCGGAATGCGTCATTTCCAAGGCCATTGCGCGTGCTGCGCTGACATCGCGAAACGCAAATACTGCGCCTGCAGGTACGCCGTCCTGATCGTGAATGGGCGCAAACGAGTCTTCGATGGGTATTTCCATTCCGTCGCGCCGCACCAGGATGCAGCGTGCCGGTAGATTCGCCATCGCTATCGGATACACCGCCAATTGCATGGGGTCTCCGATAACCTCGCGGCTGATGGCGTCGAGAATGCGAAATACCTCCGCAATCGGCCTACCCATGGCTTCCTGCCATGACCAGCCGGTCATCTTGTGCGCGACCAGATTGAGACTGGTGATGTTTCCGGAGAGGTCGGTACAAACAACGGCGTCGCCGATGCAGCTGAGCGTTACCTCAGCCCGCTCCTTCTCCAAAAACAGTGAATCCTCAAGACATTTGCGCGCGATGGCGTAGCGCAACGCTCGAAACAATCCCTGTGCCTCGATTTGGCCTTTGACGAGGTAGTCTTGCGCACCTTCGCTCAACGCTTGTGCCGCAAGCGAAGCGTCGTCCAATCCCGTAAGCACGATGAGCGGGCTACGCGGTGCGGCTGCCCGTGCACGCCGCAGCGCGCCAAGCCCGTGACCGTCCGGCAGCATCAGGTCGAGCAGAATGATATCGACTTCTCGTTGCGACAGGTGCCTCTCGGCTTCGCTCATCGATGCAACGTGCGTAAGTGCAGTGCTGTGCGGAGCCTGGTCATCCACCATCTCGCGCAACAAGCGCGCATCGCCGAGGTTGTCCTCGACCAGCAGTATTTCCTTGATCGCAGTAGTTCTCATTCGTTTGACGGCTTCACCGGCAGGCGTGCCTTTTTGAGCCAGAAATCATTGATGCTTTCCACCAGACCCTCGAACACGCCGAACTCAACAGGTTTGGTCAGATAACAGTTGGCATGCAGCTGGTAGCTTCTGACGATGTCGTCGTCTGCTGCAGAGGTAGTCAGTACAACTGTTGGAATGATTTTTAACGCGCTATCCTCCTTGATCAGGGCTAATACCTCCCGGCCGTCCATTTTGGGAAGATTTAAATCGAGCAGGATGAAGTCCGGGCGCGGCGCATTGTAATGTTTGCCTTCATGCCGCAGGAACGCCATGGCCTCAGCGCCGTCCGTGGCCACGTGCAGTTTGAGCGACGTATTGGCGGAGCGAAACGCTTCGAGTGTCAAGCGCACATCGCCCGGGCTGTCTTCGACCAAGAGGAGCTGTACGGGTGCATAGTCTTCGCAATGCGCCGCCACGTGCTCATGTGATTGGGCGCTAGGGCTGATATGCATGCACGCCCTGACTTATGGCCCAGAGACTGCGACGCGAGCAACACTCGAGTGGTCGACAGCAATATTCGCGTAACAGTAGATCAAGCAACGGCCTCCTGCCGAAACTGACGTGGATCAGGCAATTTCCTTATCACGAAACTACGCCAGCGAAAGGCGGCAGACGTAAATCCCGGCCGCACAGCGTCCGCGTAATTGGCAGAGGTGTATGTACGATAGGGCGCATACAGCCCGGGGAGAGTGTGAACGCGTTAGCGATTTAGCATAACGCTACTGAATTGAAGTTGACGCCAATTGACGGCGCGGATGCGATATCGAGTGCGCCTGTTTGAGCTGCAGATATTCGGCGCGGCGGTTTTCCATAACGTCAGTCCAATTTAATGTCTGAGATAAATTGGAGTGACGCATGGCGTCAACTTTATACGGACCTTTAAAAAGCGAAGGCCACGCAATGCTAGGGATTAAGAATCCAATCGAGGTTGCGTCAGTGTGTCGCAACAGATCGGGCTTCCCAAAAAAAGTGCGATCAAAACGTCATCAAATTGTGTGGCATGCGGCGTTCCGCGTCCGGACCCGCCCGAGCACTGCTGCGATCTTCCTTTCGGGTGCCGGAGAAATCCATTGTAACTAATTGATTTATATGGTGGGCGGTACAGGGATCGAACCTGTGGCCCCTGCCGTGTGAAAGCAGTGCTCTACCGCTGAGCTAACCGCCCGCCGTCCGCCAGCGCGCAGTGTACGGGGCGGCGCCCGACTGAATCAATGACTCGCACTCAGGACGGTCATGAGCTGTGCATGGCGCGCCGGCCGTGGGACCATTGCGAATATGACGGTTACCACGCGATTCGCTCCGAGCCCAACCGGCCTGCTTCACCTCGGCGGCGTGCGCACGGCGCTTTTTAGCTGGCTCCATGCACGCCACTACGGCGGCAAGTTCATCCTGCGGGTTGAGGATACGGATCGGGAAAGATCGACCGACGAGGCTGTGCGGGTCATTCTCGACGGTATGCAATGGCTCGGCCTGAACGCCGATGCGGGACCGTACTTTCAGAGTCAGCGCTTTGAACGGTATCGCGAGGTCATTGCGCGCATGTTGGCGGAGGGCAGCGCCTACCACTGTTACTGCACCAAGCAAGAGCTCGATGAGCTGCGCGCCGCGCAGCTTGCGCGCAAGGAAAAGCCACGCTATTCGGGCGCCTGCCGCGATCGCACTGAACCGCGGCCAGGGGTTGCGCCGGTCGTGCGCTTCAAGAATCCAGTCGACGGCACGGTGATCGTCGAGGATCTCGTGCACGGCCCGGTTGTCTTCGAGAATCGCGAACTCGATGACCTCATCATGGCACGCTCGGATGGGACACCTACCTACAACTTCTGCGTGGTCGTTGATGATATGGACATGGCGATTACCCATGTCATCCGCGGTGATGATCATCTGAACAACACGCCGCGCCAGATGAATATGCTCAGCGCCCTGGGGGTAGCGCCTCCGGCATATGCGCATGTCCCCATGATTCTCGGCGCAGACGGGGCGAAGCTCTCGAAGCGGCATGGTGCGGTCAGTGTGCTGCAATATCAGGAGGAGGGCTACCTGCCCTCTGCGCTTCTCAACTATCTCGTGCGACTCGGTTGGGCCCACGGTGATCAGGAGGTATTTACGCTTGCGGAGATGATCGTCGCGTTTGATATCCGGGACGTCAATAAGGCGGCGTCGGCGTTCAATCCGGAGAAGCTCCTGTGGCTGAATCAGCAGCACATGATGCGCATGCAGCCGGCGGACTTGGTGCCGCACCTGCGCGTGCAGCTGAAGCGTATCGGCCTTGATAGCGACGATGAGGCTCTGCTTGAGGGGGTGATCGCCGCGCAGCGCGAACGAGCGAAGACTCTGAAGGAGATGGCACAGAACAGCCGCTACTTCTTTACAGCGGACATTGAGCGTGACCCTAAGGCGGCGGCAAAGCACTTGACCGGCGTCGAAGTACCCGCGCTAACGGAGGTGCGCAGGCGCTTGGCGGACTTGGCTGAGTGGAGGAGTGAATTGATCAATGGCGTCCTCACTGCTCTCGCCGCGCAACTAAACGTGGGGCTCGGAAAAAT
>Ga0209483_1003213_pt1 | contig 10842 bp, 7 predicted proteins | sample NGEPerA_FD_184508 | JGI IMG/M metagenome (GOLD analysis project Ga0209483, IMG submission 184508) | Arctic peat soil microbial communities from the Barrow Environmental Observatory site, Barrow, Alaska, USA - NGEE PermafrostL2-A... | ecosystem: Environmental > Terrestrial > Soil > Wetlands > Peat...
ATTTTCGATTATTGCAATGACCGCTTATGACCCAAAGCGGACCTAGCAGATGCCACTATTGCGCTGCTGATAACGCCCGGCACGTCGGAATTAGGCTCCATGGTAGCCTTGTCAGAACCTGCTCGCGACCGGCCATCTTGAGAACGGCCTCATCTGTGCGGCGCCGTGTAGATGTAATCCACCCGTGTGATCTAGACCGGAACAGTAATATGCTTACCAGCGAATACCGATTGCCAGCTCTCAATCTCGCTTACGACAATGTCATCCGCAGTGTGCGCCAAGTCGGAGACAAGGTCATAATCGAGCGACTCCTCCGGCGCGTCCAGAAGTAGTGTTATTCGCTGATGAACGGCGCCAAGCCTTTCAGCGGTCACTTCCGAAATTGCAGCGAACCGTTCAAAGTCTCCGAAATAGCGGACACTCGCAACCGCAGCGCCGACAGCGGGGAGGATCACGCCCGCCAAGGTGAACCATTCTGAGGCCTGAGACACATCCTTGCGGGTGACGAGGTGCATTGCGCTTGCAATTAATGCTCCAAGACTGAGAGTGACAGAAATAACCGCCAACAAGAAGAACAGTCCAGATAAACGATCCAAATTCTCATGGACTTTGGTCAGTCGGTCCGCTTTACAGACATGATAGTCGCGCTGACGCTTGACGTGCATGTCCAGAAGATTTTCCAGTGCCGACCGAAGATAGTTGCAGGTGATTATTACATGTGGAAGGCCAATTTCCCGGAGCCCTTGGCGGGCATACCATTCCGGCCATCCCGTGTCCGAAGCCTTGACCCATTTGCCGACAGGCCGTGCCACGCCAAGAGCGATTAAGATGGGCGCGTGGCGAAAATACTCGGCTACGCGTCGCGTCTCGAACCAGCGACCATGCCATCGTCTTTTCTGACCAACCCAAGTGATGGTTAGAATTGCAACAAGCAGGAGAAATTCTGCCGCTGCGAACGGTCCCTTTGCATCACCGCTTACGAAGGGAAGGTAGGCTGCGCCAGCGATGATCGCCGCAGCAGAAAGAAGAAAATTAGCTGTCATGCCGCCCCGGTAAAGGTCGGACAGCCTGGCCGAGACACCGTCGGCCCACGCAAACCGCCGCAGCACCTTCGACTCAACAGCTTCCGCCAAGTCTGGATCGCCACCGGGTAGCGTTCGAAGCGCAGCCAGCACGGCCGCGCCTGAGCCGCAGCCAATGGTTTCGGGAGAATCGTAGGTTTGGCGCAAATTGCGCCACGGGTGTCGTTCGCCGCCGAAGAGTGCTTCAACCCGCCGGTAGGCGTGGGACAGCGGATGGCTGCGTGGCACCCAGACCTCCTTATCAATCGCGAGAGCTGTGCCTGGAGCAGATTCAGGGTTTTTTGCAGTAGCGCTCGCAGGTGACACAACCGCAGCACGCACCAGACCCGACAGAAGAGCGCACATGTCGTCTCGTTCTTGCAAGATTGGCGCTGAGATTGATTCTGGCGCACTCAAAATCCGCCAATTCTCTGGTGCGCGAGCATCTATCCACAACACAGGCGCGCCTAGATTGAGCGCGGCACAGATCGTGTGGCCGGTACCACCGACCGAATACCGGCTGGCACGGTCCCACACAGCCACGACAAGATCCGACTGTTCGATCATGACCCGCGCGGCCAGAGCGACGCGTTCAGACGCGATGGCGTGGAATAGCTCAGCTTTCTTTGTATCTTCGGGCACTTCCAGTTGGGCCAGGAAATGAGTCGTGATGAAGGCATCGCGTTCAGCCAATTCGAAGAGGCCGGCGGTGGCAGCCAATTCATTCAGGGCGGCGGCGCGCGCTTGGGTGGCGGCATCAAATGCCGAACCTCCGGCGATGAGCATCCTAGCATCCCGGGCGGTGGTCGGCCGGGCATTGATGGCCGTATTAAGCTTGCGTCCGAAAGGCAGCGGCGTAACCAATTCCCAGCCTCGCCGAAGGGCGCTACGGGCCGCGATCTGATCCGTGCCATCAGCAAGCAGGGTATGGAGGCGAGGCGGCAAGGCCTCGTTTCGATCGGTTGTCGCGTTGGCTAAAGCCGCATGGATGATGTCGAAGATATCTTCAAGTGCAGTCGCGATTCTGGCGCGGCCGGCGCTGAAGGCAGGATTGGCTTCATGATGGCCGGTGATGCCGAGCATGAAGCGCGGACGTGGAGATTGCGGCGCGAAAGTAGCCATTCTAGGTTCATGAGGTCCGGACGTTCCGGGAAAAATGTTCAAGAACCCCTGTTCTGGTGGTCGTTTACCGGCCGCGATTTACTGGATCGTCCATGTTGACCAGATCGTCGCGATTTACAGGATCATCGCGATTGACTGGATCGTCACGATTTACCGGAACATCTCGGTTGACCGGATCATCGCGATTTACAGGATCGTCGCGGTTGACCGGATCATCCCGGTTGACCGGATCATCGCGGTTGACCGGATCATCGCGATTGACCGGATCATCGCGATTTACAGGATCGTCGCGGTTTACAGGATCGTCACGATTTACCGAATCATCCCGGTTGACCGGATCATCGCGGTCAACAGGGTTACCCGGCTTGCCACTTCCAACGCTGCCGCCCATGGCGTTACCCCCATCGTACCGCAGCCTAGTGGAACCCAAGGTTGCGTAGCAAGGTCGAAAAGTCCGAATTCGCACGAATCGGGTCGAGCAGAGGGTCCTGACCCGCGAGGAACAGCCCCGGATCACGTGCGCTCCAGGCCTGGTTCAGCGTGGCAACGGCGGCTTTGTCGTCGCCCCATTGCGCTTGCACTTCTGCTTGCTGATACAGGCCGTTATCGCCGAGTTCGGCCACAAGTTTGGCGAAGGCTCGATGCGCCTCTGCCTCGTTTTCACGCCGCTTGGCAATAATAGCGAGGCCCGGCAGCTGGGTAACCGGGCTCGTCTCTTCTTGGAAAGCCCTTTCGGCCTCGTCCAGTTTGCCCATCATCAAGAAGCAGTAGCCACGGTAGCCGTTTACATTGGCCATCCGTGGATCAAGCGCGAGGGCATGGTCCATCGAAGAAACCGCATCGCCATAGCGGCGTGCCACAAACTGAATCGAGCCGATATCCCAATAGGTCCTCGGATTGAGGGGATCGAGCTCCCGGGCCTGATCGATTGCCGCCTCGGCATCGCGCAGGCGTCCCATATGCGCGCAATAGAGCGCATAACGTCCCAGCACGTCAGGGTCGCCTCGGCCTAGCGCATAGGATCGCTCGTAAGGCGCGCGAGCGCCCTGGATATCAAGGCGGCCGCTGACCAAGGCGAATGCTAACGCAGAAGGCGCGTCGGCCAGTTCAGGCGCCAGGACGACAGACTGCTTAGCGGCTGCGATCGCCTCATCGCAGAGAAGCTTGCGTTTGTCTCCCGCGGCCAACTGATTGGCGATGGCGATCAAAGTCCGCGACCGCGCGGCATAGGCGGCGCCGAACTTCGGATCATAGGCGATCGCCTCCTCGAAATGAGCAAGGGCGGAGTGATCAGTGTCCGGTCCCGCCGCCAGCGCGAAGTCGGCGCGCCCCCGAAGATAGGCGTCGAACGCCAGAATGTTCGTCGTTCCAACGGCTTGGTCAACCGGCGTTGTCTTAGCAACTTCGCGGGTGAGCGCAGCCGTGACCGCTGCTGCGATCTCGCTTTGCACAGCAAAAATATCGTCAATGGCACGATCGAAAGTCTGCGCCCAGCGGCTGAAGCCCGACGCGCCCTGTATCAGCTCCGCACTTACCCTGACGCGGTTTGCCGCCAATCGGGCACTGCCGTCGAGGATGAACGCAACGCCCAATTTCCTAGCAATGGTCTTGGCATCTTCCGTGGTCGACTTGAACACATTGGAAGAAACTTGGCCGACAACGCGCAGTACCGCATTGCGCGCCAAGGCCGCGCGAATCTCCGCTGAAAGACCATCGGGAAAATAATCCTGGGCGGGCGAGCCACTTACGTTGGCGAAAGGCAACACAACGACCGTATTGTTTGGTGCCTCACCCACGTCAAACAGTCTTTCTCGCCATATCACGGCTGCCACCGTCAGCCCTGCAGCTGCCACACTCGTCGCGATCAGCTGGCGTCGCCCGACCCTGAGTCCGCGGGGCGTTCGCAGCAAAGGCGGTGGCGGCCGGTCATGCAGGGCTGCAACGGCCTCAATGAGCTGCCGCATCTGGGGGCGGGCCGGGTCATGGCTAGCGTGGGAAAGATCGATTGTCTGAAACTGCCGAAAACCCAAGGGCGGTATCGCGCCGTCCAGACTCAGCGGTACAAGGCAATGCCGGTCGCGGCCTTCGGTGGCTTCATCATGGACCCAATGGGAGTGGATGGACGTCTTGGACCACAGCACGACGACGGCCCGCGCGTTGGCGAGCGCGGTGGCTGTTGTCTGGGAGAAGCTCTCGCCGCCCGCAAGAAGGCCATCCCACCAGACGGCGTAACCCGCTTCTTGGACGAAGTTGATAATCGGCAGCGCATATTTCTGATCTTCGCGTGAATAGCTGAAGAAGACGGTGGCCGCCGTCCCTCCTAAGGATTTTGCCCCCTCCCCTTCACCCATCTCGGTGCCATACCTCGTCGGCTCAGAATCGCTCCATGTCAGTCAACCAGTGTTTGCCTTTGCCTTTTGAGCAGCTGCACCATCGACATCAAAACTATCCAGCGCAGTCCACATTCCTGAGAGCAACTTGACGACCCGCGACATCAAATAATTCAAACGGCTGGGTGTCTCGTTCTCGCCTCCGTTACCTATTTATCGTTGCTAGTGTGGCTCCCCCGGGGGCAGACACGCAAGCCCAAGACCGCAAGCGCTCGACCGGCTGGGACAGTCGGGGGAAACCTCGGCCAGTCTGGACCTGCGCCGCATGACCTGTGGCAGCAGCCCATAACAAGTTGATCTTGCGTGACAACCGGCGGGCGGGCCGCCTCGACGATGTCAGTCAATCGACTCTCAATCGTCTCATTTTAGGGGAAGCTGGCCGCCCTGCACGCAAGACCACTGTTATGATTCGATATTCGCGGTAAGCTGAGGGTCGGGGCTGCCTATGAACTATCTTGATCTCGCGGTGCAGATTTTGCCTGGTGTCGACGGGCGCTTCGACGTCCGCGTCGCCTCAGATGAAGGCGAGGGCAAGTCGCACATGACCCTTCCATTCACGCTCGCCGACCTAGTAGGGGTGGTGTACGGCGTGCATCCCTACATTCCCTCTCCGCCCGACAACGCGGTGGCGGCCGGCAATCCGCCGCCGCCGCCCACCATCGCCCCGCCGGAAATGGCCATCAGCCTGGGATTCAAGTTATTCGACGCGCTCTTCCAAGGTGAGGCGCGGGATATCCTGAATCGCACCGAGAGCCGGGCCCGCAGTTCCGACCAGACTGGGGTGCGGGTCCGCCTCACCATGGACCTGCGCGACCTTGGGGTCTGTGAGGCCGCGGCCCTGCCCTGGGAGTTGATGTGCCGCGCGGACGGATCTCCGCTCGCCATTTCTTCCAACACGGCGCTGGTCCGGGCGGTCGACACGCCGCTGCCGACAACTCCCCGGCCGTTGTCGGGCGCCCTGCGCGTCCTGGGGCTTCGGTCCAACCCGCCGGGCACGCCGCAACTGGACCTCCAGCAGGAGGTCGATGCAGTAGAGGTGAGTTGGGCAAAGCTTCCCGGAATAGAGGTGGACTTCGTCAAGCCGACCCAGTCAGCGATCCTCGACGCCCTGGCGGCAAAGGAATACCACGTCATTCATTACATGGGACATGGGGGCTTCGATCCGGCCTCCATCGGCGGCCGGCTGCTGCTGGAAAACGATGATGGCTCGCTTCGCCGGGTCGAGGCCGAGACCTTCGCCCAGTGGGTGGCGGACTCGCCGCTGCGGTTGGTCTTCCTCAACGCCTGCGAGACCGGTCGCACGCCCGGCCGCGCCGAGATTCCACCCTTTGCGGGCGTCGCCGCGGCCCTGATCCGGGCGGGCGTCCCCGCCGTGGTGGGTAACCAGTTCTCGGTTTCGGACAACGGAGCCATCACCTTCGCCAAGACCTTCTACGCCCGCATCGTCCAGGGCTGTCCGGTGGATGCCGCCGCAGCCCTGGCGCGCAAGGCGATCTACGACGAGACCATGCCGGTCCAGTGGGCCACGCCCGTGCTCTACATGCGCAGCCACGACGGGGACCTGTTTCCGCGTGTGTCAGCCGCCCCAGCGGCGCCGGAGCCTGGTCCTAGCGCAAAGGCGCCAATTTCTGCCCCACCGCCAACCTTCCACCATCGGAGCCTGTGCGACCCATGTCAGATTCCAGTAACCGCTCAATCAGCATCGGCGGCGCCGTATCTGGCAGCGTTGTCCAGACTGGCGATCACAATATCACTACGCTCACCACCACGACCCTCCCGCCGCCAGAGTCAGTGGACATGAACGCGGTGGTCCAGCAGCTGCGCGCCATGATCGGGCAGTTGCAGCTGGAGCCCAAGCAGCAGCTGATCGCCAAGAATGCGCTCGACGAGGCCGAACTCGAGGTCAAGTCGCCGCAGCCTGACAAAGCTAGCTTAGGCGAATCCCTCACGCGGGCGGTGGGCGTCCTGTCAAAGGCCAATGATGTCGCCGCTCAGCTCAGCAAATTGGCCCCGGTCGTGGTCCAAGCGGCAGCATGGCTCGGACCCCATGCGGCAACGCTCCTTTCGCTCGTCGGCCTGACTCTGTGACGCATGTCGCAAGCGGGGGCAGCAGATAGATCGATCACGGTAGGCCGGGACGCCAACAATTGCGTCATCACCTCGGGTAACGGCAATATCGTCACCATCTATCAGACGGTAGCCGCCGTCGCGACCACGCTGTCCGGCGGCAAAAATCCCTATCTCGGCTTACTCGCCTTCACCGAGCTCGACGCGGATCGCTTCTTCGGGCGCGAGAAGCTTGTCTCCAACCTCTGGGAACGGTTCCGAGACTTGATCGGCTCGCCGCCCGCGGACCAGACGGCCCGCCTCCTTGCCATCCTCGGTCCCTCCGGATCGGGCAAATCGTCCCTCGCCCGCGCGGGACTGGTGCCAGAGTTGGCACGGCGCCCGGTGAGCCAGCGACAGCAGCCCGCGGCCAAGCAGGGGGTGGCCACGATGACACCCGGCGTTCACCCACTTCAAGCGCTTGCCTTGCTGCTGGCCAAAGTCGCCACGAACGATCCTGTCGAGGCCATCAGGACAACCGCCGAATTTTTCAAGCTGCTGCAGTCCACCGGAGGTCAGGCGCCCACGGGGCTGCGCCAGATCGCCGGCAGTCTCTGCGCGGAACACGGGCCCCTGGTGCTCCTCGTCGACCAGTTCGAGGAAATCTATTCGCTCTGCGAGGATGCGGCCGAGCGCAAGGGCTTTACCGACAACCTGCTGGATGCCGCCTCCGACCCCGCCGGATACCTCAGCGTCATCGTCACCTTGCGCAGCGACTTTCTTGGCGCGACGCAGGGTGACAGCCGACTCAACCAGGTGATTGCCGGCCAAAGCGTCATCGTCCCAGCCATGTCTCCGGAGGAGCTTCGCAGCGCGATCGCCGAGCCGGCAAAACGTGCCGGATATCCCATCGATGAGGACACTATCCAGCGGCTGATCGCGGAAACCGCAGGCCGGGACGGCGCCCTGCCCCTGCTGCAGTTTGTGCTGGTCCGCATCTGGGAAGGCATGGTGGCAGGCGTCGCCGCAGGCAAGACCGTGGCCGACCTGGGCGGCGTGGGCGGCGCGCTTGGCGCGGAGGCAGAGCGCATTTACCTCAAGCTCAACGCCGGCGACGAGGTCATCGCCCAACGCGCCTTCCTGGCCATGGTGCAGTTCAACGAGAACCAGCGCCCGACGCGGCACAGGGCCTATCTGAGCCAACTGGTCACCGACGGTGACGGTCCCAGCCAAGCGCAAGCGCTGGAACGGGTGCATGGCGTGGTCAACGCATTTGCCCAATGGGACACGCGTCTTGTCACCATGGCCGCGACCCCGGAGGGAGACCAGACCATCGAAGTTTCCCATGAGGCGATCTTCGAGCATTGGGACAGACTGCGCCAATGGCTCGCGGACGGCATGGATGACATCCGCCTCCATCTTCGCGTGGCGGAAGCCGCCAAGCTCTGGGATGACAAGGACCGTCCGGAAGGTTCGCTCTGGCGGCCACCGAACCTGGACCTGCTGCGCGATTTGACCTCTTCACCGACGATCAGCCTCAGCACCACCGAAAAGGCGTTCTTCCGTGCCAGTGACCAGGCGCGCAGGAGGCGACTGATTGGGAGCGCAGTTGCCGTGATGCTTGCGCTGTCGCTCCTTATTGGCTGGTTAAAACAGGATGTGCTGCGCGACCAGTATACCTGGCACATCGACATGCGGGCGCCCATCTTCACGGCCGGAGCGATGGAACTGGCAGCGCAGCCGACGAGCTTCACGGATTGCGAGAAAGGCTGTCCACAGATGATGGTCTTGCCGGGCGGCACCTTCACGACGGGCAGCGAGGACCCACCGACGACCGAAGATATTTATTCGACCCCCCTTCACCGGGTCACGATCGCTAAGCCGTTCGCCGTCTCCAAAACCCAGGTCACGTTCGAGCAATGGAATGCCTGCGTTAACGCCGGTGGCTGCCGGCATCTACTCCATGACCCCTTGGTTGGCGATGCGAAGGCCGACTGGGGCCAGGGCGATTATCCGGTGATCTACGTAGGCTGGCCGGATGCTGTCGCCTATACGAAATGGTTGTCGAGGCTCTCCGGCAAAGATTATCGACTACTCAGCGAGGCCGAATGGGAGTACGCAGCCCGGGCGGGGAGCAGTGTTCGGTATTCCTTCGGTAACGACGAGTCAAAGCTGGAACAATATGCCTGGTATAAAGGCAACTCCGGCAACAAGACGCATCCCGTCGGCCAGAAGCCGGCGAATGCCTTTGGTCTTCAAGACATGCCTGGCAACGTGGAGGAGTGGGTTGAGGACCCCCTGCATGTCGAGGAACAACTTGTGGACCCGCAACATAATGACTACCGAGGCGCTCCAATCGATGGGACCGCCTGGAGACTAAAAGGTACAGATCAGGATCCATTGCGCCGGATCATTCGCGGCGGTTCATTTCAAGACGATGCGGACAAATTCCGCTCGGCCAGCCGGGGTGCGGGCACGGCCGACGGGCGCGGGTACGGCTACGTCGGCTTCCGCGTCGCGAGGACGCTCTGAAAATCGAACCGGCAGCGGGATTCACTATAATCCGGCGCGGGTTGATGTAATGTGTTCCGCCGAAGGTGTTGCTCAGATCCCCGGCAGCTGGGGGCTTTTCGCCGCAGGATGTTCACCTGATGGCGCAGAACAACAATCTCAGCCTTCATCCGTGCCCTGCTTCAAAATGAACGCCTTCTGTGTGTCCGTGAACTTCGACGCTTTCATCGTCTTCCACTCCTCCCGGCCAAGGGAAGTTACCGAGGAAAACTCTAACAGCGAACGGGGTAATTATCCGGGACCAGAGCACCTTGAAGGAGATGGAGCATGGAGCTTCGATAAATGACGCAAGCGTGCTGGACAAATTCGATGTGCGTATTTCCTTTGACAGCTTTTCGAATTGCTGGTTGCCGATTGCGGCTTGATGGTATGATCGGCGCTCAAAAGTGGGCTTTCGAAGAAATGTCAGTGAGATTTTTCTAGGGGATATAGCAATGCCCGCCATTACGACAAAAGACGGACACCAGATATTTTTTATGGCCTCCAATGTCATCGCGGTTACCGATCATGACCTCGGCACCGGAGAGGCCTCGACCTGTGTCTATGGAATAGCAGGGGGGACTGTGCAACTCGATATGCCGGCTTCCACCTTTCTCGAAAGCCTGGACAACAAAGGCGCCTTCATTGAGCTAACGTTGCTTGACGGAAATCCGATCTGGCTTAATGGCTCAGCAGTCCGATCCGCAAGACAGCCAGAGCCTGGAGAATATCCAGTGGCTGCCAAAAGTGTTGCCTCGGTAGGCGGCATGAACATCGCCCTGGCGATCGACCCGGATTCCCTCATCGCCATGCTAAACGCGCAGGGGAATAGATTCTAACGGTAGTCTCCTTGGATGACACCGCTATGAGTGGGTCGAGCGCCAGGACTCGAACAGCAGCTCTGGATGTCCAAGAGTTGCCCATCAAGCCGCGGAGGGGCGTCAAACGCGTTATTTCTCCAGGGTTCGAGTGATTTTGGCGCCTCCAAGAAGTCCCGTGGCTGTCGAAGCGGGACAGGTTCGTACAGCTTTGAGTAGGCGCTTACGAACTGGCACCGCCTGTCCTGGCCCTCTGGCGCGGGTCCGCGTGCGGCTGGTCGGCGGGCTACTGAGTAATCCATGACGGCCTGCCATTCGGTGCGTAGCGGCAGGAAGACCACGCACCGCACCTGCACAGATCACTACCGTTGGGCCATCTCTGAGTGGTTGCTAGGCCAGCTACCATTTCGGCCGCGAAGCCTTTGATCGCTGGGCGCTTCTGCTGCTTTCCTCCAGAAGCACCAACAAATAGACCAACATCTCGCTCGCCGCCGCGAATCTGGTGCCGCACACGGCACGGAGAACGGAAAAAAAAGATCCACCGCCATCTGTGTACCGGCCAACAAAGGAATCGGCCTTCCGGGCCGCCCTAGAGCGCATCGGCCTGTTGGCGCCTAGTAAAAACCTGCTTCAACGATACCAACATTCGCACCAACAAGAACGGCTGGTTGTTGGGCGGTGTTTGTACTGCGGAGCCAAAGAATCCCGCACTGATTGCTGGCTCAGACGAAAAATGGGAAACCGGTCGCTCTTAACCGAGGACCAACGCATCGGCCGATCATTAACATTTCAGGCCAGATTTGAGCGAAGTCCGCCGCGTCAATTCTTGGGAGGCGTCGGCAGCGGTGGCTGCAC
>Ga0209483_1003214_pt1 | contig 10840 bp, 14 predicted proteins | sample NGEPerA_FD_184508 | JGI IMG/M metagenome (GOLD analysis project Ga0209483, IMG submission 184508) | Arctic peat soil microbial communities from the Barrow Environmental Observatory site, Barrow, Alaska, USA - NGEE PermafrostL2-A... | ecosystem: Environmental > Terrestrial > Soil > Wetlands >...
ACCATCTCCTGTTCGGCCAGCGCGGCCAGGAAGCGTGCGGCGGGCCAGCCTTCCTTGTCGGCGGTCTCCGCCAAGGCGGCCCAGATCAGCTTGATGCCGGGCAGGCGCAGCTCGCTGAGCAGTAGCTCGACACGGGCGGCGTCGATCTTGACGGTCGCGTTCATGCGGCTTCTCCCACGGACGCGGCGATCTGGTCGTAGATGGCGAGCGATGGCAGCGTGACGATGACGACCGGCAGTGCCATGCCCTTCGGGCGGAACCGTTCGATCAACGCCTTGAGGTCCGGCAGGACGCCGTCGTCGAGGGCTGATTGCAGCACGACGCCGAGTTCCGCCTCGCAGGCACGTTCGTGTGCGAGCGCCAGAAGACCGACCATGGCGCGGCAGGCTGGTCTCTCGCCGATTCCAGCGAGCAAGGCGTCGAACACAAGGGCGTAGGCGCGGCGAGGAAAGAGCTGGTCGCGATAGACCAGATTGAGCAGCGCCATTGGTTTGCGGCGCAGGGAATGAATGACATGGCGATAGTCGATGACATGGCCATGTTTGCCGTTCGGCTGCGCTCGCCCGCGCCGCAAGGTGATGATGTGCGTGGCGCCCTGGAAGCATTCGAGCCGGTCGTCATAAAGACGCACGCGCAGTCGGTGACCGATCAGGCGGGAGGGGACCGAGTAAAACACCTTGCGCAACGTGAAGGCGCTGGATGTCGTGACGTCGACATTGACCTCCTCATAATCGGCGGTCTTGCGGACCGGCAGTTTCTTCAGCGCCATCCGCTCCTGATCGATGCGCTTGGCGTTGCGCGCGTTGCCGCGGCCAACAATCTCGTCGACGAAGCCCCGCCATGCCGCAAGATCGTCGAAGTCGCGCGAGGCGCGCAGCAACAGGGCGTCGGCGAGCGCTCTCTTGAGATGGCCATGCGCGCTCTCGATCGAACCATTCTCATGCGACACGCCGGGATTGTTGCGGGTCGGCGTCATGCCGTAATGGGCGCAGAACGCCTCGTAGCGCGTCGTCAGATCCTCTTTGGCGTCAGCGCCGAGATTGCGGAACGCGGCCGAAAGGCTGTCGCTTCGGTGCTGCTCGGGAACCCCGCCCAGCGACCACAGGGCATTCTGCAACCCTTCCGCAAGGGCGACAAAACTTTCGCCGCCGAGCACGACGTGGGCGTGTTCGAAGCCGGAGAAGGGCAGACGGAAGTGATAGAGCCGGCAGTCCAGCAACTGGCCGGCGACGGTGACGGCAAGATCGGCAACCTCGGTGAAGTCCGACAAGCCCATGCGGCCCGGCGGATGCTCCTGGCGGAAGATCACCTCCCGATCCGGGCCGTTCACCGCCCGCCACGCCCGAACGCGCCGCTCGAGCGTCCGCCGCGTTCCGGAACCCAGCTCCGGATGCCGGCGGCATAGTTCCTCGAACACGGAGATCGGCCGTAAGCCAGGGGCGGCCTTCAGCATAGGGAGGACGTCGTTCTCCCAGACATCGGCGAATGGATCAGCCCTGCGACGTTCGCGGGGCAACTTCTTCTGGGTGGGAAGTCGGGGGTCCTTTTCGAACCGATAGGCAGCGGAAGTGCTGAAACCAGCCTTTGCACCGGCGATGGCGGGCGAATGGTTACGACGCAAGCTCATGAAAAGCCTCATTTGTTGATCGGTGACATGCCGGCCGGCCAAAGAATTGGTCCTCTCGAAGGAGAAGCCGATCCATTACCAGCCGCCGTTACCGCCAAATGAGGCCCTTTCGGGCGTCGACGCCGCTGCCGGGGTAGTCGGGCTACGCCCTCCCTTCGTCACCCCGGCAGCGGCGCATTCTCATCCTGATTGTCGCGGGATTCCCATCTTGATTGTCGCGCCGCATTTTGTCCATCCGAGGCGATCACGTCCATATGTTCCTTGATCTGAGATGCAGAGATCATGAGTCTTTACTCCCTTATGATCTACTCAGAACGCATAGTCGAACGAAAGGTTCATCAGAAACCCTTGCGACCCTGGCTTACCTCGCGCTGGGGTCGCTTCTTTGGGTTGGTTAATGGCGATCTGGTGCGGAACGTCAGTGCGGTTGCGCCGAGGCGAGAACGTCAGCTCAGGTCACCGTGATGCCGGTCAAACGCGGAGCGTCGCAGTCCGCGCAAAATGGACGTTCGCCAGTAGCTTTGCCATGGAAAAACGAGGGAACGGAACGATTGAGCATAACGCTTCCCTTGGTTGGGCGGGAGCACAATACTCTAGTCACCGATAGCTGCCAGGACGTGCCGGTGATCACCCAGCATGACGTTTCGGGTTACGACTCACTGGTCAATATAGCTCACTCTCGCAGATCTAAGCTTCCACCAACTAAGGCGGACACACTTCGCCGAGGAACGCTTATGCGTATCCAACATTAACTCAGTTGGAGGTGGCCGATGCCACATTATTATTTCGATATCAAAGACGGCCACAGGTTGGTCGACCCGTCAGGTCTGGACTGCGAAAACGATAACGACGCAATGGAGAAGGCGAGAGTGATCGCCATCGGTGTTTCTCTCGACAAGCCCGCAGTTGATCCGAAGCGGCACATCGCCGTTATCGATGACGCGGGACAAGAGATCTCCAAAGTTGCTGTTTATTCCAAACCGTCGATGGGCACCTTATAGGGGCTCGCAAGGACGAATGCAGGTACGACCGAGATCGATGCGGTGAACGGAGCTTAGTGGAACTTTTGTTCCACCAAGAAGTTGTTCTCGTGCGGTGAATTTGACCGCCGAAGATTTGGAGACGGAAATGTCGATAGGTACAATCGTTCTAATCATATTAGTCATCGCTTTGCTTGGTGGCTTCAGCGGAATCGGCGGTGGCCCGTTCTATGGCACCGGCTATTACGGTGGCGGCGGCCTCGGGTTGGTGGTGATCGTTCTCATAATCCTATTGCTAATGGGTCGACTGTAATCATCTCAAAGGAAACGCCATTTAGGCGTTACATTTTCTTCCGCCGTGTCCGAGGCAAAGGGATGATTGAGGGCAACGCTTGTAACCATTCAAGTGATCTGGAAACTGTACGCTATCGAAGAGGCTCCGCCTTGCAATCGATGCCCATTTGTTTCCGGACGGCGACAACTGAATTACCGACCTTCTCGACGACGCGTTGCAACTCGCTTTTTGTCATTCCAAAATGCCTAAGCCAGCGACGAACTTCGGCCTTATCCTGCATGGCAATATGGCTGCGGTCGCGCTCGCCCTTGCTGGCAAGTACGTCGCCCATAAATTATTCCAATCGGGTTTGAAACAATAAGTCCGCGCTGTGTGCGAGAGCTTCGCACGCCAGCGCCCGATCGATTTCCGCGTTTCGCCTTGCGCCCGGCGGCAACTGCTCGGCATATCGACGTATCACGCTCGCCTGGCTTGTCCAGTTGATCGTGGAAACATCAACATTATCGCGAAGCCGCATCACATGTTTCCTCAGTGATGTATAAATAGAGCGAGGAGCAGAATGATTGGAAGTGGAATCCCGATTAGCCAAAGCAGCGCGCCTTTTCCGAACGACATAATAGTCTCCATTCTAACCAGCAACGCGCTCGGGTTCCATTGGTTCCGTTGCCGGCTTCCCGTGCCGCGCGAGATCGCAAGCCGCCGCGAACCCCGTTGACTGTTCAACCCAGCGAACGAACAGGGAGGGGCGCCATTGCAGTGCTTGGTCGTAAGGAATTCGTCAGAGAGACGACCGGCGGCGTTGCGGCCGTAGCCCCCGGTCCAAAATAATGGCAGCGCGAGCGCGCGCTCGACCTGGGCGGAGTCGAACAGCTTCGAAGGCTCGGGGAAGTTGGACGTTCGGTGCGGGCTGGGCAGACATGGGGCCACACTTCCGGCCTATCGCTCGCCGCGCCCCTTGGTGTCACCTTGAACCGCAGTCGAGGCCGGTGTCAGAAAAGCATCAAACTGCTTTTTGACAATGGTGGCATTTGCACGATGCCTCCTCGGGACCGGGTCGATCGCTGTCTCACTTCTGGAGCAATGCTGAAGGAAGAGGAGACGACCAATGCGGCTCTGACCACACTGGCTAAATCGCTAAATCTGTGGTGCGAGCGTCATATCCGGGGCGAAAGCAATCAGTTTTGATCAGAAGAACGGTAAGACTGGTCTCGCTTCTTGATCGAGCCTTGATGCTTTGCGAACGCATGGGTGACTTCTGCACCCATCAGAATAATCTGCGATGAATAGTAGACCCAGATTAACACCACAATGATTGACGCGGCAGCCCCATAGGTCGATTCCAGTCCCTGCTTGCCGATGTAAAAGCCGATGCCCAATTTTCCGATCTCGAAGAAGATCGTCGTCAGGATTGCACCGAGCCAGACATCATACCAATCGACTGGGGTGTCCGGAAGCCATTTAAACATCATTGCAAAAAGCAGTGTGATAACCGCAAAGGAGACCACAAGGCTGGTCAGATGCAGAAGCCATTCATCGATGTACCCTGACCCATACTTACCGATGGCGGCAAGCGCAGTCGTAACAAGAAGTGAGACTAACAACAGAAAACCCAGCGCAAGGACCCCGGCGAAAGATACAACGTAGCTTCGAATGTAATACCAGAGGCCACTTCCCGGCGCTTCATCGACCTCCCAGACCGTATTCAGGGCGTCCTTAAGTTGCACGACGACGCCTATCGCAGCAAATAGCAGCGCACCTAATCCTAAGGATGTCGCGAGAAGACCTTCTCGGGGCCGACTCGCATCTACTAACATTGCTTGAACAGCTTTAGCACCCGTGTCGCCAAGCAGGTCTCTGATCGATGAAGCAATCTGCCCACTGACGGCTTCACGACCGAAGACGAAGCCTGCAATGGCGATAGCGATAACAATTAGAGGGCCAAGAGAGAAAACTGAATAATAGGCAAGAGCGGCGCCTTGACGAGAATCCTTGTGGCTCGACCAGTTTTCAGCGGCCTCCTTGGCGACTGTCCACAACATGGGCATTCGTGTCTTTCTCGCTGGTGACCTTCTTACAAACCGTGAGACCAGCGCGCGGTTCCACGATGGAGCCGCCGCAACAACGGAACAAATCATCCATGAACGCAATTAATCTGCATCAAGGGAGTTGCCTAGAATGCGCCACGCCAAGCCGCAGCCCACCCGCAACAAGATTGACCTGGCTGACCCCAGCCAAATCCGAATTCTGAAACGACGGCTTGGTATATCCGCTGACGATTTGCAGCGCGTTGTCGATAAGGTGGGTAACTCAATTGCCGCCATCAGCAAGGAAATCGAGCCTCAAAAAGCGATTCCGGTAACCGAGCCGATACGGGTCCAAATCGAATCCCCGTCACCATCGGAAGTTGGAGTGGCCGCATCGGCGGCTTAGTGTGCTTCGGTATTCCTTTCACGTTCATCGGTTGGAGAGCGCGAAACGGGTGTCCTGTGCGCCAGCCGTTCGCTGTTGGAACGAAGATGGCCACCAGCGATTGTTCTCAAAACCACGTTTTGGAGAGACTGTCATGAAGAGACTTATCATTTGCACTGCGATTCTCGGACTTGCCTTTTGTTCCGCCGCCCAGGCCAAGGGATGCATCAAGGGTGCAATCGTTGGGGGTGTCGCGGGTTCGGTCGCCGGTCACGGTAAGGTCGGCGCTGTTGCCGGTTGCGTGATCGGTCGCCACGAAGCCAACAAGGCGGATGCGGAAAATGCCAAAGCACAGGCTCCGACCTCGCCCACAAGAGGCGACGGCAAAATTTAGTGGTCAATGAGTGTCGCAAGGCTTGGTCAAATTCCGGTGCTTTTCTTAAGGTCGGCCAGCTGGATTCCCGAAAAGTGTTCAAAACTGATCAATGCCTATCGGTCTAAATATGGCCGACCGCGTTGCGGATGTCGCGGGCCGTTACGTGGCGTTCTATCGGACGGTCTCGGCGTGTCACCCCGCGCTGGGACCGTTCTTCTGCGCAACTATTTTGTAAAGTGAGCAATAGTGAACAGTAACTCCGGAACCCAGCAGAGCATGCTGGTTCCATCACCGCCCCTTATCGGCAGTTACCGGTGACTGAGAGTATTGCGCTCCCGCCTGATCCAAGGCGAGCATCATGCCATCCACCCATCCTGATCCACTCTACAGCCGTGCTGAAATCGGCATCCTGGCGTGCTCCAAGTGTGGCAATCCCATGAGGCTTTCCCAAATCGAGCCGGCCGCACCTGGTTATGATGTGCGCACTTTCGAATGCGTGAAGTGCAATTCCAGCGAGCGCTTTTCAGTTGCTATCTAAACGCGACTTCTATGCCGGCTGGAACAAACCGGCACCTTGAAAATTTCGGCTCTAGCTGCATTCAGAATGCAATGTGCCGCGGCGGATCGGCCGCTGGCTTACGCGCTCACTTCAAATCAAAAAAGCAACTGTAATGCTGGTGCATCGCCCTTTCGCTTGAGCCCGAGCCGGAACGATCCTGACGTCCAGGCATTGCATTCCCAGAGCTTAACAACGATAGGAGTACGCAATGATTAAGTATGCCGTAGTGATCGCCGCCGTGGTTGGAATTTGCAGCGCAATGCCCGCTGGAGCGGAAGAGGTTGGGGTTGGCGTTGGTCCTGTGGGCGTGACGGTTGGACAGGGTCACGGAGATCGTGACAGGGACCGCGATCGTGACGTCATCCGCGAGCGTGATCATCAGGACCGCGACAAAACCGTCATCATTAACAAGGGCGATCACGACAGAGATGTTGACCATGATCGCCGACCTGGTGTCATCGACAGACAGTAATCGGATTTTAGCGGCCTCCATCATGGGGGTCGCTTTTTTACGCGCGAAAAACGTCAGCTGGCCCGGTTCAATGCCTGATCTCTTCGCGTTCCGCTAGGTCATCATCGAAGCGGTTTTGCTCGCGTTCGGAGGAGAACCCCATTGGTTGCTGCCTCACCGCCACCGGAGCGCTCCTCTTTGACGCCCGTCCCAGACGATCACTCGCCGGAGCCACATGCCGTGGTGACGGATGCCGAGACGGAGATGCCGCTGCCCTCAGATCCGCGGACATTCTTTCTTGGTGGTTTGTTCGCGTTGAGCGTCTTTGGGACGCTCTACCTGGCAAGCCCGATCATCCTTCCCGTTGTGCTCGCCTTCGTGTTGCAACTCCTTCTGCAACCGGCCGTGCATCTCCTGCAGCGCATGCATCTGCCCCGCGCTGTTGGAGCACTCTTGACCGTACTCCTGGCGATTGGCGCGCTTGTGGTTGTTGTAGCAGGCTTGTCAGTGCCCGCGGCGGATTGGGCGACGAAGTTGCCAGAGGGCATACCTCGCCTGGAAGCCCACCTGGTGGTTCTAAAAAAACCCATCGTTGCGTTGCAAGAGGTCATCCAGCAAGCCGAGGAACTCGCGGACAATCCTGCACAGAAAGGTTCCACCATAGCAGTTCGTCCCGATCTCGGCCTATCAGGCGCGCTGTTCACCGGAACGCGCGCAGTCCTCGGTGGTCTGTTTACGACTGTGCTGGTGCTCTACTTTCTGTTGGTGGCGGGTGATATATTCCTTCGACGCATCGTTGAAATTTTGCCGACGTTCAGCAACAAGCGACAAGCCGTCGATATCTCCCAGCAGATCCAGGAGGACATATCGGCCTATCTGATGACGATCACTGCCATGAACGCCGCTGTGGGACTCGCGACCGCGATCGCCATGTATCTTTGTGGACTTGGTGATCCGTTGTTGTGGGGTGCCGTTGGCTTCCTGCTCAATTATATTCCAATTTTGGGTCCGCTGTTCGGGACCGTAATCTTTCTCCTCGCCGGAATGCTGAGTTTCGATAGTCTATGGGGGGCTTTGCTGCCACCGGCGCTCTACTTCGGCATCCATCTCCTCGAAGGTGAAGCACTGACGCCCATGCTGCTTGCGCGACGCTTCACGCTGAACCCTGTGCTGGTTATCTTGTCGCTGGTGTTCTGGTTCTGGATGTGGGGCGTGCCCGGCGCGATCTTGGCGGTTCCAATGCTCGCTATCCTGAAGATCATTTGCGATCGGTTGCGCCCACTAAAGGCCCTGGGGCATTTTCTCGAAGGTGAATAGCCGAATTGCTCTCGCTTTTACATCCCGCAGCAACGGTAAACGCTGTCGCGAAAGGCCACGACGACGGCAAGTCGTCCGTTCTGAGCGATATTAAGCAAAGTGTTCACTCATGGGGTTTCCCATAAGCTGCTGCATTAGATTGAAGATTTTCGTAATCTCGACGCGCCGGCCACGGGCGAGGAAGCGCAACGATCCGGGTTGAGTCAAGCAAGACGGGAGCGCTGTTGCATTTATCGACATCGTTTGTCAGATGTGAACCCGGCGACGCCTGCTCGTCCCTGAGCGGTGCAACGCATTCAGTCACCAATGACCACGGCTGCGACCCCAGTATCCGCCGCCGCCGAACAACAGCACTAGCACAACGATAATCAGGATCAATTCCATGGTGAGTCTCCGTTGATGGTGACGGCTTTATTTACCGCGCGCCGCATCCTTCAATCCGCCGACCGCGTTTTGAACCTTGCCCACAGTCTTGTCGGCATTGCCTTCGGCCTCCAGCTTCTTGTCGCCTAAGACCTTCCCGGCGGCTTCCTTCACGCTACCTTTGGCCTGCTCTGCTGAACCTTTGATTCGATCTTTATCCATCGCCGCATCCTCACTGTTTGCCAAGTCTGAGGTAATGGCTGCTGCAATGGTTTGTTCCCGACCAATGCGCCCATTTCTGCCTTCTTGCGTTGCAAGCCGGTTTTCCAAAATTCCCGGCGACCGTTCAAAGGCGCCGTTAGCCACCGCAATTAAATCTGTGAGCGCATTCCGCCGCTGAGCCTGAGGTGGCTAAACGTGTGGTCGCCCTGACGTTGGCTGGGCCGCCGCCGCCGGCCAGTCAGGGGCGTCGTTGGCCCCAAAGACGGCGAACTTTTCAGGACCGACGCCGTCAGGAATCGGCCCTGGCGGGCAGATCACGCCGTCGAGGCCTACCGCGTGTGCCACAATGGCTGCGGTCGCCGGCGCATCGCCTGTCACCATAACGGTACGCACACCTAGCCGCCTCAATTCGGTAATGAGCGCCGCGGAGTCCGAGCGGGGCGGGTCGGTGAGTGCGATAAGGCCGACAAGCTGCATCGCAGTTGATGGTCCGGTGGCGACCGCAAGCACCCTGAAGCCGCGCCCTTCGAGGTCCTTTGCTGCATCCATTGCGGTCGGTGGAAGCCGAACCAGCCCAGCCACGATCACAAACGCGCCTTTTACAATGTCTTGCGCGTTGCCGGCTGGATCTGTCGCGGTGGCCCTGGACATCTTCTTGGCTGGATCGAAAGCTTCGAACTTGACGAGTTTCAGTGTTCCGGAGACTCCCTTGATGGAGGAAGCTGTCCGAATGGCTGCATCTACCGGGTCTTGTCCACCATCCGACCTCGCTAGTCCCGCAAGCGTTAGAACATTTGCTTCATCAAATCCGGGCATGGGACGAACTGTCGATACCGTCAGTTCATTGCGCGTCAGCGTACCGGTCCCTCACGTTTGTCACGTAACAGTGCTCGTAGGCCCAGGGCGATCAGATCGGCATCCGGTAGCCGTAGAATTCATGATCTTCGTTATACCCGCCGTGGCCCGCGCCGAGATCGGCGAAGTCGTACACGAATTCAATCGCCGCGATCCACTTGACCATCTTGAAACCCAACTCGTTCTCGCATCGCAGCCGCAACGGCGCGCCATGCAGCACGCTGACGGGTGCGCCGTTCATCTCGTAGGCGAGGATCGTCAGTGCATGGCGCATGTTCTCGATCTTGTGGACGTCGTAGTAGCGGCCGCCATCGGCGCCGTCGGCCAACGAATAGAACACGGCGTAGCGAGCCTCGGGCGTCGGTTTTACGAGATTCAACATATCGCGCATGGGGACACCGCCCCATTCGGCAACGCCAGACCATCCCTGGATGCAGAAATGCGTCGTGATCTGTTCCTGCTTCGGCATCGCCTTGAGTTGGGCAAGAGAGAATTCCCGCGGAGCCTCCACCAACCCGCCGATCCGCAGCCTGTAACTGGCGAACTCCTCTGCGACGAGATCGTCGAACTCCCTGGAGTTGGGCATCGTGCCGTTTGGCCAGAAGTAAGGGGAGATGTCCTTCTTCGTGAGCTGCGAGCGGGGGTCCCAGCCTTCAGCCAGTCCCATGATCCAGCCGATCATGAACGCGCCCGCACGCTGCACAAAGCGGGCGTGCCGGATGGTGTAGGGCGAAACCAGCAGCCACGCTATCGTCATAATAGCCATCGCCAGCACGAACAGCGGAAACCCCGTCCAGGACAAGTTGTTCACGCCGCCGAACATGTGGTTGGTGTTCTGCCGGATGCCGGTAACGAATACCATGACGCCATGCGCCAGAATGAAGCCCACGAACCAGGCGAACGAGATGAAGTGAACCGACCGCATCGCCTGCCGGTTGAACAGCCTGCCAAACCATCCCAGCGCGTTGGAGATCGCGGGGCTTTGCATCAAACCGGTCGCGATCGAAACCGGCGCCGCGACGAACACCGTGATGAAATAACTGAGCTGCTGGAGACCATTGTAGCGGGTCCAGCTATGGTCGACCGGAAAGTTCAGTGACGCATATTGGATCGCCGTTGAGAGCGCGGCCGGGAAGACTTCCCAGGTCAACGGCACCAGCCGGCGCCACTGATCGGTTGAAAACAGCAGCGCATAAAAGGCAACGCCGTTGATCAGCCACAGCAAATTGACCGAGAAATGCCACCAGCGCGACAGCCCGAGGGTATGGCGCAGGCCGGGAATGCCGAGCCATGTCGGCAGAGTGACGGAATCGTCCTTGGCGGTCCAGACGCGCCCTTTTGGCACCGGGACCTGGAAGCGGAACCAGTCGGTGCCCGGCGTGCAAT
>Ga0209483_1003215_pt1 | contig 10839 bp, 2 predicted proteins | sample NGEPerA_FD_184508 | JGI IMG/M metagenome (GOLD analysis project Ga0209483, IMG submission 184508) | Arctic peat soil microbial communities from the Barrow Environmental Observatory site, Barrow, Alaska, USA - NGEE PermafrostL2-A... | ecosystem: Environmental > Terrestrial > Soil > Wetlands > Peat...
CGTGATCGGCATCAACTCCTGGCGGGTCTCCTCGGTCGATGCATTCAGCGAGATCGCCAGCCTGGGCCGGATCTCAGCCCTGCCGAGTTCTTCGATCTTGGGAATAATGCCGGAGGTTGAAACCGTAATGCGGCGCTCGCTCATACCGACTGCGTTTGTATCCACCAGAATTCGCGTGGCTTTCAGAACATTCGGAAGGTTGAGCAGGGGCTCGCCCATTCCCATCATCACGATATTGAAGCGTTTGGAATCGATCAGCAGATCGTTATCGCGCGCGATGAACAGTACCTGCCCGACGATCTCGCCCGCGGTGAGCGAACGCTCCAGCCCCATCAGCGCCGTCATGCAGAATTTGCAATCGACAGGGCATCCGACCTGGCTCGAAATACAGACCGTATCGCGGTCTTCCTCGGGCATCAGAACCGTCTCCACCGTGCGGTCGTCCGACAGCCGGAGAAGGTAACGCTTTGTCCCGTCGGTCGATCGGTAAATGTGATCTGCCGAAGGCAATCCGAGCTCGGCATTCCCGGCCAGTTCCGCTCTGATTTTGGCGGGCAGACCCGAAATCTGAACCAGGTCGGAGACCTTTTGGTGATAGATCGCCCGGTAAACCTGTGCGGCCCGGTAGGCCGGCTGATCCGCCGGAAGCACCCGCCGAAGCTCGCTAAGTTCCATTCCTACAAGGGCTTGCGGCACAAACACCATGTTAACACGGTACTTGGCGGGTAGCCGCACGGTCTGGGAAATGGTACAACCGAATCAGGTCCATTCTTGTCATCCACCCTTCCCGCGCTCGCCGTGGATCGCGATATTCAGGTAACCGCGCTTCCCAACGGCATAAAAGTAATCACGGAAGCGATGCCCCATGTCCGCTCGGTTTCTGTTGGAGTTTGGGTGGGGACGGGTTCGCGCCGGGAAACTCCGGAACAGAACGGCATCTCTCATTTCATTGAGCACATGCTGTTCAAGGGAACCTCCAACCGGTCGGCGGAAGACATCGCGCGCTCGGTGGATTCGATCGGCGGCAACCTTGACGCGTTCACCGCGAAAGAGATGGTTTGCTTCAACACCAAGGTGCTGGACGAACATCTTCCGATTTCGATGGATGTCCTCAGCGACCTGGTGCTGAACCCGCTCTTTGAAACCGAAGATATCGAGAAGGAAAAAGGCGTCATTCTCGAAGAAATCAAGATGGACGCGGATAACCCGGATTATCTGGTCCATGAAATCTTCTCCGCGAATTTCTGGAAAGACCATTCTCTCGGCAGACCCATTCTGGGCACGCGCGAGACGGTGAAGAAGTTTTCGCAATCGACCGTTCGCGATTACTACACCGAGGTTTATTCGCCTGAGAATATCCTCGTAACCGCGGCCGGCAATCTGAATCACGAACGCATGGTCGATCTGGCGCGGGAGCGTTTTGAAACGGTAAAACCTGTCGGGCCGCCGCCGCCCATGGACGCTCCGGCAACTCACGCCCGCATTTCCCTGAAGTCGAAGAAAGAACTCGAGCAGGTGCATGTATCTCTCGGCGTTCCCTGTTATCCGATCGCGCACGAGGACCGGTTTACCTGCTATGTGCTGAACACCGTTCTCGGCGGGGGCATGAGTTCGCGACTGTTCCAGAATATTCGCGAAAGGCAGGGGCTGGCTTATGCCGTGTTCTCCGAGCTCAACCCTTACGCGGATACCGGATGTCTGGCCGTCTATGCGGGCACCTCGCTTGAGTCGGCGAAAAAGGTTGTGGAATCGGTGCTGCATGAATTCACTGAACTCAAACAGAATGAAGTTCCTCCGGAGGAACTGCGGCGCGCCAAGGATCATCTGAAGGGTTCGCTCATGCTGAGCCTCGAATCGACCTCGAGCCGCATGTCGAATCTGGCTCGCCAGGAGATGCATTTCAAACGCTTCTTCACTTTGGATGAGCTCGTCGAGAGCATCGAGAAAGTTACCGCCAGCGAAGTGCAGCGGGTGGCGCGGGATTTCTTCGACAAAAAAGGCATCGCGCTTACTATCCTCGGCAGTCTCGACGGTTTCAAGCTGGGCCGCGAAGATCTGGTTTGTTAAGACCGACAGGGCTCCCGTCAAGGTGCTTTAACGCACAACGATCGGCCGACGGTAAGCCTTAGCGCATTGGAGGTTATCGTGCATTATCTCCTCTGGATAATACGTTTATTATTCCCGGAGAAACCAGTAATGCTCGGATGGATATTAATTTTTGCGCTTTTGGCGTTATTCGGAGTCTTCTTTACTGTTGCGGGCATCCCGGGTAACGGCCCGGCGTCTGTAAAGCTTGCCACAGCCGTATTTGGCGCCCTCTTTTTCGTATGCCTTTTAACGCGCATACCGCGTCCGCGCGCCTGACCGTCCGCCGATGAAAACAGCTTCGCGTGTAGTTCTTGCATTTTACTCATCCGAGGAGCGGGAACAGGCCGACCGCGGGTATCGCGCGGTTCAGGCAACGGGAAGCAGCGCGTGTATTGCGCGAGCGAGTTCCGATAATATTCCGGAGTCCTGCCGTTTTTATGCCGATCTTCGACTCGACGGCGAAAACCTGGTAGCGGTCGATACCGACCCTGCGAACGTAGGGCGGGCGGTAAAAAGTTTACGGCTGGCGGGCACCCCCGCGATCTTCGTGATTCGCCGCGGGATTTCTGCTCGCGAGCAAGGGAAGCCCAGACGCCCCTTCGCCCCTCGTACCAGGCGGGAAATTCTCGCCCGTCTCGACGCGGACAAAAAAGTCCTCGACGCGGCTCGCCGGGATCTGCGCGAAGCGACGCGGCTCGACCATGCGTTGCCGCCGGCTGCGGAATGGATTCTCGACAACTCGTATCTGATCCGGACGCAGATCGCGGAAGTGCGCCGTCACCTGCCGCGGGACTTTGAAGCGTGGAGATCGGCGGGATCGGGTGACGGCGGCATTCCGTCGCTCGCCCGCGACCTGGTGAGCCTGTGCGCACTCTCCGTGAATGAAAACAGCATTCGCGATTTTCTGCGCCAGCACCAGCGCCAGACCTCGAATCCGCTCACCATCGCCGAGCTTTGGGCCTTCCCGCTGTTTCTTCGTATCGCGCTCATTGAGGAACTGACGGCTATCGCAACACGCGTGGCGCAGGCCCAGCAGTTTCGCGAAGTGGCGTATCTGTGGGCCAACCGCCTGGCAACGGCGGCGCGCGTCGACGAGGAGTCTTTCGCGCATACCATCGCACGTCTGGAGACGGAGCCCATCGCGCTCGAACCCCACTTCGTGGCGGCGCTCGCGGAACAACTGCAGGACGAAGAGCAGGCGCTCGGGCCGGTGCAGCGTTGGATCGAGAAGCATTTTCAGGCGCCTATCACGGACCTGGCGCGCGACCTTCATACGAAGGAAGCGGCGCAGACGGTATCCACCGCGAATGCGTTCGGGACTCTCCGCACTCTGGCGAGCCTTCCGTTCACAAAGATCTTTGAAGACGTCAGTCTGGTCGAGGCGGAACTCCGAACCGATCCGGCGGGAGTTTATCCGAAGAGCGATTTTGCGACGAGGGACCGGTGCCGCCGCGCCGTCGAGCGCATCGCGAGCTATAGCCGAATGCCCGAACTGGAAGTCGCGCGGACAGCCACACGGCTGGCGCGGGAGAACGGGCGGCACGTGGCGTTCTATCTTCTTGCCGAAGGCGTTGTGCCGCTCGAAAAAGCGACGGGCGCGCGCGTATCCGTTTCAGAGCGCGCCGCGCGCTGGGTGCATCGCCATGCGACGCCGATTTACGTGCTCGCGATCATTGGTCTCACCGTCTGTTTCACCGCCATGGCGATCGTGTTCGCCGTGGATGCGGGGATGCCGCGGAATACAATCCTGATCGCGCTGGGCATCCTTGCGCTGTTCCCGCTGAGCGAACTCGCGCTTCAGATTATCAACGTTGTGGTTGTCTCGCTTTTACCGCCCGAGACCTTGCCGCGGATGGATTTCCGCGGGGGGATACCGGCGGAAGACGCAACGCTGATCGTTGTGCCCATGATGCTGTCGAGCGCGGATGAAGTGCGCGAGGATGCCGAGAAACTTGAAATAAGGTACCTGTCGAACCGCAACGCAAATCTTTTCTACAGCCTGTTCGCCGATTTCACCGATGCGAAAGAGGCCACGGCGCCTCACGACACCGACCTGCTGCAGGCCGCGAAAGACGGTATCGCTCACCTGAACACGCGTTACGGAGAGCGTTTCCTGCTGTTCCACCGGCCGCGGGTATGGTCGGAGAGCGAGCAGGCGTGGATCGGCCGCGAGCGCAAGCGCGGAAAGCTCGCGGAATTGAACGCATTCCTCTGCGGCGAAGGATCGCCCGATATTCTCGTCGCCGGAACGCTGACCGTTCCCATAGCTTTTGTCATAACGCTCGATGCCGATACGCAACTTCCCATCGAAGCCGCGCGGCGCCTGATCGAGACCATCGCGCATCCGTTGAACCGGGTGGAAATCGATCCCGCGACGCGGGTGCGGAAAACCGGGTATACCGTGATTCAGCCGCGCGTCAGCATCGCGCTGCCGGGCGCAACCGCGACGCGGTTCACACGCATCTTCGCGGATGCATCCGGCACGGATCCCTATAGCCGCACGGTCTCGGATGTTCACCAGGACCTGTTCAACGAGGCTATGTATCACGGCAAGGCGATTTACGACGTCCATGCCTTCCACACGATTTTGAAGGACCGATTCCCGGATGAGACGATTCTCAGCCACGATCTGATAGAAGGCGCATACACGGGCGTGGGGCTTGCGACGGATATCGAACTGTTCGAGCATCTGCCGGTCGATTACGGCAGTTTCGCGAACCGCGAGCATCGGTGGATTCGCGGCGACTGGCAGATCGCGCGCTGGGTGCTGCCGTGGGTGCCGCGCCCCGGCGGACGCACCGAAAAGAATCCGCTCACGTTTGTTAACCGCTGGCGCATCTTCGATAACCTTCGCCGGTCGCTGGCGCCGGGCGCATCGCTGCTGTTGCTGCTGCTGGGCTGGCTCTTCTCTCCCACGCCGGGCGCGTGGAGCCTGATCGTCACGCTGGCGGTGGCGTTGCCGGCCGTTGCGCCGCTGCTCGATCGCTTCGCCCGTAAACTGGAGGGCTCCGCGCAACGCATGCAGGGCGCGGCCGACGAGTTGGCGCGGACGCTGGTGACCATTGCGTTCCTGCCGCATCAGGCGTGGGTCGCGACGGACGCGATCGCGCGGGTACACTACCGCCGCCTGATCAGCAGGCGCAAGCTTCTTGAATGGCAGACTGCGGCTGGCGCGCACGCCGAAGCCCGCACCCACATGGAAAGGACCCTGCGGCGTTTGACGATCGTTGCCGGTCTGGCGGTCGCGCTTGCCGTCGTGCTGTTCTTACGCCACGCGTTCTTTCCCGCTTGCGGCTTTCTGGCACTCTGGACCGCGGCGCCGTTGCTCATGAAGTGGCTCGCGCGGCCGGAGAGGCATGCTTACCGTCGAAAGCTCACGGGCGATGAAACGCAGTTCCTGCGCAGTCTCTCGCGCCGCACCTGGCGGTTCTTCGACGACCTGGTTGGCGATCGGACGCACTGGCTGCCGCCGGACAATACTCAGCTCGCGCTGAGAGTGGAAGTGGCCGAGCGGACTTCGCCCACCAACATCGGGCTGTGGCTGACGGCGGCGCTCTCGGCTCGCGACTTTGGCTACGTCACGGCGGACGATCTCTGCCGGCGGCTCACACTGACCATGGATACCCTCACCCGGCTGGAGCGTTACGAAGGTCACTTCCTGAACTGGTATGCGACGAAGACGCTCGAGCCGCTGGGCGCGCGTTATGTGTCGACGGTCGACAGCGGCAATCTGCTGGCGTGCTTCTGGGTGATGGAGCGGGGAATTGAAGAAGTTCTGCGCGCGCCGATAATCGGGGCTTTCTCGATTCGGGGGCTTCACGATACGCTCGGCATCCTCGAAGAAAGGTGTGGCGACGATCCTTCCACCGCGCCTGCGCTGCGCGCGTTGCGGCGCTTGTTGCGCGGCGTAAAGGAAGGGCATGAACTGATCGCGCGCTACCGCATGGCGGAAGGGCCGATCGGACGGCTGCGCCAGACCCATCGCTGGCACCAGGACGAATCGTCGGGCGATGAACGGGCTTACTGGGCAGACCGGTTGTCGGTCGAATTCGCATCGTGGGCCGCGACGGCGCAACGGTATCTCCACTGGATGGAAACGCTGGCGCAGCCGCCCGATTCGAGCGTGCTTCAGATCGGACCGGACGCCGTCTCGCTGCGCCGCCGCGCGCTTCATGCCACCCCTTCGCTTGCCAGTCTTGCGAGCGGAGAGCACACACACGTCGATTCGATTCTCGACTGGCGCTCGCGCGGCCTTCGGACAGGCCTTTCGACGTGGCTCGACGAACTGGCAACCGAGTATGCGGCGGCGCGCGCGAACGCGGTTGAAACGGTGGCGGCTTTCCGCGGGATCGCCGATACGCTTGCCGCTCTGGCGACGGGGATCGACATGCGGTTTCTGTATGACGAAGCGGTGAAACTGTTTGGCGTGGGCTATGCGGTGGGGGGGCCGCGCGAGTTCAACAGCCATTACGATCTGCTTGCGAGCGAGTGCCGCCTTGCCAGTATGGTGGCGATCGCGAAAGGCGACGTACCGGCCGAACACTGGCACGCCATGGCGCGGCCCTATACGAAATCGAAGGATGGCGAAGCGCTGCTCTCATGGAGCGGCACCATGTTCGAGTACCTGATGCCGCTGCTCTTCACCCGCACTTTCGAGAACTCTCTGCTCGAACGCGCCTGCCGCGACGCGGTCGACCGGCAGATGGAGTACGGGAACGAGAACGGGGTTCCGTGGGGTATCTCGGAATCGGGCTACAGCGCCATCGACGCACATGAGATCTACCAGTACCGCGCCTTCGGAGTGCCGGCACTGGCGTTGAATCCGGGGACCGAGGGCGAACTCGTGATCGCGCCTTACGCGACGCTGCTCGCGCTGCAGGTGAACCCCGCCGCCGCGACGGCGAACATGTGGCGGCTGGAACGGTTAGGGCTTATGGGGCCCGACGGTTTCTACGAAGCCATCGACTTCACGCGAGAGACAAAGCGCGAAGGAGGCCGCGGGGTAATCATCTATTCCTACATGGCCCATCACCAGGGGATGTGCATGGCCGCGCTCAATAACGTGCTGCACCGGGACACGCTGCAGCGCCGCTTCCATGGCGATCTTCGCATTCGCGCCGTCGAGACTCTGTTGTTTGAAGGCATTCCGATTACGCAGCTGCCGATTGAGGAAATCCGGATTCAATCGTCGCCGGTGCGCACACAGCCGGTGGATGAAGGGGCGGATCGCGTATGGACCGAAGAGACAGTGGTGCCGCGGGCGAATCTTTACGGCAACGGGCACTGTTCGCTGATGGTGACGAATTCGGGTGGCAGTTACCTGCGGTGGAATGAATTCGACATCACGCGGTGGAGGTCGGACCCGACCCTCGACCCGTGGGGAACGTTCATCTACATCCGCGATCTTCGAACCGAGGATGTCTGGGCGACCTCGCATAAGCCGTTCACGGTGAAGCAGGGCGAGAGCGCGATTCGGTTCGCGGCGGACCGGGCGGAATATCGCAGGCGCGTGGCGGGAATCGAGACGGTTCTTGAGGTCACGGTCGCGGAAGAAGACGATGCGGAACTGCGGCGGGTGAAGATCACGAACCGGTCGATGCGGTCGCGGCAGCTAGAAATAACAAGCTACGCGGAACTGGCGATGACACCGCATGCGGCGGATAAAGCGCATCCGGCATTTGCCAAGATGTTCATCGAGACGGAATCGCCCGAGCCGGGCGTGCTGATTGCGCACCGGAGACCGCGCGCGCCGGACGAGGCGCCGATCTGGACCGCGCATATTCTGGCGGGGACCATGGCGGACGAGTTTGAAACCGACCGGCTGAAGTTCCTGGGACGGGGCAATACGACGGAGAATGCGGCCGCGCTCAGGCGTCCGCTGACGGGTTCGGCGGGGACGGTAATCGACCCCATCTTCAGCCTGCGATGCAGGATGACGCTTGAACCGCGCGATCAGAAGGAGATTGCCTTCATCACGGTGGCGGCGGCGAGCCGCGAAGCGCTGATGACGCTGGTTAGCAAGTACACGCGGGTGGAGCCGGTGGGGCGCGCTTTCGAGATGGCGTGGACGCGGGCGCAGCTGGTGTTCCGATTCCTCGGCATCGGGCCGGGAGCGGCGCACCGGTATCAGGAACTTGCGAGCCAGCTGCTCTATCCGAACCCGCGGCTGCGGCCTTCGGTGGACCGGATCTCGCGCAACCGGCTGGGACAGCAGACGCTGTGGTCTTACGGGATCTCGGGCGATCTGCCGATCGTGCTGGTTACCATTGCGGACCTGCGCAACATGCCGCTCCTGCGCGATGTGCTGCTGGCCCACGCTTACTGGCGGCTGCGCGGGTTCAAGGCGGATCTGGCGATCCTGAATCAGGAAGGCGCCACTTACGACGCTCCGCTTCGCGGTCAGATTCAGCGGCAGATCGAAGCGCACGCGGCGGAGGCGGGAATGGATCGCCCTGGCGGCGTCTTCCTGCGCGACTGGAATGCGATACCGGAAGACCATCGGACGCTGTTGCTGGCATCGGCCGCGATTGTACTCAGCGGGAATCGCGGTTCGCTGCAGCAGCAACTGGCATCGGTAGCGGAAGCTTTGCCCGCGGCGGCGCTGGAGCCGACCGCCGAGATTCATGAAGAGCCTTCGCGGGAACTGCCGTTCCTTGAACTGCCGTATTTCAACGGACTCGGCGGGTTCACGCCCGACGGCCATGAGTACGCCGTGTATCTCGGGCCAAACGTGACGACACCCGCGCCGTGGGTGAATGTGATGGCGAACGCCGGATTCGGCACGATGGTGAGTGAGAGCGGGCTGGGGTTCACGTGGTTCGGAAACAGTCAGGCGAACCGGCTCACGCCATGGCACAACGATCCGGTGAGCGATCCGCAGTCCGAGATCGTCTACATCCGCGACGAGGAGACGGGCCGGTGCTGGAATCCGACCGCGTTGCCGGTGCGGGAGAAGGATGCTTACCGGGCGCGGCACGGACAGGGCTATACAGTGTTTGAACATAACAGCCACGCGGTGGGTCAGGAGCTTACGGTGTTCGTGCCGGTGGGTCCGGATGGCTTGGGCGATCCTGTCAAGATCTGCCGGCTGCGCCTCACAAACCATTCGTCCCGAACCCGGCATTTGAAGGCGACATGGTTCGCCGAACTGGTGATGGGCTCGTCGCGGGAAGATCAGCAGCTAAGGATTCAGACGTCGCGGGATGAAGCGACGGGCGCGCTGGTGGCGCGCCAATACTGGACCGGCGCGTGGCGCGGTCAATGTGTGTTCGCGGCGGCGACCCCGCGGGCGGTGTCATGGTCGACGGATCGCGCCGGGTTCCTGGGGCGGAACGGGTCGAAGGAGAAGCCGGTCGCGATGTCGCGGGTCCGCCTCGATAACCGCTCTCTCTCGGCGGCCGATCCGGCGATGGCGCTGCAGGTTGGCGTGACGCTTGAGCCGTGGCAGGAAACGGAGGTTACCTTCCTGCTGGGACAGACGGAGACGACGGATAAGATGCGAGCGATTCTCGACCGGTATAACGAACCGGAGAAGATCGAGAACGCGCTCGATGGCACGCGCCGATTCTGGGACGCGGTGCTGGGGACGCTGCAGGTGAAGACGCCCGTCTTATCGACAGACCTGCTGGTGAACCGATGGCTGTTGTATCAGACGCTGAGTTGCCGGTTCTGGGGACGGTCGGCGTTGTATCAGTCGGGGGGAGCGTTCGGGTTCCGGGATCAGCTGCAGGATTCGATGGCGTTCCTGACGGCGGTTCCGCAGATCACGCGGCGGCACATCCTGGCGTCCGCGGCGCGGCAGTTCGTCGAAGGAGATGTGCAGCACTGGTGGCATCCGGAAACCGGCACCGGCGTCAGGACGCTGTGCTCGGACGATCTGATCTGGCTGCCCTACGTGGTGGCACAGTACGTGAAGGTCTCGGGAGACGCGGGCATCCTCGATGAGGAAGTGCCTTTCATCGAAGGGCCGTTGCTGAAGGACGGCGAGCACGAACATATGTTCACGCCGCAGGTGTCTCCGCAGGGGGCCGCTCTGTGGGAGCATTGCCGACGGGCGCTCGACCACGGATGGCGGATGGGGGCGCACGGGTTGCCGCTGATGGGGAACGGCGACTGGAACGACGGGATGAACCTTGTGGGCGCGGAGGGCAGGGGCGAAAGCGTGTGGCTGGCGTGGTTCCTGTGCGCGACGCTGGAGGCGTTCGCCGAAGCGATGGAACAGCGGGATGAGGGACATCCGCTGGCCTCGGAGTGGCGGCGGAAGGCGACGGCACTGAAGGCCCGGGTGGAAGAGGTGGCTTGGGACGGAAGCTGGTATCTGCGGGCTTTCTTCGATAACGGCGCGCCGCTCGGTTCGCAGGCAAACCGGGAGGCGCGGATCGATTCGCTGCCGCAGTCTTGGGCTGTGATCTCCGGGGGAGGAGAGGCCGCGCGGTCGCGGCAGGCCATGGAATCGGCCGACCGGGAACTGGTTAAGGTTGAGGACCGGCTGGTGCTGCTGTTCACGCCCCCGTTCGAGCATTCGGAGCCAAATCCGGGGTACATCATGGGGTATCCGGCTGGACTGCGGGAGAACGGCGGACAGTATACGCACGGGGCTTTATGGCTGGCGATGGCGTGGGCGCGGCTGCGAGAAGGCGGGCGCGCGGCGGGGTTGCTGCAGTTGATGAATCCGGTGGAACTGAGCCGGAATCTGAAGGCGTCCGAGCATTACCGCGGCGAGCCGTATGTGGTGGCGGCGGATGTGTATTC
>Ga0209483_1003217_pt1 | contig 10834 bp, 8 predicted proteins | sample NGEPerA_FD_184508 | JGI IMG/M metagenome (GOLD analysis project Ga0209483, IMG submission 184508) | Arctic peat soil microbial communities from the Barrow Environmental Observatory site, Barrow, Alaska, USA - NGEE PermafrostL2-A... | ecosystem: Environmental > Terrestrial > Soil > Wetlands > Peat...
TGAGTGACGCGCTGGCGTTGCCGTCTCGGTGATTCATCCCGAGCTGTCGGCTTTTCTTCTTTCCTGTTTCCCCCGCATCACAGCCCCGTTTTGGGACGCAACGGCTAAAAACGGGACAATAAATTCACCCAGCAAGAGAGTTTACCGGCGCAAACCCTGATTTTTGCCCCTTATACCTCCTATTGGCATATCCATTGCTGGCATATCAGCGAATTCAGTAGGCTATCCTGAGGGGCCTGCCAGTATGGTGTCAGGCCGATTACCACGCGCGAATTCAGAAGAACACCCAAGGATAAAAAGACACGCGCCATGAGGAATAAATTATTTTTCGTCCGAAGTTATGTGAGCAATTTCAGTTTGGCCGCCATCCTGAGCGTTTCCTTGTTCGGATTTCACCACGCCTTCTGCGCGGAAGCCATCACCGACGCAAATCCGATGCGAATTCCCCAAGTGGGCGATTACGGTTTGCGCATCGTCACTTCCAACTTGCTGGAACTGACGTTGATTACGACCAAAGGGGCTCATGACGGAACGTTGACCAATTGGAACTTCGTCCCATTCAACAGCGCGACCCTCACCCCGCCCTCCACGTCAGAATTTGCCGTGACCGTCAATGGAAATTCAGCAACGGTCCGATCTGTGGGGTTCAAACGCCGCCCAATTTCCGCCCCGCTCAACAGCTACGACCTGCGCATTGGCAATTACCTCTATTTGCAGTTAGCCACTCCGCTCAGCGGCAACGAAGCTGTGACGGTCAATAATCCTGACTCGACGCTCTGGAATTCGTCGGTTCAATTCGCGGCCACCAATTCGGCGATGCGCATCAGCCCGGCCATTCACGTCAACCAGGAGGGTTACATGCCCAACTATATCAAGTGCGCCGAGGTGGGCTTTTTTGCGGGCAGCATCGGTGAATTGCCGTTGCCGGCGAATCTGGGTTTTAATCTGGTCAATGTCGGCAATAACCAAGTTGTCTATTCCGGCGCGCTGACGACACGTTCGGACACAGGCTGGGGCTACAGTCCGGCGCCTTACGCGAAGGTGCTCGAAGCGAATTTTACCTCCTACAACACACCGGGAGAATATGTCGTGCAGGTGCCGACCTTGGGCATTTCCTATCCGTTTATGATTAATGCCGGCATCGGAGCGATGTTCGCCCGCACTTATGAACTCGGGCTTTATCATCAACGGTGCGGCTACGCCAACACGGTTCCATTTACCCGATTTACCAAAGGCATTTGCCATGAGCCTAATGCCACCGTCCCCTCCGCCAACGATGCGGAAGTCAATGGCGTTCTGGCCGGCATGAGCGCGGACAACGCCGGGCTTCAAGGCTCGGCACCCGCCCTCTCCAGCATCAGCGCGAGCCTGTATCCCTTCATTAATACAGGTCCCGTGGCCACGCAGGGCGGCCATCACGACGCCGGCGATTACAGCAAATACACCATTGATGTCTGCCTGCTTTCCCACTCCCTGCTCTTCGCCGTCGATGCCTTCCCCGGCGTGTCGAACATTGATAACCTCGGTGTCCCGGAAAGCGGCGATGGCATCCCCGACGTTTTGCAGGAAGCGAAATGGGAAATTGATTACCTGTCCCATTTGCAGGATGCGGACGGCGGCTTTTATTTTCTGGTCTATCCGGCCAATCGCCAATATGAATCCGACGTCACGCTGGTCGGCACCAACCTGGGCGATCCCCAAGTCGTCTTCCCCAAAACCACTTCCGCGACCGCGGCCGCAGTGGGCGCATTGGCCGAAGCCGGCTCTTCGCCGCTCATGAAGAAATATTACCCCGCGCAAGCCGCTCAATATCTAACCCAAGCGCAATTGGGATGGCAGTTCCTCACCACCGCCATCGCCAAGTACGGGCGCACCGGTTGTTACCAGGCGATCAACCAATACGGAAATTCCAACACCAATATGGACGAGCTGGCTTGGGCGGCCTCCGCGCTCTTCGCCGCGACCGGCAACCCGGTTTATGAGAATGACTTGACGAACCATTTCGATCCCTCCAACCCGGGCACCATTTACTGGGGATGGTGGCGCATGTTTGAAAGCTACGGCTGCGCGACGCGCGACTATGCCTTTGCGGCCCGCACCGGCCGTTTGCAGCAGAGCCAGTTGGACCCCGCCTATCTCGCCAAGTGCGAAACACAAATCGTCGATTGCGGCAACGACAATGTGAATTGGGCCAACGCCAATGCGTATCACAACAGTTTCTCCCAAGCCTACAAATCGCCTCCCAATGCCGGCTGGTTTTTCTCGGTCAATCAAGACTTCGACCTGGCCGTCGCCAATGTGGTTTCAAATAGCCAGACCTACATCGACACCATGATTGGCAACATGAACTACGAAGGCGGCTGCAATCCGGTGGACATGACTTTCGTCACCGGCATTGGCTGGAAGCGCCAGCATCAAATCGTCAGCCAGTACGCCGACAACGCCGTCCGCGCTTTGCCTCCCACCGGTATTCCGCTCGGCAGCGTCCAAACCGGTTTTGTCACCCTGTCGCCTTACGGGACGGAAAACGGCCAGTTGGTTTATCCTCCGGATTCCCAATCCGCCGCATCCTATCCTCTCTATGACCGGTGGGCCGACACCTTCAACACCATGACTGAGTTAGTCAGCCCGCAACAGGGACGCAGCCTGGCGGCAATGGCCTATCTTATGGCCCAAAGCTCGCCGAACAGCGCGGCATGGAACCCGACCAGTGTCACCGCCACGATTACCAACTTGCCTGCCGTGGCGCCGGATTTCGCGCCCATCAGCGTGGGTCTATCAGTGCCCGGCGTGGACATGAGCGAAGCGACTTATGTTTGGGAAGCAACCGGCCAGGACCCGACGTCCGGGGCGGTCTTCAACTTCGAAGCGAATAGCGTGGGGGCTCAATGGATCGAAGTGGAAGCGTTATTGCCGGATGGCCGCCGTATCTTCGCGACGAATGCGTTCTATGCCAGCACGGCCACCAATCTTCCGCCTAATTCGTACCTCTCCGGCGAATATACCAACATCACCTCTGACATTGTGGCGTTATATCCTCTTGACAACTCTTGGGCGGACGCGACCGGGCAGCAAGCCCCGCTCGCGCCTTCCGGCAGCGCGTATCTGGACACCTACAATATCTCCTGGATGGCCAATCCCACCGGTTCTTCGCTTCATTGCATGAATGTCGGAGATCAGGCGACGGTTTCGATCCCGAGCAGTTACATCTGGAATTCCGGCACCAAGCGCATCTCCGTCGAGTCCATGATTTATTTGAATGCTTACATGGGCACGAACGTGATTAGCGGCACCATCGTTTCTCTCTACCACAATTGGGACGCGTTTATGCAATTCTACTGCAATCCCTACCTGGGGCCGCTTTTCAACGAGGACTATAACGACTACGCCAACAGCACTGCCCCTATCTCCGCCGCGCTGACTCCGGGAACGTGGCATCATTTCAGCCTGGCGATCGACGCCAGCGGTTACAGTGTGGAAGTGGACGGCGCCACTGTTTATTCGCTTCCCAGCGGTGACTTGGCCAATTGGGGGAACGCTCCCGGCGGCAACACCGTCCTTACCCTGGGTAACTTCAGCGGCTGGATGGACGAAGTCGTTGTCCGCAATACGACAAGCACTCCAGTAACTGTCACTAACATAGTAACTCCGGTGGTTCCTGTGCCTCCGGTGGTTCCTGTGACATTCTCGACCGCGGCGGCTCCGGTGATTTCCCCCGCGAGCGAATTGTTTACCAACAGCACGTCGGTAGCTCTAAGCTCCAGCACGCCAGGAGCCACCATTTATTATACGACGGACGGAACCGTACCGACGACCAGTTCCGCCGTTTATACCGGATCCTTTAGCATTGCCTCCAGCACCGCGGTGAACGCTCTAGCCGCCCTGTCCGGCATGGGCAACAGCGGAGTGGCTACAGCTAATTTCACTCTTGCCACCGCCACTCAGATCGCCGGCTCATTACCCACTCCCCCTTGGGCAAATGCTGATATCGGCCAAGTTGGCCTGACCGGCAGCGCGACCTACAACAATGGCACCTTCACTGTGAATGGTTCCGGGGCCGATATCTGGGGCAATGCGGATGCGTTGCAATATGTTTATCAACCTGTGACGGGCGATTGCCAGATTGTGGCGCAGGTTGCCGGGCTGCAAAAATCGGATCCTTGGTCGAAGGCTGGCGTGATGATTCGCCAATCTCTCAACCCGTCGGATGCCAATGTCCTGACCTTGATCTCAGCCGCCAATGGATCCGCCATGCAGTATCGCGCGACGGCAGGCCAGGGGGCGATCAATATCTCAGGCGGTAATAATGCCGCCCCTTACTGGGTGAAATTGACTCGCGTGGGTAATCTCTTCACCAGCTACACTTCGGTTGATGGCGTTAACTGGACTTCCATCGGCTCAGTCTCATTTGTCATGACTGGCGCCGTATATGTTGGCCTGGCTGTGTGCGCGCACAATAATAGCAGTCTTTGCACGGCCATCTTCAGCAGCGTGGCCGTGACGGACAGTCAGAGCGGGCAGACTTCCTCCATCGCCACTCCGCTTCCTGTGCCGTGGTCGCATCAGGACATTGGCAGCGTGGGCTTGGCCGGAACGGCGGGGAACAAAAACGGCACTATGACAGTGACTGGCTCGGGCGCTGACATCTGGGGAACGGCGGATGCGTTTCAATTCGCCAGCCAGCCTTGGACCGGCAAGGGCTCCATCATCGCCCAAGTCCTCAATGTTCCCTCCACCGACCCGTGGGCCAAGGCCGGAGTGATGATTCGATCCAGCTTGACGGCCAATTCCGCCGCTGCCGCCATGTTCATCTCCGCCGGTTCCGGCTCGGCCTTTCAATATCGCAATTCGACCGGCGCCTATATGACGCAAGGCGCGGCCAATGCTTACGGCGCGCCCTATTGGATCAAGCTCAGCCGCAACGGCAATGTCCTCACCGCTTACTGTTCTCCCGATGGGGTGAATTGGACCAAAACCGGTTCAGTGACCATTGCCATGGGGAAGACGGTCTATTTCGGGCTGGCCGTGACTTCGCATAACAACTCGGTGTTGAACACTTCGACGTTTACCAACGTCAAGGTCAGTGCGAATCTGTAGGAATGTTGTTTGACTTGCTCCGGCAGCCGGCGACCGATCCGACCTCCACCTATCGCTATCGCGATGGATTATACGCCGTCGATCTTTTGACGGCGGCGATTTGCCACTTGGATTTCTTTACCTGGCTGGCGGAACATCCCTCGGACAAGCCGGGGATTTGCCGTGCGCTCGCTTTGCACGATCGTCCGGCCGATGTGATGCTCACGCTTTTTACGGCGATGGGACATTTGCGGAGCGAGAACGGTATTTTTTCACTGACGGAAATGGCGCATGAACATCTGGTCAAATCGTCGCCGTGGTTCATTGGCCCCTATTTCGCCTCGGTTAAAGAGCGTCCCGTTTGCCAGGATATTTTGACGGTGTTGCGAACCGATAAACCCGCCAACTGGGCCAGCCTGAAAACCGAAAAGGAATGGTCTAAAGCGATGGAAGGGAGGGACTTCGCCAGCCGCTTTACGACCGCCATGGATTGCCGCGGCATCTTTCTCGCGCCCGCCATGGCTCAAAAGCTGGATTGCGCCCGCCATCGACTTCTTCTCGACATTGCCGGCGGCTCCGGCATCTACGCGTGCGCGATGGTGGCCAGGCATCCGCATCTTCGCGCTCGTGTGCTGGAAAAGCCGCCGGTAGATGCCATTACGCGCCAAACCCTCGCGCGGCGGGGCTTCAACGATCGCATCAGCGTGGTGGCCGGCGATATTTTCGTGGATCCGTTCCCGATGGATTGCGATCTGCACCTTTTCTCGAACGTTTTGCACGATTGGGACGAGGCTCGCGTCAAACTATTGCTGGCCAAATCCGTCGCCGCTCTGCCCTCCGGCGGGAGGATCATTGTTCACGATGCACACATCAATGCCGAGAAAACCGGACCTTTGCCCGTGGCCGCTTACTCCGCGTTGTTGATGACCATCACGGAAGGCAAATGTTATTCCGAGAAGGAGATGGCCGATTATTTACAGGAAGCAGGATTTGAAAACGTCAAATACTTTGCCACCGCCGCCGATCGCAGCATCATTACTGCCCGGAAAAAATAGCGATGCGCCGCAATTAATGGTGCGTGGCGTCCTTGAGATTTTTATTTTCCACGAACTTCAACGAAGCAGAGTTGAGACAGTAACGCAGGCCGGTCGGACGCGGCCCGTCTTCGAAAACATGGCCTAGATGCGCGTCACATCGGGCGCAAAGAATTTCCACGCGATGCATCCCATAAGTATTGTCCGAATGGCTGATGACATTCTCCGCAGCCACTGGCTGAAAAAAGCTGGGCCAGCCCGTGCCCGATTCGAACTTGGCTTCGGAAGTGAAAAGCGGCAGGTCGCAACAAATGCAGTAATAAATCCCGGGTTTATGCTGATCGTAAAAGGCGCCGCAGAAAGCGGCTTCCGTCCCTTTGGCGCGCGCGATCTGATATTGGTCCTTGGTCAATTGCTTGCGCCATTCGGCGTCCGACTTGATGACTTTGGGCGCGGCGGTTAACGGGCCGGGCTGGCCCTTTTCATCCACAAAACGTACTTGAACCATAGTGGTTTGATTAGTGTTGGAAGTTTGAGCCGGGGCGGAGGCCTCGGCGGCCGGTTGCGCGTCGCAACCCGCCAGCAATCCCAGCCATGCTGCGGCCAAAAGAACATTGAAAGCCTTCATTGTTTTACGCTACCTCGAAACCGTCTCCTTTTCAAGCGCGGCCAGTGTTCTCACCCCTTGCTGGAGGCGAGGCGGGCTGACTCAATCATCTCCCAGAACTTGGGATTTTCCTGCAACGCTTCATCCTCGCCCGTGGGCAAGCTCGAGCGAAAAAGAAAATCCTTCAGCGTATTCCGGCTCAAAATGCGATGAACCACAATACCCAGTTCATGCCGCTCAAAATAAACCCGATAATCTCCGAGGCGAAAGCGATGGAGAATCTTGCCCATGCGCTCCAGTTTGCCGAAGTGCTGTAAATCACTTTTCAACACCTCCTTAGGCAAGCCGCGAAACTCCCCCAGAATATTCAACTGCAATTCCCGCGGCATGCGGGCCAGCTCCGCCGCGCTGATCGGATTAAAAATAATTTGGAACTGCATGAACCCGCATTCTAACCATCCCAATTGAAATTTGACATCAGAAAACTATGGTAGCGCGTACGGGAATCGCACCCGTCTTTCAGCCTTGAGAGGGCCGTGTCCTAACTGATAGACGAACGCGCCATGGCTCAACCATAGTATTTATGAATCCACACCCAGGCAAGCACTTTAACCTTTGGCGGCGCGTGGAATCATAAGAATTTGAACATAAGCAAACGAAGAGAACGAAGTGAAGATTTTTTCTTTCCGCCTTCGTTTCCTTCGTTAACTTCTGTTAAATCTTTCCGAATTCCGGCCTTTTGACTACGTTGAGCCATGAGTTTTACTTCGGTTGGCCAGTTTCCACAGTACCGCCCACGAAGGTTGCGCCAATCGCCGGCGTTGCGGCGGCTGGTGCAGGAGACTTCGCTGCGAGCGGGGCAATTGGTCCTGCCTCTTTTTGCTCGTCCCGGCAGCAAAGTCCGGCAACCGGTCACGTCCATGCCCGGAGTCTTTCAATTGTCGCCGGACGAAATTGTCAAGGAGGCCGAGACGGCTTACGCGCTCGGCGTGCCGGGGGTGCTTTTGTTCGGGATTCCCGAGCGCAAGGATGACAAAGCTTCGGGCGCTTATGCGGCCCATGGAATTGTCCAAAAGACCGTGCGCTTGCTGAAAAAGAATCTGCCGGACCTGCTCGTTTTTACGGATGTATGCCTGTGCGAGTATATGAGCCACGGCCACTGCGGGATTATCGAAAAAAAGAAAAACGCCGGCGTGGCCAACGATCCCACTCTGGCCTTGCTGGCCCGCACCGCTCTCAGCCATGCCGAGGCCGGCGCCGATGTAGTCGCCCCCAGCGATATGATGGATGGCCGGGTCGCCGCAATTCGAGGGCTGCTGGATCAAGAGGGCCTCGAGAACACCCCGATTCTTTCTTACGCGGCCAAATTCGCCTCGGCCTTTTACGGTCCCTTTCGCGAAGCGGCCGAATCCGCCCCGAAGTTCGGCGACCGCCGGAGCTATCAAATGGATGGCGCCAATGCCCGCGAAGCGCTGCGCGAAGTTGCCTTGGACATTCAGGAAGGAGCGGACATGGTCATGGTCAAGCCGGCCCTGGCCTACCTAGATATTTTGCACCGGGTCAAAATGGAGTTTGGCTATCCGACGGCGGCTTACGCGGTGAGCGGCGAATTCGCGATGATCAAAGCGGCTGCGGTGAATGGATGGCTTGATGAACGGGCGGCAACCTTGGAGTCGTTGCTTGCCATGCGGCGCGCCGGGGCGGATTTTATCATTACTTATTCCGCAACCGAGGTCGCTCGATGGCTGAAGGAAGATTAAGCCGCGCCGCCGGAGAGCCAGCTTAGAGGTTGCCGGATTTTCTGAATAAAAACAGAATCAGCACAACAATGGCAATCGCAGCTAAAATGACGACGGCGATGAATATTTTGGTGCCGGTGTTGCTCTTCTTGGCAAAAGCGTTTTTGTCGAACACGACTGCTTTGGTCGCCGGGTCCTTGTCCAGCTTGACGCCTTGCGGGATGACCATGGTTTGATCGGGCAGCTTCTTGGGAGCGGCGGTTTTGGCGCTGTTGTCTTCCAGCCGCATTTCGACTTGACCGAGACGAAGAAGCTGGCCGGGCTTCAAGGGCGCTTCTCCTGTGACCTGATGGCCGTTGACGAAAGTGCCGTTGGTGGAACTGAGGTCGCGGATAATGACGTCGGCGCCCTTTAACAAAACTTCGCAGTGATGGCTGGAAACCGAGCCTTCCGGAATTGAAAAAGTGTTGTCGTCCACCCGTCCGATGGTGGTTTTTTCCACCGTCAGTTCGTGAGCCTTGCCCGTGAATCCTTCGCTGAGAATGACTAGTCTTGCCATACGGCGTGGGTGAATTATCGCCAGTCCGCGCCGCAAGTCAAACGGATTTCCGCGCCGGGAAAACCTTACGCGGCGCGCGCCGTCAGGTTTTTTTTATTAAATCCCGAAATTCCGCGAACAACGGGGTCGAATCATGCGGGCCCGGCGAAGCCTCCGGATGATACTGCACGCAGAAGATGGGCTTGCTTTGATGGTGCAGCCCTTCGACAGTTTGATCGTTCAGATTGATCCGGTCGATGACGACCTCCTTGGGCAACGTTGCGGGATCCACCGCGAACCCGTGGTTTTGCGAGGTGATTTCCACTTTGCCGCTTTTCAGGTCTTTGACCGGCTGGTTGCCTCCGCGGTGGCCAAATTTAAGTTTGAACGTTTTGCCGCCAAAAGCCTGGGCCACAATCTGGTGCCCAAGACAAATTCCAAAAATCGGCACCCCGCTCTTAATCAAGTCCCTCGCCGCCCGCACCGCGTAAGTCAATACCGCCGGGTCGCCCGGCCCGTTGGAAAGGAAAATGCCGGCGGGTTTGTAGTTCAGCGCCTCGGCAGCGGTCGTTGTGGCCGGGACCACTCGCACCTTGAACCCGTGCTGGCGCAGGCGCCGTAAAATATTATATTTCATCCCGAAGTCGTACGCGACAATGGGAGTGTCCGCCGGCGGCAATGCCGGACGCGGCCCGCTGTTGGGTCCCCGCGCCAATTCAAACCGTCCGCTTTGCAGATCTTTTTCGTCCCACAAAAAAGATTCTTTGTGAGTGACCTCTTTGACGTAATCCACTCCGTCCAGGCCCGGCCAGCCTCTCGCGCGGGCGACCGCAGCGTCCGGCGAAATTTCCCGGGTGGAAATGAAGCCCTTCATCGCGCCGCTCACGCGCAATTTTTTGGTCAGCGCCCGCGTATCGACGCCTTGAAGGCCGGGGATGCCGTTTTTTTCCAAATACTCGGCCAGCGAAAATTGCGCCCGCCAATTGCTGACCACCGGCGAAAGTTCGCGAATGACAAAACCGGCGACATGCGGCCGCCATGATTCGACATCCGCCTGGTTGACGCCGTAATTGCCAATCAACGGGTAGGTCATGGAAACGATCTGGCCTTTATAGGAAGGATCGGTCAAAATCTCTTGGTAACCCGTCATGGAAGTATTGAAACAAACTTCGCCGCAGGATTCGGCGCTCGCGCCAAAACCAGGGCCTTCAAATACCGAACCGTCCTCGAGGGCTAAAATCGCTTTCATCAAATAAATCCGCCGCTTGCGGAATGTAAAGTGATTGGCGAGGCGGTCAAGTTTTTATAAAAAAGGCGCGACCCGCTGGGCCGCGCCGGGCCATCAACGGGAAAGAAAGGTTATTTCCGCGCCTTGTCCAGCAGGGCAATGAATTCGGAGGGCGACCCACCCACGAAGCCTTCCTGAGTCCAAACGACTGTCCCGTCAGGTTTCATCTCGAAAAAGACCGGAAATCCATCCACCTTGTATTTTGCCTGCAAGGCGTCATTGGCTGCTTTCAAAGCGGCGGGCTGCTTGTTATCCAGCGGAAAATCGAGCCGCACCAGCACCAGATTTTTTTTGGCATATTCGATGAAAGCCGGCTTGGTGAACACTTCCTTCTCGATTCTAATGCAGGCCACGCACCAATCCGACCCGGTGAAATCAACCAGCACCAATTTATTTTCTTTTTTGGCGAGCGCTTCCGCCTCGGGCAAACTGGTCAGCCATTGCGGTTCGGCGATAGCGGCCTGGGCGGCCATTCCGCCAGCGAGCAAAAGTAAGAGGAGCTTCTTCATATTCAATTGCGCTAATATGCTTCCTCAATCCTCGGGGTGCAAC
>Ga0209483_1003218_pt1 | contig 10832 bp, 14 predicted proteins | sample NGEPerA_FD_184508 | JGI IMG/M metagenome (GOLD analysis project Ga0209483, IMG submission 184508) | Arctic peat soil microbial communities from the Barrow Environmental Observatory site, Barrow, Alaska, USA - NGEE PermafrostL2-A... | ecosystem: Environmental > Terrestrial > Soil > Wetlands >...
GCCGTCTTCTGCTCGACCGCGCGCAACCGCTGCTCCAACCGCATCAAGAACTCCACGCACGCCTCACGCCCCGAGTCATAAATCGCCTCAGCCTCAGACCGCTCCACACCAACCACGTTCGCCACCCAGTCGACCGAACCTTGTTATGGAAAGCCCGAAGGACTAAACGCCTACCCAAACGCCGGGCTGAGTCACCTACACCGAGCGCAAGAGAGCCGAAAATCGCGCGGACCATCTCCTTCAGCGCGTAGGCACGGGGAAGCTTGCCGCCGGCGGCGTGAAGCGCAGCGAGCATCTCGATCTGTCGCTCGGTGAGGTCCTCGGGGTTCTTCAGCACCGAGAAGCGGGCGTCCTTGAAGCTCTTGGCGGCCTCGCTCTCGCCGGCGCTGCGCAGCTCGTTCCAGTGCTCTCGGCGGACCTCGTCAAGCGCCTTGGTGGCGAGCTGCACGACGTGAAAATTGTCGATGCAGATCACGGCCTGGGGCGCGTGCTGTCGGGCTGACTTGGCGTAGCCCGGGCCCATGTCCATCGAGATCGCGACGAGCTTTGAGGCGCGCTCGCCGATCTTCTGCTCGGCCTGCTCCTCGGCGGGCGGTTGCGCCTGGATCTCCTGGGATTCGACGGTGTCCTCGGCGTCCTCGAGCGCATCTGGCGGGTCGAGCTCTGCGAAGAACTCATCGGCGGCGGCCTGGCCCTTGCCCTCGGTGCCCCACACAACAGCACGACGGCGATGATCACCGACGAGTGTGAGATAACGATGGCCCTTGCGCCAAGCGACCTCGTCGATCGAGATCTCAAAGAGATCGTCCAGACGATCCTCGTCGAGCAGCTCGTCGCCGACACGCTCGATGATCCGCCCCACGGTCTGCCAGTCGATCCGCACCAGCCGGCAGATCGCGCTCTTGTCGGTCCTAGTGGCCAGCCATGCCACGAGATCCTCGAAGTCGCGTGTGAAGCGCGCGCCGTAGCGGGCGAAGGGGACGCCCTCGACGAGGACGCCGTGCTCGGGACAGCGCAAGCGTCTGAGGTTGGCGTGGATCTCAAGCCGCCAGGAACCGAGATCGAGATGGCGCCAGACCGAGGCATGATGCTGCTCGTTCTCGCGATTGCGCGTGCAGTAGGAGCACTTCGGGCACTGAAGACGACGACGGCGCAAGGCAACCCTGACCACGACACGATCGGGCTCGAAGCTGACCTGCCGGACCCATACCCCGGACAGGTCCAAAAGACGCTTGAATGCTGTGGTGAGGCGCACAGTGATGACCTCCGGTTCGACTGCTTTCAGGAGCCACGAACCTACGGTCCGAACCCGTGCACGCCCCTCAAGCCCCCAGTCGAACCTCGCAACCAGCGAAGAAAGCCTGCTCAGGCCTCGCAATCCAGGCCAATCACCAGGCCCGAATCACCCACGATCACCTTGGAGCCTCATAATTCACCAACAGCGCTTACACAGAAAATCTGACGCCCTCCAAGGTCAGGCTCATCACCCGCCGCGCCTACGGGTTTCACTCAGCCAAAGCCGCGCTCGCCCTCGTCCTACTCACCTGCGGACCAATAACCCTCACACTCCCACACGAGTTTCACCTACATCCATGACAAGAGAGCCAGAAAACCCTCCCACAACCTCTTCTCAAACACGTTCTTAGCGATGACCGACGCCCTCGCCGAGGCCATCTCCCAGCTCCTGAGCGTCAGAAGCTCGTCCTCGCGCTCACCTACTACGAGGGTCTGACGAGAGACGAGATTGCACAGATGCTCGATGTGACCCCAAACCTGGTCTCACAGCTCGCGCAAGATGCGACGGCCGCCCTGGCGATCCCGCTGCCAAAGAACTACGCGAGGAAGATCAAAACACCGTCTGACCGATCGCCATACTGACGAGCAGCCCCCTCGCCACCGGACCACGGACTACGCGCTAAAGCACGTCGTCCGATGGCATCCGACATCCTTGCCTTTATAAACGACGATCGCTTGACGGCGATGTGGGCCTATATGCGCTTGTCGCCGATTGGCACCCGGGCGAGATAGCCGCGCCGACGCCGTTGGTGAGGGCCGACGGGTCGCTGCCCTGGATGGCCGCGGAGTTCGAGCACGAACTGCGCTGGGAGCTTGCCGACAGCGAGATCGAAGTACCTGGCGATCATCTCACGATGATGGAAGAGCACGTCGAGTCAACGGCGCAAGCAGTGCAAGCGTGGCTGGCGATGACATTCGACGAATAGGGCCCCGTCATCCAGCTGGCGCGGGGGCGGCCCCACTACTCGCCGCGCCAGCGCGGCGCACGCTTCTCGGCGAACGCGCTCATGCCCTCGCGCAGGTCATGCGACTCGAAGGAGGCGCGGCGTAGCGCGATCAGCTCTTGCTCCACATCTGTGGGGAGCGCGCTCTGCGCGCGAAGCAACGCCGCGATCACACGCTTATTCCCGGTCTGCGATAGTGGTGCGTTTGCGGCCAGTTCGCTCGCCACGCGCAGCGCTGTGTGCTCCAGGTCCCCGGCGGAAGCTATCTGGTTGACGAGTCCCCATTGCAGTGCAGTACCGGCTTCGATGTAGCTGCCCAGCAGGAACAGCTCGCGGGTGCGGGCGGCCCCGATCGTGTCGATGAAGCGGCGCAAGCCCGTGTGCGAGTAGACCAAACCGAGCTTGGCCGGTGGCATGCCGAGCTTGATCCGCTCGGTGGCTATGCACAGATCGCATGCAAGCGCGAGCTCCAACCCCCCACCGATCGTGTGCCCGGGCAGGGCAGCCAGAGTTGGAAACGGAAAGGCATCCAGTGCCTCGATCGCTTCGGTGAACGGATGCGCGACGAGGCGCTCGGCCTCTTCCTGGACGACCCCGTTGGTGATCTCGCCGATCTCATAGCCGGCCGAGAACATTCCGTGCGAGCCGGTCACGACGAGGCAGCGCGTGCTTGACCGTGGTGATGCCTCTTCGCCGAGCACTGTCGAGATCGCGTCGAGGATCGGGTGATTGAGCGCGTTGCGCTTCCGCGGATTGGAGATCGTCAGACGCACGACTCCGTCGGCCGGACGATCGACCAGCAGCTTGCCGTCGGCGAGCTCGCGTTGGGGGGCGCCCGGGGACACAGGCGCGGAAGGCTACTCCAGTACGACGAGCGTGTCGCCCTCGCTGACCGCCTGGCCCTCCTCGCAGCGGATCTCGCTGACCTTCCCGCCGTCCTCGGCCTCGACGGGCATCTCCATCTTCATCGACTCGAGGATCGCCACCGTGTCGCCCTCCTCGATCGTGTCGCCGACGGCGCACTCGATTTTCCATACGGTGCCGGTGATATGGGCCTCCACCTCAGCCATCTCGCAGCCTCCTCGTTGATCGTCTGACGGCTCCGGAGAATAGCCTCCGTCGCCGATCGATTCCATGAGCACCGACACCGCGGACACTCCCCCCACCCTCGACCCCGGCGTTTCCGTCATCGTCACCGCCTACAACGAGGCCGCGCAAATCGGGGCCACGCTCGACGCGCTCGCCGCCACCTTCCCCGGCGCGCCGGTCTGGGTTGCCGACGACGGCTCCACCGACGCCACCTCCCGCCTCGCCCGTGAAGCCGGCGCGCGGGTCGTTCGCAGCGAGCGCATGATCGGCAAGGGTGGCGCGGCCACGCCCGCCGCCCGTGACGCGTTAAGGGAGGCCGGTGCCGCCGTTCCCGGTCGCAACCAAGAATTAATATTCGTTCTCCTCGACGCCGATCTCGGCGACTCGGCATCCGAGCTGGGCGCGCTCGCGGACGCGGTGCGGCGCGGCGACACCGACATCGCGGTCGCGGCCTTCGCCACGCGCGTCGGCGGAGGGGTCGGTCTCGCGGTCGGCTTCGCGCGCTGGGCGATCCGCCGGCGCTCCGGCCTCTCGCTGCGCGCGCCGATCTCCGGCCAGCGGGCTCTCCGCGCGAGCGCGCTCCAGGACGTCCTCCCGTTCGCGCACGGCTTCGGCATGGAGATCGGGATGACGATCGACGCCGCGCGTGCCGGGCACCGCATCGCCGAGATCGAGCTCCCCCTCTCCCACCGCGCCACCGGCCGCACGCTCTCCGGCTTTCTTCATCGCGGCCGCCAGCTCGTCGATTTCGTGCGGGTCTACCTGGCTCGCTGAGCCCGGCCGGACATAGCTTATAGGTTATAATCATTTGCAATGTCCGAGTCGGCTTCATTGCTCAAAGATGCACGCAACCGTGCCGGTCTCACCCAAACAGAGCTCGGCCGCCGACTGGGGATCACCCAAGCGGCCGTTGCCAAACTGGAGCGCCCAGGAGCCAATCCAACGGTCGCGACCCTCGAAGATGCGCTGCGCGCGACCGGACGGCGACTCGTGCTCACCACCGAGCCGGTGAGCCCAGGCATCGACGAGACGCTCGTGTTCGAGCAACTCGGGCTGAGTCCCGACCAGCGGCTCGCACAGCTGGAAAGCATGTACGAGTGGGGTCGCGAATTGACGCTTGCCGGAGCCCGGTCTCGTGGCGAACTGGCCTGACTCCAATCCCGCGGCGCTGGTGCGAGCACTTGTCGAGGGGGGCGTCGACTTTGTGGTTATCGGCGGTGTGGCGGTCATCCTGCAGGCGATGCCACGCTTCACCAAGGACCTCGATATCTGCTATTCGACCGAGCAGGACAACCTGGACGCGCTTGGCAGAGTACTTGTGGCACTGAAGGCGCGCCTGCGCGGCGTTCCGGAGGAAGTGCCGTTTGTGCCCGATGGGCGCACTCTGCGCCAGACGCAGATCGTGTGTCTGACGACGCCAGAGGGCGATATTGATCTGCTCGTCTCCCCGGACGGAGCGCCCCCTTATAAGGCCTTGCGTCGCCGAGCCGACGTCATGGAACTGGGCGGTCACCAGATCCGGATCGCCTCGATTGAGGACATGCTCGCGATGAAGCGTGCCGCCGGTCGCCCGGTGGACGTAGTGGACGTCGAATCGCTGGAAGCGGCACGTCGACGCTTGCGTCGCAAACCAAAGCGATAACGCGGCGGTAGGCTCGCACGGAGATGATCCTCGCGATCGACCAAGGGACGACGGGCACCACCTGCTTCGTGTTCGACGAGCGGGCCGAGCCGATCGGGCGCGCCTACCGCGAGCTCACCCAGCACTTCCCCCAGCCCGGCTGGGTCGAACACGACGCCGCCGAGATCTGGTCGGTCACGCAGGCCGTCGCCGGCGAGGCGCTCGAGGATGCCGGGGTGCGCCCGGGCGAGCTCGCCGCGGTCGGGGTCGCCAATCAGCGCGAGACGGTCTGCGTCTGGGATCCCTCTTCCGGGGAGCCGCTCCACAACGCGATCGTCTGGCAGGATCGCCGCACGGCCGTGCGCTGCGAGGAGCTGCGGGCCGCCGGGCACGAGCCGCTCCTGCGCGCCCGCACCGGCCTCGTGCTCGACCCCTACTTCTCGGCGACCAAGATCGAGTGGCTCCTGGAACATGTTCCCGGTCTGCGGGAGCGGGCGCGAGACGGGACGGCGGTCTTCGGGACGGTCGACTCGTGGCTGATCTTCAAGCTCACCGGCGAGCACCTCACGGACGCCACGAACGCCTCGCGCACGCTCCTCTACGACATCGCCGCCGGCCGCTGGGATCCGGAGCTGCTCGAGCTGTTCCATGTGCCCCTCCGCGCGCTCCCCGAGGTGCGCCCGAGCGCCGGGGTCCTCGGCGAGACCCTCCCCGCGGCGCTCCACGGCCACGCCGTCCCGGTGGCGGGCGTAGCCGGCGACCAGCAGGCCGCGCTCTTCGGCCAGGCCTGCGTCGATCCCGGCATGGCCAAGGCCACCTTCGGCACCGGCTCGTTCATCCTCCTCCACTCCGGCTTCACCGTGCCCGAGCCCGGACCCGGCCTACTTGCGACGGTCGCCTCGGAGATCGGATCCCCGCCCGCCCCCGCGCGCGCCTACGCGCTGGAGGCGTCGATCTTCGTAACCGGCGCCGCCGTCCAGTGGCTCCGCGACGGGCTCGGCGTGATCGAGCGCGCATCGGACACCGAGGCGTTGGCCGCCTCGCTTCACTCCAACGACGGCGTCTACTTCGTCCCGGCGCTCACCGGTCTCGGCTCGCCCCACTGGGACCCCCTCGCGCGCGGCACGATCGTCGGGCTCACGCGGGGCGCCGGTCGTGCCCACCTGGCGCGCGCCACGCTCGAGGCGATCGCCTACCAGACGCTCGACGCGGTGCGCGCGATGGAGGCGGCCTCCGGACGGCCGCTCAGCGAGCTGCGCGCCGACGGCGGGGCGAGCGCGAACGGCTGGCTGATGCAGTTCCAAGCCGACGTCCTCGGCGTGCCGGTCGTCCTCGGCGAGAGCGCGGAGACGACCGCGCTCGGCGCGGCCTACCTCGCGGGCGTCGGCGTGGGGATGTGGACGGTCGCCGATGTCCGCGACGGCTGGCGCGAGCGCACCCGCTACGAGCCGCGGATGGGCGAGGACGAGCGCGCCGGTCTGCTCGCCGGCTGGGCGGACGCGCTTTCCTGTGCGCGTAACTTTCCGGGCTCCCCGCGGTAGAGCGCTCAGATGAGCGATCTCGCACCGATGCGCGAGCAGGTCTACGTCGACCCCCGGCCGAAGGAGCACTTCGACCGTTTCCACGAGCGCTCGCGCACGCGCGAACCGGACTGGGCGTATGAGCTCACGCGGATACTCACCTCGTTGTACGCCTACACGTTCCTGCGCGCACGCGCGATCTCCACGGAGAAGGTGCCCGGCGCCGGCGCGGTGATCCTTGCGCCCAACCACTTCTCGTTCATGGACCACTTCCTGATGGGCTGCTACATCCGGCGCAAGGTCCGCTTCATGGCCAAGTCGCAGCTGTTCAAACCAGGACCGATGCAGTTCATCTACACCCACGGCGGCGTCTTCCCGGTGCGCCGTGGGGCCCGTGACGAAGAGGTCTTCATCACCGCCGAGACGATCCTCGCGCGCGGCGGCGCGATCACGATGTACTGCGAGGGTGGGCGCTCGCGCACGGGCAAAGTGGCCGAGCAGGCCAAGCGCGGCATCGGCCGCCTGGCGCTCGAGTCAGGCGCGCCGGTCGTCCCGATCGCGATTCACGGCTCCTCGCGCATCCGCAACTGGAAGCGCCTCCAGTTCCCCAAGACAACGATCCACTACGGCGACCCGCTGCGCTGGGAGCGGATCGAGCATCCCACGCCCGAGCAGCAGCAGGCGGTGGCCGACGAGGTCCTCCTCCAGATCCGGCGGCTGTATGCGGGACTCGAAGAGCACGGCCGCAAGGGTGTGCTCCAGCGTACGCGCGAGCAGCGTCGGGCCGGTCGCGTATCGTTGGCTCGCCGTCACCCGTAAGCGATGCCGCGAGGAGCCATATGAACCGTTCGATCGACATCGGTTCGGTCATCAGCCGAACGTTCAAAATCTATGCCGACCAGGCTTCCGTACTGCTGCCCGCCGCGGCTGTCGTATTCGTGTTCGTCGGGATTGTCGACGCCGTGCTTGTCGCGATCGCCCCCGCGCTTTTGCTCGTCGGCTTCATCATCAGCCTCGTAGCCGTCACGCTGTTCACGGGCATGGTCGTCGAGCTGGTGGCCGACGTCCAGGACGGGCGGCGCGATGCCACCGTCTCTCAGCTGCTGAACGCCGTCAAGCCGGTCGTCGGCCAGCTGATCCTCGTCGGAATCGTCGCCGGCATCGGGATCGTGATCGGCTTCATCCTGATCATCATCCCCGGGCTGATCCTGATCACGATCTGGTCGGTCACCGCGCCCGTCATCGTGCTCGAGCGCCCCGGCGGCCTGGGAGCACTCGGGCGCAGTCGCGAGCTCGTGCGCGGCAACGGCTAGCAGGTCTTCGGAGTGATCGTCGTGCTCGTGATCGGCGTCGGCATCGTCGCCGCGGTGATCGAGGGGATCGGCGACGCCGGCGGAACCGGTGTCGGCATCGTCGTCAGAGTGATCGTCCAGATCCTCACGGCGCCGATCTCCGCTTTGGCGGCCTCCGTGCTCTACTTCCAGTTGCGCGGCCCCGCCGCGACGGCCACGCCGGGAGAGCAGGCCCTGGAGAGCACTCTCTGAAGGCCAAGCAACGCTCGGACGCTCACGCCATCACCGTGAGCGAGGCGACCGGCCTGCTGCGTCCCGGCCTACTGGAAGGGGTGTCGCTGCTCCTCGCCGGGGCAGCCGAGCCGGTGGCTCCGTTTGGGATCGCCGTGGGTGAGTTGTGCACGGAGTTGGGAGCCCGCGTACACGTGTGCGCCCCCGATGTCGCAGATGTCGCCGACGAGGCGGTCGTGGATGAGATGGTCAGCACCGCCGTCCTCGATATCGGGAGCCTGGATTTGCTGGTGGTCGACGGCGCGGGACTGTTCACGCGGGGGGCGGCGGATGGCGGAGACGCCCGTTCGGCGCTGCGCACCTGCCTCGACGCCACCTGGAATGTCACCCGGGCGGTCGCCAACCTCGCGTTTCTCCCCGCCGGCCATGGCGGGCGGATCGTTTACCTGGCCCCGGCCGCCAACGCGAACCGGTCGGAGGTCCGCCGGCATGCCGGCGCCGCGCGTGCGGGTCTCGAGAACCTCGGGCGGACGCTCTCGATCGAGTGGGCGCGCCACGGGATCACTGTGGTCACGATCGCCCCGGGCGACGCAACCGCCGCAGGTGAGGTCGCGGCGCTATGCGCCTATCTCGCCTCGCCCGCGGGGGCGTACTTCTCCGGTTGCCTACTCGACCTGCGGGGTCCCGAAAGGTAAAGAGAGCTCAGAAAGATAAAGGGGGCGCAAGTTGTTATAGAAAATACGGGGGGTGTGTGACTATGGTTACACACCCCCCGTAAAAAGTAACTACATTCCCGGCGCGTTTATGTTGCGGAGCCCTGACTAGCCGGACATCCCGCCGAACAGGCCGCCGGTGATGTGGAGGGTCTGGCCGTGGACGTAGTTGGACCAGGGTGAGCAGAGGAAGAAGATGCCGCCGGCCGCCTCCTCGGGGGTGGCGGGGCGGCCGAGGGGGATCAGCATCGAGGCCATCTGGCGCATCTGCTCGGGGATGCCGAGCTGCACCTTCTCGCCGCCGATCTCCATGTTGTTCTCGTCGACCTTCGCCTGGGTGAGGCGGGTGTCGATGAAGCCGAAGGCGACGGCGTTGACGTTCACCTTGAACTGACCCCACTCCTTGGCGACGGTTTTGGTGAGGCCCACGACGGCGGCCTTCCCGGCGGAGTAGTTGGCCTGGCCGGCATTCCCGAATGTGCCCGAGGTGGAGGAGACGTTGACGATCTTCCGGAAGACCTCCTTGCCTGCCTCGCGCTCCTTCTTGGCGGGCTCGCGGAGGTGCGGCGCGGCGGCGCGGATCACGCGGAAGGGCACGACGGTGTGGATGTCGAGCATCGCCTGGAAGTGCTCGTCGGTCATCTTGTGGATCGGCGCGTCGAGCGTGTAGCCGGCGTTGTTGACGATGATGTCGATCTTCCCGAACGAGTCGACGGCCTTCTGGACGAGCCGCTCCGGCGCGCCTGACTTCGTCAGGTCGCCGGCGAACACCGCCGTCTCGCCTTCGATCTCGCCGGCCGCCTGCTCGGCGACGTCGCCGTCGAGGTCGTTGATCAGAACCTGCGCGCCCTGCGCGCTGAGCAGTTCAGCCGTGGCGCGTCCGATGCCGCGGGCCGAGCCCGTCACGATCGCCGACTTGCCGTCGAGTACTCCCATAGCCGTTGCGTCTCCTTGTCGTGGTCGTCAGTGACCGGAGGTTACAACTGGGAGGCTCGATGGGAGGCTCACCCACCGGCACGTCTGGTGTCCACCTACCGACTCACGCGGTGATGATGACCCCGAAGTCCTGCGTGTAGATCCCGCCGGGCTCGCCCCCGGCGAGGGAGGATGGGAGTTTGGGGGAGACGCCGACGGCGGTGTCGCGGAAGCGGGCGTCGAGGATGTTCGCGCGGTGCCCAGGGGAGGCCATCCAGGCGGCGACGATCGCGCGCGGCGTGGACAGGCTGTCCGAGCCCCAGCCGATGTTCTCGCCGACTTCATAGCCGACATGCGAGCTGTAGATGTAGCCGGCGGCGATCATCCGGCTGAGCGGCGTGTCGCCTCCCGGCCCGTCGTGTTCGAAGTAGCCCTCGGAAGCCATGCTCTCGGTGTGCTCCTGGGCGGCCTGCTGCAGCCGCGCGTTGAGCTGCAGTGGAGCCTCTCCGTTGCCGGCCCGTTCCTGATCGATCAGGCAGAGGGTGGCGGCACGGATCACTTCGATGTTTTCCTGTGTCGGTTTGAGGTCTGCGCCGGTGCAGGTGCCCGCGTCGGCGGGTTTCACGGTGCTCGACCCGTGCCGCTTGGCGCGGTGAGGATTGCGCTTGCCCGGCTTGGAGTGGTGAGAGCCCCGGCGCTTGCCGGAGCCTCGCTTGCCGGAGCCTCGCTTGGCGCAGCTCGTGGGGTGGTGCTTGCGGCGGGGGTGGCCACCGCTTGCGTGAAAGCTGCTGCGCTTGGCGCACCTCACCGCGGGGTGAGCCCGCCGCGGATGCCGCCGGACGGCCTTCTGGCGGGCCGGCATGGCCTGGGCCAGGGGTGTGCCGGCTGCAACGGTGGCACATAGGCAAACGACGAGCGCGAGCGCGCCGAAGATGGAACGGAGGCGAGGCACCTGCAATGCATCGGTCGCGCCCGGCGCGGGCATGAGCCCCGGTGCGCAGGTTTGGACAACCTTGCAAAGTGTTTCCCAGCAACCGGCTCAGCCGGGCAGCCGGGGCAGCCGGGGCAGCGCGACCGGCGCGACCGACGCGACCGACGCGGCTACAGCGCGAGCACGCGGCCGAGAATCTCGCGCATGATCTCGTCCGAGCCGCCGCCGATCGGGCCGAGGCGCGCGTCGCGGGCGGCGCGCTCGATGGGGTGGGTTAGGG
>Ga0209483_1003223_pt1 | contig 10828 bp, 9 predicted proteins | sample NGEPerA_FD_184508 | JGI IMG/M metagenome (GOLD analysis project Ga0209483, IMG submission 184508) | Arctic peat soil microbial communities from the Barrow Environmental Observatory site, Barrow, Alaska, USA - NGEE PermafrostL2-A... | ecosystem: Environmental > Terrestrial > Soil > Wetlands > Peat...
CGGAGGTTGTGCAAACGCACCGTGTGCACCGAGTTTTGCACCGAGCTTCCCGGGGAGCAACGTGTGAACCGACGCTACGTCTGGACTGAAAATCCGCGTGTCGGCAGTTCGATTCTGCCCCTGGCCATTGAAGCAACCTGTTTTACAACCTGCTTTTGCAAATACAATGGCTACCTCTCCGGAGGTGGCCTTTTTATTTGGTAAAACCGGTCGCATCAATTCGGCAGTGCTCAAAGCGCAGCTTTCCGATACACGTCGTCGTGTTGTGGTCGGCATTCCCGCCACTCGTAAGGCGACCTTGAAGACATGCTGGCCATCGCGAAGCCTGCCCGCCCGGGCCTTAGGCAATTCCGCCTCTCACCTTGTGCCATCCGAACAACTGGCCTATGCTTAGGCATATGCCAACCAATTGGTTGCCACGCACCAGACGTCCTACTCGGAGGCCAGCCAATGTCCGTTGAACGACGCGTCCGGCTCTTCCGCAACGGCCGGAACCAGGCAGTGCGCATCCCGCGCGAGTTCGAGCTCGCCGGCGACGAAGCTACCATGCGACGCGAAGGCGATCGGCTGATCATTGAGCCCGTGGTGAAACAGGGCCTGTTGTCAGTGCTCGCGACACTCAAGCCGCTGCGCGAAACCTTCGCCGATCCGGACCACGGGCTCCTGCCAGTCGAGGAAGTCAAGCTCTGAGCCCCGAGCTTCGCTTCCTTCTCGACACTGACACGGTATCCGATCTGGTTCGGAATCCGCAAGGCAATGTCGCACGGATGATTGCCCATCACGGTGAGCAAACGGTGGCCACGAGCATCATCGTCGCGTGCGAGCTCCGATTTGGTGCGGTGAAGCGCAACTCCAAACGCCTCTCCGCTCAGCTTGATGCTGTGCTCAGTGCGGTTGAAATTCTTCCGCTCGAGCCGCAAGCGGATCTCCGCTATGCGGAACTCAGAGTCACACTTGAGCGAGCCGGCACGCCCATCGGTCCGAACGACATGCTCATCGCTGCACATGCGCTCGCGCTGGATCTGGCCTTGGTTACAGGCAACATCCGCGAGTTCGCTCGCGTGCCGATGCTGAACGCTGTTGATTGGCGACGATGAGTTACGCCACAGTTCGACAATCTCAGCCAGACTCCGTCAAACGCGCCTATCAGCTACAGTCTGGAGCTATGCGGCTTGATACAGGTAGGTCTGGAACCCCGTAAAGACATGTCCGATCTCGACAGCAGGTCCGAGTTCCGCGACTGCATCGCTGATCGAATGGTACCGGAGATTCAACAGCGGCCCGAGCTTCTCACGGTCGAGCTCCTGAACGCCCTCGCTTACGTAGTGCCCAAGCACAAAGTCAAGGAACGTCTGCTGTCGTGTGCTGAATCGTTTGCTGACCTGCATCTGCCGCCGAGCTCGTTTCGCCCGCTCCTCACGCGTGATCGGCGGCAACGCCCAGGCAACATGTGCGAGTACGTCAAATAGATCGCTCTTCTCGGCGTCGATAATCTTCTGCATCTCAGCGAGCTGCTCTCGGCCGAATCCCTTCTCCGCCAGACCATCCAGCAACTTCTTCCGTGTATCGGGCGCACTCCAGATGGCACGTAGCTCTGCCTCGTCCTTGAAAAACGCTGGGAGCTTGCCGAACAATGCCTCCATGAACTGCTGCGCCGACATCGGCGTACCATCCGGATGCCAGAAGCTGGTTGCAATCATGTGCTGAATGTTGCGCTCCTTCCCGTCTGCCAGCTTCACCTTGATGCGTTGCGGACGTTCCGGAGGATCGCCACCGCCGGGAGGCACTGGCGGGTACGGAGGCGGTGGCGGTTCACGCCAGATCTTCGGTATTTTCGGTTCCGGCTCGAGCGGTTCGCCGTCCCACTCGGGATCGCTGAAGTGATGGTGAGCCTTTACGAAATCATAGATCGTGAAGTAGTCCTTGCCATCGTACAGCCGCGTACCACGACCGATGATCTGCTTGAACTCGATCATGGAGTTGATCGGCCGCATCAGCACGATATTGCGGATGTTGCGTGCGTCGACACCTGTTGAGAGCTTCTGCGACGTCGTCAGGATGGTCGGGATCAACTTTTCGTTGTCCTGGAAATCTCGCAGATGTTGTTCGCCGAGCGCTCCGTCGTCGGAAGTTACTCGCTGACAATAGTTGGGGTCGGACGACGTCTTCATCTGGTTGATGAGGTCGCGGACCGCGAGCGCGTGGTCCTGCGTGGCACAGAACACCAGCGTCTTCTCCTGCTGGTTGATCTGATCCATGAAAATCTTCACGCGATGCGCCTCGCGCTCCTTGATCTCGATGACTTTGTTGAAGTCGCTCTCGACAAACCGGTCGCCAGCGTCGATGTCGCCTTCTACGACCACATCATCCGGCGTGTAGATGTATTCATCGAGCGTGGTCGAGATCTGCCTGACCTTGAACGGCGTAAGGAACCCGTCGTTGATGCCGTCCTTCAGCGAATAGATGTAGACGGGGTCGCCGAAATACGCGTACGTGTCTGCGTTGTCGTGTCGCTTGGGGGTCGCTGTGAGTCCGAGCTGCACCGCAGGCGCGAAGTACTCGAGTATGCCGCGCCAGTTACTCTCGTCGTGGGCGCCGCCTCGGTGACACTCATCAATGATGATGAGGTCGAAGAAGTCGGGTGGATACTCACCGAAGTGCGGCGATGGCGTACCGTCGTCATTCGGTTTCCCACTCATGAACGTCTGAAAGATTGTGAAGAACAGGCTACCGTTCTTAGGGACCTTTCCCTTCTTCGCGATGTCGGCCGGGTTGATGCGCACGAGTGCGTCCTCGGGGAAAGCGGAGAACGCGTTGTAAGCTTGATTGGCGAGGATGTTTCGGTCGGCCAGAAAGAGAATGCGAGGTCGGCGTTCCGGTTCTCGGCTCAGGTTCCACCGACTATAGAAGAGCTTCCACGCAATCTGGAAAGCAATGAATGTCTTGCCGGTGCCTGTCGCGAGCGTGAGAAGAATGCGCTGGTGCTTGTCCGCAATCGCCTGCAACACGCGATCAACGGCGATGTCCTGATAGTAGCGGCTTGGGTGTGACCCGCCCTTGTCTTCGAAGGGAACAGCGGCGAATCGATCGCGCCACGAGTTCGCCGCCGCAAAGGTCTTCGACCAGAGATCATCCGGCGAGGGGTATTGCGCAAGCGTCCCCTCTTTGCCCGTCTCCATGTCGATGCCATAGATGCCTTGGCCGTTCGTCGCATAGGCAAAGCGAACCGCCATCTTCGTCGCGTAGTCCTTGGCCTGTCCGACGCCCTCGGTAAGTGGCTTGTCCCACCCCTTGGCCTCGACGACGGCGAGCTTGTGATTGCGATGGACAAGCACGTAGTCGGCAATGAGCGCCTTACCGCGACGGCCGAGTCCTTCAATGCGCCCGGGCGTGATCAGAAGCTCACGTTGGATCCGACTGCCGTCGACGACGCCCCATCCCGCGCCCTTAAGTGCGGGATCGATGTACTCGGCTCTGGTCTCGGCTTCGTTCATCCGAGATTCACAGTTGCCCAGTGAAGGCTTGGTGCAGCAATGCATTCTTCAGAGCGTCGAGCGCGGTGAGTTTTCGTGCGTAGATGCCGGTAAGGCGCTGGGACTCATCGTCCAATTTTCGGGAATGATCTACGATGCGCTCTTGGACAAACAAGTCCGGGAAAGGGATCGAGAGCTCCCTGACTTCTCTGCAGGTCAGGTGCGGAACGGTCGAACCCGAGCGGATCTTCTGAAACGTCTCTTTCATCGCCGCCGACTCGAAGAACAGGGAAAGAAAGGGACCAATGAACGCACCGTCCTTAGCACTGATCACAATCATCGCGTGGCAGTTGTGTCCCTCGTGTTCTTCGGTAACGACGGCCGAATGGCCGATATGCCCACTCTGAACCAAGAGCACGTCGCCGGCTTTCAACATCGACTTCTTATTCTTGCGATTAAACTCATCGGAAATGAACGTCTTTCCATCGAAGACCAAGCGATTGTTCTTAACATGCCTAGCAAGGAGGTAGGGCACGCCGGACTCTTGATAGATGTTCCTAGTCGGCCCGACATAGCCATTTGTTAGTCGCGTGACGACGTCACCGAGTCGTTTCTCCACCCATCCCTGGCCGCGTTCGCCAAAGACAGATTGAAGGTGGCCTTCGTAGAGGGTACGGGCGTTGCGAAGGTTTCGTTTTAGGTTTGCCTTCGCAAAAGCGATGTTCGCGAACGCTTCGTCAAGGATGTCGACGATACGCTGCTGTTCCGATGGCGCCGGAACCGCAATTGGTAGATCCCGGACCACGGAGAGCGTGACACGTGGCCGAGTGGTACCCTTCTGCTTCGAATTGATGAAATCGTTCGTCAGTTTCGAGTTGAGATGATAGCACAAGTATTTCGCGTTGATGTTCTGTGCGCGGATGCGTACAAGATCGGCAACAATGACGCCCTCCGCGATATCGTCGACGATCGCCGATACTCCTAGGGGGCTCCCGAGCTTCGTCATCACGATGTCCCCGCGCCGAAATGAATGTCGACGCAGTTCGTTGAACTTTGGCTGGGACACATAATCCATTTTCTTCAGCTCGATCACGAAGGGCTTGATATTCTGAATCTTCAGAACGGGGATCCCGGCGGCCAGATAGTCTTTGCGTTGAAGATCTGAGCCAAATGGCCCGTCTACTATGTCCTGTTTCACATTGTTGCAGAGTGAGTGCAACGGTTTTACGTTCCATGCGGTCTTCATAGCAGCGATCTGATACTTGCTAGCACCTCGGAGCTTTCGGCATCGAGCGCGATGATTTCGTCCATGATTTCTCTCGCGCTGCGGTACATGACCTCCTCACCGCCGTTCGGGTTCTTTACCGAGAGATCAAACGTCGACTGATCGATGTCCTTCGCTGTGACCGTCCACGATTTCGGTGAATCCACCTTCGACTGCTGCAGCACCACAAACTCGGTAAGGTCCGCATCGTTGAGCGGATTGGTCTTACCCATGTTGCGGCTCGGGTCAAGCTGGTAATACCAGATCTTCCGCGTCGGCGACCCCTTCTCAAAGACAAGCACCACCGTCTTCACACCTGCGCCGATGAACGTGCCGCTCGGGCAATCGAGTATCGTGTGGAGGCTACAACTCTCCAATAGACTCTTTCGTAGGCTCACCGACGCATTGTCGGTGTTTGAAAGGAACGTGTTCTTGATGACGATTGCACCGCGCCCACCGGCTTTAAGCAACTTGATGAAGTGCTGGAGAAAGAGATACGCGGTCTCGCCCGTGCGAATTGGAAAGTTTTGCTGCACCTCCGGCCGCTCCTTTCCACCGAACGGCGGATTGGCGAGGATGACATTGTAGCGGTCCTTCTCCTGCACATCCGCAAGATTCTCGGTCAGTGTGTTCGTGTGCAGGATGTTCGGCGCTTCGATACCATGCAGGATCATGTTCATGATCGCGATGACATACGCGAGCGATTTCTTCTCCTTGCCGAAGAAAGTCTTCTCCTGGAGCGTGCGGTCTTGTGCCGTCGTCCGCTTGGGATGCGTCATCTTGAGATAGTCGTAAGCCTCGCACAGGAAGCCAGCCGAGCCGCACGCGCCGTCGTAGATGCGCTCACCGATCTGTGGCTTCGTCACCTGGATCATGGCGCGAATGAGCGGACGTGGGGTGTAGTACTCGCCACCATTCCGCCCTGCGTTCCCCATGTTCTTGATTTTGGCTTCATACAGATGCGAGAGCTCGTGCTTCTCGGACTGTGAACGAAAGCGCAGGTCGTCGACGTGGTCGATGATCTCGCGCAGGTTGTAGCCACTCTGGATCTTGTTCTTTATCTCGCCGAAGATCTCGCCGATCTTGTACTCGATCGTGTTCGGCCCGCTAGCCCGCTGCTTGAACGCATGAAGGTAGGGAAAGAGCTTGCCATCCACGAGGTCGCGTAAGTCATCGCCCGTCAGCGCCTTGTTGTGATCGAGCTTGCCGTCCCTGCCCTTGGGCGCGGCCCAGCTTTCCCATCGGTACTGCTTGTCCAGGATATAGTTGTACTTCCTGCCGTGGAGCTCAGCCTCCACGGCCTTGTCCTGATCCAGCGCGTCGAGATACTTGAGGAAGAGGAGCCAGGAGGTCTGCTCCGTGTAGTCGAGCTCGGTGGTGCAGCCGGCCTCCTTCCGGAGGACGTCGTCGATGTTTCTGAAGGCTTGTTCGAACACTGAATGGGCTGAGACAGATTTGGGGAAGACATAGGGACGGAGGGTTGGTTCCCGACGCGGGGCCTATAATGAAAATGGGGTCTCGGGCGGCGCGGGGCCAGAGTAGGCGTCGCATTCGAGGTTATACAGAATCGCGTTGAAATCTGCGCAGGCCCCGTCCAATGCGGCAACCTGTGGCGCGCTGTGCATCAGGCTGGATACAAATCCCTGTTCCGACGTCTACGGATGGCACGCCTCGACCTAGGTACGACGCTGGTTCAAGTAGCAGCTGAGCTCCGTCGCACCTGGGGCTTCATCTCAAAGTACGAATAGGGTGAGCGAAGGATTGAACCGCTCGACGGCGCAGATTTTTGCTCAGCCGTATCGGCGGCCGATCTCTCATTTCCGAGTGGACAGCCGCCGAAGCGCGATCAAGCTTGTCACGGCGATCTAGAATTCGGATCTTCTGCCGGCGTTCGAGCACTTCCATACGTTCGCCGGTGACGACTTAAGCGCTGGCGCAGAGTCCAGCATATTGGGAAATTTGTCTAGGATACCGCGGCCTGGCGGCAAGGCTGTCTCTTTTTGCTTCTGAGGAAACCGACATGATTCAAGAACCTGTCGTATCACTCGCAACACTGACCATTCCGACATTGGATGGGGAATTGGCGGTTAACCTTCAACCTCGGCATCCAGTATTCATTGTCGGACGTAACGGCACCGGCAAGTCCGCGCTTGTACAAGCCTTCAGGACGCAAGTTCGTACCAATGTAGTATACCTGCCCGGATCGCGTCCAACCTACTTCGACAATGAAAGTCTATCGATGAGTGCGGCGTCAAGGCACACACTATCTACACAGATGCAAAGCTGGGACGTTTTGGAGCAGACACGTTGGAAGTCTATGATGGGAACGCAACGCAATGAAAAGGCTATCCACGATCTTCAATCAGTCGAAGCGCAATTTAAAATCGACGCAGCGAATGAAGTGGCAGAGAACGGGGCAAAATCTACCGCCATCGAAAGGCTCCAGGCCCGTAACTCTCCTCTTGACCGCGTGAATCATCTCTTGCGGCAGGGCAACCTCCCTGTTGTTATGGTAATGGCCGGAGGCGAACTCATGGCGACCCGCGGGGGGACGCCATATAGCATCGCCAAAATGTCAGACGGAGAGCGCGTAGCTCTTATGCTCGCAGCCGAAGTAGCCTCAGCAGCGGTTTCGGCAGTTTTCTTGATCGATGAACCGGAGTTGCATCTACACCGATCAATAATCGTACCGCTCCTGCACGCACTTGTTAACGAGCGATCCGATTGCGCGTTCGTCATCAGCACTCACGAATTAGATCTTCCCAAAGCAAGCGATGACGCAACGGTGATGATGATTCGTGACTGCACGTGGCAGCAGGGTCGCGTTGTCTCTTGGGACGTTGACGTGCTATCATCCTCTCAAGATATTCCCGAATGGCTCCGCCGCGATGTGTGGGGCTCACGGCGAAAAATCCTCTTCATAGAGGGTTCTGACAGCAGTCTTGATCAGCCGTTGTACGCGCTTCTATTCCCTGCTGTCTCAATCCGACCGCGCGCGAGTTGCGGCGAGGTAAGGCGAGCGGTCACAGCCTTACGAACCGTTCCAGCACTGCATCGCGGGGACGTCTTCGGACTTATCGACAACGATGGCCTCTCCGATCCGGAGATTGAAGTACTACGGGAAAACGGCGTATACGCATTACCGATTTTTGCCGTGGAGAGCCTTTACTACTGCGATGAGATCCTGCAAGCGGTGGCTGACCAACAAGCTCGTACGCTCGGTATATCCAGCGACGATCTCATGCAAGCAGCTAAGGCGGGATCGCTGGCAGAATTAGCGCAACCCGGAGTCGACACTCACCTCGTCGCACGTCTAAGCGAGCGAACTGTGCGGGATGCGATCGTCGCGAGCCTACCGGGCCGTGAGGCTCTCATCGGCGGGACCACCGCGACAATCTCCATAAGCGTGCCGTCGCCGTATTCCGATGAACTAACCCGGTTCCACCGCTTACTGGAATCTAAGAGCCTAGCTAGCATAATCGCTCACTACCCGGTTAGAGAAAGCGGTGCGCTGAACGCCATTGCAAGGGGACTTCGCTTCAGAGATCGATCCGACTTCCAAAAGGCTGCATTGACTCGCGTTGGCGCAGACGACCAACTCCGTGAGAGGCTTCGGGCTAAGCTTGGCAACCTGAGTTCCGTGCTACTTCAAGAAGGGTTGAATGTGCTATGAGCGAGTTCTGCCCTGCACCAGGTTCCGTGGTCACACGGCAAAGCTACATGTGCTTGCTTGGCTGGGAACCAAGATTGTGCGGGCTTAGTCATTAACAAGAGTAAAGGAATGAGGCTTGACCGCGCGCCGAACGTGCCAGAGAATTTGCTGGCTGTGAACGGTCGTTGCGATCAGATGATTTCGCGCGATTGTTTCCATAGTGCAGGTCCAAACACCATTAAACGCCCGGAAAGCCCATTGGGATGCCTCAACAGCAGCGCGTATCGCGCCATCGACCATTGTCGTCCCGGGTGCGTGCGCCGCCGTAATGCCGCTGATATACCCCTGGGCAATATTGAAGGTTACTGTAGCACTTTCTCTCTCGTCGGTAGAAAGCGCGTTGCCGACATGCGTGCTGTCGGGCGATGTCGGCGATTCGCACTCGATCCGACTATGCGTGTTTAGATAAGCGCGAAAGTGGAGTGGAGCCCTAGGGCTTCGATGTGACGCCCACGCCGGCTTCGCTCGCCCGATGGGCAACTTCATGCTTGCAGACCGCTTTAGCCATAGTCGTGAGGATCGGTCCGACACCCGTAAAGCGGCGCGATGAATGCGCGACATGCAAGACCCGCCCGGCTGCGCAATGGAACTGCTCGAACTCCGTGCCGTCCTGCGGGATCAACGCGAGAAGTTCGTACTCCGGTGGCGACACCGCGCCGATGATCGCGATGGGGAATCCGATGCTGCCGGGATCAGGCATTGCTAATAGCGTCCGCACGTATGGCGACCGTCCCTCGCGCTGCGGGCCACCTGTACGCCCGAAATTCTCGACGCCCTTGATGCTCGCGGCGATGTACTGAACCGCGACCGCATCGTGCCAGCCACTCTGCACGCGCGTCTGGAATACGAAACCGGTCCGTTCGTAGAACTTCACTGCATAGAACACTTCCCGTTCGGGGTTTCCTGCACCATCAGTGTGAGATGATACGACCGAGTCGACCTGCGCGACTGTTGTCGTATCGACGCCGTACGCAGTCAGCCATCCTGCAATATCCCCTAGCGGTTTCGTGTAGCGACTAGGGTAAAGGGAATCCGGAAGGGTAAGCGTCGCAGGCCCTGCGCAAACGTCCGAGCGCCGGATTTCGTAGTTCACCTCGTCATCAGATGTCGGAGCCAGAATACGGAGAAATGCCCCATCACTTCCTGTGATCCGGGCAATGTCTCCACGGTCGAGATATCCGGCCCAATAGCGCTGTTGTTGATATTTAGCCGTGAACACGTCGGTGTGGTTTGCGCGAACGACAGCGTTGTACGTGCCCTCGGCGATTGGCAAGCAGGCGGCTTGCGCGCTGGCAGTCGCGCCCACGCAAACTGAGCCGATGGTAGCGGCCGTGAAAATCACGTTTGCGAGCAAGCGCCTCCAGCCGTCCAAGCCAACAACTGAAAGCCACCGGCGGTCAGAGGACGGCCCACTAGCGGATATGCCAAAAGTGCGAGCTACAGTTTCGCCTCTTGCGGGGTGCAGAGACGTCCGCATTCTTGAGGACCACACTCAGCATCCCCATCCATGATCATTGGAATCTGGCTGCTCTTTGGCCTCATCAGCGCGATTGTCGCTTCGAACAAAGGTCGAGGCGGATGCACCTGGTTTGTCATTGGCATACTCCTGGGACCATTCGGGTTCATCCTTGCCTTGGTCATAAGTCCCAATACCGCAGCCGTAGAGCGGCAGGCGATGCGGACAGGTGACTTAAAACGATGCCCTTACTGCAAAGAGTTTGTCAAGCGGGACGCAATCAAGTGCCGTTTCTGCTCCGAACGGCTTGACTAGCTTGCGGCCGCCGGATCACATGGTGTAGGACGTTGCCTTCGATAGCGAATACTTTGCACACTTGAGTACACCATACTGAGGGACTGACTGAGGGACCAAACCTGTGCAAACGCACCGTGTGTACCGAGTTTTGCACCGAGCTTCCCGGGGAGCAACGTGTAAACCGACCCTACGTCTGGACTGAAAATCCGCGTGTCGGCAGTTCGATTCTGCCCCTGGCCATTTGGGTAAAATGTTGCCACTGAAGGAGTCACGCGCAAAGCGGCCCCTGATGTAGGTGACCGCTTTGCGTGTAATGTCCCCAAAAAGTCCCCAGGTTTGCGTTGAGAGCCGAGTTAGTAAGGAGGTCATCTCTCTATTGCTACGATCTGCTGCGTGGACTCCGAGCTCCCTGTCCGAGCGCGTGATAGAACCGGCCTTGATCGGGCGGGCGACTCAGGCTTCGAGCGGTTGCACCTTGACAGCCGTCCCATAACAGAGGACTTCGGTCACGCCCTTCATCAACTCATTCGCGTCATAGCGGATGCCGATCACCGCGTCAGCCTCTGCCATGTGCGCGTGAACCAACATGGTGTCAAACGCTTGCCGACGGGTGCGCTCGGCGAGTT
>Ga0209483_1003224_pt1 | contig 10826 bp, 7 predicted proteins | sample NGEPerA_FD_184508 | JGI IMG/M metagenome (GOLD analysis project Ga0209483, IMG submission 184508) | Arctic peat soil microbial communities from the Barrow Environmental Observatory site, Barrow, Alaska, USA - NGEE PermafrostL2-A... | ecosystem: Environmental > Terrestrial > Soil > Wetlands > Peat...
GGACTGCCTGAGGGGTACTGGGGTGCCGTCAGGAGGTACTGGGGGTGGGTCGCAGGATCGGGAGCAGGATGTCGTCGACCAGGTGGGCGGTGAACGCGTCGTCGAGCGCTTCACCCCGGAAGACCAGCCGCATCATCACGAGGGCGGGTGCGACCTCGTCGATCGACCCTGCCGTGGTGCCGGGCGGGAGCTCGCCCCGGTTGACGGCCCGTTCCACGATCCCGTCGAACTTGCCCCCTCCGTTGGCCACATGGGTGCGCATCAGCTCGGCCAGCTCGGGATCACTGCGCATGGCCGACATGACGCCGGACACGATGGCCTCGTCGAGGGACAGCGACACGCAGGTGTGGTCGAGCGCGGTGAGCAGGTCCTCACGGAGGGATCCGGTGTCCGGGTCGAGATCGTGGTCGCTCTTGCGCCGTCGGATGGCCTCGGCGACCACCTGGGCCTTGCCCGTCCACCGGCGGTAGATCGTGGCTTTGCCGGCATGGGCCCGCTCGGCCAGGGCATCCATGCTGAGGCGGTCGTAGCCGACCTCCATGATGAGTTCGAGGGCGGCATCGAGGATGGCCTGTTCGCGCGCCTCGGCCCGGGGGCCCGACGGGCGGGGGGCCCGATCGGCCTGTTCCTCGATGCCGGCGTTGTCCACCACCACGCTGGTGCTCCCTAGTTCAGAACGGAACGGTTCCGTTCACTTCAGAGTAGGGAGGAGGTGCCGCCGATCGTACAGTTTCGCGAAACTCGTCTCTGACCAGGAACGTTGCCGGTCCGGTCCGGTCAGTGGCCGGGGCCGCCGGACGGGGTGCACGACCGGGGATCCCACGGCTGCAGCGGAGTCACTGAAGGAGTGGGGGCCTGGAAGGCGCCGGTCGAAGGGGCGGTCGTCGCCGTAGAAGCGGAGGAGGTGGTCGACGTCGGGGCCGCCGTGGTGGCGGCGCCCGAAGCGGGTGCCGGGTTGACCGCGAACTGCGTTCCGGTCACCACGGTCACCTGGGCCCCGTCCAGCGTGGGACCCAGGGCGGTGATGACGGCACCGGACAGCGACTTGGCCACCGCCTGGGCCGCCGACTGGTCGGCACGGGTCTTGTGGGCGAAGTAGACGACCGTCTCGGCGTGGGTGGCCACCGGTGCGGCGTCACCCAGCCCCACCAACTTGAATCCCAGGGCGCCGAGGGCCTGGCTGGTGTCGGTGGCCTGGTTGGTGACCCCGGTGCCGTTGACGACCGACACGGTCACGGTGGAAGGAGCGGGCAGGGGGAGTCCGGTCATCGTGTCGGTGGTGTCGTTAATGGCCAGGAACTGGTCGATCACCTGGCTGTCCTGGGTGTTCGATGGGAACTCGATATCGCCGTAGTAGCCGCCCTTGTAGAGGTAGGAGCCGAATTGGTCGACCTGGACCGGGAGGGTCAGCTGCGGGGCCGAGTTGGCGTCTACCCCGTGGAAGTCGAGGACCATGTTGACCATGTCGGACGTGGAGAACTGCTTGTCCACGTTGAGCTGGGGGGCCACCGAGCTGATCAGCTGGGCATCGGTGAACGGGTCGGACAGGCCGTTCTTCGCCACTGCGGTGGCCAACACCCGCAGGAACTCGTGGTCCCGCCGGATCCGGGCCAGGTCGCTCTGGTTCTCGAAGGGCCAGTAGGCGGGGTTGGTGGTGGTCACTCCGGGCGGTTTGTACTGGAGGTGCCGGGCCCGGACCACCTGGAGCGCGTGGACTCCGTCGAGGCTGACGCAGCCCGGGCTGAACACCTGGAGACCGGAGTAGGCGTCGAACACCGGCTCGGGAAAGTACATCTTCACCTTGCCGAGGGCGTCGACGACGTTGGCGAAGGTGTCGAAGTTAAGGACGACGTAGTGCTGGATCGGGATGCCCAGGTTGTCGTTGATGGCGGACACCAGCTGGCTTGGCCCCTCGTAGAGGGCGGCATCGATCTTGTTGGCCCCCTCGGCCCGGGCGTTGGGGACGAAAAGGTCGCGTGGCACCGAGAGCACGGAGAGGGTCCGGTTGTTGGGGTTGAGGTGGAGGATCATCACGACGTCGCTGTTGACCCCGTTGACCCCCTGCGAGCACAGTCCGTAGGCGGCGTTCTGCACCTTCAGGGCACACCGGTCGGTGGAGCCGACCAGGAGGATGTTCTCGGTGCCGGCGTCGGCCCCGGTGGTCGGGACGTCGACGAGACCTCGGACGTTGAACCGGTGGATCTGGCTGCTGAGATACCAGGCGTAGCCGGCGGTCCCGCCCAACAGGACCGCGACCACGAGGCCCACGGTTCCGAACACCCACCACAGCTTCCGGTGGCGGGAGCGGCCCCGTCCACGGCGCCTTCCGCTCGTCCGGGCGACCTCGTCACCGAGGGCCCGCAGACCGCCCTCGTCGAAGGTGGAGGGCGCGCCGGAAGTGCCACTGCGGCCCGATCGGGTCCGAGGAGGGTCGAGTCCGGGACCTTCTGGACCGCGTGAGGCCATGGCGGACCACCCTACCGAGGCACCGCCCCAGATTGGTGTCAGGCAATCATCGTCCCTGGTCAGACTGGCTGTCTGTCCGCCTCCTGGGTCACGACCTCGAAGTCGTCAGGCTTGAACCGCAAGGTGTCCCACCAGTAGCGGACGGTCCAAGTGGGCCAGTTGTTGGTGATTCGGCCGGTCGCGTCCTTGTACCAGCTGGTACAGCTGGCCGACCAGGCCGTCCGGCCCATCCGGCGCTGGGTGTGGCGGTCGTCTCGGTTGTAGGCGGTCTCCCGCACGCCGACCGACGCGGTGCGTGAGCCGGTGGCGGCCCTGGTCTGGGCGGCCAGGGCCTGGAGGATCAGATTCAGCTGGCGTTCGACCATGAAGAGGATGGAGTTGTGGCCGAGGTTGGTATTCGGGCCGTAGAGGATGTAGCAGTTGGGGAAACCGGCCACCGCCGACCCCAGGTAGGCGTGGGCCCCCTCCGACCATGCGTCGGACAGGCACCGTCCACCGACCCCCGTCACCGGGATGTGGGACAGGAAGTGGGTGGTGACGAATCCGGTGCCGTAGATGAGGACGTCGGCAGGGTGCCGGGTGCCGTCGGCGGTGACGACCGCGTTCGGCTCGACGCGGGACACCGGCGAGTCGACGACGGTCACGTCCGGTCGGAGGAGGGCCGGGTACCAGTCGTTGGAGATCAGGACCCGCTTGCATCCGAGCGGGTAGTCGGGCACCACGGCGTGCTCGGGCAGTCGGTCGTTCACGACCTCGGCCCGGATCCCCTTGCGGAACATCGACTGGAGCTGCTTCCCGGCGAAGCTGTCCCGTCGGAACCACAGCCAACGCATCTCGAGCGTCCAGTAGATCCACCACCGGTAGGCCCACCGCAGCGGAGCGATCCGCTGCAGGGCGTTGCGCATGCCTGCCGTGTACGGGTGATCCTTCTTCGGGCCCACGTAGTTGGGGCTGCGCTGGAAGATGGTGGTGCTGGCCGCCGCCTCGGCCACCGGGGGCACGAACTGGATGGCGCTGGCCCCCGTGCCCACCACGGCCACCTGCTTGCCGGTGAGGTCGACGGTGTGGTCCCAGCGGGCGGAGTGCCACGACGGCCCGGCGAACGTGTCGACGCCCTCGACGTCGGGGAAGTGAGGACGGTTGAGCTGGCCGCAGGCGAACACCACGGTGTCGGCCTCGAGCTCATCGTCGCCCGACTCGGCGTGGAGGCCGAGGTGCCAGGTGCCGGAGCTCTCGTCGTACCGGGCCGAGCGGACGGCGGTGCCCAGGCGTAGGTGGGGTGCCAGGTCATAGCGGTCGACCAGGTCCTCGGCGTAGGAGAGGATCTCGGGCTGGTCGGCGAATCGGCGGGTCCAGTCGGTCTTCGGGGCGAAGGAGAAGGAGTAGAGATGGGACGGGACATCGCAGGCGGCTCCCGGATAGACGTTGTCCCGCCAGGTGCCACCCACGCCATCGGACTGCTCGATGACGGTGAAGCCGCGGACGCCGGCGCGGACGAACTGGATGGCGGTGGCTAAGCCGGACAGCCCGCCGCCGACGATGGCCACGGTGGGCGTCGGGCGGCCTTCGGCGCGTGCGTGGCGCACCTCCCGATCGAGTGCCTTGTGACCGATATCGAGTGCCATGGCTCCCTCTCGCCCCGGTGGCCGCCATCGCGGCGGCGCGGGACGACGATACCGGTGTCGCGGGACGGGCGCCGTGCGGGTTCCACGGTCCGGCGGTATCGGTCGGAAGACAGCGCTCGAACGGACCCCTGCACCGGGTGTCGCACAGGCCGATCCGTGGCTTCGAGCCGCTCCAAATAATCTAGACACATCGGAGTCCGGGTGTTACGTTCCACCTATTCACGAGGGGCCCAGCTACTGCAGTTCCGCTTCGCAGGTCGAGTTCGACGACGAGAAAGAGGACGCCAGTGCCCGAGGGAATTGAGCCACTTGAACTAGACCCCGAGCACTTAGGGGTTCGCACCGACGAGGAACTGCTCGCCGAACTGGGCTACAAGCAGGAGCTCAGCCGCTCTTGGTCCGGCTTCTCCAACTTCGCCATCTCGTTTTCCATCATCTCAATCCTGGCCGGCTGCTTCACCACCTTCTCCAGCGGGTGGAACGGCGGTGGCCCCGCCGCCATCGCCTGGGGCTGGCCGATCCTCGCCGCACTGATCCTCTGCATCGGGCTCTGCCTGGGCGAAATGGTCTCGGCCTATCCGACCTCGGGTGGCATCTACTGGTGGGCGTCGAAGCTGGGCGGCCCGAAGGCCGGCTACTACACCGGCTGGCTGAATCTGATCGGCCTGCTGGCCATCGTGGCGTCCGTCGCCTACGGCTGCGCCACCTTTCTCGACCTGACGCTGGGGTTCTTCTCCACCAGCTGGCACACGGGCAGCCTCAACACGATCTTCCTGTTCTTCATCGCCATCCTGGTGATCGCAGCGGTCGTGAACATCTTCTCCAGCCACCTGCTGGCCATGGTCAACAACGTGTCCGTGTGGTGGCACGTGTTCGGCGCCGCGGCCATCATCCTGATCCTGGTCTTCGTGCCCGCCCACCACGCCAGCGCCTCCATGGTCTTCACCTCCACGGTGAACAACACCGGCTTCTTCGGCGGCAAGACCAACGGACTCGGCTTCCTCATCGTGGTGTTACCCATCGGTGCCCTGCTGACCCAGTACACGATCACCGGGTACGACGCCTCGGCCCACCTCTCGGAGGAGACCCATTCGGCGGCCGACACGGCGGCCAAGGGGATGTGGCGGTCGATCTTCTACTCGGCCATCGGCGGCTGGCTCCTGCTGCTGGCGTTCCTCTTCGCCGTCCAGGATGAGTCGAAGGTGACCGCCGCAGGCGGTGGAGTGGCCACGATCTTCGCTCAGGCCCTGACCTCCCGGTGGGGCGCCACCGTGCTCCTGATCTCGACCCTCGGGCAGTTCTTCTGCACCATGGCCTGCATGACGAGCTGTTCACGCATGCTCTTCGCGTTCAGCCGCGACGGTGCCGTCCCCGGACACAAGCACTGGTCGCGACTCAGCTCCAACAGGGTGCCGGTGGCGGGCGTCATCCTCACCGCGATCATCGGCGTCATCCTCACCGCGCCGGCCCTCATCCCCGTCGACATCGCCGGTGCGCCCGTCCCGATCGCCTTCTTCGCGGTGGTCTCCATCGGCGTCATCGGTCTCTACTGGTGCTTCTCCATTCCGATCTGGCACCGCTGGCGGTTGGGCGACAAGTTCCAGCAAGGTGGCTGGAATCTGGGCACCAAGTACAAGTGGCTGTGCGTCATCGCGCTCATCGACGTGGTGCTCGTCACGTTCATGGCGTTCATGCCCACTTCCAACCTGGGTGTCCCGTGGACGAGCGGGTTCGCGCTGAAGTACGTGAACTACACGATCATCGTGGTGCCGCTGGCCATGCTCGCCCTATGGATCTACTGGCACCTGTCGGTGAAGAACTGGTTCACCGGTCCCCGCCAGACCATCGACATGTCCGACGAGGAGTTGGCCAAGGGCATCTGAGTCGGCACGGCAATTCGGCACCGCCTGCTCCGTTGCGCCACTGGATGTGACGACGCCCCGGCTCCGGCCGGGCGACGAGGCGTGTCCTCAGCCGATCCTGGTCTGCAACGCGATCTTGATGCGGTCGGGACGGAAGATGTCCCGGGCGAACTCGACGGCCAGGCCCGCCGCCGTATAGGCGGTGCGGGTGATGAGCATCAGCGGCGCCCCGGCCTCCACTTGCAGCAGGTCCGCCTCGTGGGTGCGGGCGATCACCGGCTCGAGCGACTCCGTGGCCGACGTCGGGCGCTGGCCGTAGTCCCTTGTCAGCACGGCATAGAGCGAGCCCAGCAGCCCACGGTCCAACAGGTCGGGGAAGGGCCCGAAAGGGAAGAACGACCGCTCGATGGCCAACGGCTCGCGACGGGCGGTGCGCACCCGCACGATCTCGTGCACGGGTGCCCCGCGCTGCACCGACAGGGCGGCAGCCACCTTGGCGTTGGCCGGCACGGTGGACGCCGACACCACCCGGGCCCCGGCCCGCAGGTTGGCCCGGCGCATCTGCTCGGTGAACCCGGCCATGCCGGTCAGATCGCATTCGATGCGGGGCTCACGCACGAACGTGCCTCCCAATCGGCCCGTCTTGCGTTCCAACGTGCCCTTCCCCTCGAGGGTGGCGAGCGCCTGGCGCAGGGTCATCCGACTGACTCCGAGTGAGGCCGCGAAGGCGTCCTCGCGGGGGAGTCGGTCCCCCGGGACGAGGTCGCCGCGGCCGATGAGATCGGTCAACCAGCGGGCGATGCCGGCGTGGGCCGGACCACCGTCCGGGGTCGGGAACGAGGGCGCGGTCGTCAGCCAGTCAAGTTGGAGTTGCGCACGGCTCACCGGGTCGATGCTACCGGCTGCCCTGGTCAGCATGGCTGTCGGGGACCTTCTGTCTAGACCTTGAGGGTCCTGGGGGGCCGGCACTACAGTCGGCACTCCGGCGCCGCGACGGGCGAAGACCCGGATGCGCAGGGGAGCGGTGATGGACGGATCGGAGGTGGACGCAGCGACGGCGGATGCCGGCACGGCACTCCCCCGGTCATTGTGCGACAAAATCGAGGTGCTGCGAGGCCGCACCCTCGAGGTGACCGAGCTGGCCGGTGGTCTGACCAACCGCAACTACAAGGTGGCCACGCACGACGGGGTGTACGTGGTCCGCATTTTCGGTGGGGCCACCGGCGCACTGGCCATCGACCGGGACAACGAGTACCACAACTCCATCATCGCCGCCGAATCCGGCGTGGGCGCGCCGGTGTACGCGTACCTGCCCGAGGAGTCGGCCCTGGTGATCGGGTACCTCGAGGGGCGCACCTTCACCGATGACGACTTCGGTCGTCCCGGCGTGGTCGAACGGGTGGCGAACTCGTGCCGCCAGCTCCACAACGGCAAGCGCTTCGTCAACGACTTCGACATGTTCGACTTGCAGCGCGGGTACCTGGCCATGGTCCGCCAGCACGGCTACCGCCTCCCGCCCGGCTACCTCGACTTCGCCGGCGACGTCGAGCGGATCCGGGGAGCCCTGGCGGTCCGGCGTGCATCCACGGTGGCCTGCAACAACGACCTGCTGGCCGGCAACTTCATCGACGACGGCGACCGGATTCGACTGATCGACTATGAGTACTCGGGCAACAACGACGCCTGCTTCGAACTGGGCAACATCTGGAGCGAGTGCCACCTCGACGATGACCAGCTCGATCTCCTGGTCACCACGTACTACGGGGACCACCTGATCAACAAGATCGCCCGGGCCCGACTGTGGGGCCTCATGTCCCAGTACGGGTGGACGCTGTGGGCCTCCATTCAGGAGGCGACGAGCGACATCGACTTCGCCTTCTGGTCGTGGGGGTTGGAGAAGTACGAGCGAGCAGTGGCCACCTTCCGCGGCCCGATGCTCGACCGTCTGATCGCCGACGTCCAGCGGGACGACTGACCAACCACGACGAGCAAGGGACGGACGGACATGGGTACCGAGATCGAACTGCCGAGCCGGGCGCAGGTCGTCATCATCGGCGGGGGCATCGTGGGGACGAGTGTGGCGTACCACCTGACCCGCCTGGGTTGGACCGACGTCGTGCTGCTCGAGCAGGGACAGCTGTCGTCCGGCACCACCTGGCATGCCGCCGGCCTGCTCGGCCAGCTGCGGGCCACCGAGGGCGGCACCCGCCTGGTGCAGTACTCGGCCCAGCTGTATTCCGAGCTTGAAGGCGAGACCGGCCTGGCCACCGGGTTCAAGCGGTGCGGCGGGGTGACGGTGGCCCGCACCGAAGATCGGATGGTGCAACTCCGGCGAACGGCGGCCACCGCTGAGGCCTACGACCTCGAGTGTGAGCTGATCACGCCGGCCAGGGCCAAGGAGCTCTACCCGGTGCTGGCCACCGAGGGCCTGGTCGGGGCCATCTGGCTGGCCGGCGATGGAACAGCCAACCCGGTCGACGTGACGGCGTCGCTGGCCAGGGGAGCCCGCGACAAGGGGGCGAGGGTGTTCGAACGGACCCGGGTGCTGGGGATCACCCAGGAGCGCGGGCAGGTCACCGGCGTGGTCACCGATCAGGGTCCGATCGAGGCCGATGTGGTCGTGAACTGTGCCGGACAGTGGGCGAAGGCCGTCGGCGCACTGGCCGGGGTCCACGTCCCGCTGCACTCGGCCGAGCACTTCTACGTGGTGTCCGAGCAGATCGAGGGCGTGCACACCAACCTCCCGATCCTGCGGGACCCCGATGGCTACACGTACTTCAAAGAAGAGGTGGGCGGCCTGGTGATCGGGGGGTTCGAACCGGAGGCCAAGCCGTGGGTGGCTCCCGATCAGTTGCCCTACCCCTTCGAGTTCCAGCTCCTCGACGAGGATTGGGACCACTTCTCCATCCTCATGGAGAGTGCCCTGCTCCGCATCCCGGCACTGCACCACACCGGCATCAAGAAGTTCTACAACGGCCCCGAGAGCTTCACCCCCGACAACCAGTTCATCATCGGTGAGGCCCCCGAGCTGCGGAACTTCTTCGTGGGTGCCGGATTCAATTCGGTGGGCATCGCCTCGGCCGGAGGGGCCGGTCGGGTCTTGGCCGAGTGGATCGTCGGGGGTGAGCCGACCGTCGACCTGGTCGCCCAGGACATTCGCCGGTTCGCCGCCTTCAACGCCAACAACCAGTGGCTCCACGACCGGGTGGGCGAGATCCTCGGCCTCCACTACGAGATCCCCTGGCCCAATCGGGAGCTGGTCACCGCCCGCCCCTTCCGGCGGTCGCCGGTGTACCACCTCCTCGAGGAGGTCGGCGCCCAATTCGGGTCGAAGATGGGATGGGAGCGGGCCAACGTGTTCGCCCCGGCCGGCCGGGAGCCCTTGCTCGAGTACACGTGGGACAAGCCGAACTGGCTGCCGTGGTCGGTCGAGGAACAGCAACGGACGCGGTCGTCCGTCACCCTGTTCGACGAGACGTCCTTCGGCAAGCTCCACATTTCCGGCCGCGATGCCGAGTCGGTGCTGCAGCGACTGTGCACGGCCGACGTGGCCGTGCCGGTCGGTCGGTCGGTCTACACGGGCATGCTGAACCGCCGCGGCGGGTACGAGGCCGATGTGACCGTCACCCGCGTGACCCACGACCGCTATCTCCTGGTCACCGGTTCGGCGTCGGTGCTGCGGGACCTGGCGTGGATCGAGCGCCACGTGGGCACGGGGGAGCACGTGGCCGTGGTGGACGTCTCCTCGTCATATGCCGTGTACGGCGTGATGGGCCCCGGGTCGAGGAGTCTCCTCCAGAGGCTCACCCGGACGGACCTGTCCGATGCGGCATTCCCCTTCGCCACCAGCCAGGAACTCGACCTCGGGCACTCGACGGTGCGGGCCACCCGGATCACCTACGTGGGCGAGCTCGGATGGGAGCTTTACGTCCCGACCGAGTTCGCAGTGGGCGTCTATGAGGACCTGTTCGAGGCCGGGGCGGATGTGCCGCTGACCGGGGCCGGCTATTACGCCATCAACTCGCTGCGCCTCGACAAGGGGTACCGCGCCTTCGGCACCGACCTCACTCCTGATCACAACCCGGTGGAGGCCGGGCTGAAGTTCACCTGCAAGCTCGCCAGCACCGTCGACTTCATCGGTCGCGACGCGGTGGAGCGGGCGGTTGCCGAGGGCCCCAGGCGCCGCCTGGTTTCGTTCCGTCTCGAGGACCCAGATCCCATGTTGTGGGGTGGTGAGCTCGTGCTCCGCGACGGCCATGTGGCCGGCCAGGTCACGTCGGTGGCGTGGTCCGCCACCCAGGGTGCCGCTGTCGGACTCGCCTACGTGTGGCGCCGGGACCGGGAGCCGGTCACCACCGAGTACCTCGGGGTCGGAACCTTCGAGGTGAACGTGGGCGGCCGCCTGTGTCCGGCCACGGTCGGCCTCAAGGCCCCCTACGACCCGACCAACGGGCGCATCCGCTCGTGAGCGGCACGGTGCCCGCGGCTTGCCCTCGGTCAGCCGATTCACCAGACTCGAGGACGTGACCAGCATCCCCCCCGACCCGAGTGGGCCGGCCCCGACCGATCCCGGGGTCGGGAACGTCCCGGTGCCGCGCCCACGACTGGCCCGGGCCCGGGCGGCCTTCACCCGGGGACTGCGTACCCTGCTGGCACCGGACGGGCTGCCGACAGGGGCGTCTGCCGAGCTCGAGGCGGCGCTCGGGGACATCGGCCGCGAGGCACTCACCGCCGGGCCCGGCCGGATGCGGCGGGTGCGGGCCCAGGTGGCGGCCGCCCCGCCGCGGCTTCTGGACTGGATGTCGACCCAGGTGATCGAGCACCCGGCCGTGGTCTACGACGTGGCCGGCATGGAGGCACTCGGGTCGCGCCA
>Ga0209483_1003226_pt1 | contig 10823 bp, 10 predicted proteins | sample NGEPerA_FD_184508 | JGI IMG/M metagenome (GOLD analysis project Ga0209483, IMG submission 184508) | Arctic peat soil microbial communities from the Barrow Environmental Observatory site, Barrow, Alaska, USA - NGEE PermafrostL2-A... | ecosystem: Environmental > Terrestrial > Soil > Wetlands >...
GGTATCCAACTGCGTGGAATGAACGATACGGCGATGAATTCGTCGATCACTTAGAGCAAGAATTCGCGGAACGACCAGTTGATCTCAAGCGAACACTAAATATCGCATGCAGAGGACTCGTTGCTCGCGTCGGCGACTTCGGTCTCACGAGTTCAGATTTGAAGTCTGAAGGCGAGTCGCGGGCTACGATCGGCACGAGTTTCACACTGGTCGCGATTGCGTCCGTTCTCACTCTCAATTTCTGGTCACTCGCCGTGGGACGTTGGAGCAGTCGTCGCTATCATCCTTTGCCGGACACGATCGCAACAGGGATTCTCACAGTCACCGCCGGTCTTTTGCTTTTGGTGCTGATGGCGATCGTGCTCGCCGTTGCAGTTTCCGCCGCTCGTCAGGTCAGACGCCAACGAGCCCGGCCCCTTGTAGGTCCGTCACTTCTGGCCGTGGGCTCGGGAGCATTTATTCTCTATGCCGCGCGGTGGCTTCCGATGGAGCTGGTCCAATACACGCACGGCCCTCATGGCCGTCCGGGCATCCAATGGTCTCATCCGGGTCGCGCCATCGCTGCCTTGGCACAGAGCACTTGGGATCTAACCCAAACATGGGTCTCTCTTTGGACTCAAAGGATGTATGGAGTACCGACTTCGCAAATCATTGTGAACGACTTGTTACCTATCGCCCTATTGGTTCTTGGAATTGCGATCGCGGTCTTGCTGCGCCGCGTCGAGCTGCCTCTCATAGGTGAACGAGCCGGCGCTGCGGTCGTTGCACTGCTTGGGGCACTTCTTGGTGCGTTCTTACTCGCCTTCTTCGTATGGTTCGCAGTCGGCGGTCCCTCCGGCAGCACCGTCTTTGTAACGGAGGGAGCTAGTGCTGGCAAGGCTTACCTCGTCTTTCTGGTACTTGTAGCCGTCCTCGTCGGGAGAAGCGGGTTGAGACTCGCTCGAAGCAGCCACTTGCTAGGACGATTGAGCATTTCCGATTCGAGTGGTCATGTCGCTTAGCCGGCGCTTCCTCAGTATCCGTTATCTCTTAAGTTTCTTCGGGGTGATTTTCGTTGTGGTTACTCTTGGCAACTCTGTCTCGTACGCGGGATCATCGACCAATATCGCCAGTGCCGCGCTCGATCGTTTTTTTCCGACCAGTGGGGCGACTTTCGAAGCCGGCGACGCTTATTCCAATGACGTCAGTGCCATCCAGACAGTGATTTATAACAAATGCCTCGAGTCAGCGGGATTCCAAGGAATTCCCTTTTCGCCGCAGCCTTACGTGGGAAACAACACAGAGTTTCCAAACCTTCCGTACTTGCGAATGCATGGCTTCAGCGCTTCAGAGGGCCCTACGCCAAATCCCACAAAAGGATTGTCCGCTTCGGAAAAGAAGGCCTACAACCAACAATCGTCAGATTGCAGCCAGAAGGTTTCTGCGAAGTTCGCTTCGCTCCAATCATTGGGAGCTCCGCTCCAAAGCGAGTGGATGGGAATCGTTTCACAAATTGACCAGACCAAGGCATTCCGAAAGGGAATTAAGGAATTCTCAAGTTGCGCGGCGAAGTCGGGAGTCGATGTGACCGGGATCAATAGCTTCTTCCAATACATGGGCAAGCAAATGAACGAAAGCGGTCCGAGCGAGGCCGTTCAACTACATCTGGCAGGAATCTATGCGACGTGCTTGACACCTGCAGAAACTGTTCGAGACAATTTGCGAGCAACGGCTCGCCAGAATTTCCTTTCATCAAATGCCGAACAAATAAAGCAACTAACGAATCAAGTGAATTCGATCGTTAAGGTACTCGGCGACGAGTATCACATTAAGTGGCAAACCAACTAACGTGAGAGACCGCCGTTTGATCTTCGTATGTGTCGGCGCAGTACTGCTGGCTGTAGCGACGGGATTTGTTGGCAGCCGCTTCGCGTCGCCCAACCAACAGGCGGCGGAAGCGAAGGCTCCTCCACTCACCCCAATCACTGCACCCGCGACTTTTGGCGTATTGCAAGCGACGGTCACGATTCGGGCAAATATTGAGGATTCTGATCACACCTCGATCGGCATTCCCGACGATATTGGATCCGACCTTCCGGTCGTCACTCAACTCAACGTGCATCATGGTTCCGATGTGACAACGGGTTCATGGATCATGGCAGTTGCTGGACGTCCGATAATTGCACTGTCCGGATCGATTCCCGCTTATCGCGACATGTCGATGGGCGAGACGGGCGTCGACATTGAAGAGCTTCAGCAGAACCTCCATCAACTTGGTTACGGAACGGATCCAGATGCCGTTGGGGTGTTCGGGCGCGGCACCGCAGACGCCGTTCGTCAGTTGTACCAGAAGTTGGATTTCACTCCCGCACTGGAGAACGCGAAGCAGTCGAATAGTGCGTTCGTGCCGCGAGGTGAGGTGTTGTTCGTTCCATCTCTCCCGGAACAATTGGTGGGACTTGACGTAAAACTCGGTGGCACCGTCCCAAGTAACGGGACTGTCGGCCAACTCGGTTCAGGAGCGATTCTTATTGAAGGTGAAGCTGAGCCCGGCACGCAAACGAACATACGGCTCGGCCAATCGGCGACCATCTATTCAAATATCTCCAATCAGTCCGTGACCGCGAGCGTGGCATCAGTCGCGAGTCAACCTACAACTGACGCCTCCTCCGGTGCTCCCACTTACGCGGTAACACTCAAACCGACGTCGCCGGCAAATTCGCGCCAATTGGTAGGTCAGAACGTTCAAGTGACAATAAAGACCGCGACCAGTCGAACGAAAACTTGGATAGTTCCGGTGGCAGCCATTACGACGACCGCAAACGGCGACTCATTCATTACCGTCATTGGTAAGTCCCGTCGCGAGGTAACGATGCGTGTGACGCCAGGGCTGGTTGCGGGAGGTCAGGAATCCGTGGTCCCGCACGACGCACAATTGAAGAGTGGCGACGACGTCGTTGTTGGAATAAAAAGTTGACCACGGCATCGACGTCGAGCGTTGAGATTCTCTTCGAAGATGTTTATCGTACGTACGAAGGCGCCGCTCCAGTGACAGCGTTGCAACCGTCGTCCTTCATAATCAACCAAGGCGAGTTGGTTGGCATTGTGGGTCGATCGGGATCTGGAAAGTCCACGCTGTTGAACATCCTCGGACTTCTCGATCAGCCGACCGGTGGCGCGTACGTCGTTCGTGGAATCAATACTGGTTCGCTCAGCGAGATTGAAAGAACGTCGTTACGGTCTTGGCACTTTGGATTCGTGTTTCAGCAGTTTCACTTGCTCAATGATCGAAGTGCTACGGAAAACGTCGAATTGGGATTGCTCTATCGAGGATCTACCAAGCTCGAACGTCGCCAGCAAGCACTGGAGGCATTGGATCGTGTCGGCATGCTTCACAGGAAGGATGCAATACCAGCGACGTTGTCGGGTGGCGAGAAACAACGCGTTGCGATTGCTCGGGCAATCTCACAGTCACCGCAAGTGCTGCTTTGCGACGAGCCAACGGGGAACATTGATCAGACCAATTCGGATCGCATCATCGAGCTTTTGCAAGACATCAATGAGCACGGCGTCACGGTGGTCATCGTGACACATGACCAGGACATTGCTTCAAAACTTCCTCGTTTGTTCGCCGTGTCGGACGGAATCATCACCGACTCGGCGACGTTGGAAGACGAGAATTCCGAAAGACCAGAGAACGCCATCGCGAGACCTCAGGAGTAGCGATGGACATATCGCAAATCCCTAAGAGCAAGTTGACGTGGCGAGATGCGATTCGAGATAGTGCATTCGGTGTCGTACGTCGACCAACGCGAACGCTTCTGACCGCTCTCGGTATCGCGCTGGGTGTGGCTTCGATCGTGGGTACCATCGGCATGAGCCAGAGCGCCCGAGGGGCCGTGTCGTCAGTATTCAACACGCAGTTGGCGACACAGGTTTCATTCGCCGAAGCAGGCACGTCGTCAACTCCGCTTCTATCGCAGAAGTCGGAACGGATGATCGAGCGCATTAACGGTGTCATCCATGCTGGCTTCGTGTCGCAAGTTGATGACGCCCAGCCGATTTCTGTTTCGCGGAACCCGGGCATTTTGCCCGGCGCTGAAGGATCGTTCGACTTTCCCTTCACAGTTGCGACGCCAGGGGCACTAGAGACGATGCACGCGTCAGTCTCCATTGGACGTCTTTACGACAACGGATTCGAAACTCGTCATGCGATGGTGGCGCTGATTGGATCAAACGTCGCCGACGAACTCGGAATAACGCAGATCAATGATGGTCCTGCCATATTCGTTAATTCCATTCCACTAACGATCATCGGCATTGTGAACAATGTTTCTCAACAGAATCAGGTACTTGACGACATCATCGTTCCGCCCGACGAGGGATTGATCGTGGGAACGAGCGTTGGGCCACCGACCATCATCGTTCAAACAAAATTGGGCGCCGCACAGGTTGTCGGAGCCGAAGGGCCCTATGCTCTCTCGCCTGACAACCCCGATGCTATTGTCGCTCAAGTACCGCCAGACCCTTCCACACTTCGGCTAAAGATTGAATCTTCACTTACCAGTTTGTTACTGATTTTGGCGTTGGTTTCGTTGGCCATTGGTATGGTCGCAATCGCCAACACGACATTGTTGTCGGTCGTTCAACGAACTGCCGAAATCGGCTTAAGAAGATCACTGGGGGCAACACCCAAACACATCGCTCTGTTGATTGTCATTGAGGGAGCAATGGTCGGGGCCGTTGGTGGAGTCCTCGGGGCGTCACATGGAATACTGGTGACGGCAATTACTGCAGTGGCTAAGGGTTGGACAGCCGAGTTGTCGTGGCAAGCAGCACTTCTAGCCCCCGTTTTGGGCGCATTCGTAGGCATGATCGCGGGCCTTTATCCCGCGCGCCGTGCAAGTAAATTGTCTCCGGTTTCGGCACTTCAGAATGGGCTCTGAGAGGACTCTTTCGGACGATCGACGTTAGAGTGCGGGTTCCTGTGGGAGGCCCGACGCAACAAGTCTGCTACCAACCATTGGCGGCTTGTTTAGCGGCCCTCAAAGATCATCGTGTTCTCACCGAACCGTCCACCAGGTCCCCCCAGTCAATTGCGGTATGGCTGCTAGTCCAGTGATTCCAATTGATCCAGCGGAGTTCGCTCGGTTTGTAGGGATGATGTAGGGATGACTGCGTCAAGGTACTCGTAAATGGATGCGGAGCGGAGGAAGGGAGTGATTCGGTGGGAAACGAACATATGAGTGAGGGTCAGTGGGGAGGTTCGGAGGCTGAGTGGCAACTGCTGGTTTCCGCAGCGGATCTTGGGAGTGAAATCTGGGCAGAAATTAATCAAACGATGGGCTTGGCGACTGAGGACCTGAGCGGAAGTATGACGATGCGCGACTCACAAAGCATCGGCGTCCTTTGTCACTTGATGCACTGCTCAAAGAGTCAGTTTGATATCGCTCGCCTGGGTCAGTCGATCTTGTTGCAATACTTGATTGCTCGCAACTTCTACGAATCATGGTGCGCTGGGATCATCCTGTTGTACGGCGACGACTCGGACATTAAGCGTTGGGTCGCAAATGCAAAGAAAGGTGACCGCGCAGAGATTGCTTCATATAAGGAATTACGGAGGAAGGGAGCGTTAAAGGGAGTTCCAATGCCGAGTGCAGGGTTCGAGGATGGCTTGGATTGGGGTTTCGACCTTAGTTCAGTTGCCCCTCAGCGCTGGTCATTTGAGGAGATGATGGATCGCGGAATTGAGATCGCAGAAGCGGAAGGCATTGCCACTCAGGGTGAAGCGATGTATGGCTACCTTTATCGAAAGCTTTCGAATCGAATGGGAGTTCACGCGTCGCCCTATTTGTTTCAGAGGTACTTACAAACGAATGGTGAGGTCACTTCCTTCAGCGTGACACCTTACGAGTACGTCCAAGAGGGCGAGAGAGGCTATGCACAGCGGATAAAGAGTTATTGGGCGTCAGTTGAAGGGACAGCCGTATACGCATACGCCGTCGGCAGAAGATTTAACGTTGAGTCGTCGGGTCTTGACAGGCTTGCCTCGCGGATGTACGCAATGCGAGATGAGATAGTTAAAAAGCTCAAAGTTTGAGATGTCCGGGGATTAGTGCCTTGGCGGTACATCCGGGGCGTCGGGGACCTCCACATTCTCCGACTGGCGGATCACGCGCTGGAATTGACGAACTTGTCATGGTGAGAAAAGATTTCCGCACGTTTGGCGAACCTACCCAAATGCAGGAAATCGACGCTTCTTTTCTCCTAGCTTCTCAAGATCGTCGCTATTCAGGGCCTCTCTTCCGGTTGCTTTCCGAATGAAAGAAAGTTCGTCCCATCGGTCCAGGTCAGTCACCCCTGTCAGTGTTTGGAGAGTGGCAACTAGAAAACGAACCACTTCCTCGGACGGTGTTGGTCGGTCGTCGAGATCGTAAATGAGGTCGAAATGATGTACAGCAAACTCGGTGATCCACATCGAGAGAAAGTCGTCAATCATCATCACGTGCGACTGGAAAGTGATGCGGCCGTTGCGCGACTGAGCACAGGCTGCTTGCGCGGCGGCCGCTGAGTCCTCGAAATGGGACTGAAGTCCGCTCGCATTTTTATACGAAGCAGATTGAGCCCAAATCCAGCGCACTTCGGAGAATCCGGCTGATCCAGTTGAGGGAAAGGCGCTCCAGTACGAAATGGCGTCACGGTCTGTAGGTTTATCCGTTGCAGAGACCAGGCCCTGAAGTATCCCATCCATACCAAGACGCAAATGAGTAATCAGATCTGCCACACGCCAGCCGGCACAAGCAGTTGACTTCGTTAAGTCGGTGTCGTTCAGTCCCGCCGTGATTGCCCGAAGGTCTCGAATTTCCAATTCAATTAAGTGTCTCGGTTCGATGGTCGTCATTTTCCTACATTTGCACGTGGCATAGCCTCATGCACAAAGTGTCGCTTCGTGGATTTTGATGTCGGAGGCCCGACGCCACAGGAATGCCACCATCCACTGGCGGCTCGTGTCTCCACCAGACCAGAGTTGCATCTAGGGAGTCAGGCCCTCGTTCCGCACCTCCGTGTCAGCGAGCATGATCGATCTCAAGGGAAGGATTAGCAGTTTCAGCGCGGTCAAAGCGGTTTTCGGAATTGTGACAACGAAGGTCGCGGACTCTCCCTCCGCCAACTCGAAACCAAGCTTTGCACTCCTATACCAACGCAGCCGAGCCCTAATCGTGTGTTTGCCCGGACCAATGCGTTGTGTGAGTGTTTCGAGCGCGGGGACGTATCCAATTGACCTTCCGTCCACGAAGATCTCAAAGGCGCCAGCTCGCGCCGATTTCGGATCTGGCTTCACCCAGTGTCGCGACACGTACGCGTACTGGGACACCACGACAACGGTGGCTAGATTCGGAAAATCATCCATTCGACCCATTCGCCCAAGGAAGGATTCCAGCGTATCCCTGGGTCAACTCGGTTGGAGGTAACGGTTCGGATGCCAGCCAGCAACATCGGTCTGTACCGGGCCCGACGCAATAGATCTGCAACCCTCCATTGGCGACTCCGTCTTACGCGTTCGACATAGTGAAGCGTCTAGGTGCCGTCGATACCGAACACGTTGCCGAAGGGATCCACGAACTGGGCGATCACCCTTTCGGGCGACAGAACTAATGGTCCTCGTTTGGTCGCCCCGAGAGCCATCGCTTTATCCATCGAAGACTCGAAATCCGATGACGCGAGATACACAACGGGAGTTCCTCCACGCGGGTTGCGCTCGTCGTCAGCCGGATGAAATCCGTATTCCGTACCGCTAGCGATAAACCAACAGAACCCGTTCTCTTCGTTGACCGTCTCGGTTGGCAAACTGAGCAACTCCGCCCACCAATGAGCGACTTCGTTTGGTTTCTCGCAAAAGAACATCACGGTTCTGATCTCGCCATTCACGTCTTCGACACTACGGTGCAATTAGCGGGCCCGACGTGACAGTTCTGCAACCTAATGGGACTGGGATCGCCAGACAATGGGAATAACTGGTCGGAAGTTGACGTCGCGGACTTCTCGAATGGCGTAGCGGACAGCAGCGCGAAAAGTGCGACAACGCCGATCGAGAGTACGCCGAATATGAATCCGAAAATGGAAAACGCCATCACGATTGAGGCGGAAACCGTGGTCACCGCCCCGCGTGCTTGGCGATTCTTGCGAAATCGCCAAGAGAACTCAATGGTGGCAATCAGAAGAACGGATCCGATGAGAGATCCGCCCAGAACTGTCGCAGAGTGGGAGTACTCAAACAATGTTTGGTGAATCTGAGGAATGGTCGAGGTACGCGAAGCCGGAACCGTGAACGCGGCGACTCCGCTCACTAAGGCCCATCCGTAGGCAGCAGCCAGCCAGGACTTTGGTCGGGAACCCTGTTGTCTCGACATGGTCACCTTCCGACCCCAAGAGAGGAATCACTTGCCAGGAGCCGAGCCTATGTCTCATGTTGTAGTCCGGCGTCGGATTCAGGAATGTCGCACGTCAGCGGCCCTGTCTGGTTCCAGGACATAAGCGACATCAGTTCTTTTGATGTGGCAAGACATAGGAGACAACTTCTTCAAGGAGGTCTTCTATGGACGTCGGGCGCTACCTGGTGGAGGCCCATTTCAAAGAGGGCCGTTCGGTCGCCTCGTTAGCGAGAGACCACGGGCTGCACCGCAGCTGGATCTACAAACTGCTCGCTCGCTACCGCGACGAGGGCGAGGCCGGTCTCGCGCTACGTTCACGTCGACCGCATAGTTCGCCGACGGCGGTGAGTCACGAGCTCGAGGAACGAATCGTCGAGATCCGCAAAGAGCTCTTCGACGCCGGTCACGACTACGGCTCCGAGACGATCCAGGTCCACTTGGAACGCGAGGGCTTGACGCCGCCGTCGGTCAGTTCAATTTGGCGGGTGCTGAAGCGACGCGGGTTCATCACGCCCCAACCCCAGAAGCGACCGAAGTCCTCCTACCAACGCTTCGAGGCGTCACTACCCAATGAGTGCTGGCAGTCCGACATGACCCACTGGGTCTTGGAGGGCGACAAGGGCGTCGAGATCGTGAACTTCATTGACGATCACTCGCGACTCTGTCTCGCCTCGGTCGCCCTGCCGGTCACCAAAGTGCTCGACGTGTTGACCATCTTTCAATCAAACTGCGAACTCTACGGCGTGCCGGCCTCGGTCCTCACCGACAACGGCGCGATCTACACCGCGCGTTCGCGGCGCGGACGCACTGGTTTCGAGACCGAACTCGAACGCCTGGGTGTCGTCGCCAAGCACGCCAGTCCCTACCACCCCCAGACCTGCGGCAAGGTCGAACGGTTCCACCAGACGATGAAGCGTTATCTCCGAAAGCAACCGCCGGCGCGCAACCTCAAAGAACTACAACGCCAACTCGACACCTTCGTTGGTTACTACAACGACGTGCGACCGCATCGCTCGCTGGCGCGTCGAACGCCCCAATCCGTCTACGAGGCACGCGTGAAGGCGCACCCCGGCGATGTTAAAAACGCCACGGCGCACTTTCGCGTGCGCTACGACAAAGTCGACACCAACGGCACCGTCACCCTGCGTTACGGCTCACGCCTCTTGCACCTCGGCATGGGCCGAAGGAACGCCGGCCAAGTCGTGACGATGCTGGTCGCCGACCGTGACGTGCGGGTACTGAATCCAGAAGGAGTATTAATGCGTTGGTTCACAATCGACCCCAAACGCAATTACCAAAGACCATCGGGAGACGCTGTGTCTACTATGTCTTGACACAGCGTCTCCGATGTCTTGACACAGGACACGCACGTCAGCGGCCCGACATGAACCCGCACGCGAACCGAAGCAATCCGTTTCCGAACTAGGAAGTTGATCCTGCAGTCAGGCATTAACCCGGACACGTGCCATTCACGACCGGGGGTGGACGAAGGCCCCGCTGGATGGCGAGGGCGCCCTCGATGATGCACTTCATGATGGGCCCGGCGATCACTGCGCCCGTGGCGCTGTAGGACTGGTAGGGCACGCTCACCGCGACGGCCACCGTCGGGTCGGTGGCCGGGGCGAAGGCGATCATCCAGTCGTCGGTGTCGTTCAGGAGATTGTTGCCGACCTGCGCGGTGCCGGTCTTGGCGGCCACGTCGTCGGCGGGCAGGAAGCCCACCCCTTCGGCGGTGCCGTTGAGCACTACGTCGTGCATGAGTGGCACGATCAGGGCCGCTTGGGCCTTGGTCAGCGGATCTTTCCAGACCGAGTCCTTGAAGCGGGTCAGGACGGCGCCGTCGGGAGCGCTGATGTAGGACATCAGGTGCGGGGTCATGATGGCGCCCCCGTTGGCCACGCCAGCCGCCACGAGGGCGTTCTCGAGCGCCGTGGCGCTGACGTCTTCTTGGCCGATGGCCGAGTAGGCGAGGAAGGGCGGGTTGGCCGCGAGGTTCGACTCCGCCGGGAAGAACGACGCGACCACGCCGGGCAGGTCCAGCGGCGGAATCTCGTTGTAGCCGAAGGCGTCGGCCTCGGCGGTCAGGTCCTTGGCACCCAGGGCCAGGCCCAGCAGCGCGTAGCCCGGGTCGCACGAGGCGGGCAGCATCTGGAGCACCGTCCCTCCGCAGGAGCTGTCGCCGTCGTTGTAGAGCAGTTTCTTCGTATCGGGCAGTGCCGTGTAGACCATCGGGGCGTAGTACTTGTTCATCAGCGACGGCTGGTACCTGACTATCCCCGCCGTCGTGATGACCTTGAACGTCGAGCCCGGGAAGAACGTCTGATGGGTCGCCAACAGGCCCAGCGGCGCAAATCCTTCCTTGTCCTTCGTGTTCCCCAGCTTCCACGCGGCCTCCTGCACTTTCGTGCTGGT